>VOFF01000287.1_pt1 | contig 26001 bp, 41 predicted proteins | sample 5384061 | NCBI WGS metagenome assembly VOFF01 (sample SAMN12384725, study PRJNA508395) | human gut metagenome | isolation source: healthy gut E | host: Homo sapiens
GCACATAGTCTTTGTAGTCCATACCACCTTCTACATCCGCCCCGTCGCCGGTGTCTTCCTCTGTTCCAAGCTTCATAAGACCGGATAATGAGAGCTGCCAGCTTGCATCATCTTTTACAACTGCAGTCTTTTTTTCCATTCAGCAATGTTCTCACATCCATCACGGATTCCCCCGTATGCCCATGCCAGAAGAATTCCCTGCGCAGCAGCTTCTGTAACCGCCGGTACCGCAAGCAGTGTCCATAATGTCCCTGACGATGACCGTGCCTCAGCCTGTCTGGTACTGTTGGTCTGCAGATACAGATAATTCGGCACGAATCTCAGCAGCACTAATTTGTTCGCGACTGTTTCCAGATTCTCCCGGTCACTTTGCCTGCCAGCCAGAATATATTCCACTTCATAGTCCAGGCTCCCGCCCTTCGGTTCATCCAGAAAATCCGCAAAATGTTCCTGTATATACCCGCCCAGCAATACGGAATCCAGTGTTCCTCCTTCCGATTCCACATCTTCAAATGTTCCATGACCGGTCTGATTCTCTCGGTTCTCCGGCATGTCCTCTGACACAATCTGTTTTTCTGATACCTGTGTTTCTTTTCGGTAATACCAGACTCAAAATCGGTGCCTGCTTCAGTCCTGCTACATGTTCCAACGGATTCTCTTCGCCCGGAAGTTCCATTTCCTGCCCGTTCAGAAGCTCCTCCAGATGATCTGTCTGCGCTTTTTCTTCTCTGGTAATTTCATCTGCCTGCCGCTCCTGATTCTTCCAGATGGAAGTACTTCCAAGATATTTGTCCGCCCATGAGATTCCGTATTTGTGTTTCATGTATTTACCGGCCTGATCCATGAACAATTCTCCATTCTTATCTGCGAGCAACTGGATTCTTTTTATATCATTTTCCATATCTGCACCGTAATATGACAGGCGGTCTAACAAATTCTGCTCACTGTATGTCCCGCTTTCATATCCTGCCTCTATGGCAAATACATCATAATGTTCCAGAAGTTCTTTTTTGATATTCCGCAAATACGCACTCCACTGCCCGGTTCATATCTGCCCTTCTCTAATTCTTTGCCACCTGGATGGATGCGCTTTCCGACAACGCAAGTACAAGCGAGACAAGCAGAATAAATGTCAGTGTCAGATATACCGTTACCTCTCCTCTTACATACCCTGTCGTCATCTCCTTCTTTCCGGTGCTCACCACACTTAAATTCCGGAACTTTCGCTGGTAATCTTTTCGAATATTGTCTGCACCAGACTGGTAAGCTGTGATTTGAAGATGATCACAAGTCCGATCAGTACGACCAGGATCAAGATCACTTCTACCACCCCGATCCCCCGGTCGTCTCTTAATACCTGTAATGCATATCGAATTCTCCACATACTGTATTCCCCTTTCTTCTTTTTCTTTTATTTTTCATCTATATCTGCAATGTCAGAAATGCCGGTACTATCACAATGACCAGTACCACCGCCAGCATAAGAAACATTGGAAGCAGCAGCTTTGTCCCGGCTTCTTCCCCAAGCCTTTTTTGCCTGTGCTTTCCGCTCTTCAAATGCCTGTATGGATTCCAGTTTTAACAGTTCTGTCAATCCTTTTGTTCCTTTCCGCAGATTCTGTGACAACAAAGCCCACAGTCTTATATAAACCTGAACGTCACACCGTCTGCCGAAATTCTCATAGCTCTCCGATTCTGTCACACCACTGTCCATCTCATGACAGGTCTGTATCATTTCTTCATATGCGTACCTCTTTTTTCCCTTCTTCTTTTTTCTCTCGCATAGCCCTCGGTTACCTTTCTCCAGGCACGCTTTACCGTCATGCCTGCTCCTAGATACAATGTCAGTTTGTTGATAATATCCGGATAGTCCTTAAGCATCTGTTTTTTTCTGTCTTCCAGTGCCTTTTTTTTCATTCTGTTTCTGTAATGCGCAGAGCAATATTCCGATCATTATGCTCATTGTGAGCATAATCATTCCCCGGTTATGAAACGGATGATAATAACGAATTTCATTTTTTTCCCCAGACGTTCCGGCAGAATCATCGTTTCCTGTTCCCGCTGCTTTTCATCTGCCTTTTTCATATTTTCCGTTACTGTTTTCTTTATCTTTTTCCTCTCCGCTTAACTTCTTAGGATATACACAGACCACGCACTGATAAGCTGCCTGTTCTTTTTTCATTTTCCGTATAAGTAAGTACCGCATTCAGTTTTTACAAGCGTTCCCTTTTCTGCAATATTCTTCTCCTGTATCTCGCCCTTAACATTCATTACATCATACCTGTCCAGTTCCCAGGAGACCGTCACCGGTTCTCCCGGAATCTCTGTGATCAGGTTCAGGTCTGTCTCCACATGATCCGGCGTCTGGTTTTCATTTAGTATCAGCCTGTCCATCCTCCGGATGATCCTTCCGAACAGTTCCTGTATCTCTTCTGTCGTATACCGGCGTTCCGATACTTCTATATCCGTTCTTATTTTTTTCTTTGTATCCCCGACTTTTTACATCTAAGACTTCCGTCTTTGACCCTTTTCCGTAATCATTCCTCTCAATGGCCGGTTGTAGCTGCTTTTTACAGAACGAACGGCATCTGCTCCGGTCAGTAATATTCCGGATATGAACAGTACACAAGTCACCCGCACTATACGTCGATTCTCAATATCCTTATTCCCAGATAATAAGCGCCTGCGTAGATTCCAAGACATAATGTCATCACCCCGATTCCTGCCATATTCCCATATAATTCATTCATGAATTCCGGAAAACTAAGTGACATATAACCGATAATTCCATACGGCACTACCGACATGATCTGAAATTCATATTTCTTTGCAGCGAGCATGGTATCGATCTCTCTTTTTCACTTCTATCTTGTCTCCGATCTGATTCGCTGTATTACGGATAATACCGATCATGTCCCCACCGCTTTTCTTTTTTGCCGTTACGAATACGGTTACAAAACTCTTTACATCCTCCGACAGAACCTGTTCTGCAAATTCCTCCAACACCTGTTCAACCGGAATATGTATCCGCAATTTTCTCGTAATAACCAATAGTTCCTTAGAAATCCGGGCCTCCGGAGGATAAAGAATTTTTAATTCTTTCTGCGTTTCATAGAATGCATTTTCTACCGAATAGCCCGTGTTCAGTGCTGCCGACAGAGACTGTATCATCTCGCGGAACTGCTTCTGGAATTCCTGTTCCTTTTTCTTTTTCTCTTCTTTCAGAAATTCTCTGTACAGCCATATCCCCAGCGGGATCAGTGCCGGCACAGCCCATATCTTCCGGTAATAGAGCCATGCCGTAATCCCAATGAGTGCGGCAGCCTTTCCCCCGGCTGCCCCACGTTCTTTAAATGTGATATCCTGCTGCCATAAGCTTCTCGCGGTGACAAAGTTCTGCAATTTTTTCCAGTCTCCGCTAACTTTTTCTTTCCTTCCTGATTTCTCTTTTTTCTTCATCTTCTGTTACATTCATCGCCTCCTTATATGCTTCTTCAAAGCAATACAGCGTCTGCAGGTGGATTTCTTTCCTCCCAGTATCCCAGGACTTCTGTTACTTCCAGGACTTTTCTGGTCTTATCTCTTAGACGGCCGAGATGTACAATGATATCCAGACCGGAGGCGATCTGTCTCTGAATTGCAGGAAGGGGAAGATCCATTCCCATCAGTACCATCGTTTCCAGACGGCTTAGCATGTCCTTTCGGACTGTTTGCATGGCCGGTGCTGAGACTTCCGTCATGCCCCCGTATTAAGTGCCTGAAGCATATCAATTGCTTCCTCCGAGCGCACTTCCCCCACGATGATCCTGTCCGGTCTCATACGAAGTGCCGACTTGATCAGATCCCTGATGGTAACTTCTCCTGTTCCTTCTACATTTGCATTTCTTGCTTCCAGTCTTACCAGATTCTTTACATTTTGAATCTGAAGTTCTGCGTTGTCTTCGATCGTTATGATGCGTTCATTTTTGGGTATATATTGCGATAGTGCATTCAAGAAAGTGGTTTTCCCGGATCCGGTTCCACCACTGATGAATATATTGTATCCGGCGGCTACTAATAAAGCCAGAAAACCTGATACTTCTGAATTGATTGACTGCCATTCCATCAGTTTTTTCATTGTAATTGCTTCTTTTTTGCAAATTTTCGAATTGTAACGATCGGCCCATTTAATGCGACCGGCGGAAGTACGACATTGACTCTCGATCCGTCTGCCAGTCTGGCATCTGCAATCGGCGATGCCTCATTTACCAGTCTGTTGGATCCTGCCACGATCTGCTGGATCACATCCTCCAGTTTGTCTCTGGATAAGAATCTTTTGTCTGACTGGATGATCCTTCCTGCTTTTTTTCAATAAATATATTCTGCGTCCCGTTGATCATGATTTCTGTGATCTGTTCGTCTTCCAGAAATTCCTGCAGCAGATCCAGTTTCCGGAATGCATTGAAAAGTTCCTTTCCAAGCATTGTTTTCTGATCCAACGGCAGATATTCTTCCTGCGAAGCTTCCTGAAGTACTTCATAGATCAACTCTGTCAGTTCTTCGTCCTCCATGTCCCTTGTCATATCCAGTCTGGATAATATCCTTGCATGGAGCTGCTCTGCTTCTATCATTTTTTCCTCATCCTTCCAGCTCTTTCTTTTACCATCTTCTGCTTTACATCGTCATAACCCATCAGATGTAATTCTTCTTCAAACTGGAATAATTTTGCCTGCGCCACCTCCTCTTTTATGACTGCCACATGTATCTCCGTACACATCCTCAAGAGCTCATATACTCCACGGATCCCTTCATCGATATCCAGTATCAGGACTTCATATATGCTCTGTTCTGCAATCTGTTCCACAAACCCTGTCCACTCTTCGATCTCCACTGCCTTCAGATCTTCCGACATCCGCATAGGCAGAAGATAGTCAAGCGGTCCCATATGTTTTACCATACCTGCCAGAGCTGCTCTTAAGTGTTTCTTCTCCTGTCTGGAATAATAAAGTGCATCCGCTACCGTCTGTCCGGCATCCGGAAAATGTCCCCCGATCCTCCATATACTTCAAGATTCAGGTACAATACATTGTACGTCCTTGCCAATTCTTTTTCCCAGCTTTAATGCATACCCGGTCTTCTTACTCCGGTGCACCGGGGAAAAGATTCCGATGATCCTGACATTCTGCTTTTTCGCTGTCCTAAGGAAAAATCTTTCCGGTTCCCCGGACTGCGTACACTGTTCGATCACTGCCCCCATAATGGCCTCTCCGGACTGGTACTTATTGATAAGTTTCTCATTTGTCTCATGTACTGCATTTTCCGACTGTGCCAGAACAAATACATTCCCGGCCTTTATCTTCTTCCTGTCTTCTACCGGATAACTGCTTCCGATCAACAGGATATCAACCGGTGATTCCTCCTGCAGTTTTACGGTCTGCTCAACACTGTTACATACCTGTACGCCAAGTGCCAGCTCCTTCGCTTTCATAAAAACTTCCGCAAGGGCCGCAGCGTATCTCACTTCCTGGTCACAAATCACCAGATTTCTGCTTACCACATACTATCCTCCTTCAACACGTTTACACAAAATCTGAAACGTTTGCCGATACGGCATTGAATACTTCTTGAATTTTTTGAATCTAACAATTAGAACTACAAATCAGATGCAAGCTACTTCGTAACTTGTAGGCTGATTATATACTGATGATTTGTATTTGTCTATGCCCTTTTTAAAAGTTTTCAATCTTTGTGCAATGTTTACATAATTTGATAAAAAGTTATACCGTAAAGTAGAGCAACCCCAGGAAATCCAAAGGATCGGATGTCAAAAAAGTGATCGGATTCATCCCGACACAGGCAGCAATTCCCTGTCCGTCAAGAAATTCGTTTACAAAAAATATGATCGCGAACCCAATAATTCCACGAATCAGAAAATTTACAATGATTTTTGTTCCCTTTTTTTTTCATATTTTTCTCTTTTTTATTACTCTGTTTTTTTATTATATGATGATCTGTATCTGTCTTATACCTTTCATAATTATCAAAAAGCATCTAAAAAACAGGCTTGAAAACTTTTTCTTTTTTTCAAACCTGTCTCATGATCTCTGATCTGTTTTTTATTTTATAACGAAATCTTGATTTCCCGTTCTGTCCGATGGTATTTATGATAATTCACGCCGGCAGAATCGAACATCTTCATGGAAGCCATTACAGCTGCTGTACCTTCATACTTGTTGCTGTCATAGATAACCTCTTTGATCCCGCTTTGTATGATCGCTTTCGCACATTCGTTACACGGGAACAGAGAGACATACAATTTTGCACCTTCCAGACTTCCTCCCCTGTAATTAAGGATCGCATTCAGCTCACTGTGAACCGTGTATACATATTTTGTCTCTAAAGGATCTTCTCCTTCCCGCGCCCATGGAAATACATCATCCGAGCACCCTGTCGGAAGTCCGTTATATCCCATTGACAGGATCTTGTTATCCTGACTGACGATACAGCATCCTACCTGTGTATTCGGATCTTTGGAGCGCATTCCGGAAAGCTTTGCAACGCCCATAAAATACTCATCCCAGCTGATATAATCTGTTCTTTTTTATCTCCCATATACGTCACCTCGCCACTATTTTGTCCCAAAAATACGGTCTCCTGCATCTCCCAGTCCGGAACAATATATTTATGCTCATTCAGATGGTCATCGAGTGCACCGATATAGATATCTACATCCGGATGCGCTTCCTGCAGACGTTTTACACCTTCCGGAGCTGCAATGATACACATAAAACGCATATGTTTTACACCTTTATCTTTCAGCATCTGAAGTGCTGCCACACAGGACCCGCCTGTTGCAAGCATCGGATCTACGACAAATACTTCTCTTTCGTCACAGTCTGACGGAAGTTTGCAGTAATATTCTACCGGTTCATATGTCTCCGGATCTCTGTAAAGACCGATATGTCCGACCTTGGCAGACGGGATCATATTCAGCATTCCGTCAACCATTCCAAGTCCGGCTCTTAAGATCGGCACTACTGCTAACTTTTTACCGCTTAATTGTTTTCCCACCATCTCGCAGATTGGTGTCTTTATCCTGACATCCTCCAGTTTCAGATCTCTTGTTGCTTCATAACACATTAATGATGCGATCTCCCCAACGATCTCTCTGAATTTTTTTGACCCTACCTCTTCGCTTCTGATGTAGCTGATCTTGTGCTGAATCAACGGGTGATCCATAACCTGTACTTTTGACATGTTTCTCCTCCTTGTTGTGAAATGATTCTATACCAATTTTTCTATATGATGTCCTGCAGCTTTCAGAAGACGGTTCATAATTGCACTTCCGATTCCTGCAGTATCAAACGACTCACTGTAGATATAATCTACCTGATCGTCATCAAACTCTCTTAAGATCCCGAACAGATTTGCGGCGATGGTTGATTCATCCGCTCTGGTTCCGATGCATTTTACGTCACCGGCCTTATATTCTGCCACAGTCTCTTCCGTTCCGATAATGCCGACTTTATATCCTGCACAGGACTTTTCTTTTGCACGCTTATTGATCTCTGCCGTCACCTTCTCCAGTGGACCTTCTATAATGGTCAGATCCGCTTTCGGTGCATAATGACGATACTTCATTCCCGGTGCTTTCGGAACCTGCTTGCTGTCCGGTCTGATCAGCGTCCTGTCGATCGTGACTTCTCCGATCACTTCCTCGAACATCTCTTTTGTAATGGCTCCCGGTCTTAAGATCATCGGTGGTTCTACCGTCATATCCAGTATTGTAGATTCTACCCCGATCTCTACTGCCCCGCCGTCTACGATCATGTCTACCCTTCCGGTAAGATCCTCTGCTACATGCTGTGCGGTTGTCGGACTCGGCCGTCCGGAAGTATTCGCGCTCGGTGCCGCAATGTATCCGCCGCCCGCATCAATCACTTCTCTTGCGATCTCATCTACCGGCATCCGGACAGCTACCGTATCCAGCCCTCCGGTGGTTCCGTACGGCACAATATCACTTTTGTTAAATATCATTGTAAGCGGCCCCGGCCAGTATTTTTCAGCAACCTTTACAGCCTTTTCCGGGACTTCGGAAACAATTTTTTTCCAGTGCTTTCATATTCGTGATATGAATGATCAAAGGGTTGTCAGACGGTCTTCCTTTTGCGGCATATATCTTCTTGGCCGCATCTTCATTCAATGCATCTGCTCCCAGACCATATACGGTCTCTGTGGGAAATGCAACCAGACCTCCTTCTTTTTTAAGATCCGTCCTGCTTCTCTTATAATATCTGTATTATTTTGATTTTTATCAATTTTTTCTAATATTGTTTTCATGATTGTTATTATACTACACTCTAGTTTTCCATACAAGCAAGGATTCCTTCTGCGATCGCTTCCGCAAGCTTCTCCTGATACTTTGGACTGACCAGCTTTGCGGCTTCTTCCGGGTTACTTAAGAATCCGCACTCCACTATGATCGTCGGTACTTCCGTCCGTTTCAGAAGATAATAGGTATCATTCGCTTTTTGCCTGTCTGGTATTCTCTTCATCTGCCTTCAGCAGTGCTTTCTGCATCACTTCGGCCATTCGCTTTCCCTCTTCCGAATGTGAATAATAGAAGACCTGCGCCCCGTGGATCTGCGCATCCTGATAGCTGTTCTGGTGGATACTGACCGCAGCCTGCGGCATCGTCTTATTGATCCGTTCCACTCTCGCTTTCATATCATGGATTTTTTTATTTCCTGCAGCCGGATCTCCAAGCATTACATCCTTTTCTCTTGTCATGACGACCTTCCATCCCTTTTTCTCCAGTCTCTCTTTTGTCTTTTTTGCAATTTTCAGATTTACATCCTTTTCTTTTGCCTGATTCACACCAATCTTTCCTGGATCCTCTCCTCCGTGTCCGCTGTCCAGGACAATACATGGATTCCTTCCTGTAACCCTTCCGCTTGATACCATTTCCTCCAGATGATTACTCATCATGATAAGTACCGCCAGCAGCAGCAATACTATTGCAAATTCTATTTTTTTCCACAAATAAAAATATCTCTCCTACAATTCATATATTCTACTATATGACTGCAAGAGATATTTTATCTGTTATTCTGTTTGATTAATTGACATATTTCTGGATCAGATTCCAGATATCCGAACTCTCCTGTCCAAGAGACCACTCAGCTGTACCTGCAAGCTTATATTTCTTCATGAGTTTGAGCTTTGCTTCGATTGATTTGCTGTCTTCCAGCCAGATCTCATATTTGGATCCGTCTGCTTCCCATGTGGCATAGTTCTGTCCGGCCTTCTTATCCCAGGTCGTATCGACTCCGGCCTGTTTGACGACGGCCTGTGCATTATCCATACCATATGCATCACTCTCTACGGTTGCAGAATACTGTTCCGCATCCGTTCCTTTATCACTCTTCAGTTCTTCTTCCGTCTTCGGAGTCTCTTTCCACAGACGTGTAAAGAACGGAATACCGCTGATAACCTTCTCCGCCGGAACCTCTTTTAACGTCTCTGTGATTCCTTCTTTTTACATAATTGTAAGAAGATACCGGCCCTGCTTCAGGCGAACCTGCATAATACTCATCATATCCCATGATCACTACATAATCTGCTACAATTCCCTGCTCTTTACGGTCATACTGTGTGTTAAAGCTCTTTGGAACATAGTTGTCCACCGACAACACCAGTCCGTTCTGTCTGCATTTTACCGATAATTCACGGATAAATTCAATATAATGTTCTCCGCACTTATCGGAAATCTTTTCGAAGTCTACATTGATACCATCAACGCCGACACGGAGTGCCTCTGCGATCAGCTGCGTGATCAATGTCTCACGTCTGGATGTATAGCTGAGCAGTTCGTAAGATTCCTTCTCCGAACTGATCTTCCTCCGTCAAAATCCCTGACGGTCATCCACACTTCCACATTCTGCTTATGTGCGTAACTCACATAATCTGCCGATGCGATAGAGCTGATGTTACCGTTCGTATCTGCCACATGGATCCATGTCGGAGCCAGTGTCGTAAGCCCTTTCGTCTGGGCGATCCTCTGCGCCACCGCATTGTTCGCATCCTGGTTCGTCACATTATGCCATGTCATATTGATCGTGTAATCTTTGCTGATATTAGAATAATCCTGCTCTTCAAACTTTCTGGTAATATTCTTCTTTTCTTCGTTCTTCAGAGCCTTGTTCTTTACATATCCGATCACACCATCTGCTGTGCGTACTTTTTTCCAGTTCTGTTCACTCTCAACAACTGTTACTTCATCTTTTTTCTTAAGTTCTGCCAGCACAGGACTCTTTACTCCGCCCTGATAACGCACCTGTGTATTCTTTTTCACAGTTGCAACATCCGTTTTTCCCCATTTTGTCCTGATCATAACATGATCCGGATTATTTGACACTTCATAATCAATATTCGTGTACTGCTGGACAAAATCCAATGCAATATATGCTGTGTTTCCTTCTGTTTTTAAAATAACGTAATCTTCGCTTTTTTTTTTTTTTTGGATATAGAGTAATCCTTACTGCCGACATCTACCGATATCATATCTTCCGGGAGCATATACAACAGAACATTTTCATTCGGATCCCAGTAGAACCGGCTGTTGATATAATCTCTTACAATATTATATGCAACATATACTTTTCCACCTGCCAGTTTTCCTTCTGCCTCCACGACTTTATTATCCACCGTGATACCAACCTGTCCATCCTTTTCTATCCCATAATATTTCTTCATATCATATTGTTCTTTTGATGGGCTGTAACGTTTCCACAAAATGATTCCTGCAATTGCTGCAATGATTAATATGATCAACAGGACAAATCGTATCATGCGTTGTCTTTTTTCTTCTCCGCCGCATACGCGCACGCTCCGCCGGAGTTCTCTGTCTTCCTGGCGGATGATTATCTGACGGTCTTCTTCCCTGTGATTTTCCATATGTTCTTCGGTTTTCATATGTGCGGCTACTTCTTCCTCTGTCTTCCATGCTGCACCTCCTACAGGTCACATTATAACAAAACGTAAGATACACGTCATTATATTTCGACATTTTCCTTAAAACTTTCGTCTTAATCTGCGGGGTATTTACATATTTTTTCCTGATTAAATTGCTATATTCTGAAACCACAACTCTTTTACATCACCTTTGTCATTGAGCACATAATCTCTCATATATGCCTGATTTTCACACATCGTATGTGCCTGTACAATCTGCATGGGGCTGGCTGGTATTCCATTGATCCTGAGACTTATATTTTTCTTTTTCATAGCCTGTCAGTTCCTGGAACATATTCTTCCATTCGTCATTGTCCCCCATGTTCTTTTTCCTCCTTTTTACCGGATGATAACTATGGATGTTGCGCATATCTGCAGCGAAGGAGATGCCCGTGATACAATGCTGTTTTTACGCAGCAACAAATTATGTTTTAACTGGAAATAGTCCCCGGCAATTAAATATTTTTCATATTATGTCAAAATTATACTGTGAAATATCTGCCTGAAACGGCTGTGTACTCTGATTTGCTTTTGATAGATCCATCCCACCCGGAACGTGGAATTGAAATATAAATGCGCGGTACGGCGTTCTGTTCCGTCCCCAAAATTAAAATTCAAGAAATTCTCCCTTATTGGTTCTAACAACATAGTTATCAGGGAAAACTATCTTCCAGTAGCGTCATTATATCTGATAAAATTTGAAGAATCAAGTCTTTTTTTATTTTATTATTCCGTTTTGTTTATACTAAATTTATTGAACATCAAACATTTTTTATGATATACTATTTTAGAAGGAAGTGATGATTATGAAGATTGAAAAAAATCAGTGACAACCAGATCCGTTGTACTTTGACACGCGCCGATCTGGCTGACCGTCAGTTACAGCTCAGTGAACTGGCATACGGAACCGAAAAAGCAAAATCACTTTTCCGCGATATGATGCAACAGGCAGCCTTCGAATTCGGATTCGAAGCAGAAGACATTCCTCTCATGATAGAGGCAATCCCTTCCGCCGATTCGATCGTGCTGATAATTACAAAAGTCGAGGATCCTGAGGAACTCGATACCAGATTTTCAAAATTTGCACCTTCTTCCATTGCTGATGCCAGGAAAAAAGAATACTCCGGGCAAGCTGGAAGGAGCAGAAGGTTTACTCGATCTGCTCGGAAAGGTTCAGGAATCATTTGAAGCACAGGCAGCGAAGTCTGCCCCGGATACCACATCCGCTTCCGGTGATGATACAGAAAAAAAGGATTCCGGTAACAATATCCGGCTCTTTTCTTTCCCTGTGATGGAGAATGTACTGAAAGCCGCCAGGCTTCTGGCTCCGATGTACCACGGTTCCAATACTTTATACAAGGACGAACAGGAGGAGATGTATCTGCTGGCACTTGCCCGGTCCGATCACTCCGCCGCAGATTTCAATCGGATCTGCAATATGTTGTCTGAATACGGCGCTTTAGAAAGAGCGTCGGCGCAACTTTCGCGTTCCTGGAAGAACACTGCAAGACATTTCTTTCCGGAGATGCGGTTCAGCAGCTCGCCAATATTTAGCCGGAATTATGATCCGGAATTGTCATAAAGATCTGCTATCGGCAGTTCTTTACAAATAACTGCAAAAAAAACTCTACAGGAATCCTGTAGAGTTTTTTATAGTTATTTTTATATTATGCCTGGCTTGCTTCCAGTGTTGCATTCAGTTTTGCAACTAAGAGGTCTGGATCAATTCCGTGTCCCATAGCGCCTTCTTCGATAGATTCCATCTGAGAATGTGGGCATCCGATGCATCCCATTCCTGCTTCCATCAGATCGTCAACAAGCTTTGGACATGTAGAATAATATTTGGAAAGCAGTTCACCAAATGTCATGTCTTTTGTAATCTGTGCCATCTTATCGCCTCCTTTTTTATTTCAGTGTTTCCATTATAGTAGCTTTTTACCATTGTGTAAACATTTTCCGCAAATTTATTCTTAATATTTGACTACTCAAATGTCAATATGGATAACTCTTTTTTTCGACATTTCTTCATTTTATAACAACTCTACAAAACGTGCGTTCTTTTTTCTATCCCCGAATAATCCCCCGTTTTTCCCGATTTGGGTGTGGATAACGTGGATAACTTTGTGAAAATCCCCATTTTTCTACATTTTTTGCATTTTTTGATGTGGATAACTTTTTTCATGAATTTTTTTGCATTTTTTATTTTTTGCAGAAATATATCGATTTTTGTGGATTTTGTATATTGTGGATAACTTTCAATTCATGTGGATAGTGTGGATAAAAAAAAGAACCGGGGAATTTTTCAGAATTCCTCCCGGTCTCTTTTCTTATATCAGCTCTTATATCAGTCGTCTTACGGTCACAATATTCGTATAGGTTGCCGGCAGGATCCCGATTCCTTTTGCACTGTTGATCGCATTTACGATCTGCCCATTTCCCATATAGATTCCTACATGGCCATTATATAAGATAATGTCTCCCGCAACTGCCTGATCGTAACTTACCGCCGTTCCCGCATTCTCCATATCCCATGTCGTACGCGGAAGTGCGATTCCAAAATGTGCAAATACCGACTGTACGAATCCGGAACAATCCGCTCCGTTTGTGAGGCTCGTACCTCCCCATACATACGGATTTCCGATAAACTGACACGCATAATCTACAATTGCCTGCCCGTTTCCCGCAGCCTGCGCCTTCTGCTCCTCCTGCTCCTTTTGAAGTCTTGCCGCCTCTTCTTCTCTCGATTCGGCATACGTAAATGCATCTTCTACATTTCCCGTGTCATTGTTCTGCACTAACTCTTCTGCTTTCTTCTGTGCCTCATTTCCTACCGTTATATATCTGGAATACACATACCCGGTCACATTTCCCGACTCAACCTTCGTCCATTCTCCCACAGGACCGGTGATCTTTGCCGCATAATCCGGATATAGTTTTCCAACCCATTCGCTGTCTGTTGTTGGTTCACTTCTTATATATAAAGAAACGATTGTACATTTGCGAATGCCATATCTGAATACTCACCCTTTTGTTCCGGTACAAGATGATCATTTACCGGTATTGTCTTATCTGATGTGTAACAATCTTCCAGTATCTGCGTGTTTCCCGCCGCCGGTATATTCTGCGTATCATCTATGTCTGCAGCATGCACCGCCATTGGAAATGCTGTCATGATCCCGGTTAGACTAACCAGGAGCACTCCTTTTTTTAAGAATCGAATCCATAAACTCCTCCTTTATGTTTTCTCGTCTTTTGTAATTGTTACAGAATTGTTACATATGTTACGTTTGTTATTATATCATCCCCATACGCTTTGTCAAGTATTTCTTTTATTTTCAAGCATATCATATGTCCCCCCCTGTTTCCCATTCGTCTTTTTTTTCTTTTATTTTATTACATTTTGTTACATTTATTTATCCTTATTGACAAATGATATCAACGACACTATACTAAAGATATCAATTATAGTAATTATTATCGTTATCGAAAAGGAGGATGTTATGGCTGCTTTAAAATACAGTAAACAGCGAGCCTCTATCAAAGAGTATTTATTACACACAACCGCACATCCTACGGCTGATACCGTATATCTTCATATAAAAAGAAGAATTTCCGAATATCAGCCTCGGAACCGTCTACCGCAACCTGAATCTGCTTGCCGACATCGGTGAAGCACTCCGGATTCCGACACCTGCCGGTGGCGATCGTTTTGATGGGCGCTGCGAACCTCATTACCATGTAGTATGCACGAATTGCGGAAAAGTATTCGATCTGGAAATGGATGATTCTTATATTCAAAAGATCAACGAAGATGCTAACGCATGTTTTGATGGAATCATCGAATCTCACACTACACTTTTCCATGGTCTTTTGTGCCGAATGCATAAAAGAAAAAAAACGAGAATAAATAATAAAATTCATCAAAAACTAATTGACAAAACAATGATATTGTGCTAAATTAATATCAGTAACAATTACTAATATTAATTTCAATAAATCAAAAAACATTTCAAAGAAAAGGAGAACAACATTATGAAAAAAATTTGTATGTACAGTATGCGGATATGTTTACGAAGGAGAGGCTGCACCGGCTGAATGTCCAATCTGCCACGCACCGGCTGATAAGTTCAAAGAACAGACAGGTGAAAGAGAATGGGCTGCAGAGCACGTTGTAGGTGTTGCAAAAGGTGTCAGCGAAGATATCTTAGCTGATTTAAGAGCGAACTTCGAAGGAGAATGTTCAGAAGTTGGCATGTATCTTGCAATGGCAAGAGTTGCCCACAGAGAAGGTTATCCTGAAGTAGGATTATACTACGAAAAAGCTGCCTGGGAAGAAGCTGAGCACGCTGCTAAATTCGCAGAGCTTCTTGGCGAAGTTGTTACAGACAGCACAAAGAAGAACCTTGAGATGCGTGTAGATGCCGAGAACGGAGCTACAGCCGGTAAGTTCGATCTTGCAAAACGTGCAAAAGCTGCTGATCTGGATGCGATCCATGACACTGTTCATGAGATGGCTAAAGATGAGGCCCGTCACGGAAGAGCTTTCGAAGGACTTCTCAAGAGATATTTCGGATAAGAATAACGGATTCTGATATCAGAAGAAGAGCGGATACACCACTTAAGGAGTATCCGCTCTTTTTTGTTCATTCACTATTTTTTTCCACTATCCTGCTCTATGCCATGCGCACATAGATCTTTTTTCACCGGCTGGTACAGAACCGCAATTGCGATCACCATAAAGACTGCATTGATCACCGTAGCCGGAAGAGATGTAAATGCTCCCACCGCAGCCGCTGCGAATCCACTTCCCATGATCATCATAGATATGGTTCCCATAATAAATTCCATGATCACGTTGATGCATCCGTAAACCACAGCACAGATCATCGCTGCTCCGTATTCTTTCTTTTTATCATCGGCTGTCTTTTTCTTCAGCATCATAAAGAGTGCTCCGACGATCAGACACTTCAGCGCCGTCTCAACAAACGTCTTTGGCGCATCCTGCATATATCCATTTAACATATCAAAGATGGTAAGTCCCAGCGTTCCGGATACGGCTCCTCTTTTTCCTCCCTGAAGTAACAATCCCATTACGACAAATATATGTCCGAAATGAAGAAATGGTGTTCCGACTGCTGCCGGAAGCGGAATCCTGAAAGACTGGATTCCAAGAAATGTAATTGCTGTAAAGAATGCCGTGATCACCAGATTCTTCACCTTATCATTATGAATGGTCTTTCCTGCTGCTGTATTTGTACTCATTGTACTCTTCCTTCCTGTTGTAATATGTAATGAAAAATAAATTCTGCTGAATATATTAGCACGATAGTGGATTCGTCCAAACAGCCAGTTGTAACATTTCCATACAGGCCAGTTTATTTTTCACACCAAAGGAACTCATATCCACTTAATCTTATATCTTTCAATTCTGTCTTTTCACCCGTCAACAGATTACCGTCCATCCCTCTTTCCTGCATCCATGCTGTCTTCTCCTGCTTGCTGAAGTTGAATATTCCAAAAAATCTTCTTCCCTTATATTCACGTAATATGCAAAGGACACTGTCGTCATGTACATCATATGTATACACATCTGCATCTTTATCAAATGTTATCTCCTGTCTGCGAATCTTTTCCAACCGGTCAAGTGTCTGGAAGATACTTCCCTGAACAGTTGTGGGATCATTCTTATTCTCTGCAAGCTCCCACTGCAGCTTACCACGATGGATGTATCTTGAATCTGCACACTTAGCAGGATCTTCTTTATAACTATAGTCGTTCACCTGCCCCAGTTCATCGCCACTGTATAACATCGGGATACCCGACTGTGTCAACATATATGCATGCAGCATAAGATCTTCCCTGACCGCAGTTTCCATTGCTTCTTTGTTTTGTTCAAATCCGGCTTTTTCAATTCCACACATCGATGCCGTTGTCCCACAGAAACGTGCATCCTGCGTTACCGGATCATCATTATACAATTCTCCGCGGCTTATACTTCCCGCTATTTTCCCTGTAAAATAATCATTCAGGTAACGCTTATGTGGGATCTCTTCCATTCCCCACTGTTTCAGGGTCTCATAATCCAGTCCCCATCCGATATCATCATGACAGCGCAGATAGTTTAAAAATACATACTGTTTCGGCAGATGATTCAGAATATCCATCTGTTTTTTCAACAATCGGATATCTCGTGCCGCTATGCTGTTCCAGGTCGTTGCCATGGTAGTCACATTATAAAGCATGTGACATTCCGGTTTTTCCACTGTTCCAAAATATGGTACTACTTTTTCCGGTTCCATGACAACTTCTCCAAGAAGTAATACACTCGGGCATACAATTTCTGCAATCATACGCATCATACGGACGATTGTGTGTACCTGTTTGAGATTTCTGCAGGTAGTTCCTAGTTCTTTCCAGATATATGGCACCGCATCAATTCTCACAATATCTATTCCCTGATTTGTCAGATACAGGAAGTTATACATCATCTCATTAAACACTCTCGGATTGCGGTAATTCAGATCCCACTGATACGGATAAAATGTCGTCATTACATAATGGCCGTTCTCCGGAAGATATGTAAAGTTTCCAGGAGCTGTTGTCGGAAATACCTGCGGCACTGTCTCCTCGTATTTCTCCGGCACATCATTATTATCATAGAAGAAATACCGGCTCATATACTCTCCTTCGCCATCCCTTGCCCGCTTCGCCCATTCATGGTCTTCTGACGTATGATTCATAACAAAATCCATACACACATTGATATCTTCCTCATGACACTTTTCTGCCAGTTCTGCAAGATCCTTCATCGTACCGAGATCCGGGCGTACCTTACGGAAATCTGCCACCGCATAACCGCCATCAGATCTGCCTTCCGGCGTATCCAGGAAAGGCATAAGATGAACACAATTAATGTTGCATTCTTTCAGATACGGAATCTTTTCTTTTACACCTTTCATATTTCCCGCAAAATTATCTATATAAAGCATCATGCCAAGCATATCTTTCCTGTGATACCAGCCGGCTTCCTGCTCTCTTTTTTGCATCTCTTTCTTTCAGTTTGCTACTCCGGTGTCTGTAATACTCATACATCTGGGAACACAATTCCGCGAACATATCATCGTTCTGATAAAGTTCCATGTAAAGCCACCTGAGCTCATCATGATGTTTCTCTAACCTATATTGAAAAATACTGTTATTTTTTTTCTACTCTTTTTCCCATTTTTATACTCTACTCTTCTGCTGCCAGATGCATCTGGTATGCCTTGAATTCTCCCATTTCCACAGGCATCGGAATTCCTGCTTCCATAAGTGCTGCACCATTATATATTTTTCCTGTTTCCGTGTCACGATAGATCGCACTACATTTCAATCCTTGAAGCTTTACATAATTCACAGTCATATTTCCATGAATTTCCTGCAGTACGACGTTCAGAAGAACTTCTTTCTGATCTTCGGATACAAATGCCCATGCTGCATATTCCTCCCCTCGCAGGATCAGACAGCCGGTAGTACAGTCCCGTCTGGATCAGTGGTGCGAACTTCCGGTATTCTTCCACCTGTAACCGGATCTCCTGCTTCTCTTCTTCGGAAAGTTTTCCAAGATTCAATTCATATCCGAATGTTCCGGCCATTGCCACTACACCTCTGGTATGCAGAGATGTGATCCTTCCTGTCTGATGGTTCGGCACTGCTGATACGTGTGACCCTACAGCGGATACCGGATAACCGAATGAAGTACCATATTGGATCTGCAATCTGTCCAATGCATCTGTATTATCACTGCACCAGATCTGCGGTGTGTAATACAGCATGCCTGCGTCAAATCTTCCACCACCGCCGCTGCAGCCCTCGATCAGAAGATCCGGATATCTTGTCACGATCTTTTTCCAGAAAATCATATAATCCAAGAACGTAATCATACATGACCCTTCCCTGATCTTCGGTTCCTCTCGAGAACACATCCATAAGGCTCCGGTTCATATCCCATTTCACATACTCAATATTTCCCTGATCCAAGACTTTACAGATCTGATCAAATATATGATCTACAACCTCTTTTCTCGAGAAATCCAACACCAGTTGATTTCTTGCATGAACCGGATTTCTTCCCGGAATAGTAAGTGCCCAGTCCGGATGTTCTCTGTACAGATCACTGTCTTCCGAGATCATCTCCGGCTCCACCCAGATTCCGAATTTTACACCCAGATCATTGATCTTCTTTATCAGATCTCCCAGTGTCCCCCAAGCTTCTTCTCATTGACATACCAGTCCCCAAGACCACTGTTGTCATCGTCACGTTTTCCAAACCAGCCGTCATCCAGAACCAGCATATCAATGCCTGCATGCTTTGCCTCTTTTGCCAGTTCGTATAAGGTATCACCATCAAAATCAAAGTAAGATGCTTCCCAACTGTTCACCAGAACCGGACGGACACTTTCTTTGTACTTTCCTCTGCAGATATGCTGTCTGATACATCTGTGCAGATTCTGTGAAAGAAGGTTCATTCCACTTCCGGAAAAAGTAAGAAATACCTCCGGTGTATAGAATGTTTCTCCTTCTGCCAGCGGATACGAGAACATCTCATCCTGCAGCCCCATAAGCGCACGTGTCTGTCCAAACTGATCTTTCAGTGTCTCACCTTTAAAATTTCCACTATATACGAAAGACATTGCATAACAATTTCCATATTGATCCGTCGTATTCTCATCCGCAAGAATCATCATCGGATTATACTGATGGCTCGAAGTTCCTCTCACACTTCCGATCACATGACTTCCATGTGTGACCGGCTCTCTCTGCATCGTTCTCTCCATTGCATGTCTTCCGTAAAATGTCAGAAGATCATATTTCCCCTGAACAAAATCCAGACATGCAGACTGCGCTTTCCTGATACATATCTTTCCTTCGCCGCGATAAACGATCTTCTCGCTTCTTGTGATCACATCATAATCAGGAAGCACACCATACTGCAATGTAACTTCTACGCCTGTAACCGCATCTTCCATTACTATCTCCAGTGTCTGGCTCTCCGTCTCATCCGCATAGACTGCCGGAAGCCCCGGAATCTTATATTTTCCATTGAAAATGTGATGCGAACGGTAACGCAGATCACACGCTGTACTTCCATCTGCATTTTCAACGATCAGTGCCGTGCTTCTGTAATCTCCGGTTCCATAGGAAGGATACTCCTGCGGAAGTGCATCCATAGAATATGTTCTGTCATCCCCTGCATCAAACGGATTTCCAGAGAATCCCCTGTCATAATACGTCAGCAGATAATCCATGCAGCTTCCATCTGTTTTCTTTCCATAATACAGGTGCAGGAGGAACCCATAAGGGTCCACCTGCATCTGATACGTTGTATTCTTTGTCTGTATTGTAAATGTCCTGTCTGATTTACTGTAAACAATTCCCATTTTCCAGTCTCCTTTTTGTGTCTTTTTTCCGATTTGTATTTTCTTATTTTACAGCTCCGTTTACCACACCGTTCATAATATGCTTCTGACAGATCAGATAGAAGATCAGGATCGGCAGCAGTGCCAGCAGATAAGAGGCGAATGCCAGGTTATAATTAGTTCCGAACTGAGTCTGGAAATTAAGCTGTGCCAGCGGCAGTGTGTTCTTTCCTGTGCCTGACATGATAACCAGAGGGGTCATAACATCATTCCAGGTTCCAAGTGCTGTCAGAACTGCCACTGTGGCATGCATCGGCTTCATAATCGGAAAGATAATGCTCCAATATGTCTTCCAGGTGCTGGCTCCGTCCACTCTTGCCGCTTCTTCCAGCGCTACCGGAATGTTTGTCAGATATCCGGAATAAAGAAGCACGTTCATAGGCATATAAAATACCAGATATAAGATGATCACTCCGGCTCTGTTCGCAAGTCCCATCTGCGCCGTCTGTTTTACGACCGGCATCATCAGGATAGCAAAAGGTACGAACATACCACTGACAACATAAAAATAAATAAACTTATAAAATTTACTATGTGCCTTATTTCTTGCAATTGCATATCCAAGCAGTGAATGGATCAGCATTGCAAGCACTACCGTCACAACTGTGATCAACAGACTGTTTCCCAACGAGTTCCAGAAATCTGTCACTTTCATCGCCTCTGTAAAATTACTCAGACTGAAATGCTTTGGAAGCGATAAGATTCCTGCGACATCATTCGTCATTTCCGAAGGTTTCTTCAGCGCAATGACAACAGTCATATACAATGGAAATACTACAGTGATCAGCCCTGCGATCAAAAGAATCGTTACAGGCCAGTTTATTCTTTCTTTCCCAACTTTTTTTCATTACAACTGTTCCTCCTTCTTACCGGTGATAGTCAACTGCATTACCGAAATCACTACAATCACAATAAAGAAAAATAACTGCATTTGCGCTTTGGAATCCAAACTGTCCTCCACTCATACCATTGTTATAGATCAAGTAAGAAATCGATTCTGTACTCTGTGCAGGACCACCTTTTGTCAAAGCCATGATCTGATCAAATACCATCAGGAAGTTTTTCACACTCAGAACCATATTGATAGAGAAAAATGGAATGATCAGTGGAAATGTCAGGTTCCTGAACTTCTTCCATCCTGTAGCACCATCAATGGCACCTGCTTCATATACATCCTCCGGAACTGTCTGAAGACCGGAAATGTAAATGATTGTGTTCATTGCAATGGACTGCCATGCACACACGATCACAATCGCGATCCACGCAAGATTTGTATTAGAAAGCATACTGGAACTAAATGTCTTACTTCCGATCATTTTTCCAAATACAGGGAGGATATACGTAAAGAAATAATTGAAAATATATCCTACGACCAGTGCGCCAAGTACATTAGGAATAAAATATGCACCCCCTGAGTGCGCTTTTTGAACTTGATCTTACTATTTAGTCCGAGTGCCATCAGAAGACTCAATACATTTGTCAAAATTGTCGCCGCAATTGCCAACTTAAATGTAAAGATATATGAGCCTCCGACTCTGGAATCGGTAAACAGGTCTTTATAATTACGAAGACCTACCCAGTCGTAACTTCCGTATCCTTTAAAATTGGTAAAACTATAGATGACACCTTTGATCAGCGGCAGCGTATTGAAGCAGAAAAATAATGCAACAATCGGAATCGTGATCAGAAGAAATGTCCGCTTTCTATCATTTAATTTATTCTTTTTCATCGTACTAACTCCTTGAACTTCCGTATTACCAGTAACTTATCTGTCTTAGTCATTATGCGATTTCTCGTAATCTTCCACTTTACGGATAATATCACGATTATATCTTACCCAGTCTGTATCAAATTTCTTAAGAAATGCCTTGCTGTCTTTTTTTTTCATCAGGAATGTCTGGATCTGTGCGTCTACCGCCATTTCCGATGGATAATAATGATCCTGATAGTCAGACATTTTTTTCCTTCTTTTTTTATATATTCTTTCATTCCTTCAAGGGTTGATGGCAGTTCAAAATCTCCTTCTTTACAAGGAACCGCCTTCTGCGCATCCAGATATGCCTGTACATTCTCATCTTCCATGAGAAAATCTAACACTTCATATGCTGCCTCTTTATTTTTGCAGTCTTTCATGACGCAGAACTGAAGATCTATTCCTGAGTTCAACTGATTTCCTTCCGTGTTATTACTTGCCGGCATTACAAATGAATCAATCTCCATATCCGGATTCACCGTCTGGATCTGTGGAATTGCGTAACTTCCGATCGTATACATTGCAGATTCACCTTTTGCAAATGCTGTACATGCTCCGTTGTAATCATATGCAAACGGGTCATCCGGTCCATACGGAAGTAGTTCCAGCATACGTTCCGCTACTTCTTTATATTCTTTCGAAAATGTTGTCTTTCCACGGTTCACCTGTGCACACACATCTGCGGGTGCAAGATCTACCGCAATAGAATTCCACGGTGCAAGACAGGTCCAGGTATCTTTAAATCCGAAATAAAGCGGCTGGATACCTGCATCCTGAATTTCCTGACAAAGTCTCATAAATTCATCCCATGTAGTTGGTATTTTCCATCCATGTTCTTCGAACATTTCCTTGTTGTAAAGAATTCCTGCTGCATTTGCAACATATGGTACCGCATAAGTTCCTTTTTTCCGGAACAAATTCCAGATTTTTATCAATTTCTTTGTATGCCTCTTTAATATCTTCCAGACCCTTATAGTCGGAAATATCCATCAGCATATCAGAATCGATAAAGTTTGAATAGTTCACGTCTCCTCCGATTCCAATAATATCCGGATTATCCTCCCGGATAAATCTCGTCTTCAAAACAGTCATTGCATCATTCGGAGATTCAATTGTAAGATGAATATCATCATGTGTACGGTTGAATTCTTCTTCTATTTTCTCAAATGTTTTTACTGCTTCCGGCTTATACTGCACAAGTTCTATTTCTGTCTTTCCTGTCTTCTCCTTCTGCCCGCATCCCTGCAGCGTCATAGCCCCATCGTAAGAACCAGTCCGGCACTTACCAGTTTCCTGTACTTCCTATGCATGTTTTTCAAACTCCTTTTTGTTCCGTTCCTTCCTGATTTTGAACCTTTCCCGGGATATTTTCTTGTTTTCATCGTCAGGTTTTTTTATTTTTTATTTACAATTGAATTGTAACATACCCTTATGCGTCTATAAATATCATTATATTATATGTTTTATTGCAAAATGCGATTTTTCCCGTTATATATTGAAGTCATCTAGCATTTTTGGTATATACTGTTTTAAAAAGGAGGATTCCTATGAGTAATCTTTTTATTTTCCGTTTTCCCAAATGAAAATTTTGTTGATATCGGACTTTATCAGTATGGCTGGGAACAATGTGAACCTTCCCATTCTTTTGGACCTGCCGCCAGAAACCATTATATCTTTCACTATGTGATATCCGGAACCGGAACTTTAATGGCCGACGATTCTTCCGGCAATACAATAAAATATCAGGTGAAAAGCGGACAGGGTTTTATGCTATTTCCTAATCAGATCAATACTTACATCGCAGATCAGGCTCTCCCATGGGAATATACCTGGATTGAATTTGACGGACTCCGTGCCAAAGAGATTGTCTCTACTGCCGGACTCAGTCCGGATCATCCGGTCTATCATGCCGGTTCGAAAGATCTCCGCAATGAAATGATGAACGAAATGTTATATATTACCAGACATTCCGGTTCCTCCTCCGATTCACCGTTCCATATAATCGGACATTTGTATCTCTTTTTTGGATTATTTCATGCGTTCTGCTGCTACAGTGCGCATGAAGCAGAGTGGAAAGATCAGCGATTTTTACATCAAAGAAGCATTATCTTATATTGAGCAAAATTTTCAGAACAATATTACCATTGAAGACATTGCTTCTTTCTGTGGTCTGAACCGGAGTTATTTCGGAAAGATTTTTCACGATTCCATCGGAAAATCTCCTCAGGAATTCCTGATCAGTTACCGCATGACGAAGGCTGCAGAACTTCTGAAACTGACCTCTTTATCCATTGCAGATATCGGAAATGCCGTCGGATATCCGAATCAGTTACATTTTTCAAGAGCATTCAAGAATACCTATGGAACTTCTCCAAGAAGCTGGCGCAATGAAAATAAATTAGAACCTGATATGTAAAAAATCAAGCGGAAAAGGATTATTTTGATTTTAAAAATATTTTCCTTTTTTGCTTGATTTTTTTCTTTTCCTGGTATAATAATATACACATATAGCAAACATAGTATTAAAAACTACATGTCATATTTTCGACATTCAGGAGGAGGTGCATGACTATGGCAGAGCAGTTAAAAGAACACATTAAAGATCCGGGAAGTGCGATCACGCATTTTATCGGAATGCTGATGGCAATATTCGCAGCAATCCCATTGCTTTTAAAAAGCAGCGCGCGAACCAAGTAAGATTTACATTATCGCAATTGCTGTGTATGCGGCAAGTCTGATCTTACTGTATGCGGCAAGCACAACTTACCATACATTCGATAAATCAATCAAAAAAGTAAATACCATTCTTAAAAAGATCGATCACATGATGATCAGCGTTCTCATCGCCGGAAGCTGATCAAAACATCCGATCTGCCTGTTAGTACTATTGGCATGGGCAGGACCGGGATCATCCTTCTTTAAGTGCGATCGTATGGTCATTTGCCATCGCCGGAATTTCGGAAGCCATGAGATCTTTCATCTGTTTGTGATGGCCGGAAGCGCCTGCCACTTTGTGGTAATGTATGCTTTTTGTACTTTAATGAAATCCATATGAAAAAAAGCTGCCGGTGGCAGCTTTTTTCACTTAATATCATTTATTTTTACTTATTCCGCGAGTTCGAATTCATTCGGAATCTTCTCTCCGATCTCGATCTGCTTATCCACACTCTTTTTCACATAAGCATGTTCTTCGTAATACACAAGCTTCACCGGTCTTCTGGTCTTCGTGTATTTTGCACCCTTTCCACTGTTATGTGCTTTTATCCTCTTATCCAGATCATTTGTCCAGCCTGTGTATAACGTACTGTCTGCACATTTTATGATATAGGTATAATTCATGTAGTTGTCCCCACTTATCCACAATCGGTCTGATTTTTATATCAATAATCCACTTTATTTTATCTGTTATCCTGCGGAAAGTCAATTTTATCCACCCCTCAAAAAAGAAGGACCGCACAAAGGAAAAGGACAGGGATTTCCGGGAATCCCTGTCCTTTTTTCTTTTAATCCTGATCCGCCGTATACTCCACCGGGTTCACCAGCTGTCCATTTTGCGCATCTCAAAATATACATTACAGCCTTCTTTGCTGTAATACTTCGTCGGCTGGCTCACATAGCCAAGCACGCTCTTCGCTTCTACATAATCCCCAACCTTCACAGGTACTTCTTTCAGCTGTCCGTATAACAGCTCGTATCCGTTTCCGATGTCTACATTGACCGTTGTTCCCGTCTGTGCACTGACATCGATCGACTTGATGATCCCGGGTGCGCCGCAGAGTACCTGGTCTCCCTCTGCAC
>VOFF01000407.1_pt1 | contig 26001 bp, 56 predicted proteins | sample 5384061 | NCBI WGS metagenome assembly VOFF01 (sample SAMN12384725, study PRJNA508395) | human gut metagenome | isolation source: healthy gut E | host: Homo sapiens
AAAAAAATAAGAGTTATACTTGATATAGAAGGGTATAAACAAAAAGACAAAAAACTTTAGAGGATTTGGCAGAAAAAGTTGCAAGAACAGTAATAAGAACAAGAAAATCAGTTACTTTAGAGCCTATGCAACCATATGAAAAAAAAAATAATTCATAGTAAATTGCAAGATAATCCTAAAGTAGAGACTACTAGTATAGGTGAAGAACCACATAGAAAAGTAGTAATATCATTGAAAAAAAATAAAAAAATCGGGGGGGGTCAAAAGGTCGGATTTACAGTTTAGTAAATTCTATCTTTGGCTTTTTTTGACATTATTGGAAATAATAAGAAACTTTTTTAAATTTTATGACTCAAAGTGAAAATAAAATAGGAGGTAAAAAAAAATGAGTGTAATAGCTTCTATATCTACGGCACCACGGGATTGGTGGAATAGGTATTGTAATGAATGAGTGGAAAAGGAATGTTTTGAAATATTAGATAAAAATTTTTCTTCCAAAAAGATGGAAAATATAGAAAATATAAAAAGGATATACGATGAAATATGGTCATATTGTAGAAAATTTTAAAAAGAATATGATGGTTTTGAAGTGCCTGAAAGTGCTATTGTTGATGAGGTTTTAGTTTCTTACTTTTAAAGAGCCCTATGAGTTATACAACTGAAAATATGTGTGAAATAAATACACATGGTGGAAATATTGTTGTAAAAAGATATTGGAATTATGTTTAAAAATGGTGCGGAAAATGGCTGAGCCAGGCGAATTTACTAAACGAGCTTTTTTAAATGGTCGTATTGATTTACTTCAGGCTGAGTCTGTTATTGATATTATAGATGCTAAGTCTGAAAGAGAATTGAAGGCAGGTATGAATCAGTTAGAGGGCAGAGTTTCTAAGGAAATACATGATATAAAGCAAAAAATAATGGATGTTATGGTCAATGTTGAAGTTGATATAGATTATCCTGGAATATGATGTTGAAGAGGTTACAAATACTGAAATTAATGAAATGTTAGATGGTTATAGCTGATTTAAGTCGTTTGGAAAAAAGTTTTGATAATGGGAAAATACTTTAAAGATGGAGTAAAAACAGCTATTATTGGAAAACCAAATGCAGGAAAATCATCACTTTTAAATTGTATTTTAAATGAAGAAAGAGCTATAGTTACTGAGATAGAAGGGACTACAAGAGATACTATAGAAGAATTTGTAACAGTAGAGGGTGTTCCATTAAAAATTGATTGATACTGCAGAATACGCGAAGCTAAGGATGAGGTAGAAAAGATAGGGATTACTAAGTCAAAAGAAATTGCAAAAAGATGCGGACTTAATTATAGCTATTTTTGATAGTAGCAAAGATTTGACAGATGAAGATAAGGAAATTTTTGGATATTATTAAGAATAAGACAGCTATTGTGGTTTTAAATAAAATGGATTTGCTTAATAAAATCGATGAAAATATGGCAGAAATTAAGAATGTTTCTAAATATATTGTTAAAATGTCTACATTGGAGCAAAAAAGGAATTGATGATTTGTATAAAAGTATAGGAAATTTATTTTCTATGGAGGAGATTAGCCTTGATAATACTACAGTTATTACTAATGTAAGGCATAAAAACTTAATTAGTAAAGCATTGAATTCTTGTAGAGAAGCTAAAAAAATCAATGGAATTAGGTATGCCTTTAGATATTATAGCTATATTTTTAAAAGAAATTTTTAGAAAATTTAGAGAAATTACAGGAGAAACAGTTACTGATGATATTATTGATGAAATTTTTTTCTAAATTTTGTTTAGGAAAATAAAATGAAATTTAAATTGAAAATAATTAATAAAATAATTAAGAAAAATAATAAACGAAAATCAAAAATAAAAGAAAAATGATATTTTAATGACATATTTATAAAATATGAGAACAAAATTGAAATATGACGAATCTAATTGCACAAAAGCATATATTTATTTAAAAGTTGAAACTGTTTTTTAAAAATGTAAATTTTGAAAAAGTTTTCTAATTTGATTTTATACTTGGCAATTTTTTGAGTTGCTTTTTAAAGAAATTTTTATGTTATGAAATAAAAAGATATGTATGCTAATAAAAGATGAGTATTTAAAATTTATTATATAAAAATTAATGTTATTAATGTATACTCTTAATTTTTCTAATGTTATAACAGAAAATCGTATAATTTGCTAAGAAATAACAATAAAATGTGTGGAATTTTATTAAAAAAAATTTAGAAAAAAAAATGATTATCCAAACAAAAGTTATTAAAATAAAATGATAAGAAGTCTAAAAACTGTGGAAAACAATACACTTTTAATACTGCAAATGTGGAAAACAATTTTGAAATAGTTACATAAAGTAAAAAAAGAAAAATTTTAAAAATTTTAAAAAAAAAACTATAAAAAAATGGTTTAAAAACATTGAAAAGTGGCGTAGTGTTAATAAAAAAGAGTTTACATAACACTAAATAACTTATAGGTTAAAATTCAACTTTAAATAAATAAAACACTGTTTTCGGTTTCACATGAAAGGAAAAAAAATCTGTGAAACATTGATAAAAAAGTCCGTGTGAAACATTTTCATATAGCCCTAGAGCCCCAACGGATTAGGACGCATTTTTTGTTGTGAAACATTTTTTGTAACTATAACTAAATAAGGGGGATATACCTTATGAGGTTATAACCCAGGAGGGTTATAAATAAAGGAGAATTGTTGTTGAAAATTTTTATTAGGTATGTTTTGAATAGGTTAAGAAAGGAATGTATAAAAAATGGAAAAAAATAAATGAAAAAAAAAAATTTGATGTGAAAGAATATGAAGCAGGTCAATATGATGTTGCGGTTGTTGGAGCTGGACATGCAGGCTGTGAGGCAGCTTTGGCAGCTGCTCGTTTGGGTATGAAAACATTAGTGTTTTCTATTAGTTTAGAAAATATAGCAAATATGCCATGTAATCCACATATAGGGGGAAGTTCAAAAGGCCATTTAGTTAGAGAAATAGATGCTTTGGGTGGAGAAATGGGGGAAAAATATAGATAAGAGTATGATTCAAATAAAAATGTTAAATACTTCTAAGGGACCAGCAGTACATTCTTTAAGAGCACAAGCAGATAGAAAGAAATATCAAATGGAAATGAAGCATACTTTGGAATTGCAAGAGAATCTTTTTGTGTAAAACAGGGAGAAATTGTGGATATCATAGTTGAAAACAATAAAATTACGGCAGTTAAGACTGCTGTTGGAGCGATATATAGAGTAAAAAGCTGTTATATTGGCTACAGGAACATATTTAAAAAGTAAAATATACATAGGGAGTTTTCAGAAGAGAGTGGACCTGATGGAGTTGCAGCTGCGAATAGGCTTTCTGATTGTTTAAAGAAATTAGAATTGAATTAGTACGCTTTAAAACAGGTACACCGGCTCGTATAAATCGTAGAAGTATTGATTTTTCTAAAATGGAAGTTCAAAAAAGGTGATGATAATATAGTTCCATTTTCTTTTGATGATAAAATTAAAATTTTGAGCAAGTAGATTGCTATTTGACTTATACGAATGAGAAAACACATGAAATAATAAAAAATAACTTATCAAGATCACCTTTGTATGCAGGAAAAATAGAAGGAACTGGACCAAGATATTGTCCATCAATAGAGGATAAAGTAGTAAGATTTAGCGATAAACCAAGGCATCAAGCATTTGTAGAGCCAGTGGGATTAGATACAGAAGAAATGTATATATAAAAGGAATGAGTTCTTCATTACCTGAAGAAGTTCAAATTGCATTATATCATACAATACCTGGATTAGAACATGCTGAATTTACAAGGCCTGCTTATGCTATTGAATATGATTGTATAAAACCAGATGAATTAAAGCTATCCTTAGAGTATAAAGGTATAAACGGATTATTTATGGCAGGACAGATTAATGGAACATCTGGGTATGAAGAAGCTGCTTGCCAAGGTTTAATTGCAGGAATAAATGCAGCACAGGAAATAAAAGGAAAGAATCCTGTAATATTAGACAGAACACAAGGATATATAGGCGTTTTTTTGATAGATGATATAGTAACAAAAGGTACAAATGAACCATATAGAATGATGACTTCAAGGGCAGAATATAGACTTTTATTGAGACAAGATAATGCAGATTTACGTTTAACAGAAATAGGACATGAAGTAGGTTTGATTTCAGAAGAAAGATATCAAAAATTTTTAAATAAAAAGAAAAATATAGAAGAAGAAGTTAAAAGATTAAAAAAGACTGTGGTTAAGCCAACAGATGAAGTTAATGATTTTTAATAAGTGTTGGAACAAGTCCTTTGACTACAGGAACTAAATTAGCAGAGTTGCTAAAAAGGACTGAAGTAACTTATGAAAATATGTCAATTATTGATAATGAAAGGCCAAAACTTGATTTGCAAGAAGCAGAAGAAGTAGAGATACAAGTAAAATATGAAGGGTATTTAAAAAAATGCAAAGAGCAGCAAGTTGAAAAATTTAAAAAAATTAGAAGAAAAATTATTGCCTGAAGATATTTGTTACGAAGATGTTAAAAGGAATACGTATAGAAGCAAGACAAAAGTTGGAAAAGTTGAGACCTCGTTCTATAGGGCAAGCCTCAAGGATTTCAGGGGTTTCTCCGGCAGACATTTCAGTGTTACTAATATATTTACAAACTAGAAATAATAAACAGAGCTAAAAAGTATTGAAAAATAGAAATTCAAATAATAAATTTACATTTGTAAGTAAAATGAGTTAAAAATGTAAAAAAAATTCACAATTGTGAATAAATTGTGGAAATTTATGATTAGAATATAGATGTTATGGAATTGGATAATTTTTAATAATTCACAAGTGTGAATAAGTTGTGGAAAACTATATAAAAAAGAGGTTTACTGTGAAAAATATAAATAGAAAAAAAGAGGAGTGTTGTAAATAATGGAATATGAAGAATTTAAAAGTGAATTAATAAAACAATTAAAAAAAAAAATTGATATTGAAATTGACGAAGAAAAGGTAATCAAGTTTTTATAAATATATGAATTTATTAATAGAATGGAATAAAAAAGATAAATTTAACAGCAATTATAGAGCCAAATGATATAATATTAAAGCATTTTGTTGATAGTTTAACAATAGTAAAGGAGATAGGCCAAAATGGTAAATTAGCCGATATAGGTACAGGAGCAGGATTTCCTGGAATACCAATTAAAAATTTTTATACCAGAAATAGATGTTACCTTAATAGATTCATTAAATAAAAGAATAAATTTTCTAAATGAAGTTATTGAACAGCTAGAACTAAAAAATATTGTAGCTGTGCATGGGAGAACAGAAGATTTAGGAAAAAGAAAAAAATATAGAGAAAAATTTGATTATGTAACGTCAAGAGCAGTGGCTAATTTAAGTGTTCTTTCTGAATATGTGTTGCCTTTAGTTAAAATAGGAGGAAAATGTATATGCATGAAAGGTTCAAATGTTGAAGAAGAAGTAGAAGAATCAAAAAAAAGCAATAAATATTTTAGGAGGTAAAATAGAAAAAGATAGATACTTTCTTTTTTAGCAGATACAGATATGGTAAGAAATATAGTTTCAATAAAAAAACAAAAGTAACGCCTAATAAATATCCTAGAAAAGCAGGGATTCAACAAAAGAACCAATAAAGTAAAATGTAAAAACATTGAAAAATAAAAAAGGTTGTATTTAATATAAAGTCGGCAAATGCTTGAAAAAAAATAAGGACTTTAATAAAAATGTGAAAGATAATATAAAAGAAAAATTTGAGTTAAAAACTCAAATTTTTTTTTGCAAATTATAAAAAAAATACATTGACTTTTAAAAAAAATTATATATGATGTATATATAAACAAAATAAGACTAATAAATAAAATTTAACTATAAAATGGGGGCAGAAAAATGGGAAAAGTTATATCAGTAGCTAATCAAAAAGGTGGTGTAGGTAAGACAACTACAACTGTTAATTTATGTACATTTTTTAGCAAAAAAAAAAAGGAAAACAGTTTTGCTAATAGATGCAGACCCACAAGGAAATGCTTCAAGTGGACTGGGAACAGATAGAAAAGTAGAGTTTTCTACTTATGATATTCTTGTAGGAGATACACAAATGCAAGAAGCGTTAGTAAAAACATCTGTAAAAATCTATATATATATGCCCATCAAACATAAGTTTGGCTGGAGCAGAAGTAGAATTGGTATCTATGATGTCAAGAGAGCAGAGATTGAAAGAAAAATTGGACGAAATAAAAGATAGCTTTGATTATATTTTGATAGATTGTCCTCCATCATTAGGTCTTATAACGTTAAATTCATTTACAGCTTCTGATAGTGTTTTTTAATACCAGTACAATGTGAATATTATGCGTTAGAAGGCTTAGGACAACTTTTAAATACAGTAAATTTGGTAAAAAACATCTTAATAAAAATTTACAAATAGAGGGAGCTTTTGCTTACAATGTATGATATAAGAACAAATTTGTCTAATCAAGTTGTTAAAGAGGTAAATACTTACTTTGGAGATAAAGTATACAAGACTGTAATACCTAGAAATGTTAGATTAAGTGAAGCGCCAAGTTATGGTATGCCAATTACAGAATATGATCCTCGTTCAAAGGGGGCAAAAAGTTATGATAAATTTACAAAAGGAATTCTTGAAGAAAAACGATGAAGAAAAAGAAAGCTAGACATATGGAATAAAAAAGTAAATATTGCTTAATAAAGAAAGGAGCTGTGTGAGAATGACAAAAAAAAAAAAATCAGGTTTAGGGAAAGGTTTGGATGCTTTATTTGGACCAGTACCAGATGAAGAGAAACAACAGGAAACAGATATATTTAAAAAGCTAAAAGTAACTGAAATAGAGCCAAATAAGGAACAAGCTAGAAAAGTATTTGATCAAGAGGCATTAGAAGAGTTGGCAGAGTCAATAAAAAAAATATGGACTTATTCAACCAATTGTTGTAGCTAAAAAAGATGGATATTATTCTATAATAGCTGGGAGAGAAGATGGAGAGTTTTTGCAAAATAGCAGGAATTGAAGAAATACCAGCTATTATACGTGAAGATGATGAAAAAATTAATTCGCAGATATCTCTTATAGAGAATTTGCAAAGAGAAGATTTGAATGCTTATGAAAAAGGCGATGGGAATAAAAATCTTGTTGAAAAATATGGAATGACGCAAGAAGAAGTTGCAAAACAGTTAGGAAAAAGTAGAAGTGCTATTTGTAATACATTAAGAGTACTTAATTTGGATCCAAGAGTATTAGAACTTGTGAAAGAGGGAAAACTAGTAGAAGGTCATTGTAGAGCTTTACTTTTTCTATTCAAGACCCGGAAAAACAATATGCGATGGCTTTAAAGATGATCGAAAGAGGTGTTACTGTAAGGCAAGCAGAACATGCTATGCAAAAAGAACATCCGGAATCTAAAGAACAGTTACAGAGAAAACAAATTTTATATCAGGATATAGAAAATACTTTTTAAGAATTTTTGGAACTAAGGTTAGACTAGATGCAGGAAGGAAGAAGGGAAAAAATTATAATAGAATATAGTAGTAATGATGATTTAGAAAGAATTTTAAATTTAATGAAGTAGCGTGAAAGGATGATGATTATGGAAAATATTATGGCTTTGTTAAAAACAGATAATTTTTTAATTATTTTTTGCTATTTTATTAATAGTATTACTTATTAGTTATGTTGTTTTAATTATAAAAACATCTAATTTGAATAAGCGTTATAAACAATTTATGAAGAAATTAGGTAATGGAAAAAATATTGAAGAAGATTTGGAAAATTATATGTATAGGGTAGAAAAAAGTTGAAAGGCAAAATTCAGAATTACATTTAATTTGTAAAGAAATGGGAAATCAATTATCAGGATGTGTTCAAAAAAAATAGAATAGTTAGATATAATGCTTTTAAAGATACTGGTAGTGATTTGAGTTTTTGCATTAGCATTACTTGATGAAGATAATACAGGTGTTGTTATGAATGGAATATATTCAAGAGAAATGTCTAATATTTATGCAAAGCCTGTTGAAAAAGGTAAATCTCCTTATACTATTTCTGAGGAAGAAAATTGGCTATTGATAAGGCAATAAATTCTAAAATATTTATAAACTAGATAAATAGAAAAAATAGAAAATATGATTTAAAGGTAAAACCTAAAAATATGTGGCTTATGATCAAATTTTAAAGCTTGAGATTTGATTATAAGCCAATTTTACAAAAAAAACAATATTGTTATATAACTTTTTTGTAAAATAGTTATATTTTAATTTTAAAGTGCTAAATGTTTTTTGCAAAAAATTGAGTTTTTGTATTGACAAATGTTTTTTAAAAATGGTAATATAAATACTGTCGTAAGGCACAAGTTGACATTTGTTTTTATTTGAGAGGTGGTCGAGTTGGTTTATGGCACCAGTCTTGAAAAATTGGCGTGCGTTTATAGCGTACCGTGGGTTCGAATCCCACCCTCTCCGCCAACAATTTTTGATATAAGACCATGAATTTATGAAAGTAGATTTTTCGTTTTATATCTTTTTTTATTTTATATTATGTAGGTGTACCCAAGTGGTGAAGGGGGCAGTTTGCTAAACTGCTAGGTCGAGTAATCGGCGCGGAGGTTCGAACCCCTCTCACCTACGCCATAACAGATAGATATAGAGATTAAATTCTTTATATTTTTTTTCTTTTCTGTGAAGTAGTTTGAACTTAATTTTATGTTAATAGTGTTTATAGGAAAAGCTAAAATTTTTATTGTAATAAAGTTTTATTGTTAATTTTTGTTTTAGTTTTTTAAAATGTTTTTATGTCGAAAAATATTGTAAAAAAAGTTTATACTTTGCTATAATATAATTAGATTATTGCATTTTGAAGGAATAGAAATATGAAAGAAAAAGATTATTTTTATGATAATAATATTTATATTTTTTATATTGTTAACAACGAAAGTTAAAGCGATGACAATTACTGATTTTGTGAATGATACTACATATGTTTTAGATGATGGCACTTTTAAATATTAATTCAGAAAATGCAGTAGCATGGGTAAATAAATATTTACAAATAGAGTATGATTACAAAGTAGATGATGATGATGATGCTAAATTTTTAGCAGAAATATCTCAGACTTTGGCGAATAGATTAGATCCTAAAAATAAAAAAGTATGCAGCTGATATATATAGTGCGTTATATTCGCAAAAAAAAAGAAAAACAGATAACACTACTTTAGTTGATTCTGTGAAATCTAAAATGACTGAATTTAAGAATACATTCAAAAAAAGCGGGAAAAAAAGATATAGCAAAGGAATTTGAAAAAGCAGAAACAAAGGCGGAGACTACAAAAAAATAATTCTTCAAAAAAGAGATGAACAGGAATCTAAAAATCATAATACTCTCACTGGTGATGATGAAAAAAAAGAAAAAGAAGATAAGGAAGAGAAAAATAATAAAATTTATAATCAGCCTGGAATAGTATCGGCTGGAAATGCAAGTGCTACATTAGATGACATGATAACAGATGCAGATTCTTTTTATTTCAGATTCGAAAGGAAAGACTATAAATGTTACAGATTTGCAGGAATTTTCATCTACAATTTATAATATTGCATTACAAGTAGGTATAGGTGTTGCTGTTGTAGTAGGGTTAGCTTTAGGAATACAATTTATGTTGTCTAGTGTAGAGGAAAAGCAGATGTAAAGAAGGCATTAGTAGTTTATGTTATTGGTTGTATAGCTATTTTTGGAGCATTTGGAATTTGGAAGTTAATTATAGAAGTTATGAAACAAATAAAAAAAAAATGGATTAAAAGGGGGGATTATTATATGAAGAAAAAAAAAGGATTGAAAATTATATTTATTTTTTTATTTTTGCATTTATTATGGGAAATTTAACTGTGGTTTTTTGCAGATGAATATAAAGGTTATAAAGCTGATGGTCCATGGGATGCTTTTTATAATTATTTTATAGCAACATGGTCAAAAGATCAATCAAAATTAACAACAAAAAGAATTGAAAAAGATTTGTTGCTGGTCCAACAAAAAAGGAAAAAAAGATTTAGCAAAAAGAGGGTCGAGGTCCTACTATATTTCCTTCAGAAAGTGGAATTATTGATGATGTTACTAATTTAATACAAACAAGAGAAAAAAGTGATAATAGTAGTGGTAAGATTGATGATAAAACTTGGCAACAAAAGAATAAAGAGGTAAGAGATTTATATTATAATAAATTAGCTAAAGAAAAAGATAAAAATAATAAAAAAGAAAATATATCAACAAATTCTTGATAAAATAAATGAAATGGATAAATTAAATAGTAAGAAGACACAGGCAGATAAAGACTTGATGACAATGTATGCTGAAGCAAATAAAGAATTAGATAAAAAGCCTACTATTTATGAAAATCAAGTTACAGAGGATTCTGTAAAAAGAAGAAGTTAATGGAGAAGATAAAAATAATAAAATATATAATCAACCTGGAATAGTTTCAGCTGGAAATGCTAGTTCGACATTAGATGATATGATGACAGATGCGGATTCCTTTGTTGCTAATAGTAAAAGTGATTCAATAGATTCAAAAAGTTTGCAAGATTTTTTCATCTACAATTTATAATATAGCATTACAAATAGGTATAGGTGTTGCTGTTGTAGTAGGATTAGCTTTAGGAATACAGTTTATGTTAGCTGGTGTAGATGGAAAGGCAGATGTAAAGAAAGCCTTAATTGCGTATGTGGTTGGCTGTATAGCTATCTTTGGTGCATTTGGAGTTTGGAAGTTAGTTATAGAAGTTATGCAACAAATTTAACATGTTGATAAGTAGATAAAAAGTGATATAATGTTAATATAAATAAAAACCTAAGGGGGTAAATGTTATGATAAGCTTATTGGTAGCGTTTTTGGCATTAATTATTGCTACGAGTTTTTTATGGAATTTTTTTTTATAGGAAAGGTGATTATAATTTTTATAATTGCAATGGCAGTAATATCTTTCTTGTATAATTGCATAAAATAAAAAAGTTTAAAAGTGGTCTTTTTAATAAGAGACCATTTTTTAATGTTAAATTATAAAATTATAAAATTATAAAAATGTAGGAAGTTTTTGTATGGACTAAAGTATCTATATAAGTGCATTTTTGCAATATTTTTTTTTTGTTTAAAACTATTGTTTTTATTTTTAATATATATTATAATAAAATTAGTTGAGAATGGAAAGATGGTGATAATATGAGAAGGTCACGGAATAATAATTTCTTTTTAATAATATTTTTTGTGTTTTTGTGTTTTCAGCTATTCCAAATTATAGTTATGCAGATGACATAGGTTTAGGTGACTTAAATAGTTATGCGGGAACATCAACAGGTAAATCGAAAAAATATACTGATAGAATGAAAAAAGTTTTTTCAATATTAAGAGTAGTTGGAACTATTTTGTCGGTTGTTATTTTAACTGCGATTGGATTGAAATTTATGATGGGAAGTGTAGAAGAGAAAGCTGAATATAAGAAATCTTTGTTGCCTTATGCAATTGGGCGGCTATAATATTTACAGGATCATGGCTTCCACAACTTATATTTGACTTGACAAATGAAGTTCTTTAGTTTATTATAAAAATGTAATGTTAAAATTTTATTATATTAATGTACTTACAAATTTTGTTGAATTATGGTAAAATATAATAAGTTATGTAGTTTTTAAAATTTTTTAAATATAAATAAATTATAAAAATGAAAGGGAGGCTATAAAATGAATGTTAAAAAAATACAAAAAATAGTTGCAGTTATGATGATGGTAATAATGTTAGTTTCTATGATTAATATTATATCTTTAGCAGCTAATATAACTCCGAAAGATATAACAGCAGGTGAGGTTAAAACAGATTCTATATCAACTGCTGGTAAAAATTAGTTGGAGTTTTCCAAGCTATAGGAATTGTTTTATCAGTTGTTGTTTTAACAGTAATTGGTATAAAATACTTAATGGGTAGTGCTGAGGAAAAAGCTGATTACAAGAAGAGTTTAATACCTTATGTTGTTGGTGCAGCTTTAGTATTTACAGCATCAATATTTGCACAAAGTATTTACGAATTCTTCAGTGGATGGGGAAATTAGTAAGTGATAATAAAAAAATCACCGAAGAGGACTTGTTATAGTTCGATGAGGTTTTTATATTCTAGTAAAGTTCTCTAAACTTCCTAGAATATAAAAAATAAAACAATTTACATAAATTGATATTGGTAAACTTTTTTTAAATTTCTCTATGTCATAAATATTACAAATATATTAAATTTTAAATAAATTATACTTTTTTACGCAAAAATCTTACAATTTTTGCGTTTTTTTGGTATAATGATATTAAGTGTAAATGGGTGAAAAAAGGAGGAAGAAGTATATGAATACTTATAATATACCAAGGAATGTAAAAGGTGAAGGAAGAATACTATATGTATTTTCAACAAAAGCTTTAATATATACGTTTATAGGGATAGCAATAGGATTTATATTTTATTTAGTTTTTAATGCATTAAAGCTTCAAACTGTAGGAATTATTATATTAGCAATATTTGGATTAATAGGATTTGTTATAGCAACATTTAAAAGTACCTGATACTACAGCTTTTGAAATAACAAGAAAAACAGGTGGAGAAAATATTGATGATGTTATAAGAAGAGCTTTTAAATTTAAAATGGAACATAATAAAGTTTATTTATATACAATAGAACCAAAAAATGAAAAAACAAAAAGAAGAAGAGGGAGGAAAAGAAAATGGATAATGATATAACAAAAATACTTACAGTTGTTTTAGGTTTAGCAATTATATTATTAGTAATATTTGTTATTATATTTATAATTGTACAAATAAAAGTACATAAAAAAAATAAAATACAAAATGCAAAATTAAATGAAGGAAGCAAAAAAAAAATTAAAAAAGACGAGAAAAAAGGGTAATATAAGTGGGACGACATCATATAATAAACAATCAATTTTTTGATTTTATGGAATTTAATGGTGTAGAAGATAATATGATTGTTCAGAAAAATGGTAAACGTTATATTATGGTTATAGAGTGTCAAGGTATAAATTATGATTTAATGTCACAAATGGAAAAAGTAGGTGTAGAAGAGGGATTTCAACAATTTTTGAATACTTTAAGATTTCAATCCAAATATATATTCAAACAAGAACAATAAATTTGAAAGTAGTATACAAGGTTATAAAGCTAAATTAAAAGAAATTGAAAGTAAATATAATAGAACAATATATGATTATAATAGAATGGTACAAAGTGAAGAATATACAAAACAACAATTAGATGCAGCATTTTTAATTTAACAAAACAAAGAAATTTATATGAATATGCTAGGGATATTGTGGAAAATACAGAAAGAATGAGTTTAAATAGAAATATATTGAACAAAAAAATATTATGTTATATTAGCATATATGCCTGAGGAAGCTGGTAGTACATCTTATGATGTAGAAGAATTAAGAAATATGGCTTTTTCAGAATTATATACAAAAAAGCTCAAGCTTTAATTAGAACATTATCAGGATGTTCAGTAAATGGTAAAATTTTGGATTCTAGTGAATTAGTAGAATTATTATATGTTGCATATAATAGAGATGATTTTGAGATATTTGGAGTTGATAAAGCAATACAGGCAGGTTATGAAGATTTATATTCTGTAGCTCCTGATATTTTTGAAAAGAAAATAAAAGTTTTAGATGAACAGATTAAAAAATGGTGCAATTGATTTGGCAAATGATGCAATATCAAAAGTTAAAGCTAAATCAAAAGCAGAACAATTAGCAGAAGAAAAAGAGAAAAGAATGGATGACTTAATTAGCCAAATGGCAAAAATGATATTAGAAGAAAATCAAAAAGTTATTGGTGTAGATGTTGCTAAAAAGCAGTTGAAGAGATTACGGAAGAGGATAAACAAAAAAGAAAGAGGGAGGTAAGCAAAATGAGAAAAAAAAAAAAGGAACTACAACTAGAGGAAGAGCAAAAATCAGATAAATAGAACAGAAGAAGTTGAATTTTTGAAAAAGAGAACTATAAAAGAATTAATTGCACCTGCAGGTATTGATGCTTCAAAAATAGATCATTTAGAAATAATATCAAATGTTAAAAATATGCTAGAAGTTTTTTTTATATCAACATTACCACGTATGTGTACTTTTCCAGAATTATTTAGGGATTTATACTTTTTTGGAGATATAAATACATCTATTTATATAAGTCCAGTTTCAGAAGCTAAATCTCAAAATGAGTTGAATAAGGTTATAAATGAATTGGAAACAGAAAAAGAATTGTTGCAGCAGATAGAGGTAATATAAATAGAGAGAGTAAGTACATTAACACAAAAAAAGATTTGAGGCAGAACAATTAAGAGATGAAATTGCGGCAGGGTTTAATAAAATGTATGAGGCTTCTGTTATATCAACATTATATACATATACTTTAGAGGATTTAGATAGACTTACAAAAATGTTGGCAACTGAAATGTCAAAATCTTTGGTAAATATTAAAAGTGCTTGGGGAATCCAGGAAGATGCTTTTAAATCAAATTTGCCTTTATGGATGATAAAGTTAAAAAAAAATACATTCTTTTGATAGTCGTTCTATGGGAACTGTTTTTCCATTTACTACTTCAGAAGTTGGACATCCTTCAGGAGTTCCGTTAGATTTAATAAACAAACTGGTACTCCAATATTGTTTGATAATTTTGCACCTTCTTTAACAAATTATAATATGGTTATATTTGCTAAGTCTGGTGCTGGTAAATCAGTAACAATGAAAACTTTGATTTCACGTTCTTCAGTTTTAATGGGAATTGAAAGTTTGGCTTTGGATGCTGAAGGTGAGTATACAATAGTTGCTGATAGTTTGGGTGGAATTAATGTGGTTATTAGTCCAAATTCTAAAACTGTTATAAATTTGTTTGATATTGAACCTGAGAGAGTAAAAGATGAAATTACTGGTAGGGAAAAGATAGTTTTAAATGTTGAAAATAAAGTTGAGGATGTTACTCAAGCTTTAGTTACTATGGCAAAGGGTAGTACAAGAAGTACAGATGTTAATGAGCTTACAAAACAAGTTATAGCTGAATCAGTTGCAGAAGAGTATGAAAGCTTAGGAATTACTAGTGATCCTAATAGTTTGTATAAACAGGGAACAGATTTACAAAAGGGTGATAGACTTTATAGTGAGAAAAAGGAAATGCCTACAATTGGTAGTTGGTACAAAAGAATAGAGAGAAAGGCGATGATGAATGACAATAAAGATTATAGTTTTCATTATAGTTATTTGCTAAAGGTTATGAAACAATATATTAGAGAGTATAATGGTCAGATGGCATATTTTGATGGTCAATCAACATTTGAGTTATTAGATGGAGCTCCTTTTTATAAATTTAGATATTTCTCAATTAGAGGAAAGATTTGCTAGACCGCTTGCACAACAAATATTGCTTTCTTGATTTGGGAAAAATATGTTAAGAAAAATAGTGAGGATAGGACAAAGGCAAAACAAAAAAAGAGTTTTAGTTGATGAGGCTTGGATGTTATTACCTTATCCAGAGGCAGTAGATTTTTTAAATAAGATGGCAAGACGTGCTAGAAAAAAGAAATGTTTCTCTTGCTATTATTTCTCAAAGATTTCAGGATTTTTATGAAAAACCAGAGGCACAAGCAGTTTTAACTTCGTCTGATACAAAATTGTTTTTGGCTCAAGATAAGTCAGAAATTCAATATTTAAAAGAAGTATTTAAACTTAGTGATGGTGAAGCAGGATTTTTGATTAATTGTTTAAAAGGTGAGGGATTGCTAAAAGTTGGTGGAGAAACGGCTATTATTCAAATTACTCCTACGCAAAAAGAGTTTGAGTTTGTTGAAACAAATGTTAATAAAATGGTTAGAATGCAGAAGATGAAAAAATGGTATGAAATAATGAAGAAAGTTGGAAAATTTAAGTTTCTGATTTGACAAATGTCTTAGGAAAGGGATGAGATAAAAAATGAAATTTTGTACGAAAAAAAGAATAATCAAAAAGATGTTTATTGTTTTGTTGATAATCATTGTTCTGAATTTTCTATACCAAATTATTCTAAAGCATTTAGTTTTGGTGAAATAGCAGGTGACTTGTTAAAGGAATTAGTTAATATGGTTGCTTCTGTTGGAGATGTAGTGATGGGTGCTTTAAATCATTTTTATGTTGGGAACAGAAAAAATTATTACTTCTTCAATGCTTTCTCAAGATGACCCTAATTTGAGTAATGGTGATTCGTGGTTAAAATATAATGAGAGTAAAGCTGGAACTACAAGAGAGGTTAGTAGTGATGATTTGGACGGATTTTATGGACGGATTGGAAAATACCAAACTTTTTGTATTGTCCAGAAAATATATTTGCTAATAAAATTGCTATGTTAGATGTGGATTTTATTAGACCTCATAAATTTACAGGAGTTGAAGTAGGTGCTAGTTCAGATAGTGATAGTGAAAAAAAGGCGGTGTCTGCAGCAAGTAGTGACAGATATGGTATAAGAGATACTATAGGTTCATGGTATAAGGCTTTTTAGAAATATTGCGGTTGTTGGACTTTTAACAGTTTTAGTTTATTTGGGTATACGTATTGTTATAAGTTCTACTGCAACTGATAAGGCTAAATATAAGGAAAATTTACAGGATTGGTTAGTTGCGTTGTGTTTAGTTTTTATAATACATTTTATAATGTCTGGAATTATGATGTTGACAGATAAATTTACAGAAATGCTTGATAATACTATAAATAAACCAATAGCAGTTAAAGTAACTGGTTCAGATGTGAAATTTAATACTAACTTAGTTGGTTATGTTAGATTTATGGCACAAAGCCCTGATTTTTGAAATTGTACAGCATATACTATTATGTATTTAGCTTTAGTTTTTGTATACAGTAATGTTTACATTTACATATTTTAAGAGGTTTTGTATATGGCGTTTTTTTACAATGATTGCACCTTTGGTTGCATTGACTTATCCTATTGATAAAGTAAAAGATGGTAAAAGCCCAAGCTTTTTGATATGTGGTTTAAGGGAATATACAATGAATGCTATTATACAACCAATACATTTGATATTGTATTCAGTGTTTATAGGAAGTGCAATTGATTTAGCAGTGTCAAATCCTCTTTATGCGATTGTTGCTATGGCATTTTTAACATCAGCTGAAAAATTTGTAAAAGCAGATGTTCGGATTAGATAAGGCTAAGACACCAGCAGGATTAGCTGCAATGGCAGGTGGAGCTTTGGCTATGAAAGGTATAGGTAATGTTGTAGGAAAACTTAGTGGAAAAAAGGTGGTTCAAGTAATAAACTTGCTACCTCTGGAGCTGGTGATGATGCATCAAAATTGTTGAGTAGGGGTAAGACTCCTGGTGTGAGTATGGATTCAATGGCTACTTTAGCTGCAGGTACAGGAGCAGGTGCTGCAGTTGGAGGTGCAGCAGGTTCTGCGGCAGGTGCTGCATCAGGAGCCTTTGCTGGAGGCCCTGCAAGAAAAGAGTATGATCAACAGGCTAATAATGGAAATGAAGCAAGTGGAAATCAACAAAATAATCAAAATTCTCAACAAAATGGTGGAGTTAATAATCCTCTTGGTGGAGGTAAACAATTGAGTCAACAGGATTTGGATAAGTTAGATATGGATAGAAGTGCTTGGGAAAGAGAGGCAAATAATCCAGATTTAAGTGAAGAAGATAGAGAAAATGCAAGAGCACATATTGCGGAAATAGATGAAATGAAAAATAAAAATACGAAAAAAGGCGGAAAGAGATATTTGGAGAGAAATGGCTAGTAATCCTGATGTAACAGCTGATAATAGATCAGATGTAAAGGCAGAAATGAATAAATTAAATGATGATGCAGGAGAAAATCAAGAGGATCAAAGTTCAAATACAAATGCTAATGAAAATACAAATTCAGATGTATCATCACAAAACCAATATGAAAATGGAGATTTAAAGAAGTGGTTTCAGAAGGTACTCAAGAAGAAATTGGCGTAGAAGAATTAAAGATGGAGTTTCTTATGCTGCTAGTAAGAAGGTAAGAAATTTACAAAAAACAATTCAGCCAAGTAATATTGGAAAAAATGTTTATAAAGTAGCTAAAAGACAGCTTCTACAGGAGCACATGCACTTATAAGAGGAGGTGCGGCAGCAGCAGTTACAGCAGCTGCTGGAACTGCAGTAGGTGCGGCAGCCGTTGTTTCTGGAGATAAAGCAGGTTCTATGCTAGCAACAGGTGGAACAATAATTGCAGCGGGTGCTAAAGGTGCAGGTGGTAGAGCGGTTTTCTGGTTTTGATAATGTAGTAGGTGGAGTTGCAAATGCTGGAAAAGAGACTGTTCAAGACTTTAGAGAAGGTGCATATACGACTGACGAATTGAAGCAAAAAGAAACAAGCTAAGTTTGATAAGGAATGGAAGAAAAAAAAAGAAAATTATAAATATTTAATGAAAAATGCTAAAAATATTCAGACAGCAAAACAAGCTAAAGAATTTATAAATGATGATAGTACTCAAAAATATCTTGATAATGGTGTTACAGATATTGGTATTATATATAATGCTAGAACTATGGCACAAGATAAAGGTTGGTCAGATGAACAAGCTATTGCAAGAGCACAAATAGCTCAGGGTAGAGGCAAGAACTTGAAGAATAATGATTCTGCTCAAAATGCTCTTGAAAAGAGGTTAATGAGTGAAAATAGTGCTATTACATCAGATATGGCTAAAAATTGGGTTAAAGAAATAACTAAAATAGCAGATGTATAAAAAAAATTCTTTTTTTAACTTTATTTAGGAAGGAAAGTGATAAAATATGAACAAGTGGATAAGATTTTATAATCAAAACAGAGGAAAAGTATTTTTTAACTATTATTGTAATAATATTCATTTTGGTCATGATTTCACTATTTAACAATGTATATAAACAAAAAAGTATAGAAGAATCTGAAAAGATAGCTGAAGAAGCTAATGATGTGGAAAAAAACAAATATCATAATGAAAGTAAATCATTGGTTTCAGGTGGTGAAGTATCTGGAACTAAGAAAAATGATTTTGGTGATTTAATAGAAACTTTTTTAAGCTATTGTAAAAAAACCATGAGCCCGCAAAGGCTTATGGTTTACTTTCAAATGATTGCAAAAAAAATGTATTGTATCCTGATGAATTTTTTTTTGAAGAACAATATTATAAAACAAAGTTTTCAACATCAAAAAAGATATAGTTTTCAGTCTTGGACTTCTTCTGATTCATATATATATTTAGTTAAAATTTTTGATGATATGTTAGCAACAGGTACAGGTTCTTCACAAAATTATATTCAAGATTATTTTAGTGTTATAGAAGAAGATGGTCAGTATAGATTAAATATAAATGGATTTGTTGGAAAAAGTAGAAATAAATAAAACAGGTTCTAAGGATAATGTAACAATTACAGTGAAGGATCGAATTGTATATATGGATTATAGTGTATATACAATTAGTATAAAAAAATGATAGACAGTCTACAGTGCTTTTTAGATTCTAGAGAAAAAAACGGATACTACATATATTGTGGATGAGAATAATGTTAAATTTGAATCTTTATTGTATGAAAATAGAGATGAAGATTTAAAAGTTGCATCAGGTGAAACAAAACAATTACAAATTAAGTTTTAGTGATTCTTATCGCGAAAAAAATAGGAATTAAGCAAATGGTTTTTGAAGATGTTTATTTAGATGATAATTTTGTTTATTTTGGTAGTAATAATGAAAAAAATAGAAGTAAAAAGCTTAAGGAATAGTAGTTGTGCAAAAGTGAGGTGAGGTAATTGGCAGAAAATGATAATAATAAAAAATAATTTTACAGGAAAAATAAAAGGCAAAACTAAAAAGGTAAAATAAAAGGCTAAAATGGCTGCGTGGTTTACTAAAACTTTTATTATTTTCGTAATGAAGGTTTTACCAATATTTTTATTGGTGTGTATGGTTCATACGGCTTTTTAGCTGGATTGCAGATTTAGTTGAAAGTGTTAAAAATCCGGCTGACATTTATGAAATTATGGGAATAGATAATATATCGGATCTTATCTGTGTTGCTGGTAATGCTGATGATGGCTATTATTTGGCATATAAGCAAGGTATTGATGAGAAATTAGATGAGGTTGTTAAAAGATATAATAAAGGTAGTCGTCAGTATGTGAAAAAGATGTTATTAAGAAGATGCTTGATGCAGAGTTGTATACTCAATATCCTAATTTGGGTGGTAAGATTGGTAAAGAGGCAGATGTTAAAATAGGAGAGTCTTCTAATGCTGCTTCAGGTGGTTCTGATTTTAGTGGCACTTTGTATTGGCCAACAGATGGAACAGAAATAACTTCTTATTTTGGTCCAAGAGAGGCACCTACTGCTGGAGCATCAACGAATCATGGCGCTATAGATATAGGTGTTAGTACAGGAACAAATGTGTATGCTTGCTTGGATGGTACAGTTACTATTGCACAGTATTCTGATAGTGCTGGTAATTATATAGAAATTGATCATGGTAATGGATATGTTACTAAATATATGCATAATAGTCAATTAAAGGTTTCTGTTGGTGATAAAGTAACAGCTGGACAAGTTATTGCTTTATCTGGAAGTACAGGATATTCAACTGGACCACATGTTCATTTTCAAATTGAAAAGGAGGGGGAAAAGGTTGATCCTTTGACTTTTTAAATATAATAATGGAATGGGTGCTAGTTCATCTTCTAGTGATAGCTCTTCTACTACTTCTAATGGTACAACTACTTCTTCTGCTAATAAAGTTACAAGTTTAGACGGATTTTTTGTTTATTGGTGATTCTATTACAGATGGTATGAAATCAGAGGCTAATGTAGTTGATTCTACTTGTACTGTTAGAGCTGTTGTGGGCGTTGGTTCTAAGTATTGGCTAGATCACTATAGTGAGATTTCATCTGTTAGTGATGTTAAAGGTATAAATATTATGCTTGGTACAAATGATTATGATTATGGTATAAGTTATATGAAACAGCTTTTGGAAAAATTACATGGTACATTTTCTAATGTTACTATTTATGTTGATAATTTATTACCAGATAAGGATTCAAATACTTCAGAATTTAAAAAGTTATGTTTCGCAATTGAAAGAATTTTGTACCTCTAATTCTTCTTATATAAAATTTATAGATCCTACAAGTGGAGTTGAAATAGGTTCAGATGGTACTCATCCTACAATAAATGGTTATAAAACTTTTGTGGAATAATATAAAGAGTGCAATATTAAATGGTGGTGGCTCTTCATCATCTTCAGTAGCACCTCTTATAATAGCAAAAAGATACTGGTGAAGGACAAGATGGTTTTAAGGGGGCAATACGTATAAGAAGAGTTACACCTAATAAAACAATAGGTGCACTTACAAATGTAGGTACTGGTGCAACTCAAACTACTACAGTTTGTGACAGGAGGATTAGGGACAAAAAGAAGATATACCAGAAAGTGTTAAAAAGCAAATGGAAGGAATTTCAATGCAACATTTTTCTGGTGTGGATTATAGTGACTTGTCATATTTGACAATACCTTATTTTGATTTTAATGGTAGTGTTCAACAGGGACATATGGTTGTTAATAAAAATTAGCTGATGAAGTTTTACTTATTTTCCAGGAATTATACAAGATTTAAGTATCCTATTGAAAAAATGGAATTAATAGATAATTTTTCAGGTAGTAGAAGTTAACAGGTGATGCGTTGGATTATGCTTCAATAGAAGCTAATAATACATCAGCATTTAATGACAGAAAAAGTTGTTACTAATGATGGTGTGCAGAATACAGTATCTAAACATGCTTTAGGACAGGCTATAGATATAAATCCACAAATAAATCCTTATATAAATCAGATGGTTCATTTAGCCATGATAATGCTAAAAAATATGTAAAAGAGAGAAAGAGCCAGGAGGGTTGGTCAGATACTGAAAAGGCAGCTTGTATTACACCAGATTCTGAGATTTATAAAATATTTACTAAATATGGTTGGACATGGTTAGGAAATTCTAGTTATACGGGTGATACACAGCATTTTGAGAAAGCAGATTTAACAAATGTAAAGACTATAGAGAATCGAGAAGATGTGGCAGGTACATCTTCTAGTACAACAAATACAACAGATAGTAATAATACTAAAAAGATGGTGATAATTCAAATACAAATAATAGTAATAATTCAAGTGCTTCATCATCAAATACAAGTAAACAAAAGTGAAGTGGAAGAATATTTAAAGAGTGCTGCTTCTGGAACATGGAGTGTTTATGCTAAAGATTTGACAAGTAATAGTGATATTGCTTCTGTAAATGCAGATGCTAAGATGCAATCAGCTAGTGTTATTAAATTGTTTATTATGGCTACTGCTTATGATGAAATGGCTAAAGGAAACATGGTTCCTACAGAAGTTAGTTCAGATATAAAATTAATGATTACACAAAGTGAGAATTATGCTACTAATAGAATGATTGATAGATTAGGTTTTGATAAAATAAATAATTACATTAGAAGTAATGGGTATACAAATACTGAATTGAATAGATATATGCTTAAAAGTAATGCAAATGGTGATAATTATACATCTTCTAAAGATGCTGCTAAGATATTGGAAAATATATATAATCATAAATGTGTAAGTTATGAAGCGTCTGAGCAGATGATGGCTTATTTAAAAAGCTCAGCAATTGCGTTCTAAAATTCGGATGGTGTGCCAAGTGGAGTACAAACAGCTAATAAAACAGGTGAGTTAGATACTGTGGAAAATGATGCGGCAATTGTTTTTAAAGATAATGCTCCTTATGTTTTTTGGTTGTAATGTCTTCTGGATTATCTGATACAGCAAAGGCAAGACAAAATATTGTTGATATTTCTAAAATAGTTTATGGAGATGGTGCTTCAGTGGGTGGAAATAGTGCTACAGTAGGTTCTGTTACAACAGCTATAAATTCTAAAATTTATGATTTAAAATATATACCAGAATCAGATTTTTGATAAACTTGTGTCAGATAATGATACTAAGGCTTTGGAATATTTTACATTAGATGGTGAGTGGAAATTAATTACTGCTAAATGGAGTTATTCAAGTGATGAGGGTGTAACTATTTCTAAAAATTCTCCTATTAATTATAGGTCTACTGTTGATAAATATACTACACCTTTTGAATATTTGATGGATTATTATATTGATGTTAAAAATAGAGATTTTATGTTTGATTTTACAGATCTTTGTGCTAAAAGTGAGTTGATTTTGGCTGTTGAAGACAATGTTACTACAACGCAAACAACAACTCAGTCTAGTATATCTTATGCAGATGGAACTTCAGAAGGAGGTACATCAGAAGTTAAATTGACAGAATTTGTTTCAGACACAATGGAATTAACTTATGTTGATACGTGGTTCGTTAAGTTTACGAAAGAATCAAGCTACTCTGCTGCATCATTTAATTCTACACAGGGGGCTTTAAAAGGAACTCCAGGAGAATTAGTAGGAAATTATAAAACTACAGCATATTGTTATGTTTGTAATCATGATAATGGAAATTTTGGAACTACTGTTACTGCATCTGGAGCTCAAGCAACACCTAATAGAACTGTTGCTATTCATGATAGTGGTGATCCGTATGGATTAAAATTAGGAGATCAAATTATGATAGAAGGTGATCCAACAGTATATGTTGTTGAGGATACTGGACCTGGACAGCCTGGAGCGTGGATAGATATATATGTAGAAGCACCTACTGATGAAAATGGACAAAAATATTGTGCATGTATTACCTCACCAGTTGGTGATAGAAATGTTAATGTGTATAGAGCTAAAGATGTAAAAGGCGGCAACGGAATCAAATTCTACAGATGATGATAATAGTAAAGCACTTATAAATACAGTTGCTAGTGTTAAAGGAACAGTTACAGAAAATATTTCAGTATCTACAAATTCATCATCAGGACCTTCAAAAAATGGTTTTGGATAAAAATACTCATGGTTACTATTATGTTAGTTCTACAAAAATAGATACAATAACGACTCATAGTATAGCTATAAAAATATGATACAGGTGAGTCAGAAATTAAAGGTAATGAAAATAAATTTATTAAATTATTTAAAGATAATAAAAGAGGCTAAAAGTGATTTGAAACCTAAATTGTTGATTACTACTGTAGAAAAGGTGAAAAGACAGCAAGATTTTACAGATTTGACTAAGTATTTACTATATAAGCTAACAGGTGAGAGTTTTGGCGTTACAGAATTTGATTTTTTAGTATTTATGAGCCAGGTTCTTTTTAGTTCAATGAGTAGAGGCGGAGGATATGATCAGTTTATTAGATGGTTGCATGCATGGGAAGGTATGAGTGGCTCACTTAGTGCGGATGGTACAAAATATATAATTGGTGATGATGGTTATGGAAATATAACTGTAGGATATGGTGTTGATATTTTTAATGGAGGTTTTGCTGAAAGATTTGCTGCGGCGGGATACCCTACAAGTGTTGGTTCTGAAGTTGATAATGAATTTGTTGATAATTTAGAGAAAGAAGAGATAAACGAAAAAATTTACAAATAGTTGAATCTAAAGTGTGGAGGTTTAAATTTAACACAATATCAAAAATATGCGTTAGTAAGTAGAATATATAATTGTGGAGGTAGTGGAGCTTTTTCTAATAGAAATGGAAAAGATTTTGTTTTCAGCTTTACTTCATATTGGAATCAAGATAAAGATTTGGAATATAAAGTTCCTGCTAATGATGGAATGTTTTCGCATCCGCTTTATACTAATTATATGTGTTTACCAAATACTGCTAAGGTTGGAAATTCATCAGTATATTCACCAGGCTTGGTTGCTAGAAGAAAGGCTGAGTGGCTTTTATTTAAAACAGGTTATTATGATAGAATTTGATGAGTTCTATGAAGACGGAGGTAATATTGTGAATGCAGCTGCAATTGTACATGATTTTATTTCAAGTAATGGATATCATTATAGTCTAGGAGATGACTTGCCAGGAACTGTTAATGATGTGAAAAATGCTAGAGCGGTTTGTTGTGCGACTTTTGTTTCTTGGACATTGTATGAAGCAGGATATGACTGGATGGTAGATTGCACAGGTATAAATAGTTGTGCTACATTATTACCATTTTTAGAAGCACATGGTGGAACAAAAATTATGAATCCTACAATGGATATGTTGCAACCAGGAGATATATTATTTTACAGTAGTGGTGGTTCATCACATACAGATATATATATAGGTGATGGATTGTGGTATAATTGTGGTAGTAATGATACAGTGCAAAGAAAGGACCCATATTCAAAAGCGATAAGAGCAGATGTGTATTGTGTAATACGATTTGATAGTTAAGGAGTGAAGAATGAAAGTAAATTGAGAATATTGAAAAAATAATAATAATGATTGTTGTTATTTGTGTATTATCTATGGTTTATTTTTTGATAATAAAAAATTAGACCAAAACGTAAATGATTTTGCTAATAATACTCCAACTGATACAACACCAATAGAATTACAAAAAAGATATTCAAGAAGTTAAAACTAGAGATATGTATTATGTTATGAAAGATATTACAAAGAGGTATTTTGAATATATTAAAGAATATAATGAAGATTCGTATTATTCAAAAAAAATAGAAGGAACTGTTAATTATACTGAGGAAGATAAAAAAAGCACAATATGAAATTTTATATAAATTTTTTGATAGTCAGTATTTAAAAGATAATAAAATTTTGGAAAATGATATAAAAAATATAATACTTAAATATAAAAATGCAGATGATTTTAGGATAAATAAAATGTATTATAATGATATTGATGATAATAATACTATGATTTACGCAGACATAGAATTATTAAAAAGAAAAATAAAAATTAAGTGATAGAGTTGTTATAGCGAGATTAGATA
>VOFF01000421.1_pt1 | contig 26001 bp, 42 predicted proteins | sample 5384061 | NCBI WGS metagenome assembly VOFF01 (sample SAMN12384725, study PRJNA508395) | human gut metagenome | isolation source: healthy gut E | host: Homo sapiens
CTTGATTTGATGATGGCTAACTATGTCTATGAGCATGTGGCCGACAACACCCAGAATGTCGTGGACTACAAGGGTATCCTGCCCGAAGGCCGCGTTTTCACCTGGAAGAGATCGGCAAGTTTCCGCCGAGCAAAAACATCCTGATGCACTCGGTCATCTACCGCACCGAGATGCTCCGCGCCTGCGGCCTGGAGCTGCCAAAGCACACCTTCTATGTGGACAATATTTTCGTCTACCAGCCGCTGCCGCAGGTTAAAACCATGTACTACATGGACGTGGACCTCTACCGCTACTTCATCGGACGGGCGGACCAGAGCGTCAACGAGGCCAACATGATCAAGCGCGTTGACCAGCAGCTGCGCGTCACCCGCATTATGATGAACGCGGTCGATGTCTACGCCCTGCCGCCGGAGCAGGCCAAGCTGCGTGCCTACATGCTGAACTATTTCTCGATGATGATGGCGATCTCCAGCATCTTCCTGACGCTGAACGGCAGCAAGGAGGCACTGGCCAAGCGCCGCCAGCTGTGGGGATGACCTCAAGGCACACGACGGCCACCTCTACCGCCGCTGCCGCTTCTCGGTGGCGGAGGGCTGCAACCTGCCCGGCTGGCTGGGCAGCAAGATCAGCATCGGCGGCTACCGCATCGCCCAGAAGATCTTCAAGTTCAATTAAGGAAGTTTTATGCGTAATTACGATGTTATTTTGTTCGATTTGGACGGCACACTCACCGACTCCGCGCCGGGCATTTTAAACTCGGTGCGTTACGCCTGCCGCAAGCTGGGACTGCCTGTCCCCGGCGAGGAAACGCTGCGCCGCTTTTCTCGGCCCGCCGCTTATCGCCTCCCTTCCGGGGAGCTGATGGGGCTGGACGCCGCCGGCGCAGACCGCGCCGTCAGCGCCTTTCGGGAGTATTTCCCCACGAAGGGCCTGTTTGAGAACGAGGTCTACCTGGGCGTCCCGGCCCTGCTGTCCGATCTGAAGGCTGCCGGGAAAACCGTCATCCTCGCGACGAGCAAGCCCGAGGCGTTCGCCAGGCGCATCATGGAGCACTTCGATTTAGCGCAGTACTGCGATTTCATCTGCGGTGCCACGCTGGATGAGACCTGCACCGACAAGGCCGAGGTCATTGCCTACGCCCTGGAAACTGCGGGCATCACCGACAAGACCGGCCTTGTCATGGTCGGCGACCGCGAGCATGATGTGCTGGGTGCCAAAAAGAACGGCCTGCCCTGCATCGGTGCTGTCTACGGCTACGGCACAGCCGGGGAGCTGACCGCCGCCGGGGCCGCTGCTCTGGCCGATACGGTGGACGAGCTGCACAAGCTGCTGCTGGGATAAATCAAATGGGAGACAGCCCGCGCTGCCTCCCGTTTTTTTTATTGGTCTCGGTCGTTGTAATAGAGATACCACCCCGCGGAAGCCGTACCCGATGCCGAGAGCGCCAGCACCAGCAGCATAGCCGCCTTGTCGGGCCAAAGCGGCATATTCCGGGTGCAGACCCAGACCACTGCCAATGCAAGGCATACAAGCACCGGCAGGCCGTAGTGCAGAAATCTCTGCACCCGCAGCCGCTTTCGGGTCGCCCTCCACCGCCAGCGCCGATGGATCGCACACCTCGCACCGAACCCGCAGGATCGGGATATTGCGCACATGACTCGAATACCGCACGGCCCTGTACTCGATGCCGTCCAGCATAAACCGCGGCGCCATGCTCTCGTGGGTGATGACGATCTCCCTCGCCGCAGTTCGCCGCCCAGGCCAACAGCTCGGCGGTAAACTCCTGCGGGGGTTGCAATGGCGGTGTCCGGCGTAAAGGTAAACTGCCGCTTATGCTCGGCAGCCGCCATTTTCCGGTAGTCCTGCAACCCAGCCGGTAAACCAGCCGCCCGCCGGGGCAGGGGGGAGTCCATCCGCTCAAGGCAGCTGTCCACATCCAGCTCTGCCGCCGTTCGGTCGCCGGCGGCCAGCTCCGTGCAGAAGGCTGCGGCTGCCGCCAGCTTTGCTGCTCGGCCTCCAGCCGTTGCCGCTGGCGTTCGGCAGCCTCGGCCAGCGGCAGGGTGCCGTTCAGCACAGTGCCGATCTCCTCGACCGGCATATCCAGTGTGCGCAGCATCCGGATCAACTTCAGGGCGCGCACATCCGCCTGCGAATAGATGCGATACTCATTTTTCAGGGTTGCGGGCAGGGTCAGCAGCCCGGCCTGCTCATAATAGCGGATATTGCGGGCGGACACGCCCGATTGCTCCGCTGCCTGCTTGATGTTCATGACATCGCTCTTTCACCTTCACCTTACACCCTGCACCCACTGGAAGGTCAATACTTTTCGTAAAATAACCATACCATATTTGTAAAATTTGTGCTATACTGTTTTCATATATCAATACAAAAGAGGGAATTTATCATGTACAAACCCGGTGACGATAAGCTCCGAGGTCCGTGAATTGCTGGTCAAGCGCCTTGCCAGCGCGTGGGAGGCCGGCGACAAGGCCGTTGACCGCGACACCTACATCAATTCCAGCATCAATGTGATCGACTCTCTGCAGGTCGGCCCCGAGATGATCTACGGCGAGGAGGGCCAGGGCCTGCTGGACGACGAGCTCGGACCATCTGCCCGATATGCTGCGTGCCGACGGCGCGTGGGTCTACGCCGTGCCCGCAGAGAACTACTTCATCCTGACCTGGATGGAGGACGCCGAAAAGGCCGCCGCCAAGGTCAACTCCCTGAAGGACGAGGATGACAGCCTGGCCTGCATCGTTGACCTGACGCAGGAGTGGACCCGCGCCGCAGAATAACCGCCGGAAACGCCGCGAGAGGGAGGGGAACGCATGAGCCGCGATACGATACGTCTGCCGCACGACGCCTACCGACTGCTGCAGACGCTGCGTGCTGCCGGGCACAGTGCCTATGTGGTGGGCGGCTGCGTGCGTTTCCAGCCTGCTGGGTCGTCTGCCCGGCGACTGGGACATCTGCACCTCCGCCCGGCCCGACGAGATGAAGGCGCTGTTCTGCAGCCAGCGCCTGATCCCTGACCGGCGAAAAAGCACGGCACGGTGGCCGTCATTCTGCACGGAAAGCCGTATGAGATGACGACCTACCGTCTGGACGGCAGCTACCGCGACCACCGCCACCCCGATAACGTACAGTTTGTGGACGACCTGGCCGCCGACCTGGCACGGCGGGATTTCACGATCAACGCCATGGCCTACGCCCCCGGCGAGGGAGTCATCGACCTGTACGGCGGGCGCAGCGATCTGGCCGCGCGTGTCGTGCGGTGCGTCGGCACGCCCGCGGACCGCTTTGCCGAGATGCGTGCTGCGCATCCCGGGCAAGGCGTGGGTTCAGCGCGCAAAGCTCGGCTTTGCGCTGGACCCCGCCACTGCCCGCAGCGCTGGCCGCGCGCGACACGCTGCGCACTGTCAGCGCCGAGCGGCTCTACACCGAGCTGGACGGCCTGCTGCTGGCCCCAGGGGGCCGGACAGACGCTGGCGCAGTACGGCGAGATCTTAGGCGGCGCTGTGCCGGAGATCCTGCCCTGCATCGGCTGCACCCAGCCCGGAAAATGGCATTGCTACGACGTCTGGCAGCATTCTGCCGCCGCCGTGGGCGCACTGGACCTGCGCGGGCAGGACACCCGCGGCGTGCGGGTGCTGTGCTGGGCCACGTTTTTGCATGACATTGCCAGCCGCTCTGCCGCAGCGTCAGGCCGGACGGGGCTGCGCATTTCAAAGGCCACAACCAGCGCGGTGCGCAGCTGGCGCGGGTCATCCTGCGCCGCCTGAAGGCCCCCGCCTACCTTGTGGACGGCGCGGTGGGGCGGATCGCCGTGCACGACGCCCCGCTGCCCGCCGACGATGTGGGCATTTTTTTAAAGCTGCTGAACCGCAGCGGGGGCGATCTTTCTGCGCCGTCTCTGTGCGCTGAAATCCGCAGACCTTGACGCCCACGCCAGAACGCCCGAGGTTGCCGCCCGCCGCGCCGATGTAGCCGCCTTGAGCGCCGCATGAACGAGCTGGCCAAGACCGGCTGCTACACCATGCGCCAGCTGGCCGTCAACGGCGCGGATCTGATGGACATCGGCATCCCCTGCCGGGCCGGGCGTCGGCGCAACACTGCAAACGCTGCTGAACGACGTTATGGAGGGCACACTGCCCAATGAGCGGGAAGCCCTGCTGGCGGCAGCGGTAAAGTGAAGGGTATCCGCACCCCCTTTTCCGCCGCTTTGCAGGGAGGGGTCTTGCCCCTTCCGCGGGCGCATATAGAATGCGCCCCTACAGACTGTGCAGCCAAACGGGTCATTGGCGGATACCGCCCTCTACACCGTAGGGGCGGATTCCATATCTGCCCGCGGGGCTTTCCGCCGCCGCACACGGCCACGGCAGCCAGAGGGCTGGCCGCCCCTACATACTGCATTATAAATCACCTGGAAATTTACAAAGGGGTTCCCACTATGTCCATCCAAAACGAAATCCTCAACGCTATCGCATCCCGGCGCAGCTGCCGGGCCTATAAGCCGGAGCAGATCACGGCGGAGGAGCTGGAGGCCGTCACCACCGCAGGCACCTGGGCCGCTACCGCTATGGGCAGGCAGAGCCCCGTCATGGTCGCTGTGCAGGACAAGGAAACGCTGGCCGAGCTGTCCCGCCTGAACGCCGCCGTCATGGGCACCAAAAATGACCCGTTCTACGGCGCACCCACCGCGGTGCTGGTCCTGGGCGAGAAGAATAACCCCAACGGCGTGCAGGACGCCAGCCTTGTGATGGGCAATCTGCTGCTGGCCGCGTCCGGCATCGGTCTGGGCTCCTGCTGGATCAACCGCGCAAAAGAGACGTTTGAAAAACGCCCGAAGGCAAGGCTCTGCTGGCCAAGTGGGGCCTTGATCCCGAGAAGTACATCGGCGTCGGCTACTGCATTCTTGGCTATCCCGCGCCCAATGGCACCCGCACGCCCGGCCCCCGCAAGGCCGGCTATGTCCTGCACGTATGATTTTCGGCGTCGGCATCGACCTGTGTGACGCAGGCCGCCTGAAAAAAAGTTTGGCGAAGCAGAGCTTTCTCGACCATGTATTTGCGCCGTCGGAGCAGCGCCCTGCTGGCATCCTTAGGCGAAAAAGCGACGCGCCGAGACCGCCGCCGCAAATTTTGCGGCCAAGGAAGCCTTCTTGAAGGCCGCCGGCACCGGTCTGGGCGGCTTTGCCATGCCCGAGCTGGCCGTACTGCGCCAAAAGAGCGGTGCGCCCTATTTTGCCCTGACCGGCGCAGCGCTGCCTGGGTCGGGAGCAGGGCCTGGACCGTTCATGTCAGCCTGACCCATGAGCGCGGGCTGGCAAATGCGCTTGTGCTTTTTGGAGAAAGAGTAATTCTTGGCCCCCTCTGCGGGGGGTCCGCCCGCAGGCGGTGGGGGAAGAGCTTCGCGGCAACCCGGAAATATTTCCGGGCTGCCGCAGGTTTCTCCCTCCGGCCCTACGGGCCACCTCCCTCGCAGAGGGAGGCATGTCACGGAGGTGACCCATGCCCGGCAAAACGACACGCAGCAGCAATCTGGAGCTGCTGCGCATTCTGTGCATGCTGCTTATCATCGGCGACCATCTGACCGGGCAGAGCGGCATTGCTGACTACACCACCCTGCCGTCGTCCTTCGCGTTCTGCCTGATCGGCTGCGGGTCGCGCATTGCGTGCAGCGTCTTTTGTGCTGATCGGCGGCTGGTTCCTGTGTGAGCAGCCGTATAAGACCCGCCGCCCGCTCTCGCTGTGGCTGTCGCTGTGGCTCTATACCGTGCCTGTGACGCTGCTGTGCAAGCTCGCCGGGCTGGATGTCTCGTGGGGCGCACTGCGCTGGGCGGCGTTCCCGGCGTCCACGCGGCAGCTGTGGTTCATCTCGGACTATCTGCTGCTCTTGCTCTGTGTGCCGCTGCTCAACCACCTGCTGCGCGGACTGTCCCGCCCGGCGCACCGCGGTCTGCTGGCTGTGCTGGCTGTGCCGCTTATCGTCTACCCCGACGCTGTTTGGCGAGAACGGCGCGGTCAGCGACACCGCATGGATGTTTTGTATGAGTACCTGCTCATCGCCTACCTGCGCCGCTGGCCGGACAACCGGCTGGCGCACCTTTTGCAGCACCGCGCGGCGGCGCTCGGGCTCGGGCTGGGGCTGCCGCTTCTCAACACGATTCTGCGCGCTGTGCTCGAGACCCGCGGCCTGACCGACGGCAAGGCGTTCCAGTACATGGCCTACTATCGCACGGCGCTGGGCGCACTGCCCAACCTGCTGGCCGCGCTGGCGCTGTTCTACCTGTTCAAGGGGCTGGACCTCGGCTGCGTGCGGTGGGTCAATGCCCTGGCCGGCACAACGCTGGGCGTCCCATCCTGCATCAGGTGCCCGCGTTCCGCGGCTTTTTATGGAACGGCCTGCTGCAGGCAGAGGCGCTACCACGGTCGGTGGGGTATACGCTGCTTGCGATTTTGGCCGTGTTCCTCGGCTGTGCGGCGGTGGACGCCCTGCGCACGGCGCTTGTGATGCGCCTTCTGGAAAATACCCGCCTGTTTAAAGCGCTGTGCGAAAAAAAGGCGACGCGCTCGCCGCAAAAAATCACAGCGGATGATTAAGCGGATGATTAAAAAAGACCTCCCTCTGCTTATACTTTCAGTAACAAGCAAAGGGAGGTCTTTTTATGAAGTGCACCGCGGAGAGGTTTTTTACGCCGATCTAAGCCCCGTCGTGGGGTCCGAGCGGGGGGGCATACGTCCGGTACTTATCATTCAGAATGAGATCGGCAACCGACACAGCCCACGGTCATTGCGGCAGCCATCACAAGCCGCCAGGACAAGAACCGCCTGCCGACGCACATCAGCGTGCGGGCGGATCGCTGCGGGGGCTGGCTAAGGACAGCATCATTTTGACCGAGCAGATCCGCACGCTGGATAAGCGCCGTCTGCGGGAGCGCGCCGGTGTCATCCCGCCCGACGATATGCGCCGCGTCGATGAGGCACTGGGGTCTCTATGGGGCTGGAAAGCCAGGATGTGCATACGAATACGGGTACTTTTGAGCAGCTGCTTTGTAGGGGCCGGGCACGCCCGGCCCGCAGCCTTGCCAATGCACCCCTCTTTAATAGTCGCTTTGTAGGGGGGGGTCTGACCCCCTCCGCGGGGCGTCGGGGACGCCGAGCCTTACCGCCCCGTCCTTTTTACGGCAAAAAATTCGCCGCCACAGGCGCAAAATCGCGGTCATGATGCCCGCTACGGCAATCGCAAGGCCGCTCATGGCGCCCCTCGATCTCACCATCTGCAGGGGCCTGCTCGTGCCGATCGCGTGCGCCGATGTGCCGAGCGCCAAACCCCTCGCCAGCGGATCGGTGATGCGGCAGATCTTGCAGACCGTCTCGCCCAGCAGGCTGCCGACGATACCGGTCAGGATGATGACCGCACCGGCCAGCGCCGCCGTGCCGCCCAGCGTCTCGGCCACATCCATGCCGATGGCCGTCGTAACGGATTTCGGCAAAAAGCTCACGGCGTGGGCGCGCTCCAGCTTGAGCAGCCAGGCCATCGCCAGCACGCTGCCCAGGCTCGTCAGCACGCCCGCAGCAATCGACGCGCAAAAGATCGCGGCCAGGTTCTTTTCCAGCAGCTCCCACTTTCATACAGCGGAATCGCCAGGCTGACTGTGGCGGGCATCAGAAGCCAGCTCACGGGCTGGGCGCTGGACTTGTAGTCGGCGTAGGGCACGCCGAAGCAGCTCAAAAACACGATCATAAAAAATGCTGCCCATCAAAGGGGATTGAACAGTGCCTTGCCGGTCTTGCGGTTGACCCAGACGCCCGCGGCGTAGGCCGCCAGCGTGGCAGCACGCCCCAGCTGCCGCATTGCTGCAAAAATTCAGCCATTTTTGTGCTCCTTTCCGCCCGCGCATTTCTGCGCGAATGCCGTGACCGCCATGACCAGTGCTGGATCGGCACAAATCGCCAGCACGGCGGGCAGTAAAAAGATTCATCAGCTGGCTGCCCAGCTCCATGACGCCCGCAGCGGCGGGCACGAACAGCAGCGGGAAGATGCCGGTCAGAAACAGCCCGGTCTCCCGCACCTGATCGAGCTTGAGCACGCCGAACGAGCGCCGCGGCCAGCAGCAGCAGGCCGTACACGCTGGCCGGGATCGGCAGCGGCAGCACTGCCGCCAGCACCTCGCCCGCCAGGCAGAACGCCGTGATGCGGGCAAACTGGAAAATATACTTCACACAATAACCCTCTTTTTTTACAAAATTCGTGTACCATCATACCACGCCGCCCGGCTTTCGGCAAGTTGTACATTGTATGAAAACCATCCACATTTTCCTATCGGCATTGTGGGAATCGGCACTTGTATTTTTGGGGGTGAGTGTGGTATACCTAACCGAAAATAAATGATTTTTCACTTGAAAAGAGGTTTTGACTATGTCTTTACTGAAAAAAGCTGGCCGGTCTGGCCGTGGGTGCCGTTGTTGTGGGCGCTGTCGCTTATGTTTTACAGAACCGTGAGCATCACGACGACGAGTACGAGCATATTTGGGGCCCGGAGGACGAGGTCGAACCTGAGACTGATTCCGCCGAGCCCGCCGCTGACGATGCGTCCGCCGAGGCTGAACCCGCCCCCGCTGCCGCACCTGAGGAACCTGCCGCCCCCGCCGAGGAGCCGAAGCCCGAAGAACCCGCGGACGCTGCTGAAACGCCCGCCGCTAAGACTCCCGACTTTGACGCCCCCAACGTGAACCCCGTGGAGCTGGGTCATGTTGAGGCATCCCCGCACGCCGGACGGCAAGATCGACCCCACCCAGATCGTTGACCCCGCTGTGGCCGGCGATTGGGAGGAGCAGGGCTGCAAGGGCTGATACACCCAAACGCGCAAGGCGCATCTTTGTTTTATGGCAAAGGTGCGCCTTTTTTGTTTTTTGCGTTACCGTGCGGGCGGGCACGCTCCTCCCGCAGCTGTAGGGGGCGGCGTCCCCGACGCCCCGCGGGCGGATATGGAATCCGCCCCTACGGTTTTCACCGCACTGTAGGGGCCGCACATGTGCGGCCCGCGGCCTTCCCGCATACGGCCTTTTATGGGAAACCTCCGGGCCGGGCATACCCGACCCCTACACCGCGCCTATGGCTTTTTCGCGCACAAATGTCCGTGAAATTACTACAAATCTACTTTACAACTTTACTGCACTAAAGTATAATAGAATTTGTATCGGATCAGAGAGGTAGGAATGTTATGGAGATCGAACTCAACCGCTTTACCCCCGCCGAACAGGCGACCTTCCGCCTGCGTGCCCTGTATGAGCAGGCCGGCTACCGCAAATACCGCGCGTCCCGCTTTGAGGAATACGCCCTGTATCAGGGTATCAGCGCTTTCTGCCAGACGCACAGGTCATCACCTTCACCGACCTGGACGGCAAGCTGCGGGCCATCAAGCCCGACGTAACGCTGTCCATCGCCAAGACGGCTCAGCCCGCGGCAGGGAGTGCAAGCGCTTTTTTATTATAATGAGGAGGTCTGCCGCCCCAGCCGCGAAACCCACCTTCCAGACCATCCACCAGATGGGATTGGAGAGCATGGGCGCGGTGGATGCCGACGAGCAGGCCGCCGTGGTGCGGCTGGCCCTGCAAAAAGCCTGGCGCGCTGGATGTGCCCACCGTGCTGGAAATCAGCCACATGGGCTACCTGACCGGCCTGCTGGACGCGCTGCATGTCCCCGCCGAGGCACGCGCGAAGCTGCTTGATTTCCTGCGCGCCAAGAACGCCCACGAGCTGCGAACCGCCGCGATGGCCGCGGGGCTGGACGAATCCGCCGCTGCCGCGTTGACCGGCCTGCTCGACCTGCACGGCCGCTGGGTGCAACGCTGACCGCCGCCCGCGCCGCCTGCCGGTGCGAGACCCAGCGCGCGGCGCTGGAGGAATTGCAGGCTTTGCAGAATGCGCTGGGCGAGGCGGGCCGCGGCATCCGGCTGGACCTGAGCATGGCCGACGAAATGGAGTATTACAACGGTCTTGTGTTCACCGGCTACGTCGCGGGCATCCCGTGCGCGGTGCTCAAGGGCGGACGGTATGACTACCTGATGCAGCGGTTCACGCCGGGGGCCAACGCCATCGGCTTTGCCATCTACTTAGACGAGCTGGAACGCCTGGCCGCGCCGCTGCCCCCCCCGTGCAGCAGCAGGGCCGCGAGAAAAGCTGGCTGAACATTGCCCTGCCGAAGGGCCGCCTCGGCGACAAGGCGTACAAGCTGCTGGCGGGCGCGGGCTACAGCGCCACCGAGGACTACAACGACACCCGCAAGCTCGTGGTCGAGAACCCCGACGCCTGTGTGCGGTACTTCCTCGTCAAGCCCAGCGACGTTGCGATTTACGTCGAGCACGGCGCGGCAGACATCGGCATCGTCGGCAAGGACATTCTGACCGAGTCCGGCGCAGACGTGTATGAGCTGCTGGATACCGGCATGGGCAAGTGCCGGATGTGCGTGGCCGGGCCTGCGGGCTTCACCGACGACGAGCCGCGCCTTGCGCGTAGCTACAAAATTTGTCAACATTGCCCGTGACCACTACGAGCGCCGCGGACGCGACATCGACACATTGCAACTGAACGGCTCCATTGAGCTGGCCCCGATTTTGGGCCTGTCCGACGTCATCGTCGATATTGTCGAGACCGGCACGACCTTAAAAGAAACGACCTGACCGTGATCGAGGAGTTTATGCCGATTTCGGCGCGGTTCATTGCCAACAAGGCAAGCTACAAGTTCAAATACGCCCAGCTGACCGAGCTGCTGAATAAAGATGAAGGAGGCCCTTGCAAAATGATCCGTCTGTATGACTTTACGAGGTACGCCCCGAGGAAATTCTTGAACCGTGACATCGCGCGCCGAGGCCGACGTGGAGGCCACCGTCGATGCGATTATTGCGGACGTCCGCGCCCGCAGGCGACGCCGCCCTGATCGAGTACGCCGCCAAATTCGGCCACGCCGAGCTGACCGACGTGCGGAGTCAGCAAGCCGAAATTGAGGAAGCCTTTGCCGAACTGGAAAGCATCGATCCCCGAGTTCGTCACGACGCTGAAGATGGCCGCCAGGAACATCCGCCACTTCCATGAGCAGCAGCTGCACAAAAAACTTTGTGGTCAACGACAAACCCGGCATCGTGCTGGGGCAGAAGTACACCCCCATCCAGCGCGCGGGCGTCTACGTGCCGGGCGGCACGGCGGCGTACCCGTCCACCGTGCTGATGGATGATCCCCGCCAAGGTCGCGGGCGTCGGGCAGATCGTCATGACGACCCCCGCGGGACGGGACGGCGGTGAACCCCGCGATTCTGGCCGCCGCCGTCATTGCGGGCATTGATTTGATTTTTAAAAAACGGCGGCGCACAGGCCGTGGCAGCCCTTGCCTACGGCACCGAGAGCGTCCCCGCCGTGGATAAGATCAAATCGTCGGCCCCGGCAATATCCGGCAAAGCGGAAGGTGTTCGGCAAGGTCGGCATTGATATGATTGCAGGCCCGTCGGAAATTCTCGTGCTGGCAGACGGCACCTGCAACCCCGCATGGGTCGCCGCCGACCTGCTCAGCCAGGCCGAGAGCGACAAGCTGGCCAGCCGGTGCTCGTCACCGACAGCGCAGGACCTTGCCAAGGCCGTGCAGGCGGAACTGGAGGTGCAGATCCCGCAGCTGCCCCGCGCCGCCATCGCCCGCGCCAGCGTGGACAGAACGCAAAATTATTGTCACCGACGACATGAACAAGGCCATTGAGGCCGTGAACATCATTGCGCCGGAGCACCTGGAAATCTGCGTCGATGACCCGTTCGCGGTGCTGAACTCGGTGCAGAACGCGGGCAGCATCTTCCTGGGCAAAAACGTGCCCGAGGGCACTGGGCGACTACTTTGCCGGCCCGAACCACACGCTGCCCACCAGCGGCACGGCGCGGTTCTCGAGGCCCGCTGGGCGTCGATGATTTTGTGAAGAAGTCGAGCTTTTATCTATTACACCCGCGAAGCCCTCGGCGAGGTGCAGGGACGCATCGCCAATTTTGCCGAGCACGAGGGGTTACATGCCCATGCCAGAAGTGTGACGATCCGGTTTGAGGAATGAGCTTGCCAAAAAAGGAAGCCCAATCGTTTGCCGCGGTTTGATTACGGAACGGTTGGTGCGTATTTCATCACGATTTGTGCCCGGGAAAAAAGAAAGTTTTTGGCCGCGTTGTAGGGGCGGCGTCCTCGACGCCCCGCGCGTGTCACCGTCGCCGCACGGGGAAATCGTCATTGCGCAGTTGGAGGCCATGACAAATTTTTACCCGGATTTGCAAATCGAAAAGTACGTCGTTATGCCGAATCGCATTCATTTCATTGTTGTTGTAGTCACGCAAAGGCCCGTCCGGGCGTCGAGGACGCCGTCCCCCTACAGAGGTGCGTGCCAATCAAACCATTCCGGCATTCGTTTCCACGCTCAAGCGCATGACAAACCGCACCGCAGGCGTGCAATTATGGCAGCGCGGCTACTACGACCACATCATCCGCGACCAGCTCGACTATGACACCATCTGGCAATATATCGACGAAAATCCCGCCAAATGGCCCCATGATCAATTCTACACTTCGGACGGGGAGGAACACCCATGAGCCGTTATTTTACCAAAACCCTCGCTTCGCTGGAGCCGTACACCCCCGGCGAACAGCTTAAAATCGCTGACGTTGTCAAACTCAACGCCAACGAAAACCCGTACCCGCCCGCGCCCGGCGTGGCGGCGGCGGTGGCCGCGGCGGTGCCGGGGCTGCGGCTGTACTCTGATTTGACCAACGGCGATCTCAACGCCGCCATTGCGCGCCACTGGGGCGTGCGCCCGGAGAATATCCTCTGCGGCAACGGCAGCGACGAGAACCTGCTGCTGGCCCTGCGCGCGTTCTGCGACGAAAGCACGCCGCTGGCCTTCGCCGATGTGACCTACAGCTTTTACACGGTGTTGGTGATTTACTGCACATCCCGCAGCACATCATCCCGCTGGAGGCTGACCTGACCATCGACCTGAAAAAAAATACTGCGGCCTGCACGAGACGATTGTCATTGCCAACCCGAACGCGCCCACCAGCCTGCTGGCCCCGGTGGACGCCATCGAAGAGGTGCTGCAAACGAAACCCCGACAACATCGTGATCGTGGACGAGACCTACGTCGAGTTCGCGCCTGCCGGGTCGTCCTGTCTGCCGCTTTTGGAAAAATATGACAACCTCGTCATCACCCATACCTTTCTCCAAAAACGCACAATCTGGCGGGTGCGCGGCTGGGCTTTGCATTGCGCGGCCCGCGCTGATTGCCGACATGAACCGCGTCAAGTTCAGCTACAGCCCCTACAACGTCAACGCCATGACCCAAGCCGCGGGCGCGGCGGCGATCTCCGACGATGCCTATTTTGCCGATGTAACGGCAAAGGTCATTGCCGAGCGCACCCACACCACGACGAGCTGCGCCGCCGCGGGTTCACGGTGTTTGACTCGGCCACAAATTTTTGTTCGCGACCACGGACCGTATGCCCTGTGTGGAAATTTTTGAAAAGCTGCGCGCCCGCGGCATTTAATCCGCCACTTCAACGCGCCGCGCATCTCGGACTATCTGCGCATCACGATTGGCACACCGAGCAGATGCAGCGGTTCTTTGCGGCGCTGGATGAGATCCTGGGTGAATAAATGCCGCCCCACAGCGCAAGACACCGCGCCTGAAGGGCTATGATTCCATTCTCACCAACCCGGCCCGCCGGGCCATGGATAAGTTTTATACAGAGGGGGGGAGAACCATACATGATCGCAATCGTTGACTACGGCGTGGGCAACCTATTCAGCCTGTCGTCCAGCGTCAGAAACCTGGGCGCAGAGTGCGGGTGACCCGCGACGCCGCGGACCTGCGGGCGGCGGATCATATCCTGCTGCCGGGGGTCGGGGCCTTCGGGGACGCCATGGCAAAGCTCGAGGCCACCGGCCTTGTGCCCGTTCTGCGCGAGGAAACGCAGAAAAAGCCGCTGCTGGGCATCTGTTTGGGGATGCAGCTGTTGTTTGAAAAAGCTTCGAATACGGCGAGCACCCGGGCCTCGGCCTGATTCCCGGCGAGGTCTGCCCGCTGGCGGACGACCTGACCGATCCGGCGCTCAAGGTGCCGCACATCGGCTGGAATGCCATGGACATTGTGCCCGGGCGCGAGGCCGACCCGCTGTTCAAGTACGTCAAAAACGGCGGTACGTCTATTACGTACACAGCTATTACGCCAAAAACTGCGCTGCATCGACACTGGCGACGAGCGACTACAGCATCCCCGTCACAGGCGCGGTGCGGCAGGGGCTGGTGTACGGCACTCAGTTCCACCCCGAAAATCCGGTGATACCGGCCTGCGGCTGTTAAAAGCCTTTTGCTGAGTTGTAAGCGAGAGGGAGGAAGTACCATGAAGCTATACCCCGCCATTGACTTGCGCGGCGGCCAGGCCGTGCGGCTTTATCAGGGCGACTACGACCGGATGACCGTCTACAACGCAGACCCCTGTCGCCCAGGCGCAGCAATTTATCGACGCAGGTGCGAAGTATTTGCATGTCGTCGATCTGGACGGCGCCAGGACGACACCACGGCCAATTTGCAGACGATTGCCGCCATTGCCAAGCTGGGCGGACTCAAATCGAGGTCGGCGGCGGCATCCGCGACGAGGCGCGCATCCAACGGTATCTTGACCTCGGCGCAGACCGCTGCATTCTGGGCACGGTGGCTGTAAAAACTTCGATTTCACGGCAGAAATGGCACAGAAATACGGCGCACAGATCGCCGTCGGCGTTGACATGAAGGACGGCGCTGTCGCTGTCAACGGCTGGAAGGAGGTCACCCCGAGCCGGGCGTGGCATTCTGCCGCCGCTGCGCCAATGCGGGCGTCAAGGCCATTATTGCCACCGATATTTCCCGGGACGGCACGATGCAGGGCACCAATATGACGCTGTACCGTGAGATTTTGACGATTCCCGGCATCGAGGTCACGGGCCAGCGGCGGCATTGCCGCCATGGCCGAGCTGGCCGAGCTTTTGGCCATGCACTGCCACGCAGTCATTTTGGGGAAGTCGATTTATACGGGAGCGATTGATCTGGCCGAGGCCGTGAGGCTGTACGAGGGGGAATGAGGACATGATTACCAAACGCATAATTCCTTGTCTGGACGTCAAAACGGGCGCGTGGTCAAGGGTGTCAACTTTGAAGGACTGCAGGACATGGCCGATCCCGTCGAGATGGCGCGGTACTACAACGCCTCCGGCGCGGACGAGCTGGTGTTCTACGATATTACCGCCAGCGTCGAGGGGCGCGGGCTGTTCACCGATATTTTGCGCCGGGTCGCAAGTCAGATTTTTATCCCGCTCACGGTGGGCGGCGGCATCAATACGCTGGAAGACTTCGACCGGGTGCTCAAGTGCGGTGCGGACAAGGTCAGCGTCAACTCGGGGCCATCCGCAACCCCGGCATCATCCCGGCTGCCGCGCAGAAATACGGCAACCAGTGCGTGGTGCTCTCCGCCGATATTAAGCGTGTGGACGGCAAATTCATGCTGTTCGCCAAGGGCGGGCGCGAGAACACAGGCATCGACGCGCTGGACTGGCTGGAGCAGGGCGTCAAAAACGGCGCGGGCGAGCTGGTCGTGAACTCCATCGACACTGACGGCGTGAAGAACGGCTTTGATCTGGAGCTGCTGGACGCCGTGGCCGCACGCTGCGCCGTGCTTCCATCATCGCCTCCGGCGGCGCAGGCAAAAAGGAGGATTTCCTTGAGCTGTTCCGCAATCACCCGGCAGTAGATGCCGGTCTGGCCGCGTCGATCTTCCACACAAAGCAGGTGGAAAATCAACGATTTGAAGCGGTATTTGCGGGAGAACGGGGTGGAGATGCGGTGTGATCGCCCCTTCGCCATGCATCCACCCGGTAGGGGCCGCACATGTGCGGCCCGCAACATTCCCAAAAAGCGTCCTCTTGCGGGTAAGCCGCGGGCCGGGCGTGCCCGGCCCCTACTGCGTAATAATAAGCAAAACCTACACTTTACCTCTTGCCAAAACTCACAAAAAAGAGGTACACTAAACTATATTACTTTGGAGTGTCCACCATGGAAATCACCGGAAATTCCAAGACTCTCAAATTTGACGCAAACGGCCTGATCCCGGCCATCGTACAGGACCATTATACCAAAGAGGTGCTGACCCTCGCCTACATGAATGCCGAGACGCTGGCCCTGACGATTGCCGAGGGGCCGCACCGTATTCTGGTCCCGCAGCCGCCGGGAGATCTGGCGCAAGGGCGAGACCTCCGGCAACGTGCAGCGGGTCGTCTCCATCACCGCCGACTGCGACAAGGACGCGCTCGTCATCGACGTCGTCAAATCCGGCCCCGCCTGCCACACCGGCGCGGAGAGCTGCTTCTTCAACCCGGTCTATGTCTCCGATGAGCTGAAGCAGTTCACCTGGCAGGGCCTGTACGCACTCATCGAGGGCCGCAAGACCGACCCGAAGGAGGGCAGCTACACCACCTATCTGTTCGACAAGGGCCTGGAAAAAGATCCTCAAAAAAGGTCGGTGAGGAATCCACCGAGGTCATCATTGCAGGCTCCAAGCGCGACAGGGAGGAGACCATCTACGAGATCAGCGACCTGGCTTACCACGTCATGGTGCTGATGATCGAGCTGGGCATTTCCGTAGAGGACATCACGAAGGAACTCGAAAAACGACACGTAATTGACCATAAGGTCAAGCAGGAAAGGATGCAGTAACTATGGCAGGCGAATACCTGAAAAGCTCTGTACACGTTCATTCCAAATTGTGCGACGGGAAGAACACGCTGGACGAGATTGCGGTCACGGCATGGCGGAACGGTCTGCAAACGCTGGGCTTCAGCGGACACAGCCACACCCCCTGTGATCTGGAATATTGCATGACCCAGAGCCGTACCGCCCTGTACAAGGCGCAGGTCGCCAAGCTGAAGGAGCGCTACGCCGGCAAGCTTGACATTCTGTGCGGCTTGGAATGGGATCTGTTCAGCGACGATGACCCGACCCAGTACGACTACTGGATCGGCAGCACGCACTATGTCAAGGGGGCCCAAGACCGGCAAGTATTATGAGATCGACTGGCGCGAGGAGGATCTGCGCGCCTGCATCGACGACGATTTTGACGGCGACGGTCTGGCCGTGGCCGAGGCATACTTTGCCAACGTAGCCAAGGTTGCCGAGAAAAAACCGACGATTCTGGGTCATTTTGACCTCATCAAGAAGATCAACGGTGACGGCAAGTTCTTTGATGAGAATGACCCCCGCTACACCGCCGCCGCCAACGCCGCGCTGATGACCGCCGCCCGCAACCGTTGCGTGCTGGAGGTCAACACCTCTGCGGTGTACCGCGGTTTCCGCAAGGATTTCTTCCCGTCCGATGCGATTCTGAAGGAGTGGCTGGTGCTCAGCGGCAATGTCGTCATCACCGCCGACGCCCACGATACCAAGGCGCTGACCTTTGGTTTTGAGGCTGTCGCCGCCAAGCTGAAGGAGCTGGGCTACACGAAGGTCCAGGTGCTGGGCAAGGACGGCTTTACCCCCTGTGCGCTGTAAAGGCAACACTGCATAATTCCCGCCTTACGGCTTAAGCACCGCTCCGGCGGCTGCGGCACGGCATCTGCGTTGCCAAAATGCTCGATAATACACAAAGTATTATCTGCGCTTTTGGCTTAGCAGCTGCCGCACTCGCTCGCCGTATCGGCACTTAGAATTATGCGGTATTGCCTAAAATAGTCCCCGAAAATTTTCCCGCCGCGGTGTAACACTGCGGCGGTTTTTGCGTTTCTTATCCAAAACAAAGACCACTCGAACAAAACACAGGAGAAAATTCACCGTGAGATCCACAGCGAAATAATTTTCAAAAAAGTTTTGCGCGGAGGGGTTGACAACCCTCCGTATTTTTGTATAATAATACCTGCATTCTGGCGGCAGCCACTGTGGAGAGGTGTCCGAGTGGTTTATGGAACTGGTCTTGAAAACCAGCGATTCGCGCGAGCGACCATGGGTTCGAATCCCATCCTCTCCGCCATTTTGTGATAACAAGTGAATATATAGAATCACTTTGACTTGTGGAGTAATACTCAAGAGGTCGAAGAGGCGCCCTGCTAAGGGCGTAGGGTCCGAAAGGGCCGCGAGAGTTCAAAATCTCTCTTACTCCGCCAATGTAAAAACCGCGATACAACCTGCAAAGGTTGGTGTATCGCGGTTTTTCATTTATCAGATAGTGCTAGATACTGTTAAATACTGTCTGATAATGTTTCGTAAATGGTTCGTAATCGGTCAAAAGTTCGTAAAAAGTTCGTAGTGATCCGCCCAAAAAATCACCGTAAAAAAGCGGCAGGCTACCCATTGAGCAGCCTGCCGCTTGTTTACTTCCTACCGTTCGGCACCTTCACCGGCTCTGCACTGATCTGCGCAATTAAATCCGCACGCTTCGCGCCGTCCTGCACAGTCAGCCCCATGTCGATTGCCAACTGCTCCAAATCTTCCATTTTCAATTCATCCAGTTGTGTTGCCTCCAGATGCCCAATAGGGGAGCCGTCCGCATTTTTACCGGTTCCCACGGTAATACCGCCCGCGCTCTTGTCCGCTGCGCTTTTCCCCGCGGCAAGCAGCTTCAGCAGCCACTCCGGCACGTTCGCGCCCATTTCGGCGGCGTTTTCGGCAATGCTGCCCAACTCGGTAAAATGTACCACACCAGCACCACCGGCAAAATCAGGCTCGAGTACGTCAGCCCCAGCCCCGGCAGGTTTGCCACGGCAATGCTCAATACTGCGTCCGTCAGCGCGGCCACTACGACCACCACCAGCATCCCCGCTTTGTGCCAAATTCCCGCGCGTGCTACGGCACTCGACCACTCGCCGCGGCTTGCCGCCGCTGCACTGCCGCTGAGCCAATCCAGCACCATGCAGACGGCCCAGGCCATCACCAGCCACCCCAGCCAGCCAAACGCCGCCGTGAACGCCCCACAGACCGCCGCAATGGCCGCTTTCGCCGCCAAAAAGGTATTGTTGCTGTTTTCCATATCTTTGCCCTCCATCAGCCCACATACCGGGCCAAATATTTGTTGTCTTTCGTCCAGCCCTCGGCCTCGGCCAGCTGGTAGAAGCTCACCGCGTCGCCGTTGCTGACAGCGCCGACGCATTTCACCTTGCACGCATCGGCCCCAGGCAGCGTCGCATACCTGCCTACACTGGCAAGCGCCAGCCTGTCCGCCAGCGCGTCGCACTTGGCAGCTGCCGCGCTGTCCAGCGGTCCGATCATCAGGCACTGCATCGTTTTCCCGGTCGGCGTCTCGCTGATTTGCTCGGTCTGGCCGTCGCCCGCCGTGCCGTAAACGCCCACTGCGTTTGAAATACCCGCGTAGGCGGTAGGGTCAACGCCTGTGCCGGTCGCCGTGGCCCGCACCTCAAAGTGGCAGTGTTTGTAGCCGCCCGCCGCGTTGCCGGTGTTGCCCATAATGCCCAGCGCGTCGCCGCTGCTGATCTTCTGGCCCACAGATACCAGCAGCTTGGCGCAGTGGCAGAAATACAGGAAGTTGACGGTATCCGACGTCTGGCCGGCGTCCAGCTGCACGCAGACGTACCAGCCCCACTCCCACGTTTTATCGGCGCGGTTCGTCACGATGCGTGCCCGCGTGACCGTGCCGGTGATTTTCTTGCCGTCGTAGTACGGCATTCGGATTTTATCGCTGTCCAGGCCGACGATATCAATGCCGCCGTGCCAGGTCTTGCCATAGTTCCGCGTCCAGCCGAAGCGGCCATAGTTGTACAGCACTTCCGCGTGGCCCTCAAAGATTCCAGTTTGTTTCACTTTTTCGTCCTTCCATTTTAATAAGTTGTGTAATTAGCGATGATGAACCATGTTCCGGCATGTAAGTTAGTTGGTGCGCGAACGCTTCCGCCGTTTACCCATCCGTAACCTTTAAGCTCACCACTAAAACTAGTAAATGTTGCCAGAGTATAGGTAGCAACCGGCAGTGGTACAGCAGTTATTATTGGTGTCCCGTTAAATGCTGCGGTCGTGGTTATCCCAATATAAACATCCACATTTTTCCTGGTAGTATAAACCGAATCAATGTCAATACTAACATTGCTAACAGCCGATAAATTTTTGAGCTTGTGATGGGTTTGCGTTTCTGCCACCGCTGCCGGGCTTGCAGCCCAGCCGTCCGCAGCAGTCTTGCTGGCATCCGCCGTATCGCTCACACACGCACGTCGCCTAGCAGGTCAGCCCCACCGGGCAGCTGGTAATAGGGGTTGCGGGTTGCACTCATACCGCCGCCCACTTCGGGGTCAGCCGGTGCGCTTCCACATATAACATGCCGTGTACTTGTTCACGATGGGCATTTGCTGGTTGCCGCCAGTGCTTGAAGTTTCCGTACTCGGATACAGAAAAACGGGCGAACGCCATGAGAATCGGAAGCTCCATAATGGTCCGCATCGCCGCCGATACCTGACTGTCGGGGTTTGCGCAGATCATGCCACGCACCCCATCTCGGGAATCAAGCTGTCCGACGCCAGATATGCACCGAACGGTATGGGGGCAGGTTGTTGTGGGGCTTACCTCCACCCACTGGACGGGTCGTAAGATTTGTGTTGTCGTACTTGTCGTAGGGATGAGTTGGTGCATATTGCGTTGATGCGCTGGCTGCCATGCTGATTGCCCATCCGTGGAGCTGATGCTGATGGGACGGAATCTCTGACACAGTGAGCGTATGCTGTGCTTCGCCGCCCTCGCTGCCCACGGGGTAGGTATCGCTGGCCCCCATCAGCATGCGGTTCTGCACCTGCACCCAGCTTGTGCCGGGCCAGCTGAGGGCAGGGTTCGTGGGGTTCTCTGTCTGCAAGTAATCGCCGATCCTGTACGGGCATAGAGCGGCCATATTTTGCACGATCATGTTCCACACCGCCTTTCGGCAATCCGGGGCTTAGAGTGCCCCCTGCAAAATATCGTTTATTCGTCATATTGCACAATACCTCCTTATGCGATGCGCCGCTTGACGCACGACCATTCGCAACGGCGTTGGGGGCTGTCATAATTCGCAGCAGGTCGTCTCTACTGGGTTCTCTACTGATTTCAAAGTACGGATTATTCGCTGCTCCACTCATTGGCTTACCTCCAAAACAAACACCGCCGCGCTCGTCGGCGCACTGTTCGCATAAAACTTAACCACCCCGGCTCCGGGTTCCAGCGCGGCTACCATCCGCACTGCATCCGTAACTCGGGTTCGGTCACTTACAGCAACCCGGCTGTCTGCCGTTACCCCCGGCCACCGTGACAGTGGCGCAGGTGGTGTAGCTGCTCGTGCTGCCATCCTCCCAGGACACCGTGCAATCACCGGTAGTCCAGGCGCTGGCTGCCACCGTAACTCGTCACCGGCTTGGGCAGTTTTGCGTCGATTTTGGTCTTGTCGTAGAAATTTGCGTCAATTTGAGTCTTGCCGTAGAAATTTGCGTCAATTTGAGTCTTGTCGTAGTAATTCGCAAACTTACTGCTTTCACCAGTGTCCTTCCAGACACCCGTGTCGCTGTCCCCACACCCAGATGGTATCGGTATCGCCTATAATGGCCCAGTTTCCGTCGTAGCCGGTATCGTGGGCCGCGTACAGCGCCTCGTAGTTCGGGTACCAGCCTACCGCGCCCTGGCTGACCTGCTGGGCCAGCGCGGCGTAGTATTTGGCGTTGTCCATACCCTCGCCTGGGCGGGATGCTGTATCGCCCACGGCCCAGCTGCGGGCCTCCTTGGCACTGGCCGCAGCGGCCGTGGCGTTGGCAGGCGCGGCCTTGATGGCCTTGATGTTCTCGTGCACATCCTGGATGCCCGCCTCATTATCCCGCACGATTTGGCGTTGGCGGCCACCTCAGCGGCCAGCACCTGCACGGTCTTATATTCATCCGTACTTTCAAGCATCCCATCCTGCACCGGGTTCCTGTCGATGTCCAGCCGCAGGGCGGCCATACCGGCCACACCACCGCCCGCCAGCACCTCTACCACTGGGGCGAACGTGCCGCAGCCGGTCGTCATCTGGGCAGTCACGGCCATATAAACTGTGCTGCGGTCGCTGCTCACGCCCAGCGGGGGTTGTAGACATAGTGCCCGTCTTTTTTATCCATCCGCAGGTTGACATCCGCGCCAGTGGGCAGTGTCCAGGGCTGCCCGCCCTTTGTACAGGGCCACGGCCAGCACCGGGAGCGTATCGTCGTACTGTACAAGATGCACCGGCAGCACAACGTCACGCCGGTCAAAATCCGCCCGCGTCGCCTTGATAAGCGCTTCTGCGGGTGGGCTGTAATTGGCTACCGCCATTTAAAAACACCTCACTGTATCATTCTGCCGTTGACCAGCACATAGCCGTTGCCCGCGCCGTCCACGCCCAGCTGCACCTTCACGTTGCCGCCTGCGTCGCTGATCGCGATAGCGCCGCCCCTCATACTGGCCAGCCATTGTGACGTTAGCGATCATATTGTTGGGGTTGCTGGCCGCCGGGCCGTACAGCACCAAGCGGCCCACGGCGTTGTTGCTGCCCCATGTAGACATAAACGCGCCCATGTGCCAGTTTCCGTCGTTAGTCTTGCGGGTACATTTCAATTTTGGCGTTGTCGATGACGCACTTGCTCTCCGACACCGTCGAAGTGAATTTTCCGGTGATGTCCACAGACCCGTCCGAGCCGATTTTAAAGTTGTCGCTATTCACAACCAGCCCGCCGTTAAAGTCGTGACGCCCGTGTCCAAATTGGACACAAACTTTCCGTTGGTGGACTGCAGAACGCCGCCCGGATAAGATTCGCACTCATAGTTCCGGTCGTGATGAAATCGGCGTTGATTGCACCGTCCATCGTGGCGGCCAGGCGGTACGGCCCGCCGTAGCCGCTGCTGCTGTAACCCCAACCGGCCAGATTCCACCGCCAGACCTTTGGTAGCCTTTTCAATTTCCGGCTTATCCATCACAAGGATCTCGTCCGGCTCATCCGCGCCGGTGGAGCTGTGCAGCACCACATAGCCTCCCAGATTGCCGGTGATAAGCTGTGTGGCGCGGTCAATGGCCCGTTCAGGTCGCTGCGCGTCTTGTTCACGGTGCTCTGTACGGTCTTGCCCATGTCGGCCACGGTGTTGGCCAGGCTGCTGCGGACGTCCCCAGCTCCACGCTGTCGTAACGTTCCAGCAGCACGTCATAGACCGTTTTGATACAACTTGCATCAGCGCTCACGCCCAACTTTGCAAACTGCACATGTACGGTATCACACAGGCACACCCGCTCCAGCAGGGCCTTGTCGGCATATTCGGCGGTCTGTTCCAGCTGGGCAAAGCTCAATGTCAGGCTTACCTTCGGCACGCCCACTTTGTTTGCGGCGATATAATCCAGCGCGGCCTGCCGTAGCTGCGCGGCGGTGGGCTGCTTTTATGTCCTGGCTCACGTCCAGCGTCAGCACCCGCACAAAGTTATACTGGCCGTCCGGCACGTTGACAACCGGGTTGCCGGTGATCTGGGTCACGTTGCCGTCGCTGTCCACCCAGTAGGGGTAGACGCCGGTGTAGACCTCGGCGCAGCTTTCCTCCTGGGTCAAGTCGGTCAGGTTCTTTCCGTAGCGGATCGTCACACCGCGGTCGGTGCCGCGCTGGCTGTGCAGCTTCACGGTGGTGTTGTCCCCCTCGTATTCACCGCCGTACCACATCCAGCACGCTGCCCTCCACGCCGCCCAGCAGGCTGCGCAGGCTGCCCGGCACGGCAACGGCAAAGTCTGCCACCGTCTGGATGTCCGTCCAGAATTGGTAGTCACAGCTTACCGCCGCATGGCTTTTGAGCTGCTGCAAGGCGTCGACTGCGTTCAACGCCTTACAAGGCCCCACCGGAATGCCGCTCAAATCGTAGCTGATGTGCTGCGCGTTGACCGTCACCTGGCCGTTGATGGGGCGGCTGATTTTATAAATGCGGAAATACTGCGCCTCACCGTAGGGGTTCGGCTTTGCCAGAATCAGCCCGCGCAGCGCCAGGCTGCTGTAATGCTGCCCGGTGATGGGATAGACCATTTCCAGTTCAAACGCTCCGTTTCGCTCCTCGGTCACGGTGCAGCTTACAGCATCCGCAGCACCCCCCACACCGTTGCCCTGCAGACCGATCGTTCCGTCGTAATATCTCGGATAACTTATTTTCCCTCACATCCTTTCCGCTCCCGCAGGGCCGGATGAGGGGCGGCTTTGCTTTAACCGCTCTTTTCCCCTCACAGCCTCCACCACCGCGGCACGACCTCGCACTTGTCGATCCCGCCGCTCCAGCTTACCTGCGTTGCCCCTGCCCCCAGCACCGGGAACTCCGGCGCGGTCAGGTACTTGTTCAGATTCGTGTTGTTGTAGTAGGCGTCCTGCAGATCGCAGTCGATCCACATCGGCCCGTGTGCCCGGCAACGCTCATCTGCACGCCGCCCACGTTGAGCTTGGCGTCGCCGGTCAGCGTCAACCGTATCAGCGGCAGCGCCGCGCAGCCGGTAGGTTGTACAGCTTCCCGCCGCTTACCACCGTCAGCACGTCCTCGCCGGACTTCAAAAATCGCTGTGGTTTGCAGCCAAAATCCAGCGCAAACGTCCCTGCGCGGTTGTAGGGGATGGTCTCCGGCTCCAACGGCCCCGCCAGGTGGCTAGGGCGGTATTCATCGGGGTGCAGCGTGTCCTCCAGGCGCTTGTAGCCACCCTCGGCCAGCAACGCCTGCTTGAACGCCGCAAACCGCCCCTCAAACTCCCGGGCGATAGTGCAGGGGTAGCTCACCGTGGTATTTTTTCCAGCGCCCCGCGTCCACAAGCAGGTCCCCGCTGCGGCCCGGTATCGTCACGGTCATCACGTCCCGCTCGGGGGGGCAGTGGTCGTGCCGCTGCCGTCCAGCAGTACGCCGTAGTCCAGGCTGTTGACACCGCCAAAAATAAAAAGTCTTTTCTCATGCAAAGCTCTCCTTGCGGCGCTCCATCTTCCAGCTCAACCGCGCTTCAATGACGTCAGCCAGCTTGTTGATGTCCTGCCCGGGCGCACCGTACACGTTGATGGTAATGGTCTGCCCCTGCGCAGGTGACACCGCTGCCGTATCGGCCAGCACTGGGGCGGCGGCACCCGCCGCAAGGTTGGCCTGTATCGGCGCGGCGACTGCCCCGGCTAAGGACTGCACAGCATCCTCCACCTGCCACAGGTTGCCCCTGATGCCGCCCGGCCAGCCCGCCCATAAAGTCGGGCATCCACTGCTCATAGTTGCGCAGCGGCCCTTCATCCGGGCGGCTGAAATGAATAATAGAGGCGATTTTGTCGGCCACACTGCCGATGGCACCGGCCACATTGCCGATCATGCCGGTGATGCCGTCGATCAGGCCCTGGATCATGTCTTTGCCCCAGCCCATGAACTGCTGCGGCAACCCCTTGATAAAGGCGATAGGCTGCTCCATCAATCCCTTGACGCTGGACGCCACAAACCCCGCCATGTTCTTTTGATACCGTTGCCGAAAAACGTGATGATTTTTCCGCCCAGGTTGATCCAGTTGAACGCCGTGATGACGTCCACAATGGCCTGGATGATCTGCGGCAGGTTGGCGACCAGCGCCGGGATCGCGTTGATAAGCCCCTTGCCCAGCGTGATAATCAGCTGGACGCCCGCCATCAGCAGTTTCGGCGCATTGTCGTTGATGATGCCCGCAATGTCGGACACGATGCCCGGGATGTACTCGATCATCGTCGGCAGCCCATCCATCAGGCCCTGCGCCATGTTTAAAAATAAACTGGATGCCACTGTCCACCAGTTGCCCCGCGTTCTCACGCAGCCCGCTGGCCAGGTCGGCCACCATCGGCAGCGCAGTGCTGAGCAGGTTGGGGATGCCGGTCACAAGGCCCTGGCCCAGCTGGTCGATCATCTCGATGCCGCTCTAAAAAGCTGCGGCCCCACGTTTGGCAAGGTCCATAAAGATACTGCCCAGCCCCTCGG
>VOFF01000685.1_pt1 | contig 26001 bp, 42 predicted proteins | sample 5384061 | NCBI WGS metagenome assembly VOFF01 (sample SAMN12384725, study PRJNA508395) | human gut metagenome | isolation source: healthy gut E | host: Homo sapiens
TTAGGAATTGGATTTTCCTGATTATTCGTGCTAATATTCAGAATATAAGTAATATTACTCCGTTATTTAGCAGACAGGTTTGCGAATATTTTATTATAATGTAGAGGAGAACTTCCATATGAATAAGAGCATGAAAAAGACTTTTAAGAAGTCCCTTGTGATTCTTCTCGCCGTAGTTACCATGGTTGGCTTTGGAATGCCCGGATTATCATATTTTGATGCTTCGGGTAGCATGGGAATCTACTCTTTGCGGCCGTAAAGACGGGCGGAGAGTACATCAAATCCATCAAAGGCAATACCATAACGACGAAAGACGGTCAGAAAGAAAAAGTATAACACAGGTATGACCTTTGTATCCGGCGGCAGCGAAATTACCTATGCAAGTGCAAAGACCAAGGTCAAGGCTGGTAAATCAGTAAAAGTTTACAAACAGTATTTCAAACCGTATAAGAATATGATCTCCAGTTCAGATGACGGCGGAAGGCTGACGGCGCTCCCTGGCGGCGGCACCGATACAGCAACAAGTTCGGAAGCAGCACCAGCAAAATAGGAACGGCGAAGTTCCGCATCGGCTATTATATCACAAACGGCGGCATAGACGGCGATCTTTCCCTAGTAAAAGCAAAGAACAAGAGCGGAATATCCAGCCTCGTCGGAAAGACTTTGTCCCTGGGCAAAGGCGTTGTAGGCGGTACTGTGAAGACTTCCAAGAGCGGCAGAACGACCACCGTAAACAATCTCAAGGTCAATTCCTACAGCGATAACTTGAATCCGATTGTCGTACAGGGAACCAATTCCTCAAAGAAAACCTACGCTAAAATCAACAACGCAAAGATTAATCTGCTCGGTAAGAGCGACGGCAGCGGTACGGTGTGTGATTTCAGTGCTTGGGGCGCTGCAATTTCTACCTTTGACAACGCAAGTACCATTATAGACAAGGCGAACATACACACCAGATGCGCGGTAGAGGGCGACGACGGTTCCGATACGTTGATTAAGAATTCAAAGATTAAAGTAGACGGCGGCATGCTATATGACGGATATATCAATTCGGCAGAACACGGAGACTATGGTAGCGCCTCCTTGGGTACTGGGCATCGTTGGAAACGCAAAAGAGCAACTAATCTGCTGGGCGACAACTCCACCATGACCGTATACAATTCAAATGTATACGCAGCGAAATGGGGCGTATTGTCCACAGACGGCTGCAGCAACGTTGTGCTCAACGCCATCAACAGCAAAATCAACATGGATCTCAGCGGAGACGATCTGACAGAGGACAGCGGCTACGGCGCATACGCAATCGGAAGTGCAACAGAGAACTTCTACGGCTCAACCTTTAATGTACCGACCTATGCAGTTATTTGTGCCAATGGAATAATGTTGTCAACTTCTTATCATCAAAAGGCAACATCAGACCATGAAGTACAGCGATGCGAAAAAGGCATACGTCAAAAGGACAGTATTCTTTCAAGGATTCACAGGTAAAAGATCAGAAGACTACAGTCAACTCAGAAAACTTTGGCGTCAGCGTGTGGGGCGGTGGAACCGTTAATGTAAAAAGACGGCACTACCTTCAACACCGGCTCTGCGGCATTCCTGTTTAAGACAGGCGGCCAGCATACGGGAGCTGCGGTAAACATCGACAACGCGAAGATCAATACGGAAAACAACACACTGCTTCAGGTACTCGACAACGAGGATTCAGCGGCTACCGACCCGAATAACGAAGGCATGGTATTTGAAAACAAATACTATGAAAAAAAGAAGGCTGGTTAGGACTTGAGAACGATACGCTGTACAAAGCAGGAAAAATGATAAGGCGACAACAGAAGCAATCAATGTCACTAACGCAACACTCAGCGGCGACATCTACAATGGTTCTGGCTACAAGCAGATGGCTGCTGAACTGAATGTAACCTTAGGAAAAGGTGCGAACCTGACTGGAGCCATCAGCGCTTCTACAATCAAGCACACGACAGACGGCGGGAAGACACAGAATACGAATATTCCGATGTCAAAATACTATCAGTTCGGTCACGTAATCAATAAGGCATACTACAATGGTGCAAACGATGTCAATCTGACATTGACAGACGATGCGGTTTGGAACGTAAAGGACGAATCCATCGTTACGTCTTTGACAGTAGGCGCAAATGCAAAAATCAACGGTACTGTCTATGTAAATGGAACAAAGACGACGGTTGAGGCTGGCAAGACTTATACTGGCACAATCACAGTTAAACCTTTATAATCACAAAACGACAGACGGAGAAGCCCTCTGCTGGCGGATAGAGAATCCGGCAGCAGAGGGCTCTTTGCCGCAGTTTTTTATTTTTCTTGTATCCGGTCATCTCCTGCTCTTCCAGGAATTTTATGTGATCCTCTGGGGTCATAAGTCCTTCATGATTGGGATAATAGTAACCGTACCAGAAGGAGAAGGGATCAACCCAGTCCTTTTCACGGATGAACCTGGCGCCTTCGGCGGCGTAGTCTTCTCCAAAGTATTCTTTCGTGATTTCTCCGATGCGGGACATCAGCTTTTCGTTCGGTTTGATGCTCCAGTCGGCATACTTTTCCTTCCAGGCTGCCTGCAGTTCAGTGATATCCCGTTCTTGATAAGTTTCTTCGTGAACCATGATTGACGGCGAATATTTTCCGGACACTGTACCCTTGTTTTTTCGATGGCCCAAAGATACCATGATGACAGGCAGCACCTGCTTGGGCAGGTTCAGCAATTCCGCAACCTGTTTTTGATTCGTAACGATGTTGCCGATGAGAACGGACCCCAACCCCTCCGCTTCTGCAGCCATGCACAGTGTTTGTGCGGCGATGGCTGCGTCCATGACGAACATGATAAAGCTTTCGTAGTCATACTGAATGTTTGGCAAAACGGAGCAGGACTGGGCAATACGGCGCTCACGGTGCAGGTCTACGCAGAAAACCAGATTGACAGGCGCTTTGCCGATAAATCCCTGCTTCCTGCACAGCTTGGCTAAGGTCTGTTTTTTCTCGGAATCTGTAACCTTGATGATAGAATAATTTTGGAATCCGCCTGACGATGGAGCGCAGACAGAAGCTTCCAGAAGCCGCTGGAGAACCTCTTCGTCAATTGGTTGATCGCTGAAATCTCTGCAGCTGTTTCGATTTTTCATCATATTTAAATAATTCATTTCTACCTCCGATATCATTCTTGTTTTACTTATCATAATTCTATTTTGCAAAAATGTCACTATGTAAATGACAAAAAGAGAACGACAAAAACATATCATATCGATGGGCCTTGTGAATAGGATAGAATAGCAGGGGGAGATAGGATGAAAAAATCGATTTTGTTGATGATGATGATTGGAGTGATATTTCTTGGCACGGCCTGCGGCGCAGGCGCCATAAATATGCCGATTACGGTATGAAAACCTTAATGGAGGCATCTACGGCGGATTGGGTAAAGACAATTGAAAAAGACTGTAAGATAACGGGATTTGGACGACCTTACGGTACAGTCAAAGGAAACTTTGGACAAAGATGAAAAGAAAATGGTCTGGAGAGTGACCTTTGAAATTGATGAAGAAATTACCCAGGAGATGGTGGACGGATATGCGAAGTCCGTATGGGATGCCTGCGTAGAAGCAGACGGAGGCAGGATGCACAGCTGCAACGGTTATCTGTATGACGAGGCCTGGGATGCGGGGCGCAGCCAGATACCGCTGAACTATTACATTTGGTATTATACAGTAAACCATAAGGAGTTTCGTGTCGGCATCTATCCGACCAATCTGGAAGACGGTATACCAGGGGGATTGTACTGAAGATAGAGCGATGGAATTACATAGAAAAAAAAGGCTGGGAGCTGAAGAAAGCACCCGGCCTTTTTACTGCAGATAAAAGATTTTTATTCTAGTACTTTTAGATACTTTGACATTTTCAGTTCTCTTACTGCCATGACAATGGCGGTCAGTCCTGCCATAAAGTCGGCGATGGGACCGGCATAGAGAATCCCCGTCGATACCGATCAGCATCGGCAGAACTACGATCAACGGCAAAAGGAAGATGATCTGCCTGGTCAGAGAGAGGAACATACCCTTTGTCGGTTTGCCGATGGCCGTGAAGAAATTAGAGGTAATCGGCTGCATGAAGTTCAGGAAGGTGAACAACAAGAAAATCCGGAAGTAGCTGACTGCAAATTGATAGTACTCCGCCGAGCCGTCTCCGAAAATGGAGATGATCTGTCTCGGCAGCAGTTGAAACATCAAGAAGGCGAAGACGGCGATGGCAAAACCGTAAGTAATCGCTTTTAAGTATGCTTTTTTCACCCGTGTGTAATTCTCCGCGCCGTAGTTAAAGCTGACAATAGGCTGCAGCCCCTGGGAAATTCCAATGGGGAAGGAGAAAAAAGACCTGATTTACCTTCATGATGATGCCGGCACAGGCCAGGGGAATAGCTTCTCCATAGATGGACAAGGCGCCGTAATAAGTCAGGGATTTATTGAGCACGATTTGAACGACCATCATGGCAATTTGATTGGTGCAAGGTGCGGCTCCCAACGAGAGGATTCTCTTTACATACTGCCACTGGATCTTCAGGTGTTCTTTTGTCAGTTCTACGGTTCTGCAATGGCGAAGGTAGTGAATGGCCATAAGGCCAGAGAGCATCTGCCCGATGATGGTAGCTGCGGCAGCGCCGGCCATACCCCAGTGAAAACCGAAGACGAATACGGCGTCAAGTACGGTGTTGACTACCGCGCCTGCCAGATTACAGACCATGGCGAAACGAGGATTGCCGTCCGCGCGGATCAAGTGACCGCCGCCGGCAGCCAGGATTAAAAAGGGAAAACCCAGTGAGGTAATGCGCGTGTAAGTTTTGGCATATCCCAGGACATTGTCCGGTGAACCGAAGAAACGCAGCAGTGGTTCCAGGAAAAGCTGTGTGATAAGACAGAGCGCCGTACCGCATATTACGATCATCATGATAGAATTGCCAATGTAATGAGCGGCTTCTTCTTTTTCCCTTCTTCCCATAGCCAAATTAAAAGCGGAAGCGCCGCCGATACCAAACATCAAGGCAATGGCGATGCAGGAGATGGACAGGGGAAATGCGATATTGGTCGCCGCATTTCCCCAGTTCTCCTACGCTGCGGCCGATAAAGAACTGATCGACGATGTTATATAAAGCGCTGACCAGCATGGCGATGATGCTGGGTACTGCAAATTTCTTCAGCAATGAATCAATGGGTTCAGCGCCCAAAGGATTTTTTACGACTGTTTCTTTCATTAACTCATCTCCTTTTTATGTTATCTGTCATGCGGCTGAGAATTTGATATGCCATATCCCGTTTCTTCCTCATTCATTCCAGACATCAGAATTTCCTTCCACTGGTCCAGGGCCTTCATGATACAGGGCTCCGCTGCCAGACTTTTGGGCGTCAAAGAAATCCTGTTGCAGCGTTGATCCGTCTGATCCTTTTCTTTGTGGATAAACCCCTTCTCTTCAAGAGAACGGATTGCCCTTTGCGACAGCGGATTTATCTAAGAAAGAGCCGGCTTGTCAGGTCATCCTGGGTGAGGGCGTCGTCATCATAGAGGATCAACAGAATCGAATACTCTGATGTAGAAATGTCCAGTGGTTTCAGCACAGAACTCAAAAAAATCTGATTTTTCCTATATAAGATCGATATGAATCGACCGATTCGCGTTTGCATAAACAGTACACACTCCTAAATAAAAAAATTAGTTGACCATGCAACTAATCCAGTATACTATCTTTTCTTTTTTAAAATACAACCGTTATTTTTCAGACTGTACAATGAGCGATTGTTTTTATGATATTAGTGTGATAAAATATGCAAAATGAACGAATTAGGGAGTAAGTGGTGAAAGCAGTCATCATGGTGTGTTTATGACAACGAATCTTGCAGCAAATATAGAAAATACCAGCAAATTAGTCCTGACCGCTGAAGAATTATACAAGACGATTCCCTGTGGAATTATCTGGTGTTCTGTGGAAACAGAGCCGAAAATCCTGTTTTGCAATGAAAAAGCCGCATCTTATATGGATTATGCCGACAAGAAGGAGATTGAAGAAGGAACCGGCCTTCTTCCTTTTTATACAGGCAGATGACAGAGCGCTGTTTCTACAGAGGATTCAGGAGAAAACCCAATCGGGAAGTCTGGAAATCAAGATGAAGGGAGCCAGGGGCAGCTGCAGATGGCTGTCACTGACCTTTCAGTTTTTTTACCATATCATCAGAAAAAAGTGCGGTGCAGATTTGTCTGACTGACATTTCGGAAAGAAGGTTATATCAGGATATCGCCAATGAAGTGGCCGACGGTATCTATATCATTGACAGCAAAACCTATGATCTCTTGTATGCCAACGAAGCTGCGGGCCTATTTCTGCAGGAGTCAGAGATGCCGACGGGCAGAAAATGCTACAAAGTTCTGCAGAATATGGAGGGTCCCTGTCCGTTCTGCACATTGCATGCAGGAGTTGCGGACGGAGAAAGCCATGAGATGTACGCGCCGCATACGGGTAAAACCTACGCTACAAAAATCAGAAATATAGAGTGGCACGGCACGCCGGCTTTTGTCAAATACGTTACTGACATCACAGCGGAAAAAGAAAAACAGAAAAGAGAAAGATCGTCTGGAGGTTTACTATCAGACCTTGATTAAACACCTGCCGGGCGGGTTAGTAATGACCACGTACAGAGACGGCAACTTTTATCCTGAATTTTTCTCTGAGAAATTTGCCTCAATGATGGAGATGACCGTCCAAGAGGCCTTTGATTTCTATCAATTGGGCATTGAATCGAGAATTCATGTGGAAGAGAAAGAGGAAACGCTGAAAACGATCCGCTACCATATGGAAAAGAAGACGGATTCTTGGGAATGTGTATATCGGCTGCAAAAAGCAGACGGCAGTTATATATGGCTGAGAAATATTTCCAGCCTGATTATAGAAGATGGCAAAATCAAAATTTATGCTGTCTGCAGCGATGTAACTCAAGATATGAAGAGTCAGCAGGGCTGAGACAGAAATACAACGATATGTTGTTTAATCACTACAAGTCCATTGCGCCGAACGAAATCATTTCCGGACACTGTAACGTGACGAAGGACGTGATTATCGATATCACAGATACCACGAAAAATGATTTGCTCGACCACTTTGGATATAATCGAGACGACTTTTTCACTGGTGTTGCAGGCTTTATCGTCGATGAGGGAGAACGACAGCAGTTCTTGGACAAGTTTCTGACAAAACCTATGGCCAAGGCATATGAGAGGGAAGAGACTAAGCATGAATTGGAATGTTTTGTCCAATTGCCCAATGAGAGCAGAGGCAGATACGTCCATGTCAACGTCATCCTGATCAGCTCGCCGGAGACGGGGGATGTCATGGGGTTTGTCTGTGCTCGATACGACAGAGAGGAAGATTTCCAGCGAACTTTTCCTGCGTCTTGCAAAAGTCAGCTACGATTTCATCGCAGATGTGGATTTAAGAAGACCGGTATAAGATGGTCTCTGTCAATGAAAGGTCCAGTTCTATTCCTTTTGAGGAGGGAAGTTTTATAGAGGAGGCCAGAGCGTCGCTGTACAAAGAGGTGCTGCCAAAAGATCTGCAGCTCTGCCAGGCCTTTTGGACTACGGATATATTACCAGTCGGCTGCAGAAAGAGGATTCCTATTCTTTCCATTATTCGCTGACAGATGAGGAGGGAAACGTCAGAACGAAGAACATGCTGGTCTTTTCCACAGACAAGAAATTAGACAGAATCTGTCTGGCTCGTGTGGATGTGACGGAATCTGTCCGCGAGCAGCAGGGGCTTCTCAACATGTTGGCATACACCTTTGAGCTGGCAGGTTTTCTCGATGTAACCACGGATCACTTTGTCATGTATACCAGAAAAAAGCGTGCTGCAGAATCTGGCGCCGTCCAGTTTTGACAGCTTTCGCGAGCTGATTGACGACGTGATCGAGAAGTACTGCGAGGAAGCAGAGCGAGAGGAAATGCACAGGCAGCTGTCAAAAGAAGTGATGCTGCATCGTCTGCAGGAAACCGCGGAAGGTTATGACCTGACCTTTCGTCTGAACTATCGCGGCAGAGTCACCCATAAGCAGTTTAACATATTGTGGGGTGACGAAAGTCACAAGACGATCTGCCTGGTCCGTGCTGACGTAACCGATGTGGTGACGAGGGAGCAGCAGTCGCAAGAAGATCTAAAAAGCGCTCTCGCCCTGGCCCAGGAGGCCAATCAGGCGAAGAGTGATTTCCTATCTTCCATGAGCCATGACATTCGAACACCGATGAATGCCATTATCGGCATGACTGATTTAGCTGTGGCAAATAGAGATAATCCAGAGCAGATTGACGAGAGCCTCTCTATTATCAAAAACTCTTCTGAACATCTGCTGAGGTTGATTAACGATATTTTGGATATGAGCAGAATTGAAAGCGGCAGGATGGTTTTGGCCAAAGAAGTTTTTAATGTGAAAAACGAGATGGACAAACTGGCTGTCCGCTTCCGGGCCTTGGCCGAAAAGAAAGGGTTGGTCTTTACATACGGTTTGGATCTCCGTCACGAAGACTGTATCGGAGATTTGCTTCGTTTGACCAAGATTCTGGAAAATCTTCTGGGCAATGCCATTAAGTTTACTGCGCCTGGAGGCAGAGTATCCCTCGGTATTACAGAGCTCCCCGCTAGAGACGGCCAGCGGATCGGATGGTACCGCTACGTGATTGCGGATACTGGTATCGGGATAGAAAAAGAAAATCTGGCCCATATCTTTGAGCCTTTTTACCGCACAGAGAGTTCAACCATCAGCCGCACGGAGGGTTCCGGCCTGGGGCTTTCTATCGTGAAAAACATCGTCGACTATAAAGGCGGCACCATCGACGTGAAAAGCGCGCCGGCGAAAGGCACCACTTTTTATGTAGAACTGCCGCTTCATTTTGCTGACGACCTTGCTGAATCGCAGACTTCCAAGCGACCAAAGGAGATAACCTCCGTCGATCTTTCCGGCATTCGAATTCTTTTTGGTGGAGGACAACGAAATCAATCAGCTGATAGCGACCAGGATTTTGGAAAACGCAGGCGTATCAGTGGCCGTTGCTTCTAATGGAAAAGAGGGAGCAGAGATTTTTATGACCAGCGAAGAGGGCCGATTTGACATCATCATGATGGACATTCAAATGCCCGTCATGAACGGGTACGACGCGGCGAAGCGGATACGGACCAGCACCCATCCGCAGGCACAGACCATACCGATCATCGCCATGACAGCCAACGTCTTCGCAGATGATGTGAAAAAATGCCTGGATGCAGGCATGGACGCCCATATTGCAAAACCGGTGGATACCAAAAAAACTCTATGGCGTAATCAACGAGTACTGGGAAAATAGAAAACGTAAATAATAATGAAAAGGAGATAGATATTATGAAATTTGAGATTGCAAAGGAAGTCTTTGACTTGCTTCCGAACGCTTACTTCGGCGTCGTAGCTGTTAGGGGAATGGATAATCGAAAAGAGATTCCAGACCTGGAAGAGATGCTGCAGAAAACATCGAGATCTGTGAAAAAGGACTTTGAAGGCATCAAAGTGAAAAATGCAGAGGCCATCGCACCGTATAGAGATGCATTTAAGGCTATCGGCATCAACCCTAACCGTTATATGTGCTCTATTGAAGCGCTCCTGGACCGGATTGCAAAAGGCAAGGGATTTCCTCATATCAACGCTATAGTTGATTTGGGCAATGCGGTATCCATCAAATATCGGCTGCCAATCGGCGCTCACGACATGGCAACCATTGAAGAGGCGTTGGAAGTGCGATATGCAAGCAGCGAGGATACCTTTATTCCCTTTGGTAATGGAGAGATGGAAAAGCCGGAGGAAAAGGAAGTGGTCTATGTATCTGGAAATCAGGTGAGAACTCGCCGTTGGACTTGGAGACAGAGCGAGATTGGAAAAAATCACGGAAGAGACGTCCGACGTTTTATTCCCGATTGATGGATTTGCAGGCTTCAACAAAGAGAAAGTCGTCGCAGCGGCAGAAGAATTGGCCGCCCTGGCAGAGAAATATTTCGGCGTTAAGGCTTCCGTCGGTTATATTGATAAAGAACACCGTCTATTTGAAGTATAGTATTGACAATTTACGAAATTATGAGATAATTGTACTGTAGTACAGAAATGTATTGCAGTACAATTTTTGTTTGAACTTATTTACTGCGAAAACACGAGGAGGCAGCCTATGGCAGAAAAAAATATAAAACTGAGCAAAAAAGAAAACAGGATACAGGTATTGAAGTTCGCGCTTTTTTTTCTGTATCGGCGGGGGTCATACAGACGATTTCCTTTACACTGCTCAACGAATCTTTAGATTGGCCCTATTGGCCTTGTTATTTGATTGCCTTGACTCTTTCGGTTCTATGGAATTTTACACTGAACAGAGAATTCACCTTTCAGTCGGCTAACAACGTTCCGCTGGCTATGGCAAAGGTTTTCGGCTTTTACTGTGTGTTCACGCCTCTTTCTGTATGGTGGGGAAGCGCGCTGACTGGAGCGGGCTGGAATGAGTACTTGGTTCTCTTTGGGACCATGGCAGTCAATTTGACCACAGAATTTTGTACGATCGTTTCTTCGTATTCAGAGACAGCATCAACACCAACAAGAGGGCACGGAAGAAAAATGGATAAGAGAACAATAACGGGAAAGAAAGCGAAGAGCAGAATGAAGATCATGCATGCGGCTAAGTATCTCTGTGAAAAAAACGGCATCGAAAAAACGTCACTTTTCACGACATAGCAAAAGAGGCCGACGTCTGCCGGACAACGGTATTCAACCACTTTTCTACTACAGACCAGTTGATGATCGCGTTATTCTGCCAGGAGATTGAAGATATAGACCAGTACTGCAGTGAAATAAACTGCAGCGGCATGGCTATGATTGAAGCGGTCTTTGACAAACTCATCGAGGACACGGCTTATTACCCTGTCCTGACGTATAAAAATCGCTTCCAGCACCATCCTGAGAGGGGAGTAGAGGATAATTCGCTTATTTATATTGAGAAGATGATCGCCGAAAATCTCCCTGCCCCATACAGACAACAGGCGGCTTTTATACGGTTGCCACGATGGGCGCCTATTATGGACTGGTAAATCATTATCACTCATTAAATAAAACGTTTGATGCAGACCAGATGAAAGAGGAGTTTCATCAGCTGCTCGAATTGATCTTTGGAGGTAGAGAACAATGAACAATTGCGGAATCAGCAGATGGGACGATCCGGATCTCATCAATAAACAGCTGGAAAATTTGACGGAACAGCCGATCTGGGAGGTTTCAGACGACTACTATGAAAACGAGATTCAGAGGTTTTACGACGAGAAATGTAAAGGTTCTAAAGCCATCTTTGAAGAGGCGAAAGAATATATTCCAGGAGGCGTGCAGCACAATCTGGCTTTCAACAAGCCGTTTCCTCTCTGTTTCGATAAGGCGGAAGGAGCCTATCTTTACGATAGAGATGGGAATGCGTACATCGACTTTCTGCAGGCTGGCGGACCGACCATCTTAGGCAGCAATTACGGGCCTGTGAGGGAAGCGGCCATTGAACTTCTGCGAGACTGCGGTCCCGTCACCGGCCTGCTCCACGAGGCGGAGCTTTTGATTGCCAAGGAGATTCACAAGCACATGCCAAATGTGGAGATGTTCCGCATGCTGGGCAGCGGCACGGAGTCCGTCATGGCTGCCATGCGTATCGCCCGTATCGCCAGCAAGAAGAAGCACATCATCAAAATCGGCGGCGCTTATCACGGCTGGAGTGACCAGGTGGTCTATGGCCTGAAGATTCCAGGCAGCAGAGCGCTTTTGGAATCCCACGGCATTCCAGGCAAAATGTTTTCTCTGGTAGACGAGGTGAAACCAAACGACCTGACGATGCTGGAAGACATGCTGAAGAAGAATAAGGCAAGGGGCGGTACGGCAGGCGTCATCGTAGAACCGGTAGGGCCGGAAAGCGGGACCAGGCCAGTCGCCAGAGATTACAACAGAGGCGTCAGAGAACTCTGCGACAAGTACGGCGCGCTGATGATCTTTGATGAAGTGGTGACTGGTTTCAGAGTGGCATTAGGCGGCGCGCAGGCCTACTTTTGATGTGGCGCCGGATTTGACCATATTCGGCAAAAATCGTGGCCGGCGGATATCCGGCGGCCGGCGGCGTCGGCGGTAAACGCCAGTATGCCAGCATCATGGCGGCTGGCCTGGGCAACGCAGGCCATCGAGCTTATGTGGGAGGAACTCTGGCGGCAAATCCGCTGTCAGCTTTGGCCGGGTATACGGCTATCAAGGAAATTGAAAGAACCAACGCCTGTGAAATTGCAGGAAGAGCAGGGGACCGCCTGGCTGACGGTTTAAAAATGCTGCTGGACAAATACGGACTGCCTTACGTAGCCTACAATCAGGGCAGCATCGTTCACCTGGAATGCACAGGAGCCATGAGCTTTGATTTTTTCCTCCTTCTCTTTCGTCAAATCGGCAGTGGGACTTTTGGCCCACAAGAAGATGATGTACGAAAGAAAGGATTCCATGGAGAGAATGGGAGCCGCTTATATGGCAAACGGCATCGTGACCCTGGCAGGAAGCAGGCTCTACACGTCTCTGGCAGATACAGACGAAGTTATCGACGAGGCACTGAACAGATTCGAAAACGTGTTCAAACACGTTGTGAAGACGGAGAAGTGCAAGCTGTAAGGGAGGCGCCTTATGGGGAAAATATATCTTATCACATGACATTGGAACCAGTTCAGACAAAGCGGTACTAGTAGATTTTAAAGGCGACGTGATCGCCACCAGCAGCAAAGCTTATCCCACCCTCTATCCGAACCCGGCCTGGGTGGAACAGAATCCGGAAGAATACTGGCATGCCGTCACAGCGTCCAGCCGCGCGATCGTGGAGAAGACGGCAATCGATCCGGCAGAAATCAAAGGCATCGTCTTCTCCACCCAGGCCCAGGGTGTGATTCCTGTGGATAAAGATGGCAATGTGCTGTATAATAATATTACGTGGGTGGACGGCCGCGCCCAAAAAGCAGGCCGAATCTATCATGAAGCACTTGGGCGGCAAGAAGGTCTTTTCCCTGGTGGCAGGAACGCCCATCATGGGTAAGGACTGCATTGCAAAGATTATCTGGCTGAAGGAGGAACGACCGGAGATTTATCAGAATACCCATTTGATATTGGATGTAAATGGGTATCTCAAATATAAGTGTACGAAAAGATGGTGACGGAGCTGTCCGGCGCATCTTCCTACGGTCTGGATCTGAAGTCAAAGCAGTGGCTGTCTGTCATCAAGCTGACAGGCATCGACATGGAGAAAGCTGCCTCCTCTTGTCTGCAGTACGGATATGGTGGGAGGTCTCACCGATGAGGCGGCAGCCGAAATGGGACTTTTGGCGGGCACGCCGGTCTTCGGCGGCTGCGACGATGTGCAGGCGGCAGCCGTAGGCGCAGGAATGTGCGGTGACGGCGATATTCATATCTATTTAGGCACTTCAGCCTGGGTGGCCGCTACCAGCAAAACTGCTGACAAGTTCCGACACGGTGCGGCAGCCATTCAGAGCGCCGACAGAGAGATGAACCTGATTGCCGGAATTACCGAATCCGCCGGCGCCAATATTCAGTGGATCTGTGACCAGTTCTTCGCCAGTGAAAAAAGAAAAATACGGAGAAAACATCTACAAGTATATGGACGATGTGGTGCAGAGCATACCGCCTGGCAGCGATCATCTGATCTGTACGCCGTGGATGCTGGGCGAACGATGTCCCGTTTCCACCACGACGACCAGAGCGACTTTGTTCAACATGACTATGGTACATACGAGAGAACATCTGATGCGCTCCGTCTATGAAGGCATCGGCTATAATCTGAGATGGATTTTAGAAAACTATCAAGCAGATTACGGCTTCGCCTGTGATAATTTCAGGATTATCGGCGGAGGCGCTTTGGATAACGGTTGGATGCAGATTATCGCAGATATCACTGGCAAAAGCTTTTCTATCGTCAAAGATCCGCGCAACGCTGGTGCCGTAGGGGCGGCTGTGGTGGCTCTAATCGGACTGGGGGAGAGTTATCGGGTTTCGGTCACGCCAAGGAATTCGTGCAGATAGACAAGGTGTATCAGCCTGATCGAAATAATAAGGCGGTCTATGATCAGCTTTTTTCTTACCTACAAGGAGGTGTACAAATCTCTGAGCAGGCCTACAAATTTGCCAATGGAGAAAGGTTCAGACATGAGGAAAATGGACAATAATATATTTGAAATGATTAACAAGTACGCTGAAGAATTGTCATTAATGGATGGCTATCGCAGAGATGTGAACAAAATCATGCTCAATCTGGCCGGCAATTGTTATGAGACAGCTGACAATGCAGATTTTGCCGCCCTGTCCCAAGATGACATAGAAATTGTCAGTCCGGAAGATACCAGCCATTTTATTGAATACAAGCTTTCTGCAGGGGAATCATGATATCAATGCTTTGGTGCTCTCAGCAACACCATACTGCCGGCAGGCGGCAAAACAGGGCCGGCCTCTGATTGCAGCGCTCGACGATATGGCGCAGATCGTGGGGTATCGGGTAGAGACTGTCTCCTATGATGAGCAGGCTGTCAAAAACGCGTTAAAAAAAGCGGAAGGATGTTTTGTCAGGGATAAGGGGAGTCACCATCACCTGCGGCCGTAATCTCTATGAGGCTGTAGTAGCGCTGACGATCCTGGAGAAATCCGCAGAAGTCAATCTGAAAGCAGAAGCGTTGGGCGGCGCAAAACCACTGCCGAAAATCGAAGCGGATTTCATGAGGATGATTTACAAGAAAAAATATTCCAAAGCGGAGCAGGAAGTGAAGTCCAAGGAGGGCGATGCATAAAATGAACGAAATGGAAATGAGAGAAAAACTGGTGGACTATGGAAAACGGCTGGTTGCAGCAGGCCTGGTACAGGGGAACCTGGGGAAACCTTTCCATGCGTCTTTCTGAGGAAACTATGCTGGTTACGCCTTCGGGCCTAGACTATAACAGGCTGTCGCCGGCGGATATGGTAAAGGTAGACGTCAGGTCGTTAGAACACGAAGGAGAGCACAAACCGACTTCCGAAAAGGGGCTTCACGCTGGAATTTATCAGCGCAGGCCGGAAATCGGCGCGGTCATCCATACCCATTCCAAATATGCCTCCGTCTTTGCCGCTGCGGGGCGGTCCGTACCTGTAGTACAGCCAGAGCTGAAACGAATCTTTGGCAGTCAGGTGCCTCTTGCCAAGTACGGTCTTCCCGGCACAAAAACTTTGAAAAAAGCATACCATTGAAGCCCTCGGGGACAATAATGGATGTATCATGACTGCCCACGGCATGATTTGCTGCGGCAGGACCATGGAAGAAGCCTTTGACCACTGCCTGAAGCTGGAAGACTGCTGCAGACAGTATATTGAAGAAGGCTATGAAAGGGATGAACAGATAATGGATATAAAAGAGATTTTAGAGAGACAGCGCTCCTTCTTTGCAGAGAGGGTGTGACCAAAGATCTCTTACCGCAGAAGTGCCCTCTTGAAGCTCCGGAATGAGGTAAAGCGCCATGAAAATGAGATTTTTTGACGCATTATACAAAGACCTGGGAAAATCGGCCTATGAGGTCTATGAGACGGAAATCGGTTTAGTATACAGCGAGATCACCTATATGCTGAAGCATCTGGACCGGCTGGCAAGACCGAAACGAGTGGCCACGCCTCTTTTCCAATTTTCCGTCAAAGAGTTTGATTTACAGAGAACCATACGGTTCGGTACTGATCATGTCGCCGTGGAATTATCCGTTCCAGCTGACTTTGGTTCCTTTGGCCGGCGCCCTGGCGGCAGGCAACTGCGCGGTGGTCAAACCTTTCAGCTTATTCGCCGGCCGTTTCCCACATCATCGCTAAAATCATCAGTGAGACATTCAGCGAATGTTACGTGCATACGGTGACTGGCGGACGAGAGGCCAATCAGAATCTGCTCTCGCAGAAGTTCGATTACATCTTCTTTACGGGCGGAAAAAGCAGTAGGCAGACAGGTGATGGAGGCAGCGGCAAAGCATCTGAGCCCGGTAACCTTGGAGCTGGGCGGCAAGAGTCCCTGCATCGTCGACGAAAGTGCAAATATCCCTCTTGCGGCCAGAAGAATCGTTTGGGGAAAATTTCTCAATTGCGGCCAGACCTGTGTAGCGCCGGATTACATCTTGGTACACGAGTCTGTGAAGAGTAAGCTGCTGGCGGCGTTAGTTAAGAATATTGAGGCGCTGTACGGGGAAGACCCTGTCAACAGTAAAGACTATTCAAAGATTGTCAATGAAAAACATTTTGACCGGCTCACCGCTTTGATTGAAGGAGAAGACCTCTATTACAGCGGCGGAATCGACGAGACCGTCTGAAGATGGGGCCGGTTATTATAGACGAAGCATCTTGGGACAGTAAAGCGATGGGAGAAGAAATCTTCGGACCGATCCTGCCGATGATCGAGTTCGACGATTTGCGCAGAGTAAAAAGGAGCTGGAAGGAAGGCCGAAGCCGCTGGCCCTTTATCTCTTCACAAGGTCGAAGGCTTCCATGAAATACGTCACCAAGAATATTTTTTTGGCGGCGGTTGCATCAACGACACCATCATCCACCTAGCCACCAGCGCCATGCCCTTCGGCGGCGTGGGCGAGAGCGGCATGGGAAATTATCACGGCAGTTACAGCTTCAGAACGTTTACCCACGAAAAAGAGTGTGTTGAACAAGAGCAATCTGATCGACGTCCCTCTGCGGTATCCGCCTTATGGCAGAGATACTAAGTGGCTGAGACTTTTTTAAAATAAGGCGGAGGATTATGACAGACGACAAAAAATATAGATATGAGATACGCGGTGCTTATCGATGCTGATAACATCGCCGGAAAATACATCAAAACCATCATGGATGAGGTTTCAAATTACGGGACGGCTACTTACAGGAGGATTTACGGAGACTGGACGAACCCTAAACTTGGAGGGTGGAAGAAATACTTGCTGGAGAATTCCATCATTCCCGTTCAGCAATATGGCTATACGACGGGGAAGAACTCTACTGATGCGGCCATGATTATCGACGCTATGGATATTCTCTATTCCGGCAATATTGACGGTCTGTGCCTGGTCACCAGCGACAGCGATTTTACCAGACTGGCGGCAAGACTCAGGGAATCGGGCATGGACGTGATCGGAATGGGGGAGCAGAAAAACGCCGAGAGCCTTTATCGCTGCCTGCAACAAATTTAAGTATCTGGATTTGATTTACTCTGAGAGGAGAGAAGTTGCGGCGGCTGCCGAGAAGAGGAGGAAAAAAGAGGCTAGTGTTCTCAGCAGTTTAGAAGAGCTGAAGGAGACGATCGTGGACCTGGTGGAAGAGAATTCTGACGAGGATGGCTGGATGTTTACCGGCAACCTGGGCAACATTCTTTCCAAACGTTATCCGGATTTCGACGTGAGAAACTTCGGTTATACCAAGCTGACACCGTTTATCAAATCGTTGGATTTATTCGAGGTAAAAAGCGCACAGAGTCGGAAATAATAATAAATTAATCTATATCAGGAAAAAAAAATAAACTTATGAATAAAACGTTAGAACAGATTTTTAGAGAGCAGCAGAACATATACGTCAGAAGGCCGTGTGGCAGATTATATACCGGAGCTGGCAAAAGCCAACAGAGAAGAAATCGGCATCTTTGTCGCTACAGCAGAGGGCGATTATTATGCAGGGGACTGGGATAAACCGTTCACGATTCAGAGCATCGTAAAACCGATTTTCCTGATGCTGACAGCCATTGATAACGGCATCGACTTTGTGAAAGCCCACGTCGGTGTGGAGGCTACCGGGAAACCATTTAACGCCATCGACTATGCAGAGCCGCTTTTTGCTGAAAGAACATATCAATCCCATGGTCAACATCGGCGCTATCGCAGTCTGCGGCCTGGTTAAGGCTGCTAGTAATGAGGAGCGTTTTCAGCGTCTGCTGCATTTTACAAAAAAAAGATTACGGGCAACCTGCAACTGGAAATAGACAGGGAAGTCTATGAGTCGGAAAAGAAGACGGGCAATAAGAACAGAGCACTGGCTTATTTGCTGAAGAACTCCGGCATGATCTACGGCAGTGTAGAGGAGGAGCTGCTGGACGTCTATTTTGCCATGTGTTCAGTTAAAGTGACCTGCAAGGATCTGGCAAATATGGGATATCTGTTGGCCAACCGAGGCGTGGATCGCAGCGGAGAGCGAATCATTCCCCGGGAAGATACGATATTTCTCAACGCCGTGCTGACGACCAGCGGTATGTACGACGGATCGGGAGAATTTGCGACCACTGTAGGCATTCCGGCCAAAAAGCGGCGTGGGTGGCGGTATTATGGCTGATTGTCCGGGCAGGATGGGTATCGGTATCTACTCTCCGGGCCTGGACAAGAAAGGCAACAGTGTTGCCGGTGTAAAGATGCTGGAAAGGCTGAGCAGGGAACTTCAGCTCAGTATCTTCTAGCAAAGAAATAGAACGCAGGAGCGTCGAAACAACTTTCGGCGCTCCTGCGTTTTTTTACTTTTTAAACACTCAGTAAACACTCAGTCGATCAGCATAAAACGCCGCCGCTGGGAATCCAGCAGTCCATCGTGCTTCAGCTGGCGGATTTCCGCATCATGGCGGATCTGTCCACGGCAAGGTATTCACTCAGATCACCCAGGGTAAAGGGGATTTCAAAATATTCGCCCTCCTTGGCACCGCAAGAGGATTGGGCATATCTTAAATAGGCCAGCAGCTTTTTTTCTGGTGGTGTGCTGATTGAGGATGGTGATATGCAGTGACAGCGCTTGGGATTTCTGCGCTGTCATGAGAAAGAGGTTGCTGATCAGCTGGGAATGGTGCTGACAGGACTTTTCACAAGGGGTAACGATGTGCTGATAGCTGATAAAGACCACATTGCAGTCGGTTTCCGCTGTGACGATGTATTCGTAATCCTCCAAAGGCAGGGAAAAGACCTCTCCAAAGAGATCCTCTTTAGCGTAATTTTCCAAGAGGCTGGAATCGCCGTTTTCGTCGATATAATAAAGTCGTGCTCGTCCTGCTAAGAGGATTCCAACTTTTTTCTAACTGATCGGAATACGCTAAAATGGTTTCGCCAGCCGCGTATGATTTAAACTGAGGCTCAAAACAGAGTATCATTTTTTTTCGATGGATTCCGGGGATATGTTATCTGTAAAATATCTTTTTTTCATCATTGCCTCCTGTATATTTTTTCTTTATGATAATTTTATCACAACATTGTTGCATTTACCACAACTTCATAATTTTCAGAGAAGTATAATACACATATAGATAAACGTGAATAAGCAGTCGTTATAAACAGGAGGTATAGGTATGTTATATAAACTGACGGATCATTATGAGGAACTGAGAGCAAAGATCAGAGCATTTGCGGAAGAAGAAGTCAAGCCAATCGCATTCATGCTCGACAAGAACAACGAATTCCCTCATGATATGGTAAAGAAACTGGCAGAGATGGGATTGATGGGAATTCCTTATGAGAAAAAAAGTACGGCGGCGCCGGTTCTGACGTTTTGAGTTACGCCATCGCCGTAGAAGAGCTGGCAAGAGTAGACGGCGGCGCCGGTGTTATCCTGTCGGCCCACGTATCTCTGGGTTCTTACCCGATTATGGCGTTTGGAACAGAAGAACAAAAGCAGAAATATCTGGTGCCTCTGGCTAAGGGAGAGAAGCTGGGCGCCTTTGGTCTGACAGAGCCAAATGCAGGCAGCGACGCCGGTGGTACAGAGACGACAGCCGTATTGGAAGGCGACCATTATGTGCTCAACGGCGGTAAGATTTTCATCACCAACGCGCCGATAGCAGATACATATATCGTATTTGCTGTGACGACGCCGAACATCGGCACGCGCGGCATCAGCGCTTTTATTGTAGAAAAAGGATGGGAAGGCTTTGACTTTGGCGACCATTATGATAAAATGGGTATCAGATCTTCATCGACGGCAGAACTGATCTTTAACGACGTTAAAGTACCAAAAAGAAAATTTGCTGGGCAAAGAAGGTGAAGGTTTTAAGATTGCAATGGCAACTCTGGACGGCGGACGAATCGGCATCGCTTCACAGGCGCTGGGTATCGCTCAGGGAGCTTTTTGAACACGCTGTGGAATACGCGAAGGAAAGAGTGCAGTTCGGTATTCCGATCGCCCATCAGCAGGTCAACTCCTTCAAAATCGCAGACATGGCGACCAAAATCAGATGTGCAAGATTCTTAATCTACAGCGCTGCTGAATTGAAAGAACACCACGAACCATATGGCATGGAATCGGCCATGGCAAAACAGTATGCATCGGACATCTGTCTGGAGGTTGTCAACGACGCACTGCAGATCTTTGGCGGAACTGGCTATCTGAAGGGCATGGAAGTAGAACGTGCATATAGAGACGCTAAGATTACGACGATCTATGAAGGCACAAACGAGATTCAGCGGGTGGTTATCGCTTCTCATATCATCGGCAAAGCGCCAAAACGTGACGCGGCACCGATGGCGCAAAAAAGGACCGATTACCGGTCACCGGAAGAAGATGATTTTTGCCAAAGGAACCGCACAGGAAAAAAGTAGACGCTTTAGTGGAAGCGCTCAAGGGTGATGGTTTTGACTTTACTGTGGGCATCGATCCAATGACACCGATTACGCTGGCGGACCGCGTAGTCAGCGCAGGCAAAGGAATCGGCAGCAAAGACAACATGAAGCTGATTGAAGCTTTGGCATACCAGGCCGGTGCTGCTGTGGGTTCATCGAGACCAGTGGCGGAAACGCTCAAGTATCTGCCTCTTGACAGATATGTGGGGATGAGCGGACAGAAGTTCACCGGCAACCTCTATATTGCATGCGGCATTTCCGGAGCAGGCCAGCACCTGAAAGGAATCAAGGATGCTACGACCATTGTTGCAATCAATAAGAATAAAAATGCACCAATATTTAAAAATGCTGACTACGGCATCGTGGGAGATCTGATGGAAATCCTGCCGCTGCTGACTGCCGCCCTGGACAATGGAGAAGCTAAGAAACAGGCGCCTCAAAGGTAAAGATGAGAAAGCCGACTTTGAAGAAGGAAGCATCACCGTGGACGACGTACGTATGTAACGGCTGCGGTTACGAATATGATCCGGCAGTAGGCGATCCAGAGAACGGCGTAAGTCCTGGAACGGTATTTGAAGCGCTTCCGGAAGAGTGGATCTGTCCGCTGTGCGGGAGAAGAGCAAGAAAGCTTTGTCGTAGTTGAAAAGGATAAGGAGGAAGAATAATATGCAGTGTGTTAGAAAAGTCACAGAAGATTTGTATTGGGTAGGTGCAAACGACAAGAGACTCGCTCTCTTTGAAAACATCCATCCTATACCAAGAGGTACTTCCTATAATTCATATGTGCTGTTGGACGAAAAAAAACGTATTATTCGATACGGCAGATTGGTCCGTATGCAGACAATTTATTGAGAATGTGGAATATGTCTTAGCTGACAGAACGCTCGATTACATGGTAATCAATCACATGGAGCCGGACCACGGCGCTTCTATTGAAGAAATTCTGCTCAGGTATCCGAAAGTAAAAGATTATCTGCACGGCAAAGGCAACGATGATGATGAACCAGTTTGGCTTCCCTGTAAAAAACATTCAGGAAGTCAAAGAAGGAGATACCATGTCTTTTGGAAAACACGAAGTGACCTTTGTGGCTGCTCAATGGTTCACTGGCCTGAGGCCATGGTGACCTTTGATACGACTGCAGGCGTTCTGTTCTCCGCAGACGCATTCGGTTCCTTCGGATCTCTTGACGGAAAGTTGTTCGCCGACGAAGTCAACTTTGACAGAGACTGGATCGACGACGCCAGAAGATATTATACTAATATCGTAGGAAAATACGACCCGCAGGTACAGAAGTTATTGAAGAAGGCCGGCGGCCTCGATATCAAATACATCTGTCCGCTTCACGGTCCGGTTTGGAGAAAAAGACATCGGGTACTTCCTGGAGAAGTACGATAAATGGTCAAAGTATGAGCCGGAAGAACAGGGTGTGCTCATCGCCTATGCTTCCATGTACGGTAATACAGAGAGCGCTGCCCACATTCTGGCGACGAAACTCTGTGAGAAGGGCATGACTAACATCGCTCTTTACGACGTGTCCTGTACCCATGTATCCTACTTGATTTCAGAGGCTTTCAAATACAGCCACATGGCTCTGCTGTCCGTAACTTATAACCTGAAGATATTCCCGGTTATGCAGAACTTTATTGAAGACATGGCTGCCCTGAACCTGCAGAAGAGAGTGGTCGGCGTCGTTGAAAACGGTTCCTGGGCTCCACAGGCAGGATCACTGATTGCAGAAGAACTCGACAAGATGAAGGAAATGACGGTGCTGAACGAACAGATGACAATCCTGTCATCATTAAACGATGCAACTTACGATCAGCTTGACGATTTGGCTGAGAGCATTATCGAATCCATGAAATAGAATATATATCCATAAAACGAAAGTGCCCGCGGGCACTCGTTTTGTCGCTCCCCTGGCGGAGCGGGGTCAGGCCAACGCAGTGCTAAGGCCGGCTGCGGTTACGCAGAAAAGGCGAAAATGTCGGAAAACGTTAAGCAGATTGGGACGTCCTGGTCTCAAATGCGTAACAGACCTGAGTCAGGGAGGCTGCCGTTACGCAGAAAAAGGCGAAAATGCCGGAAAACGTTAAGCAGATTGGGAAAATCGATGTCGAATGCGTAACGGACCTGGGTCGGGGAGGCTGCGGTTACGCAGAAAAAGGCGAAAAATGCCGGAAAACGTTAAGCAGATTGGGGCAAGTCGATGTCGAATGCGTAACAGACCTGAGTCAGGGAGGCTGCGGTTACGCAGGAAAGGCGAAAATGCCAGAAAACGTTAAGCAGATTGGGGCAGACCGATATCAAATGCGTAACAGCGCAGTGTCAGGCCGGCACTAGCTTTGTCAGACCGGCACTAGTCCTGCGCCAGATCAGCCACCCCTGCGCCAAGCGGCAACGTAGACAGAGTTTTTGCACATATGGTACAATCATTTTACGAAAGGAAATAGAGAGGGGATCCTTATGGAAATTGAAATCCGTGAACTGAGGAAAAGAGATTACGGCAAAGCGATACAATTTGCCATTACAGGAATGCACTTTAATCTTTACTTGGATCACAAGTTTCTGCTGCATTTGTATGGCAGGTATTTTTGGTACAGCGAATTGCAATGTGCTACTCAAGTGATAGCGGCATATCTTGGAGACGAACTGGCAGGTGTACTTTTAGCTGATATGCGTGGTGAAAAGAAAAGGCATCGGACAATTGGACAGACGATATATGTTAAAATCTTTATGTTTTTGCCGAACACTTTCTACAAAGGCGGCACCTCCATATATGATGCGGCAAACAGAGAGATGTTGGGCGAATATTTAGAGAAGAATCAGCCTGACGGTCAGGTTGTATTCCTGGCCGCTGATCCAGATTCGAAGGAAAAAGGCATCGGAACGAAGCTGTTAGAAGAACTGGAAAGAAGAGAACGGGGAAAAAGACATCTATTTATACACCGATGATGCCTGCACCTATGAGTTTTATGAACACAGGGGATTTGTGCGTTCGAGTGAAAGAGAAGTAGTGCTTGATTTTGGAAACAAGAAAGTACCGCTGAAATGTTTTCTGTAGAGCAAACTAATGAAATAAAAAATTTGTTAATAACATAAAAACTCTTAACATGATTATCACAATTTTTTTAGTATACTAAGCTGTATCTGCAAAAGGAGCGTTAAGCATTTAAATGAAAATACTGAAGAGAATATTAATCGTTTTTACACTATTGATTTTAGTTATCGGCGGGTGTATTTATTATGCTTTTAAAATAGAACCATATCGCGTTACCCTGAATGAGTTTACCCTCAATGAAGAAAAGCCGGACAGAGAGCATTTAAAAATCGTACAAATATCAGATTTGCATATCAAAGCTGACTTCACATACAAAAAAATTTGGACAAGGTCATCAAAAAGGTCAATGAACAAAATCCGGATATTGTTATTTTTTACGGGGGATCTGTACGATAACTACGCGATATATCGTGATGATGAAAATATCGTAACGGCATTGCAAAAGATTGAAGCCGGTTATGGTAAAATAGCCATTTGGGGAAACAGGGATTACGGCGGCGGAGCGGAAAGGACCTATGCTGCGGTCATGGAAGACGCCGGCTTTACCTTACTGAAAAATGAAAACTGGTATATCACATTGAATAACGGCAAGAGGGTATTGTTCACAGGACTTGATGATGCCTTATTAGGTCATCCGTTATGCCTGACGAGACGAAAATTTATGATTCCGACTATGAACTGCTTTTTGTCCCATGAGCCAGATAATGTGGAACCGTATATGAACTATGACTATGACATTGCTTTGAGCGGCCATAGTCACGGAGGACAGATTAACATTCCGTTTCTGCCCTTCGTCAATGAAATGGCTCTGACTGTCACTGCGCTGTCTTCTAAATACAGCGGCGGCATGTACACCTTCGATGACAATGCCATTAAGCAGCTTTTACGTCAACACCGGCATTGGAACCACTCACATCTCTGCCCGTTTTGGGGTGGTGCCGGAGGTCACTTTATTCCATATTTATGTGTAATGCAGAATACCTCATAAAGTTTTGATATAATGTACGACGAGTTCCCTACCGGTTAAAGCCGGGGAACTCCAGTACAAATTCTGCTTTGCAAATCACCTGTGGCTCTTTGGGCAGAATATCAAGTTTTTGGTATCAAAGATATCACGATTTGAAAACATGATTAGAAGGAAGATTTCCTCAATCAGGCTGAACTATGTTTTTTGCTGATTCATCTGCCCTGATTTCTCTGTAAAAGTACTGACGATGGACTTGCCGCAACCTTTGTTCAGATAATCCTCGTTGCCGATTAAGTAATCGATACTATAAGTATCGGCAGGTTCATTGGCCGTATACCAATCTTCTAACCCGCAAGCGTCATAGCAATCATACTATTGACAAAAGCCGCTGGGAATCCTCTCTCTCATAACGATACAATGATGGAGCCATTTTATTCTTTATTGAGCCGTGATGTTAATAAGGTAACATCTTGATCGGTAAACCTTCTCAAACTTATTTCTTTCATATTATAATTACCTCTTTTCTGATTAGAGTAAAAGCGATTGTCTTCATTATGGCATGAAACCAGTCGAAGTTACAGGCAAATGAAAATGCGAATATTTCGATAACGGAAATAGTGTCACAATCATATTGACAGGATTATAACAATCCGATAGAATGAGATTGAATACATTATACAGAAAGGAGCGCATTGGCGTGCCCATCAGGGCGTGATGCAAGATGTAATATGCTGGAACGAGAATATTATGATAAAACCGACGAAATTATTGCATCTCATGGATCGGGACAGGCGGCACTGATACCTATTATTCAGGACATTCAGGAAGAATACCGCTATTTACCTCCTGAGTTATTGACCTACGTTGCTGAGAAGCTGAAGATTAGTGAATCACAGGCTTACAGTGTAGCGACCTTCTACGAGAATTTTTCTTTTGAACCGAAGGGGAAATATATTATCAAGGTCTGTGACGGAACTGCTTGTCATGTGCGCAAGTCTATTCCGATCCTGGAACCTCATTTATGGAGAATTGGGTCTTTCGAAGGAAAAACAGACCACGGAAGATATGCTGTTCACCTTGGAAACCGTGTCCTGTCTTGGCGCCTGCGGTCTGGCTCCTGTTTTGACAGTCAACGATAAGGTTTATCCGAAGATGACGCCAGAAAACGCCGTTGCATTAGTTCACGAATTGAGAGGAGTTTAGAGATGAGCAAAATAACAAGCAGAGAGTCTCTCGAACAGCTTCGTGAGCTTTCTAAGAAAGAAATCGACAA
>VOFF01000756.1_pt1 | contig 26001 bp, 42 predicted proteins | sample 5384061 | NCBI WGS metagenome assembly VOFF01 (sample SAMN12384725, study PRJNA508395) | human gut metagenome | isolation source: healthy gut E | host: Homo sapiens
AATGTGATCCACGACTGTAGCTTTCGCGAGATGTCCTTCCTCATAACATTTCACACAGAATGGACTGCTATCTAAAAACTTCCTTCTCTCACGCTGCCACTTGACCCCATACCCCCGCTCACTTGCATAGGCTCTGTCACTCTTATGTAATTTCTTGTGCTCGTCACAATACATCTGACCGTGCGTAATAAGTGCTGCATAGTCAGGATGTTTACACGGTATGTTACTCCTATAAGGCATGTGCTCACTTTCTTCCATGAAAAAAACGGGGAATTTCTTCTCTCAAGGTCTCGCTTTGTCATACACTTTTTGACAATATCATAATGCATGCCGATATTCCCACTTTAAGAAACCCTAAAAAAAACCGAGCAACCGTTCTGATTCCTCATTCTATACGCTTCCGGAGCACAGTAATCTGTGTGAGGAAAGGATAATATCAATGTTTGATAAGCCATTACTTTCCATCAAGGATTATGAAATCTGCAATAAGCTGAAAAAGCATGCGTTTTCTAGAAATTTCCCGATTACTCTATAATCTTTTTACAATAATAATATCACTATCTTACTTTAAAAAAGAGAAATAATGCACTATTTCACATTTTTTTTACGAAACTTTATATCATCTGAAAAAAACTCAACGCTTCTGCAATAGCCTTCTTCCTTCTCCTTTGGACACTTAGGCTGTCTGGCATCATCAGATTTAGGTTTATTGTAATTCTCACGCTCTATAATCCCGTACTTAGCTTTAACCTGTGCAATATACAGATTAGAAACCTTCATCCCATCATAATACTCTGCAACATACTTCTTTATCTCCTCATAAGTAGCCTGTCTACGCTCCGCTTCGGTCCGCGCTGGGCAAAGGTCCCTGGACCTTTAGCGCCTCTCAGCCGCCGTTAAATCCATCTCGTCCATGTCAAGTCTCACATTTACATGATGCTTCGCTTCGTGGAGTTTGGACAATAAGCATACCGTCTCAACATGATAAGTATGCGGAAACTGATCCACCGGCGTCACATCCTTAAGTTCATATCCATTTGCTCTTAAAAACTTCACATCCCTCGCAAGCGTTGCACTGTCACAACATACACGACTTTCTCCGGCTGCATATCCACGATCGTCTGAAGCAGGGATTCCTCACAGCCCTTTCTCGGCGGATCGACCACGATTACATCAGCGTGCGCCGTCTCTCCGTTATGTGTCTTTTCATATTCTTTATAATATTCCGGCAGAACTTCTTCTGCCTTGCCTACATAGAATTCCGCATTCGTAATATCATTGATCTTCGCATTATTCCTTGCATCGTCAATGGCCTGTGGTACGATCTCTACACCGTATACCTGCTTTGCTTTCTTCGCAAGGAACAGGGAGATAGTTCCGATTCCGCAGTACAGATCCCACACTGTCTCATTGCCTGTAAGACCTGCATAGTCTAAGTGCCAGTCCGTATAATTTCTCTGTCTGGACCGGATTCACTTGGTAGAATGACAGCGGGAGATATCTGGTACTTGATCTCACCGATATAGTCTGTGATGAACTCCTGTCCCCACAGAAGGCGGATCGTATCGCCCATGATCACATTCTTCGCTGTGTTCGTACTGAGAGTGATGCTTGTCATACCCGGAATCTGACGTAGCCGTCCGACCAGATCATGACAGTGCGGAATCGTCTTTCCATTGATGACCAGACATACCATGATTTCATCTGTTTTAAATCCGTAACGGAGCAGCACATGGCGCACCAGTCCCTTATGCTTCACTTCATCGTATGCCGGAATTTTGAATTCTTCCATGAAGTCCAGAATACAGTTCAGGATCTCTTCGTTGACTTCCACACCAAGCGCGCAGTCTGTATTCTCGATAATGCTGTGTGTTCTTCCGGCATAGAACCCGGCGATCACTCTGCCGTCTTTATCTGTTCCGATCGGGAACTGCGCCTTATTCCGGTAGCGGAACGGCTGCATTCCTTCTCCGTCCATGCCGACAGCCGGATGCATGATCTGATCCAGAAGTTCTGTCGGAACTTCTCCGATTCGCTCCAGATTGCCGCGTACCTTTGCTTCTTTAAATGCAAGCTGTGCCGGATACTTCATCTCCTGGATCTGACAGCCGCCGCATTTTCTTGCCATCGGACAGACCGGCTCTTCCTCTACACGGTCTTTTGATGGAGTCAGGACATTCATCAGGCGGGCATAGCCGTAATTCTTCTTGGCTTTCATTACTTTCGCCTCTACAACATCCCCGATGATGGCATCTTTGATAAACAGTGTATACCCATCCACCTTGCCGATGCCTTCTCCTCCGACTCCGATATCTTCAATTTTAACCTTTACTAATTCATTCTTCTGCATCATTAAATAACTGTCTTTCTGATATTTGATTCAAACAGCCGGTTGTATCCAAGCCAGTCATTACCTTTTTTATCTTTGAATAACTCTGTCAGGGTCTGCATCTTCGCATCTGCATTGTCAGCAAGATTCAGAGCCATCGCCTCGGCAAGTGCCGGTTTATTCGGGGAACCGTATTCCAGTTCTCCATGATGTGCAACAATACAGTGTTTTAATTCGTTCGCAAGTTTCTCCGGAAAATCCGGGATATTGCGGACTGCATCTCCGATCATCTCCACACCGATCACGATATGTCCCAGAAGCTGTCCTTCGTCTGTGTAATCATTTTCCGGGAAAGAAGATAATTCCTTCGTCTTTCCGATATCGTGGCAGATTGCTGCTGTGAAAAGCAGGTCCTTATTCAGAATCGGATATGCCCCCACCATGTAATCACAGAACTTCACAACACTTAATGTATGTTCCAGAAGTCCTCCGGCGAATCCATGATGAACCGTCTTCGCAGCGGAATGTCCCTTGAAATTACGAATAAATGTCTCGTCTTTTACAAAATAATACTCCAGCACCTGTCTCAGATACTGGTTCTCTACTTTCTTAATATATCCAAGCAGTTCCTCATACATGCCATCTGTACTCTTCTCCGTTGTCGGCATATAATCGGCGGCGATATATTCGCCTTCCTGCACCTTTCTGATCTGCTTGATATTCATCTGCAGATTATTGTTATAGCTGATGATCTCACCATATACTTCAATAAAATCCATCTCATCATAATCTGCGATTCCGCCGGAATTCGGATCCCATACTTTCCCGTCAAGTGTCCCGGTCTTATCCTGAAGAATCAAATTATCATATGGTCTTCCGTTTCTGGTCTCCGCAGAACGCTTTCCTTTGCACAAATATACATTTCTGATTGTTTCCCTTCGTGAAGGGTGTTGATATATCTCATCTTATTTCCTCTTTCTATATTCTATATCTTTATTTTACAACTGCCCCGGCACCAAAGCATCCATCCGGCAGGCTATTCCTTACTTCCGACTGTCACGTCAAATGAAATATCCACATAACCGCCGGATCCCTGTCTCTGTCCTTTGAGTCTTATCTTGCTGCCGCTTTTCTGGTCCCGCAGTACACTCTGGTAGGCTGATAGTGATGTTATCTTCTTCCCTGCTGCAGCCTCCGTAATGATATCTCCACTCTGGATCCCTGCTGCCATTGCCGGTGAATCCGTCTCTACGGTCCGGACATACACGCCTTCGGGAATTCCCTGAGCTTCGATCTCTGCCGTCACATCCAGTCCACGAATACCGACATACGGCACCGCCTGTCCGTTAGACAACAATTCAATCTCTGATTTCAATCCTGAGATTCCATAACCAGTCACCAGTTCTTTGCTGCTGTTTCGGATATGCCCTGGTCAATAATTCCAACCACTTCGCCCGACAGGGTGATGATCACACCTGTTCCGTCTTCTGCCGCACCAATATCTGTACAAAGAAGCTGATAACTTCCGTCATCTGCATCCAGTTCATTTCTGCTGCTCGCAATCGTTCCGAATCCAACCGCTCCCGCATAACCGAACGGTTTTCCGAGAACCACCGCAGCATCTCCTTTCTGTACCGAACCGGAACTGCCAAGAGTTGCAATACTGATCTGCTGCCATGTGGACTGCGCGATGCTGCTTTTGGCTACAGCATAGATCGCAAATCCAAGACTTTCATCCTTCTTCTTCACAGAAGCCTGCTCCGTATTGCCATCCGAGAATCTAATATGGATCTCTTTTGCATCTTTTAATATAGAAGTCTTTCCGTATACCAGAAGCTCCTGCCCATTATCAGCGATGATCAGTCCGGACACACTGTTTTTATTATCGTAAGACTCGTCTGTCCAGTCCTGCTCTCCCGAGATACCGATGACCTCAACTACCGATTTTGCGGCTTCGGATGCTACTGAATTCATTGCTTTCTGAAGTTCTCTGTAACTGTCAATGCCAAGCGTCTGTACTGTACTGTCATTGCCGGTATCTGCAGTGGTTTCATCCGACTTTTCTTCCTCTTTTTCTTCCGGTATTACAACTTCCTGTGAATCTCCGGGAAACTTTTCATCCAGCCATGGTCTGAGCGCAGAAAAACTAATGCAGGCACACACACCGAACGCCACTCCAAGTCCTGCGATCCGAAGCAGATCTTTACGGTACTTTTTCCCCGGCTATTCTCATCTTTGATTGTTTCCTGCATAAATAAATACTCTGATTTTTCAGTTTTATTTCCAGGTTCGCCCTGTTCATTTTTCAGATGTTTCTGCTCATCCATCAGCTCTTCCGTCTCCTTTACAATCCTTTTTTATAGTATACCGTATGGAATGGGAATGTTCAATATTATCCTTTTCTTTATAGCGTAAATAAGGTAGAATAGTTACTGACCAGAATTACTGTACATACAGTAACATAGAATAGATCCAGGTGAAAAACATGAATAAAAAAACATTAACGAAATTAGAGTATCATAAAATCATTGACATCTTAATAGAACAGGCAACCTCTTTCGGCGGCAAGGAACGCTGCAAGAGATTGAAACCCATGACCTCTCTTCCGGATATCAATACTGCACAAGAACAGACTGCCGCCGCATTTACCCGTATCATTAAGAAGGGACGTCCTTCTTTCGGAAGCTGCAATCCGGTCGGTGAATCCTTAAAGCGTCTGGAAGTCGGTGCCGCGCTCGGAAGCGGAGAGCTTTTACGTATCTGTAAGCTTCTGGAAAATGCAGGGCAGATCAAAGCTTACGGCCGTCATGAGACTGTAGACGATGCGGAAGATTGTCTGGATATATTTTTCCAGCAGATTGAGCCGCTGACACTGATCAGCACCGAGATACGCAGATGTATCATTGACGAAGATGAGATCAGCGATGATGCCAGCAGCACTCTGAAGCAGATCCGCCGCTCCATGAACCAGATCAACGATAAAGTACATTCTACCTTATCTTCTCTGGTCAATGGTTCACTCCGCACCTATCTGCAGGATTCGATCATCACAATGCGCGGGGACCGCTACTGTATCCCGGTCAAAGCCGAATACCGGAGCCAGGTATCCGGTCTGATCCACGATCAGTCTGCCACGGGCTCTACCCTGTTCATCGAACCAATGTCTGTTGTAAAACTGAATAATGACCTGAAAGAACTTTACGGCAAAGAGCAGGAAGAGATACAGATAATCCTTGCACGCTTAAGTGCCGATGTTGCAGAATATATCGACTCCATCCGCACCGACTATAAAGTCATGACGGAACTGGATTTCATATTCGCAAGAGGAACCTTGCAATTCTTATGAACGCAAGTAAGCCTGTCTTCAATACAAAGGGAAAAATCCATATCCGTGAGGGCCGCCATCCGCTGTTAGATAAGAAGAAAGTCGTTCCGATCACCGTCACTCTCGGTGACACTTTCGACCTTCTGATCGTAACCGGACCAAACACCGGCGGTAAGACTGTTTCCTTAAAAACGGTCGGATTATTTACCCTGATGGGACAGGCGGGACTTCATATCCCTGCACTGGACCGTTCGGAGCTGGCTCTTTTTTGAAAATGTATATGCCGATATCGGGGATGAACAAAGTATTGAGCAGAGCCTCAGTACCTTCTCTTCTCACATGACGAACATCGTCTCATTCTTAAAACATGTAGATGAACATTCTCTGGTGCTGTTCGATGAGCTGAACGCAGGAACTGACCCTACTGAAGGTGCCGCTCTTGCGATCCCCATCTTAAGCTATCTCCATCAGCGGGGGATCCGCACCATGGCAACTACTCACTACAGTGAGCTGAAAGTCTTCGCTCTTTCCACACCAGGTGTTGAGAATGCCTGTTGTGAATTTGATGTCGAGACACTCAGTCCGACTTACCGTCTTCTGATCGGTATCCCAGGAAAAGAGTAATGCGTTTGCCATCGCAGGAAAGCTTGGCCTTCCTGATTACATCATCGATGATGCCAGAACACACCTGACCGAACAGGATGAATCCTTCGAAGACTTGTTGACCGATCTCGAGACAAGTAAGCGTACTATTCGGAAAGAACAGGAAGAAATCGAGCACTACAAACGTGAGCTGGAACGTCTCGAAGAAGAGACCCGTCAGAAACGTGACAAATTAGAAGAACAGCGCGACCGCATCATCCGTGAAGCCAATGAAAAAGCGCATGAGATTCTGGCCGATGCCAAGGAAACCGCCGATGAGACGATGCGTAACTTTCCACAAGTTCGGCAAGGCAAATATTTCCGTTGCCGAGATGGAAAAAGAACGTGAACGTCTCCGTAAAGAAAATGAATGCCACACAGAATTCCATGAAGACGGATGCGAAAAAAACCGAAAAAAGACTTACAAAGCCAGTGATTTCAAGTTGGGTGAATCCGTTAAAGTACTCAGCATGAACCTGACCGGATCTGTCACTTCACTTCCGGATGCCAAAGGGAATGTCACCGTGCAGATGGGAATCTTGCGCTCCACAGTCAATATTTCCGATCTGGAGATCATCGACGAAGCGCCGGCATATTCATTTGCCGGAAGAACTCGTCAGACCGGCAAAGGTAAAGTTAAAATGGGCAAATCCCTTGCGATCAGTCCGGAGATCAACCTTCTTGGAAAAACGGTCGATGAGGCGGTTGCCGAACTGGATAAGTATCTGGATGATGCATCGCTTGCACATCTCAGTTCCGTAAGAATCGTTCACGGAAAAGGTACCGGAGCCTTAAGAGCCGGCATCCACAAATATCTAAAGCGGCAGAAACATGTCAAATCATTCCGTCTTGGGGCTTTCTGCGAGGGTGACGCAGGCGTAACCATTGCCGAACTGAAATAAAACAAAAAAAAATGCATCTGCATATGGGAGGCGTATACATCTATGAATAAACAAAAAATACTGATCGTCGATGACGATGAAAATATTGCCGAACTGGTCTCTTTATATCTGGCCAAAGAATGCTTTGATACCATGATGGTCCACGACGGCGAACGGGCACTGATTGCCTTTGATACTTATAAACCGAATCTGGTCCTTTTAGATCTTATGTTGCCTGGTATCGATGGATATCAGGTCTGTCGTGAATCCGCACCAGATCCAACACCCCAATCATCATGCTCTCAGCCAAAGGCGAAGTATTCGACAAGGTACTTGGTCTTGAACTCGGCGCAGATGATTATATTATGAAACCATTCGATGCCAAAGAGCTTGTTGCCCGCGTAAAAGCTGTTTTACGCCGCTATCAGGTTGGTTCAAAACCTGATACCCCTCAGGCAGATAAGGGAAAATGTGTCGAATATCCGGGAATTGAGATCAATCTGACTAATTATTCTGTCATTGTTGACGGACATACCGTTGAGATGCCGCCGAAGGAACTGGAGCTTCTCTACTTCCTTGCTTCCTCACCAAACCAGGTCTTTACGCGAGAACAGCTCCTGGATCATATCTGGGGTTACGAATACATCGGTGATACCCGTACTGTAGACGTTCATATCAAACGTCTCCGCGAGAAGATCAAGGATCACAACGGCTGGAGTCTCAGCACCGTATGGGGAATCGGTTATAAATTTGAAGTAAAATAACAGCGGGTAGATATCATGAAAAGTACATTATATTTAAAATTCATATTTATCTATATCATATTCGGATTCTTAAGCCTTTTTACAGCCGCAACACTGACAGAGAATCTGGTCCGTACACCGATCTTTAACCGTATAAGTAACAGCATGTACCGGGAGGCTACGATGGTTGCCACCAGCTATCTTCCCGGTTATTTTTCCGGTGAATTGCAGGAATCTCGATACACAGATGATCTTATCCGGGATTGAGACCCAGCTGGATGCCGCAGTCTGGTTCGTTTCCAGGGACGGTAACATGATCGCTTCCGCTCATTCCAGTGAGTACCCATCCGCTCCGGATACGATCAAGGATTTTGATCCTGCCGAATCCGGAAGTGACCGTTCACAGACCGGTGATTATCACGGATATTTCGACAATGATGTCATCACTGTGACTGTTCCGGTGACTTACGGCTATTTTCCAAAAGGTTATCTGATGATCCATCAGTACACTACCGTCGTTGATACTATGACGGATATATTGATGCGTGGTGTATATATCACATTCATCGTGATCTTCCTGCTCTCGTTCATTATCCTGCTGGCATTCCATTTCCTTGTCTACCGCCCGCTTCACAAGATCACCGAAGCTGCAACACAGTATGCTTCCGGCAATCTGGAGTATGAGATTCGGTCACGACCGAAGACGAGATGGGTTATCTGTCTGCATCACTGAACTATATGTCTTCACAGCTTCGTGATATGGAAGATTACCAGAAGAAATTTGTGGCAAATGTATCCCACGATTTCCGTTCTCCGCTTACTTCCATCAAAGGGTATGTAGAAGCTATGACAGACGGAACTATCCCGCCTGAACTACATGAGAAGTACCTGAAGATTATCTTATTTGAAACGGAACGTCTGACAGACCTGACACATGATCTGCTGACATTAAATGAATTCGACACCAATCACCTGCTTCTCAACCGGGAAGTATTCGATATCCACGAGATGATCAAACACGTGGCGGCATCCTTCGAGGGAGTCTGCACCCAGAAGAAGATCTCTATTGAACTGGTCTTCGCAACAAAGCATCTGAATGTAAATGCCGACAAACGTAAAATCCAGCAAGTCTTATACAATCTGCTGGACAATGCCATTAAATTCAGCGATCCGGATTCTATTATTACCATCGAAACAACAGACCGCGGTGAAAAAGTATATACAGCAGTCAAAGATAATGGGATCGGAATTCCAAGGGCGGCACTCGGAAAAATCTGGGAACGTTTTTACAAAAGTGATCTCTCCCGCGGGAAGGATAAGAAAGGCACCGGTCTTGGACTTGCGATCGTGAAAGAAGCGGTGCAGGCACATGGTGAGAACATCACTGTAGTGAGTACGGAAGGAGTAGGAACAGAGTTTTCATTTTTCACTTCCGAAAGCTGCAGGCTAATGTAACAGGGAATGTTCCCTGATCTCCATAAAAGAAAGTCACTTCTGCTCATATTCACAGAAATGACTTTCTTTTTTATTTTGTATAGAGTATCTTCTGCACTTCATCCGTCTTCAGATTCTCTTTTCGTCACCCATGTATATCCCGTATTAACCATAGCCTCATTTCCCATATTCAGAGAAGCCCTTGCTGCAGCGATCCTGAATCTCATCATCGTTGGCATCGAAGCCGATCACTTTTACTTTTTTCTCCATTTTATTTCTTTTCAGTCCATCAACTGCCAGTTTCACAGAATCACCGTTTGCCGCAAAGCAGCCGGTGATATTCGGATGTTTGGCAAGGATGTAATCGACTACCTGGTCTTCTGTAATACTGTCTGCAGCCACTATATCTTCTCCTGTTAGCTGTCCCTCCGGAAGTTCAGTGTCTTTTGTTCGGTAGGTTCCGGCATTGATCTCGTCAGATACTGTCTTCTGCATATTGCTCAATTCATCCATGTGATATACATTTACCACAGAAATATTCGGATGGTTTGCTGTCAGTTCATCCGTCACCGCTTTTTTTCTCTCTGAAGAGCTGCCTGTGATTTGGAATCCTGAATGAACAGCACCGCTTCTCCGCTGTCGCCCATCTCTTCCGCAAGTCTCTGTGCCGCTTCATTTCCTGCAGCTACATTGTCCGTCGATACATCCGCAGCCACTCCCTGATAATCAGACCCGGAATCAAAAGTGACAACCGGGATCTCGCTGTCTGTTGCGAGATCAAACTGTACCTGACAAGCCTGCAGATCTACAATTGAGATCCCGACCGCAACCGGATATCTGTCCAATTCTTCATCCAGAAGGTTCACCTGATCATCCACATTATCTGCTGTATCCGGTGCATTATACGTTACTTTTTATCTTGTCTTTTCCTGTATATCCAAGACTTGCATTCAGATCCTCTGCAGCCTGTGTCACGCCTTTCTTTACTTCGTCCCAATACTGCGTACCATTCGCCTTTCCTATAATAGAAATATAGTCTCCCTTTTTCAGCTTCAGTCCGTTTGTATTATTATAAGCCGCCGGACTGATCAGGTCTAATTTACCCTGATATTCCTTCTCTTCTGTCTCGGTTGTATTCTTCTCTGCTTCAATCTTCTTCTCTTCATCCGTTGCTTTCGGTGTCTGCTGACATCCGCATACAAGCAGTGCCGTACCAAGCAGCATAGCAATGATTCGATTTCTTTTCATTTTCCTCTCTCCTATATCCGGTATCCTTTCTACCTGTATTATATTCTACTCCTATTTTCACTTCTATTTTTTTTCTTATACTTCATCAGCATTCTATACTATACACCAAAACGGTGAAAATTTGTTGAATTTTTTATTGAAATTTTTTCTTAATTTTAACCGGGATTTACCCAAAATTCAAAAGAACGTCTCTTTTCACCACCGAATATGCTTTTTTCACAACAGTATCAGCTAACGCAAGTTAGTTATGACTAAACTTTTATGTATTTCCAAAAAAAACATGTAATTTACTTGTTTATTTCAGCTTTTTGTATTATGATATGGACAGAGACAACGAATTGGTTTTATGTCTAGAAATTTAAACTCAAAGGAGGGTATAATACTATGGCACAGTAATTGGTGATGAATGTGTAAGCTGTGGATCTTGCGAAGCTGAATGTCCAGTAGGAGCTATTTCTCAGGGAGCAGAGCATTATGAAATTGATGCTGACGCTTGTGTAGATTGTGGCGCTTGTGCTGCTCAGTGTCCAGTAGGAGCAATTTCTGAAGGCTAATCATTCGAAATAAGAAGCATATACAAAGAACCTGCCAACAGCAGGTTCTTTTGCATATTCAGACAAACTCATGCGCAGTATTTATGTACTGCGCATTTTTTCAACATTTTTGTTTCCCTCGACGGATTCTGACGAAATCGGTGCTTTCCCCTGTGCTATGATACATTTACCCATAAGGGACAAGTATTATAAGATAAGGGGGTATCTAACATGGGAAATCATACCAATGCTTTGAATACTTTAGAACAGATCAAACGCGAGACCAAAGATGATGCCAGACTGTATGCATGTATCAGGGATCTCTACGAACAGGGTGTCTCCCTTTCCGATCTCAAAGCCCTGATCCCAGATATCAGACGGACCAGGGAACAGCTTCAGTTAAAACGCATGCTGCAGAATAACAACGAAGTGCTTCTCAACATGTTCAGCCAGGAGATGACATTTCTTCTGGATGCAAAAGAACGCCAGGAAGAGCTGGAATTCAAAAAACTGGACCAGCTGATCCGCCAGCAGCAATCCTTCCGGAAAGCTTCGGCCGATGCCGGTCCAGTTAAAAAACTAAAACGAATCTTCCTGTCTGCTTAGGTTCGCAAACTTTGTGTACTCACCTAACCAGGCCAGATTAACGGTCCCTACCGGACCGTTTCTTTGTTTTGCGATAATGATTTCTGCCTGTTTTTTGAACTCTGAATCTTTGTTATAGTATTCATCCCTGTAGATAAACATTACCACATCCGCATCCTGCTCGATGGCTCCGGATTCACGGAGATCAGAAAGCATCGGCCGCTTGTCCGGCCGGCTTTCTACCGCACGGCTTAACTGTGACAGCGATACAACCGGCACATTCAGCTCTCTGGCAAGTCCCTTTAACTGACGGGAAATGTCTGAGACTTCCTGCTGTCTGGATTCGGAACTCTTTCCTACACTTCCGGTCATTAACTGTAAGTAGTCGATGATGATGATATCAAGACCGTGCTCCAGCTTGTATTTCCTGCACTTTGATCTTAATTCCGAGATGGAGATACCCGGTGTATCATCAATGATCAGTTTCGACTGACCGATCACACCTGCTCCTTCAATCAGTTTCTCCCAGTCGGAATCTTTCATATTACCGGTTCTGAGTGACTGTGCATCTACCTGTGATTCCAGTGAGAACAGTCGGTTTACCAGTTGTTCCTTTGACATCTCAAGACTGAAGATGGCAACCGCTTTATTCTTCTTGAACGCCATATACTGTGCGATGTTCAGGACAAAAGCCGTTTTACCCATAGAAGGACGGGCTGCGATCAGGATAAAATCGGAAGGCTGGAAACCGGACAGTTTATAATCCAGATCGAATCCGGTCGGGATTCCTGTAACGGTTCCCTTACTCTTAGATGCCTTTTCAATCTTATCCAGCGCATTCAGGACCACCTGCTTGATCGGAACATATTCGCCGGTCGTTCGTCTCTGCAATAACTGGAACATGGATTTCTCGGTCTGCTCCATGATAGACTCAGAGGTTCTTTTCCCGCATAGCACATATTTTCAATCTCTTCATTCAATTTGATCATCTTACGCATCACAGATTTGTCTGCCACGATCTGTGCATAATATTTCACATTCGCAGAAGTCGGCACTGCTGTCACCAGCTCTCTGACAAATTCCAGACTGGCAATCTCTGCCGGTACATCTTTTTTCCTTCAGTCGTTCCTGCAAAGTAATCAGATCGACCGGTTTCCCTTCATTGAACAGTTCGATCATCGAATCAAAGATCACTCCATATGACGCCTGATAAAAATCATCACCACTGATGATTTCTCCTGCAGTGGTGATGGCATCTTTATCCATAAGCATGGCGCCGACAACAGACTGTTCTGCTTCGATACTGTGTGGCATGACTCGTTTGATGAGTGCTTCTTCCACGCCTGAATTCCTCCTATGCTTCTTCTTTTACAACAACTTTCAGCTCAGCCGTTACCTTCGGATGCAGCTTAACCGGAACCGGTATGTGTTCCCAGTGTTCTGATCGCTTCTTTTTAACTGAACTTTCTTCTTGTCAATCGTAAGATCCATCTGTTTTTTTTGACTTCTTCTGCAATCTCCTTTGAAGATACAGAGCCGAACGCTCTGCCGCCTTCGCCCATCTTGATCGCAACTTCAATCTTTCCTGCTTCGATCTTTCTGCCAAGTTCCTGGGCATCCTCATACTGCTGCTGAGCGATCTTGTCATCGTTCGCTTTCTTTAATTTCAGGTCATTTAAATTCTTTCCGTTAGCTTCTACACCTTTTTTTTTTCTTTAAGATGAAGTTTCTTGCGTATCCGTCGCTGACGTTTACGATCTCTCCCTTTTTACCAAGTGACTTTACGTCTTCTGTCAAAATTACTTTCATTACAAGTCTCCTCCTTCTATCATTTCGTCAATCACCTGTTTTAAGCAGGCTACCGCTTCATCCATATCGGTATGGTTAAACTGTGCACCGGAAGCGTTCATATGACCGCCTCCGCCCAGACGTTCCATGATGATCTGTACGTTAACTTCATCGATCGAACGTGCGCTGACGTATATTCTTCCATTATATTCTGTTAATACAAATGATGCCTTGATCGCACTGATGTCCAATAATTCATTTGCCGCCTGCGCCCCGATGATCGTCGGCTTTCAATGAAGATCCACACCCCTTGCAATGGCAATTTGTTACGGTACACTTCTGCACTGCTGATGATCTCCGCTTTTTGCCCAAGATTCCATATCGTCACGGAACAACTTTCTTACCAGCGTAATATCTGCACCGGATCTTCTCAGGAATGCTGCCGCCTCAAAAGTACGGACTCCGGTACTGTTCACAAAGTTGTCGGTATCGATCATGATGCCGGCATACAGACTGCTCGCCTCAATCTTCGGAATCTTGATCCCATCTACAATATACTGCAATACCTCTGATACCATCTCACAAGCCGATGAGGCATATGGCTCAATATAAGATAACAGCGCATTATCAATATTGTCACTGCTCTGTCTGTGATGATCCAATACCACGATCGTCTTCGTTGTCTTCAGAAGGTCCTCACACTCTGTCATCATCGGACGGTTCGTATCTACAACGACTACCATTGAATTCTCGTCTGCCATATTCATCGCCTGTGACGATGTCAAAAACAGATCATCCGGGTAAGCCGAATCTTGTTCGAATAATTCATATAAAGGCCTGAGCGATGCTGACACTTCATTGATCACAATATAAGCACGTTTCTCCAGTGCCAATGCCGCACGATAGATTCCCATTGCCGCACCGAACGCATCCACATCTGTCAGCTTATGCCCCATAACGAATATCTTATCTTTGACCGTGATAAATTCACGCAGTGCCTCGGCTTTTACACGCGCCTTTACACGGGTATTCTTCGCTGTCTGTTCTCGCTTTCCACCATAATAGGTAACACCGTGACAGTCCTTGATCACAGCCTGGTCGCCGCCTCTTGCAAGTGCGAGATCGATCGCTACACGAGCATAGTTATAACTCTGTGCATAAGAATCGGAACTCAGCCCCAGACCGATACTAAGTGTTGCCGGAATCCCATTTCCGATATTTACGGACTTTACATCATCCAGCAGGGAGAACTTATCTTCTTCCAGCTGTTTAAAATAAGACTTTCGGATGATGATAAAATATTTATCATTCTCCAGTTTCTTAACGATTCCGTCAACCTTCGCAATATACTGGTTGATCTTACGGTCTACCAGTGCCATCAGAAGTGACTGTCTGACCTCTTCCACACTGTCGATCACTTCATCGTAGTTATCGATGTATACCAGACCTGCAACCATTCTCTGTTCTTCATTTTTCCCTGATCGTACGGTTCAGTTCTGTAACATCCTGAAGATATACCGCAATGAAATACTCCTTCTCCTTTGGCAATTCCATAAGCTGTTCCGTATCGCTGAATCCCTCTACCGATACTCTGCGCAGTTCTGCCTGGTATTCCTTATCATCATAATATACTTCCATCGTGACCTTCTGCTGATCCTCTTTTTGGAAATATACTCCGGTTCAATTCCGGAATGTATTTACTGATGTAAGCTTCTCCTTTTGGCTTTCCGCCCAGAATTGCTTCGAATTCGTCATTCATCCAGACTGCTTTCCCATCATCTAACAGGATTGCATAGGGAATCGACAGTTCCCTCAGCAGCGTATTCTGGACAATGCCATACTGTGCAGCAAATTCCACGAGATCTTTCATGATGATATTCTTACTGTAAAAATACAGTCCGCCTACCATGATGATATATATCAGCACGAATACGGCCATCAGGATTCCCGCTCTGTGATCCAGCTTATAAACCCACAAATCCATTGCGATCAAGAGCAATACCATGATTGCCGGCCACTGAATATAAAGCTTCAACTGGCCTTTGAGCTGCACTTTTCCTTTTTCATTCTTCTTTTCCATGATTCTCGCCTCTGTGTGTGAGTATTTCTCACTACTTTTGCACTACAAAATGCCGATGGCATCTCACATTACACTTTATATACGTGATGATTATACCATTTCTTATCATAAAAAGAAAGATGGGAAATCTTAACGTTCTGTTAAGTGTTCCCCATCTGTCTATGTTTTTATTTCTTAAATTCCTTTTTCATTTATGCCTCATATCCGTTAGGATTCTGTGACTGCCATCTCCATGTATCGGCACACATCTCATCCAGCCCTTTTTCAGCCTTCCAGCCAAGCACTCTTGCTGCCTTGGCAGGATCTGCATAACACATCGCGATATCTCCGGCTCTTCTTGGTTTGATCTCATATGGAATCTCCTTACCGCATGCTTTTCCAAATGCTTTTACCATATCAAGCACGGAATATCCCACACCTGTTCCAAGATTGATCACGTCAAGTCCCGGATTGCTGAAGATATAGTTAATTGCTTTTACGTGTCCTTTTGCAAGATCTACTACATGAATGTAGTCACGGACTCCGGTTCCGTCCGGTGTGTCATAATCGTCCCCGAACACACCCAGTTTTTCAAGTTTTCCTACTGCCACCTGCGAAATGTATGGCATCAGATTATTCGGAATTCCCTTTGGGTCTTCTCCGATACGTCCACTTTCATGTGCTCCTACCGGGTTGAAATAACGAAGCAGGATGACATTCATATCCGGATTTGCCTTCTGTACATCTGTCATGATCTGTTCCATCATGGACTTTGTCCATCCGTAAGGATTGGTACATGCTCCCTTTGGGCAAGCCTCTGTGATCGGCATTTCCTCCGGACTTCCGTATACAGTTGCAGATGAGCTGAATACGATATTCTTAACACCTGTCTGTTTCATAACATCCATCAGCGTCAGAGTTCCTGTTATATTATTACGGTAGTACTCTAATGGCTTCTGTACGGATTCTCCGACTGCTTTCAGTGCTGCACAATGGATAACCGCATCTACGCCTTCTTTTTTCCAGCATTGCCTTCAATGCAGCTTCATCCATTACATCCCCTTCATAAAATGTAATCGGCTTTCCAGAAAGCTCTTCTACTCTCTTTAAAGATTCTTTTGATGAATTGCACAGATTGTCATATACAACAACTTCATATCCTTCATTCAAAAGTTCCAGTGCTGTGTGACTTCCGATATAACCGGCACCTCCGGTGATTAATATTTTCTTAGCCACAATAGTACCTCCTTAGTTGTCACTATACTTTTTCACGATTTCGTTCATAGTATACCACTTTTGTTCCATATCTTCAACAAGCTTGAACTGGGTACGGCATCTGTCAAGATTATGACCTTCTCTGTGTATCCTGAAATATTTATCTCCCTGCAGATAATCCGTAAGGAAACGCATACCACATTCAAATGTCATCGTCTTTGCGCCCATCGGCATCAGCTCGATCTCTTTTTTCGTAAGTTTTCCGTCACAGCCTTTTAAGAATCCTTTCGTATATAATTCAAACAATTCCATACTGCAGGATACTTTCGTAAGGTCTGTCTCATCTTCCAGTGCAGTACTCGCACCAAAACGGATAGAATCCCCGAAATCATTCATGGCAAGCCCTGGCATAACTGTGTCCAGATCGATCACACAGATTCCTTTCCCGGTCTTATCGTCCAGCATAACATTATTCAATTTTGTATCATTGTGTGTAACACGAAGTGGAAGCTCATGCCTGTCCAGCATTTCTGCAAAACAATTAGCAATCTCTTCTCTTTCGAGAACGAACCGGATTTCTTTCTCTACAGAAGCTGCTCTTCCCATAACATCTTCTTCCACTGCTTTCTTAAACAGCGCAAACCGGTTTCTCGTATCATGGAACTTTTCTATCGTCTCATGCAGTGTATCTGCCGGATAGTCTGAAAGCAACCGCTGAAAATGCCCGAATGCCACCGCACTTTCATAAAACTGCTCCGGCTTCTCTACCAGATCATAGGTACTTGCATCGGTAATAAATTTATAAGATCTCCAGTAATCTCCCGTAGAATCTATGTAATATGGTTTCCCATCAACCGCCGGGATCACATTCAATGTCTCACGTTCCGGATCTCCGCCATTTTCTATAATCTTCTTTTTCAGAAATGACGTTACTCCTGTGATATTCTCCATGACTTCTACCGGTTTTGAAATGCCGTAGAATTCATTCTCTGAAGAATGACTTTGATTCTTCCCATCTCGGCAATCTCGAATATCAGAAGAAATGTATCATTGATGTGTCCGCTTCCGTATGGACAGTCCTTTACTAATGTTCCTTCATATTTAAAATGTGCAATCGCTTCATCTCTTTGTTCCCGTGTTACAGGATTCATTTATTTTCCTCCCAAAGATGCTGCGGGTACAGTCCTTCGTCTTTCATTCTCTGAATGGCTGCAACCGCAACCGGTTTATCTTCTTTATAAGTTACTCCATACCATTTATCTGCGGATTTCAGTACCGATACTGTTGCTTTGTCTTCCGCAAGAAGATTACTTACTACAGTTGGCAGGAAATACTCGCATTTCATAGGATTCTCCTGCAGTCCTTTGTCAAGAAATGCCGGGAATCCAGCTTTTGATCTCTTCTAAGATGCTCTTTTTGTAAATCCCCACATGTTCATAGATACCGTTGTATCATCCGGTACCTGTACCCATGTATTACCGTCGTCTTCTGTGTATGCAACGCCGCCGTTGTACTTTTCAATTCTGGTACGTTCTGTTACGGATACCAGCTCTCCGTTCTCATTCGTCTCACATACACACCTCTGGATACATATCCGTTGTCCGTTACCGTATTGGCAAGATGATATCCGACCATTGTATATCTGTACTTATCATCATCTGCATGTGTAGACAGATAATCATAGATGAGCTTGAATGCTTCTACTCCATAATAGTCATCTGCATTGATAACAGCGAATGGTCCGTCAATCTCATCCATACAGCTATATACTGCATGTGCTGTTCCCCAAAGGTTTTACACGTCCTTCCGGTACTTCATAGCCTTCCGATGTTGTCGATATTCTGATAAGCATATGCTACGTCCATGTATTTTTCCATACGTTTTCCCACATGCTCTTTGAACTCTTCTTCGATCTCGTGTTTGATTATGAATACGACCTTCTCAAAGCCGGCTCTCTTTGCATCATACATGGAAAAATCCATGATAATATGTCCGTCATTGTCTACAGGATCTAACTGCTTCAGACCTCCGTATCTGCTTCCCATTCCTGCTGCCATGATCACTAATACTGGTTTATTCATTATAATTACCTCCATGTCTTTAGGATCTTTCGTTTCTAGATTCATTGTAGTATAACTATTTCCAGAAATCTTTATCCTATTATTTTCTTAATTTGCATTATTTATGTGGTTTAATTGTTCCAGATAACTGATGAATTTTTTCTGCCATTTTCTTATTCTGTGCATTCACCATAATAGCCGCATGCGCATCATCATAAGAAATAATCTTCTTCTTTTTAAGCATATTATCTTCCGGAAAATCAATGGTTTCTTGAAAACCATCCTGTTTTTTGTACTCTTGATATACATCTTCTCTACAGATCAGTACATCCACTGCATCTGCGCCTACCAGCGTTGTCAGCGCTGTCTTTGAGGACAGGCTCCTCCATCTTCCGGAATATTCGCCTGTATCCGGATGATCCCGTCCTTTTCGTCAATGCCTGCGTATTTACAGAAATCTTTGTTCAATTCTTCTGCCTTCTGCGAATCGCCCCTGTGACCGCTACATTCAGAAGAACTGTCGTATGTCTGCCCTTGTACATCGTACAGCCAAGGTAGATAACACCGATTACCACTGCAAGTATGACCAGCCATATCTTATAGTACATCCACAGATATTCTACCTTTTTTCCCAACGGCATTGAACCAAAAATTTTTGTCCAAATATATTTCTCCTTTTTTCAATGACGACTTAGAAATGATCTGCCTGTTTGACGTCATATGTAAAATTATAACATATCTTTCACATCCTATATATAATATGTTACAATAGTTAGAGATTTTTATTATTATTTATTTTTATACGGGGGATAATTATTATGAGTCGTTTTTTCAATCCCGATAACCCTATTATGGAGTTCATCGCAAAAATATTTGATTTGATCCTATTGAACCTGATCTTTATCTTCAGTTGTGTTCCGATCATCACCATCGGTGCATCCACCAGCGCACTTTCCTATGTGACACTGAAGATGGTTCGTGGTGAGGACCCCTACATCTGGCAGAATTTCTGGAAATCATTCCGTCAGAATTTTAAACAAGGTACACTGATATGGATATTTTCCATTCTGGTCTTTATCTTTCTTGGAATGGATTTTTACATCATCAATTCACAGAATACAACACTGTTTGCAGTGATACGCATGCTCCTCTGGTGTGTATGTCTCGTTGCATTATCTGTATTCTTATATGTCTTTCCGATCATCTCACATTTTGTGTGCAGTACAACACAGGCGTTAAAAAATGCAGTTTTTATGACATTCGGACACCCCGTATACACTGGTAATGTTGGTGATTGCCGGACTGATCCTGTACTTATGCGCCTGCTCTGTTAAGACATTCGCTCTGGTCGTTGTGATCAGCGGGATCTGCGGATTCTCTGTAGTAGCATTTATCTACAGTATTCTGTTTGACCGGATATTCAAAAAATATGAGCCGGAATCCCCGGACAATATAGAATAATTGTAAAAACTATAAGAGACTATCCTGTTATTGACATAACGGATGGTCTCTATTTCATATAAAAAAGAGGACAAGACCTGCTATCTCATCCTCTTATAACTATTCATATTCTAGCCCTTGATTCCTGACTGTGCCACACCTTCAATAAACTGTTTCTGGAAGATGAAGAACAATACAATGATCGGGATAACCGCCATTACGGCTCCTGCCATCTGCATTGGATACTTGGTTGTATACTGTCCCTGTAATGTCGAAAGAGCAGGACCAAGTGTCATCTTATCCATAGACGTATTAACGATCAATGGCCACATGAAATCATTCCATGCAAATTTCGCTGTAAAGATTACCAGCGATACGATACCTGCTTTTTGTAAGTGGAAGCATGATCCTTCCAAAGATCTGGAAACGGTTACAACCGTCCAGCAACGCCGCTTCTTCCAGTTCCTTCGGCAATGACATAAAGAACTGTCTCAGAAGAAATGTTCCAAATGCACTGAATAAGTTTGGCAGGAACAATGCCGGTATCGTGTCCAGAAGTCCAAGACTCTGAACAATCCGGTACTGCGGGATCAGGAATATCTGACCCGGTACCATAAGTACAGATAACACCAGTACAAAGATCGCATTCTTAAACGGGAATTCGATTCTTGCAAATGCATAAGCTGCCATAGAGCAGAACAGCACCTGTACAACAGTTGTTACCACAGTTGATATAATTGTGTTCAAATATACTCTTCCAAACGGAAGTGCTGTTACGATAGATGAATACGCATCTGTCAGAAACTTCTTCGGGAAAATGGTCGGCATCTGCATGGCCTCTCCGACTGTCTTAAAAGAAGTCAGGATCATCCACACAAACGGAAATACCGTGATCGTAATTCCAAGGAGAAGTAAGATATGTACAATTATTTTTCTTGAATTATTACTCTTCATTTTTCTTCTCCTCCTCTCTTAATCATAATTTACCCATTTTTTCTGACCGATCATCTGGATCACTGTTACCAGCATGATTACTGCAAAGATCAGAATTGAAATTGCTGCTGCATAGCCTTTGTATCCATAATCAAATGCCTGACGGTAGAATAACATAACAACCGTCTGCGTATTTGCATATGCCGGATTCGTTTTTCCGATCATCATATAAATGACATCGAATACCTGGAATCCACTGATGATGGATGTGATCATCACGAAGAAGATCGTTGGTGTCAGAAGAGGAATCGTTACCTTAAAAAATAACTGAATTGGTCCTGCTCCGTCAATCTGTGCTGCTTCGTAATAAGATTTTGAAATTCCCTGCATACCTGCAAGCAGGATGATCATGTTATATCCAACCGACATCCAGAGACCTACGATCATAACACTATATAATGCAATTTTTCGGATCTGTCAGCCAGCCGATACCTTTTCCACCCAGTGCACGGATTGCACTGTTTAAGATACCCATTTTCTCGTTGTAGATCCATTTCCATACCATGGCAACAGCTGCTGCCATGGTTACGGATGGTAAGAAATACAATGTACGGTAGATAGAGGTACCTTTAATCTTGGAGTTCAGAAGAGCTGCGATCAGGATTGATAAGAACAATCCAACCGGAACCGTAACCACAACGTACTTCAATGTATTTCCGAATGTCTTCAACACTTCGCCATCATGGAATAATTTCTGGTAATTTGCCAGACCGCAAAAAGTTGCGACATTAAATTTACTTACTTCGTTAAAACTAAACCAGATATTCTGGATAAATGGCCAGATATAGAACACCAGAAGGCCGAGGGTAACCGGCGCAATAAATATATACGCCGCAATCCAATCCTTCTTCTCTCTCTTACTCGCCCGTTTTTTCACTACGCCTGTTTTTGATTTACCTTCAGCCATATCTTTTCACCTGTTTCTTACTATTATTCCTGAAGTAACTTGTCTGCCTGTTTTGTCAGACCCTTGCAGACATCTGAAAGTGATTTCTCTCCATTATATGCTTTCTGAAGTTCTGTTGCTTCCAGATCATACAGTTCTGCTGCTTTCGTACATACCGGAAGTGGATATGCTTCATCAGCGTGATTGGTGTAAGCTGCAAGATTGTACTGTGAATTAGCTTCTGCAAAGCATTTCTGTGCATCTGTTCTTGCAGAGATTACAACACCTGTTTTTCCCTGGATTTCCTGAGCTTCTTTACTTCCAAGCCAGATAGCGAAATCTTCTGCTGCTTCTTTGTTCTTGCTTCCTTCAAACACTGCATATCCAAGTCCGTTGATGCAGTTGTCTTCTTTTCCGTTGAATGTCGGAATCTCTACGCAATCAACCTTATCTTTGATTGCGTCATTGCTTGCATACTCTGGAACCATGTATGATCCGGCAAAGTTCATTGCAAGCTGTCCACCCTCGAACATCGCATCTGCTGTTGTCTCTGAAAGAGCTGATGCACTTGGAGATAATCCTTCATTGTACATATCGATCCAGCACTGAATACCTTCCTGTGTCTTAGGATCATCATATCCTGTAGACTTCTTATCATCACTTAAGATATATCCGCCATTTGCATAGACGGTCTGATAATACCATGTCTGGAAATCAACCGGGCAGGCAAACGGATATACACCGTCTCCAAGTTTTCCGCTGTCTTTTAATGCCTTAGCAGTTGCAACCAGGTCATCATAACTCATATCATCTGTAGGGTATGGAACTCCGCACTTGTCAAAGATTTCTTTGTTATACCACATTGCATTAGTATCAAAATCTTTCGGCACAGCATAGTTCTTCTTATCACGGACATAGTTATTAACCAGTGTCTCAGAATAGCTGTCCTGGATATCTGAGTCTTTGATCTTATCTGTTAGATCATCCAGGATTCCTCCCTCTACATATGAGTCCAGATGAAGAACGTTCAGCCAGAATACATCCGGGGCTTTTCCACCACTTGCTGCAGCTTCAAGTTTTGTCCAATATTCCCCACCTTTATATGGTGTTAACTGGATATTGATCTTGACATCTGAATTTTCTTTTTCATATGCCTTTACCATTTTCTCCATAGCCGGTCTCTGATTCTCATCCCAGATACCAAAATTTAATTCTGTCTTTTCCTCCGGAAGCACTTTTGCCTTTACTTCCGCCACATGCTGTCAGCATCGTTGCACCCAGGGCTACACAAAGTCCCAGAGCTGCTACTTTTCTCATGTTCTTTTTCATAATGTTCACTCCTTCTCTTTTTTCTTTATCTTTTTGGTTACGTTTTATATGAAGTTCTCCGCCACTCCCCGGCATTGAACACATATATCAGTTTTCTTTCTATCGAAATGTTTCAATATCTACCGGCTTTCCGTCATGCAATCTGGAGTATTCCGCCGCCAGTGCACAATAATGGCTTTGCAACGATCTGTCTAGCGAAGTAATATATGTACTTTCCGATTTCTCTCCGCTTATAATATCCAGAAATTCCTCAACCATCTTATTGTCTCCACCGCCGTGTCCCGAAAAATCATCCGATAAAGCTGCTACATCGATTACTTCTTTCGTCCTTCCCGGATCGAAATACTCGATTACGATTTTGCTTTCCTTTTCATCCGGCTGCATATCTACGATCACTTCACCTCTGGTTCCCATAAACTTCGCATATCTGGAAGTCTCCGCTGTAAAGCCACACATGGTAAAGCTCATCGTTGTTCCATCTGTCATATTCAGATTAACCACCTGATGATCCACTACATTATTGTTACAATGGAATACACATTTTCCATATGGACCTGTCTTCAGTGCTTCTATCAGCTTTTCTTCTGTTGGTCCGGATGGAACAAGCACATCTAACGGCCACCCTCTGTTACCTTGGCGGTAACCGATTCTTTCATGTTCCAGGTATATCTTTTTCTGCATCAAAGATGCATTTTTTCTTTTGCCTTACAGCCTTCCAGGCATCTGCCTGTACATCCTTCCGGTGCATGTTCCGGTGTGAAATAATTCAGATCGCCATAGGATGTTAATGATCTGCAGGTCTTATTTGCAAGCCACAGATACAGATCCATGTCATGGCAGCACTTCTGTAAGATCATCGGGCTTGTCTCATCTGAATTTGCCCAGTTGCCTCTGACAAAGCTATGTGCCTGATGAAACCATCCGACATTTTCAATCGCCATGATCGAGATCACATCACCTATCGTTCCTGCATCCAGGATTTCCTTCACCTTCTGATAGATTGGTGTATATCTTAGAACATGACAGACAACCACTTCTCTTTTACATTCTTTTTGCCACTTCGGATATTTTTCTGCATTCACCCAGATCCGGTGAAATTGGTTTTTCAAGAAGCAGATGATACCCTTTCTTTAAAGCTTTTATAGCCTGCCCCACATGTTGTCTGTCCTGTGTTGCTATGATCATCGCATCCGCAAGTTTTTCCTCCTTTAACATGTCTTCGGCACTTTCATAACAGTGTGACATCGGGACGTCATATTCTTCTGCCGTCAGTTTTACTTTTTTCCGGATCAATATCTGCAATGGCTACGATTTTCATCTTATCCGGATATATTTTTTGCAGCTTTTGCATAAGTATCTCTTCCTCTGCTTCCGAGGCCTGCAATTGCAACCGTCATCTGTCTGCTCATCTTTTTATTCGCCTTCCTTTATTTGTATTAGTGTATCTTACATTTCAATTATAAGTCTGTTTCCCCGAAATCAACGGTTACCTTTGTGCCATCTGAAAACATCGTTCTTTGAACCTGTGGATTACCATCCACCATTTCCTGATGTGCATCTTAACATTTCCTTCAAAGGAACCGTCAAAATTCGGATATGCTCCATCACGGATCAGATATGGTGCGCCTCCATTCAGTAAAGCATACAGCATATAATCTTCGGTATCATCTATCTTTTTCCATCATCCATGGTTCGATCAGGCAGTCATGATATACCAGATTGAACAGTGGTACCGGTACACCGTGTTTCCGGGCTTCCCGATTTTGCGAAGCATAAAATCATATGGTGCATAGTGACAGAACACCAGGCTTCTTGCGCTCCAGTCGCTGACTTCCTCTGAACTTGGAAGAATTCCTTTTTGACATCGATAATCAAAGCATCTTGCTCTGTGGCCATCTCTTATGTGTCGGTATGAGTTAAATCTGTAGAGATCCGCATAATCTTCATCAAAGCTCTGCTGCGAAATAATAATAATCACTGGTCATGGATAGGTCTCCTGCAGATCGTGTCTGCCAGTTCTTTCATATCTTTCCAGCCGCCGGCGGCTTCTTCGCAGGCCAGTTTGTAATCAGTTTTTATCATTCAGTCCAGGTGAAGATACTCCAATTTCGGCTGTTCTCTTTCATCTCTTTGTTCCGACTGCAAACGGTGTGTCCGGGTTGTTGTTTATCCTTGGATTCTCCGGATAGATCTGATTTGAACCCGAATGTCTTAATTCCTTATGGATGAAGTGCATCGATCAGATCATCTACCATCTTCAGATACATAAGTGTACATAATCTCTGTAGATCTTACATGCATCCTACTTCGATCGGTGTATATCTTACCACTCTCATCCATGCCGAGACTTGGCTCGAATCTCACTCCTACATGTGTATATGGTGCTCTCTCTACCGTAATTCCTTCTTCACATATCGGAACCCACTCCAAAGAAAATGTCTTCTGTAGTTTCCTCAATCCATGCATAAGTTTCAAATGCATATGGAACTTCAGTTCCTTCTATCTCAAATC
>VOFF01000819.1_pt1 | contig 26001 bp, 34 predicted proteins | sample 5384061 | NCBI WGS metagenome assembly VOFF01 (sample SAMN12384725, study PRJNA508395) | human gut metagenome | isolation source: healthy gut E | host: Homo sapiens
TCGCGACTAATCGACGGGGAAACCACCGAGGCGCTTACAGGGCTGGTGGATTCGTCGGCCAAAGTGAATCGGCTGGCGGCGTGCAGGCGGCGATGATAGGCGTCCACAGCCTCCTGCGGGCTGACAATCGTGGCACCCGGATGCTCCAGCACAAACATGGCCAAATCGTCGGAATCGGTGTAGGCCACGTTCAGGTGTTCGCCGTCCACATCAACGGTGGCGGCAAAGCGACGCGAATCGATAACCTTGACCAGCGAGTCCGGAATGGGCTGCGTGCCCAAGCCAGGCGCAATCGAATCCAAACCGAGACCGGGAATAGGGGTCTGCGGCACACGCGGCGTGGTGCGCGACGCATGTTGGGCGAGCTGGGACTGATCCGGCTCGGAGGAAATCGACATCGAACGAGCCAGATAGTTGGCGGCGGCAAGCACCGGCATATCTTCCGGCTCGAACATCAGACGGACGCGCGGTTCGTCGCCCAACTGCAGACGGTAGGACGCGAAGTCCTGGCCTTCCGACTTGGACGAGTACTCAGGCTGCCGTGATTCGATGGCAATGCCCATCGCAGCGAGCTTGGCGCGATCACGCTGGAACTGCTTGGCGAACGCGGCCTTGGCGGCCTGATCTGCCAGCTCTCCATACGAGTCGGCGTAAGCCTTGACGCGCTGCGCAATTTGGCGGGATGTGAGCCATTGCGGGGAACGCGGATGACAACACAGCCAGTACGTCCAGCTCGTGCTTGCCCCATTTGTCGGAAAAACGCCGACGTCCGCTTGTGCCCTCTGCCATTAGTCCTCACGTATAGTTATTGTTTCGTTATAAGTGCGTATGAGTTTCCCCACACTCACTCTATCTTAGAGGCTTTTTCCACAGTTGAGCGCCATTTCACAAAAATAATATCTTTTTTTATCGTTCGACCGTGTTGTAAATCACACCCAATCGTCCGGTTCGATGCCTTGCGGGCCAACGTATTCGCCGTTCGGCACGTAGCTCGGCTCACCCTTATCTTCCAGTTTGGCGTCGGCGAACATCATGACGTCACGTCCGAATGTCCAGTCGCCCTGAATGGAAACCGAGTTGGCTGCGGCCAAAGATGGCACGGCGTAGGGGGGAACCGTTCGTCGAAATCGTGGATGTTCTTGTAGTATCGCGGATCAAGTTCGACGTTCGGGAAGATGTAATTGCCGTCTTCCATCTCATACGTGTCCGTCAGGTGGAAGCGATCGGAACGCATAATGAACAAATCATTGGTGGTTTTCACCGGAAGGAAGCGCATACGATCCACTTGGACGCAGATGGAACCGTTGAACAGACCGATTGCGGCGCCCATGGCGGTTTCCAGCTGAATCACCTGTTCGGAATCCGGGTCCGTGGGATTCACGGTCTTTTTGTTACGAATCACCGGCAACGGCAACACACCATCGCATTCGGCGAGCTTGTCTTTCAAAGCGTCGATGCGAACCCAGATTGAGTTGGTGTTGAAGTAAGGATGCTTGGTGATGTCTTGGGCCGCTTCCTTATCGTCCGGATGGACCTGGCTCATTTCACGCAGTATTAGGCGACCAGTGGCCTTGTCTCGTACAATATGGCCGCCCTTGCGATCGGCCTTGGTGCGGATGGCCACTTCAGCCATAAACGGGGCACCTGTGTTTTCGAAGTGCTGGGCCAACGTACGCGAGGGGCGCGCACCGAGATTGTCGGAATTGGAGATGAACAGGTACTTGAAGCCGCGCTCCTCCAATACGTCAAGCAGGCCGGACTCCCAGATGGTGGAGAACAGGTCGCCGTGGCCGGGCGGGCACCATTCCAGCTCCGGGTTCAGGGGGTAGCTCACAGGTTCGCCGGTGGCGGCCACGAGCTTGGGTTCCTGATGCTGGATGATTTCCATCGGCACGTCATGCTGACTGAACTTGCGATGATGCTTGAGCACCTTCATCGTGTCCGCCGAAGTGCGGAAAGAATTCATGAACGTCAGCGGCAGTTCGACGTTCAGGCGGGTGCGAGCGGTAAGCACCTGACCGATGATGATGTCGATGAAGCGCATCTGCTTGGCCTTGTGCCTACGCACCGGCAACAGCGACTTGGCCTTGTCCAATCCCATGGAGGTGCCCAGACCGCTATTGAGCTTGAGGAATGCGGTCTTGGCGAAGGCGTCCACGGCCTTGTCGTGGTTGATGGTCTCATAGACGTCGTGGAAGCTGGGCACGTGGCCAAGCGGCTCGATGTCGTCCTCGCGAATCCAGCTGGAGGCTTCTTCAGGGCGCCATACGTCATACAAATGGCGGAACTGGTTGATGGCGGTTTCGCTCATGCCGCGCTCGCGCATCTTGGCGGCCGAGAGCTCGAAAGTCTCATCCACTTCGGGGGTGTTTACGGTTTCTTCGGGGGATATCCGAGGTGACGGCGTCGGTGTCGTCAGCGGCGGCGATATCCAGTTGGGCCTTATCGTTTATTTCGGTCAATTCGGGTCCCTTTCGTCAAATCAATAGGAACCAGTCTAGCCCCTGTTTGGGGGCAAACGCATACGACGGGGGTGCGGAGGCGGTGAATTGTCGGTGATAATTCATTACGAATGGCTTACAAAGGTAAGTCCGTCGTCATGTTGTCTCATATTGTCTGAAAACGGAAAAACCCCGGAAGACAACCACTCAAAAGTGGCAGAATTCCGGGGCTAATCGGTCGGGCCGGCGGGATTTGAACCCGCGACCCCTTGACCCCCCAGTCAAGTGCGCTACCAAACTGCGCTACGGCCCGATGGTGCAAAAGCACCGAGTAGATAATTTACCAGATATTTGAAATCTGGCAAATTACGCGCGTGTCACTTCCGCTTCTTCTTCTCGCGGATGTTCACGGAGATCTGAATCGGCGTGCCTTCGAAGCCGAATTCTCGCGCAGGGAACGCTCGATGTAGCGGCGGTAGCCGTGCTCGAGGAAGCCGGTGGCGAAGATCACGAAACGCGGCGGGCGCGTGGATGCCTGCGTGGCGAAGAGGATTCGCGGCTGCTTGCCACCACGCAACGGGTGCGGGTGGGCGGCCTGAATTTTGCCGAGGAAGGCGTTGAGCTTGCCTGTAGGAATACGCTGATCCCAGGATTCCAAGGCCTTATCCATGGCTCGCGTCAGACGGTTGGTGTGCCAGCCGGTCTTGGCGGACAGATTCACACGCTCGGCCCACATCACACGGTCGAATTCGGTGTTCCACAGGCGTTCGAGACGCTGCTTGTCGAACTCGTCCATCGCATCCCACTTATTGAACACGAGCACGATCGCACGGCCCGCATCCACGGCTGTGGACATGACCTTCAAATCCTGATCGGATACCGGCTGCGAAGCATCAAACAGGATCAGCGCCAATTCACAGCGCTCGATGGCGGCCTGCGTGCGCAGAGAGGAATAATATTCCGCGCCTGTGAGCTTGTGCTGGCGTCGCTTGATGCCGGCCGTGTCGATGAACAGCCAATCCTCGCCATCGATGTTGACGATTTCGTCGACGGGGTCGCGCGTAGTGCCGGCCAAATCGTTGACCACGGCACGTTCTTCGCGCGCCAGCTGATTGAGCAGAGACGACTTGCCCACGTTCGGGCGGCCCACCAGAGCCACGCGGCGCAGGCCGGAAGGCGTGAGGTAGCCGGAAGTCTTCTCGGCCTGCTTGAGCTTGTCGAGCGCGACGTCCAGCAGGTCGCCCACTCCCCTGCCGTGCATGGCGGAAAATCGAGTATGGTTCGCCGAGGCCGAGCTTCCAGAATTCGGCGGCAAGGTATTCGCTGGCCTGGTCGTCGATCTTGTTGACGGCCAGCACGACCGGCTTTGCCGGCGGCACGCAGCATCTTGACGATGCGCTCATCGGTGGTGGTCATGCCCACTTGACCATCGACAACGAATATCCACAGCATCGGCCAAGGTCACGGCAACCTGTGCCTGTGAGGCGATGGCGGATTCAATGCCTTCCACGTCGGCTTCCCAGCCGCCCGTGTCCACCAGCTTGAAGTCGGTGCCGGCCCATTCCGCGTCATAGCTCACACGGTCTCGCGTAACGCCCGGCGTGTCTTCCACAACGGCGGCACGGCGGCCGAGGATACGGTTGACCAGGGATGATTTGCCCACGTTCGGACGGCCTACAACAGCCAGCACACCCACCGGCTTGGGGCCGGCCTTGCGCGCGCCTTCCGTGAAACCGCGGCCGGAAATCGATCCTCATCGCCTTCGTCCAGCTCATAGCCTTCGAGATTGGCGGCATACTGCTCGTACTCCTGGTTCTCGATGGCGTCCTCGACCAGACCGATGAGCAGATCGAGCGTGTGGGCGAAGTCCAAATCGGAATTGTCGATGGTAGTAACGCCATCGGCGGCGGTCAGGAAGCTGGTGACCTTGGAATCGGCCTTGTCGCGCGCAGCCACATCCTCAGCACCCACGCCCTTGACGGCTTGGCCGGTGCGACGGGCCTGACGGACCTCCTCACGGGCGGTCAGCAGCACGCGCACCTCGGCGTCCGGGGACACCACGGTGGTGATATCGCGGCCCTCGGCCACGATGCCCAAACCCCCGGAGAAGGAGTCGGCCGACGCTTCGCGGGCGATGTAGGCGCGCTGGGCGGCGATGAGCACGTTGCGCACCGGGATGACGTTCGACACCTTGGAGACATGGCTGGAGACTTCGGAGGAACGAATGGCCTCGGAGATGTCCTCGTCGTCGGCGAATACGCGGGGTTGTCCGGGTCCACGGAGATATCGAAATGGTCGCCGGTGAAGAACTCGCCCACCGCTTCGGTGATGACACGCTCATCCACGGTTTCGGCGTCCAGATCGATGTCCTGCTTCAGACACCACCAAGCGCAGGCACGATACATCGCGCCCGTGTCAAGGTAAGCGTATCCGAAATACTTGGCCAGCGCCTTGGACGTGGACGACTTGCCCACGCCGGCGGGGCCGTCGATGGCAACGCGAATCACAGACCAACCTCCTTGGACAGCGAACGGACTTCCGTCTGGGACAGCACGCGGTAGGAACCGGGCTTCAAATCACCGAGCTTGATCGGGCCGATCTGGGTGCGCACCAAGCGCTTGACCGGGAAGCCGATTGAGCCGAAGATACGGCGCACGATGCGGTTCTTGCCGGAGTGCAGCACGACCTTGACCATCGTGTGGTCACGCGAGGAGTCGATGATCGCGCAGTGGTCGAGCTTGATCCAGCCGTCGTCGAGCTGCACGCCGGTGGTCACGAGTCGACGGCACACGGTGCCGGAGATCTTGCCTTCCAGCGTGGCGACGTAGGTCTTCTCGACCTCGTACTTGGGGTGCATGACGTGCTGCGAGAGCTCGCCGTCGTTCGTCATGAGGATAAGACCCTCGGAATCGTAGTCGAGACGGCCCATGTGGAAGATGCGCTCGTACTTGTCGCCCACGATGTCGCGCAGCGTGTAGCGGCCCTTCGGGTCGTCCATGGCGGAGAGCACCTTGCGGGGCTTGTTTAGTGCCAGAGTGACGTGGTTCGGATTGACGCGTACGCGCGAACCGTCTACGCGCACATGCTGCTTATGAGGGTCAACGCGAGTTCCGAGCTCGGTGACCAGTTCACCGTCGACCTCGACACGGCCTTCGGTGATCATGTCCTCGCACTTGCGGCGGGAACCGAATCCCGCTTGGGCAAGCAGCTTCTGGAGTCGAATGGAATTGAATCGTCTTGCGCTTTCGCAGCGCGGGAATATGCGTTTGGCATCGTTCTCCCAACGTGGCCGGACAGATTCTGTCATCGCAGAGACTGTCGATTTGTATACATACTTCAGAGTTGGCGGACTGGAATCCCAGCCAATCCCAACCTATATATCATACCGCAACGTAGGACTTCTGCTAGACTGGCAACCGTTTGTGCGGGTTCGCCCGTCTTCCGACAGATGAAAAGGAATGAACAATCATGGAAGAAACCAAGCAACAGCCGCTGGCTCTGCGCGTGTGCGCCGAATTGGCCGGCAGCTTCCTGCTGTGCTTTGCCATTTACGCCTTCTCCACATGGGGTTCGGCCGTGTATGGCATCAATATCGTGTTCTTCGCGTTGGCTACCGGCTTGGCATATGCCGCAGTCACCGCCATCTTCTCCCGCGTGTCCGGTGGCCAGCTGAATCCGGCCATCACCGTAGCCTCCGTGCTGGTTTCCAAGACGAAAATCCTGGATGGCATCCTCTATGTGATCGCTCAGGTCATCGGTGCCATCGCCGCCGGCTTCGCCGTGGTCAAGCTGCTGCCCACATCCGAGCAGGTAGCTGCCAAAGTGTGGCTGACTCCGGCCGTTAACGGTTTCGAAAACGGCTCCGTGTCTTACTCGCTGCTGACCCAGTATGGCATTACGTTCTCGATTACGCTGGCGATTGTCGTCGAGGTCGTTGCCTCTCTGATTGTCGTTGCCACCGCCATGTCTTCTCTGGGTGATCACGGCGAGTCCTCGGACCGTCATGTCATTGCCATGGGTCTTGCCTATGGTCTGGCCACCGCCATCAGCTACCCGGTTACCGGTGCCGGTCTCAATCCCGCCCGTTCCACCGGCATCGCACTGGCCGCGATGAATGAGGGTCTTACGCAAAATCCGCTGCAGCAGCTGTGGGTATTCTGGATTAGCCCGGTCTTGGCCGCCGCTGTGGTGGCGTTGGTCATGATCATCGCGCAGATGATGACCACTCCCAAAGTGCCGGCTGCCGCCGATCTTCCGCAGACGGATGCCGATGCAAACGCGGACACGCTCGACGATGGCGAATTTCTTCGATCAGGCCGCCTCGTCTGATGGCGATTCAGCGGAAAAAGATGTTGCCGAAGAGTCCAAAGAAGCTGAAGTAGGTAATCAGCAGGCCGATTCCCAAGGCGATGCCGATGAAGGAGTCGAACGCCACTGAGCGCACTTTCCATGGGCTTCTGTCCTGAAGAATCAGGCGAACAAGCCCGGTGATGATGGCCGTCACGGCAAGTATGACCGTGGCGGCCATCGTATATCCGAAAGCAACCAGCAGTGTGATGACGGCGACGACGCCGAGTACGCACCATTCAAACCATGGCTTGCCCTCATGTGCTTCGGATACATAGGGATGGTTGTGCATGTTGCGATTCCTTCTGTCGAACGGTTACGTGACCACAATAGCAGGCGAATAGCAAGGTGGGATTCCGCTTGGACCCGTTGACGGGTCAGGCGGAATCCCACCTTTGTGCGTTTTTGGCTGAGCTGCTCCCCTCAGAGAGTCCCGATCAGTGGAAGAAGTGGCGGGTGCCGGTGAGGTACATGGTCACGCCGGCCTTCTTGGCCGCTTCGATGACCTCCCTCATCGCGGATGGAGCCGCCAGGCTGCACGATGGCCTTGACGCCCGCGTCGATAAGCACCTGGGCACCATCGGCGAACGGGAAGAACGCATCGGATGCCGCGACCGCACCGGTGGCGCGATCGGCACCATCGGCCAGCGTGTTGGCGCGCTCGACGGCCAAATGGCAGGAGTCCACGCGGTTGACTTGGCCCATGCCGATGCCAACCGTGGCCTGGTCGTGGGCCAGCAGGATGGCGTTGGACTTCACGCAGCGGATTGCACGCCATGCGAACACGAGGTCCTTCAGCGTGTCAGCGTCGGCGGCCTCGCCGGCCACGAGCTTCCAGGCGTCGGATCGTCGCCGACGGCGTTGATCAGATCAGTGTCCTGCACAAGCAGGCCGCCATCGATCTGGCGGATGGCCTCGTGGCCCTTCGGCGGCTCGGCCACCTTGAGGATGCGCAGGTTCTTCTTCTTGGTCTGCAGCAGTTCGAGCGCGGCCGGCTCATAGTCGGGGGCGACGATGACTTCGGTGAAAATCGGCGCACGCTTTCGGCCATCTCAAGAGTGACCTTGGAGTTGCAGGCGATCACACCGCCGTAGGCGCTCATCGGGTCGCAGGCGTGAGCCTTCTTGTGGGCCTCGGCCGCGGTCGCGCCGATGGCCAGACCCGCACGGATTGTTGTGCTTGACTACGGCCACGGCAATGGCGGGAGCCATATCCCATACGGTGCGCCAGGCGGCGTCCGCATCCACGTAGTTGTTGTAGCTCATCGGCTTGCCGCCGAGCTGCTCGGCGTGGGCGAAACCGGTCTGGTTGAGCGGGTCGATGTAGAGGGCGGCCTGCTGGTGGGAGTTCTCGCCGTAGCGCAGGGTGTGCGCACGATCCCAGGTGCGGGTGAACTGGGCCGGGAACTTGGCGGAATCGACTTCAGTACCCTGATCGTCCTTGTCCACCTCGACGGCGTCCAGAGAGGCCGGCTTGGGCCAGTGCTTGGCGGTCCACTCGTTGATGGTGGCGTCATAGGCGGCGGTGTGCGCGAAGGCCTTGGCGGCAAGCCACTTGCGCTCGTCCAAGGAGAAGCCGGTGCCGTCGGCCACGCGGGAGGCGACCATTGCATAATCGGCCGGGTCGGTGACGATGGCCACGGTGGCGTGGTTCTTGGCCGCGCCGCGCACCATGGAGGGACCGCCGATGTCGATCTTCTCGATGGTATCGGCCTCGTTGGCGCCGGAGCGCACGGTGTCGGCGAACGGGTACAGGTTGACGACCACCAGGTCGAACGGCTTTGATGCCGAACTCCTCGAGCTGCTTGGCGTGCTCGGGGTTGGTCATATCAGCCAGAATGCCGGCGTGAATGTACGGGTGCAGCGTCTTGACGCGGCCGTCGAGGCATTCGGGGAATCCGGTGACATCGGACACCTCGGTTACCTTGACGCCCAGTTCGGCAAGCTTCTTGGCGGTCGAACCAGTGGAAACAACTTCGGTGCCGGCCTTCACGAACGCTTCCGCGAGTACTTCGATGCCTTCCTTATGAAAGACCGAGACCAGTGCTCGACGTATCGGTCGGTTCGTGTTTGTCATCCTGTTCCTCCTTGGATTCTTGTGGTTGTGACGCTAGGAACCGCGCCTGATGAACGGTGGCGGTCTTCGAGGTCGTGGCGGTGGTGCGGGAATCCTGATTCTCTCAACCAACCAGACTATCGGAAAAACGAGCGCTATGCCAATCAGCGCGAGCAGCCATGCCGCGGTAAGTCCCAGTGCGGTCGAATGACCGACGACTCTGGTGGAGGCCATGACGTCGACGCCTATGTGAGCAAGACGATGATCGCCAAGCGATCCATTGGACAGAGCGAACAGCAATGTGGATGCCAGTGAGATCAGCATCGCGCTCAGGCAGAATGCCCCGGCGGAGTAGATCAGCGAAACCAGTACCGGGCCGCGGGTGGACGTATTCCGTACATTCAACGGTCTGCAGGCGAATCCTTGCGGTAGGAATACAGCCAGCAGGCCCACGAGCGCAGCGATGGCGAGAGGCGCGTTCAAGGCAACGGTACGCCATAGTTCACTGCTGACCGGTTCGGGCAGAATACCGAATACCGGAATTGCAGGAAGCTCTTTGGATTGGCCGAGCCATAATGTGAAACTGGCCAAATCACCGATGGCGAATCCGCCGCCGCCGAAGAGCCAGGAAACAGCCCAGAGCATGACGTTGGGTAGCCAGATCAGCATGGCGACGGTGGTGAGAATTCGTGAACCGGTTTCCATCCCGGACAATTCGAACAACGATACGACAGCGGCATGGTTGCGTACCGACCATACGATGACGGTAATCAATCCAAATGCCAGATATATGCTCAGTATCGCGACGGCCAAGGCGACGCCGATTTTCAGGCAGTGGCGTATGTCCGCCGGCACCTGCTTGCGAGTCCAGTCCCTGAATGCTCGCATTTTGGCTGATTCCGGTACGGCTGCGCATAGGAAACCGATCGAGAATACGATGGCTGCTTTCAGCAACACCAGCCACTGGTCATCGACAAGACCTAGGTGCACGGATTGCCGGAATGCCTCGTTCAACCCGAGCCAAACAATCAATCCGGCAACATACGCATGCGGCCCGTATGCTTTGATTCGCATGATGAGTGCATTGATCAGCCATATCAGCAGTATGGTCAACAGCAATGGCGTAATGGTGAGGGTGAACGAATCGGTTCTAAAGCCCGATCCCTCACTCAGAAGCACAACGGCCTGTGTCAGAGAGGTTGTGCCGACGGTGAGATTGTCGCCGCCCTCTTCCATAGAGACGACCAATAACATCAGCGCTGTATAGCAGCCTAATGCAACGGCATAGATGGCCATGGATGCGAGGGCGACTATGGCTCCCCGCACCCATTGGCGAATCACGGCTTTCATCACGATTGGTTGGAACCGATCAGTCGATGTTGGCCTTGGCGAGTACGTCACGCATGATTTCGGCGGCCTGGCCCGGGGTCTTGCCCACGGGGATGCCCGCCGCCTCGAGCGCGTTCTTCTTGTCCTGGGCGGTGCCCTTGCCTCCGGAGACGATGGCGCCGGCGTGGCCCATCTGCTTGCCTTCGGGGGCGGTGAAACCGGCGATGTAGGCGACAACCGGCTTGGTCATGTGCTCCTTGGCCCATGCGGCGGCGTCCTGTTCGGCGAAGCCGCCGATTTCGCCGATCATCATGACAGCCTTGGTGTCGGGGTCGGCTTCGAATGCCTGCAGGGCTTCCAGCAGCGTCGTGCCGACGATCGGGTCGCCGCCGGCGCCGAGACATGCGGTGAAGCCGATATCGGACAATTCGCCCATGAGCTGGTAGGTGAGGGTGCCGGATTTGGAGACCAGTCCGAGCGGGCCGCGGCCGACGATGCCGTCGGGGATGATGCCCAGATTGACGCCGGGGTTGCCGAGCGTGATGAGACCAGGGCAGTTCGGTCCGATGATGCGCACGCCCTTCTTGAGCGCCAGTTCGACGAAGTATGCGGAATCGGCCACCGGAATGCCTTCAGTGATGACCACGATGAGTTCGATGCCGGCTTCGACGGCTTCGACCACGGCGGACTTGGCGAACTTCGGCGGCACGAACACCACGCTGGCCTTGGCGCCGGTGGCTTCACGTGCTTCGCCGCAGGTGGCGAACACGGGGATGTCCGCGTCGGCACCGTTCTTGGCACCGGGGAAGGTGACGGATGTGCCGGCCTTGCGCGGGTTCACGCCGCCGACGATATTGGTGCCGGCCTTGAGCATGCGAGCCGTATGGGTCATGCCCTGATGGCCGGTCATGCCCTGGACGATAACGGGAGCGCCGTCTTCGATGAACAGCATCAGCGAACCTCCTTGGACTGGGTCGCCTCACCGGCGAGCTGCGCGGCCTTGGCTGCCGCGCCTTCCATGGTCTCGGACACATGGATATTCGGGTTATTGGCGGAGGCGAGGATATGCAGACCCTCGGCGGCGGCGTTGCCATCGAAGCGCACAACGATCGGCTTGGAACCGCCGAGCTTGGCGACCGCTTCGAGGATGCCGTTGGCGACTTCCACGCAGGAGGTGATGCCGCCATAGACATTGATGAACACGGATTCGACCTGAGGGTCGGACAGTACGATCTCCAGGCTTTCGGCCATGACGGCTGCGGAGGCGCCGCCGCCGATGTCCAGGAAGTTGGCGGGCTTGATGTTGGTGCCCTGTTCCTCGCCAGCGCCGGGAGACGGCATCCAGGGAACTTCATGACGAGTCCTGCGCCGTTGCCGATCACACCGACCTCGCCGTGCAGGTGCACGTCGTGCAGGCCGTGTTCGCGGGCACGCTGCTCGAAGGGATCGGGAACGATGGGATCCACGAAACGCGCCCAGCCGTCATGGCGGAAGGAGGCGTTGTCATCCAAGGAGATCTTGGCGTCCAAGGCGCTCAGCTGCTTGGTGGATTCGTCATCCGGGTCGCCGATCTTGGCGAGCGGATTGATTTCCACGAGCGTGGCGTCGTTGTCTTTGAAGCAGCGCCACATCTTGAGCAGAATCTGTGCGGCCTGATCGACGTCCGCGTGGTAGAAGCCGATGCTCTGTGCCATTTCGGTGGCAGCGGCCAGGTCGAAGTCACCGAGCGCATCGATGTGCAGGCGCTTGACGGCCTCCGGATGTTCCTTGGCGATTTCCTCGACTTCGGTGCCGCCGTTAGCGGTGGCCAGCACGTCGAAGTCGCGCGAGGTGCGGTCCACGGAGATGGACACGTAGTATTCGTGCAGGATGTTCTTGGCTTCGGCCACAAGCACGCCGGAAACCTTGTGCCCGTGGATGGTCATCGGCAGGATGGACTCGGATTCAAGAATCGCCTCGTCGCGGTTATGGGCGATCTTGACGCCGCCGGCCTGACCACGATGACCGATCTTGACCTGCGCCTTGATTACGCAGGGATAGCCGATTTTGTCCGCCGCTTCAGCGACTTCATGGGAGTTCTGGGCAAAGATGGCGTCCGGGGTGGAATGTCCTGTTCCTCGAGCAGCTGACGCGCCTGGTATTCGTAAAGATCCATCGATCCTTCCCCTGACTATGTATTGGTCCGGCATGTAACTGTACACAGTACATGCCGGACCTTGAAAACTGACTGTACGTTGGGTGAGACGAAATCTCAGGCCGGCATCGCGATCAGCGAGCTGCTGGGCTTGCCGTCGAGCTTATCCAGACCGTCGAGGCCATCGAGCCGCATCACGAAACTGAAGCCCACCACGGTGCCACCGGCCTTTTCGATAAGGTCGGTGGCGGCTTTGGCGGTGCCGCCCGTGGCGATGAGGTCATCGACGATGAGCACTCGCTTCCCCTGCCTGTACGGCGTCGGTTTCGATTTCGACACTGGCCGTGCCGTATTCGAGGTCATAGGATTCACCGATGGTTTCAGGCGGCAACTTGCCGGCCTTACGCACGGCGATGAAACCCTTGCCCAAATGGGCGGCCATGGCCGGGCCGAACAGGAACCCGCGCGATTCGAGACCGGCAATGGAGTCGAATTCGCTCGGGGGACACCGGCAGGGCCTCTTCAAGTGCTTTGAGCAGAATCTTCAAGCCCTTGGGGTCGGCGAGCACTGGCATGAAATCACGGAAGATGATGCCTTCCTTGGGAAACCCCGGTACGGAACGCACCAAGGACACCAGATATTCGGCGTCCTGTTGCCCTACCTTTGCTCAATGCGTCGATGGTGATGTCCGACTGTGCCATAGTGCTCGCCCCTTTTATGCCTTTGCGATGCGATACGCGGATGGTGCTACCGAATCGAACAGCTTACTTCGTCTTGGTTTCGTTGTCGTCACCGGTCTCGTCAGCGGTGTCTTCCTCGGACACGACGGACGCCTCGATCGGAACCTGACCAGCCTCATCGTTAGCCGGAGCCTCGGTGTCTTCGTCGGGCAGCGGGTTGCCGTTCTCGTCGACCTCATCATCGGACACATAGGCCGGGCGGGTGTACTCACGGGCGATGGCGTTGAAGCCGAAACGCAGCTTGAGCCTTCGGAGTCGATGACGATCTCCTCATACTGCTCGTCGACTTCGACGACCTTGCCGATCACCTGGCCGATGGTGATGACCTCGGTGCCGGGCTGCAGGTTGCGACGGAAGTCCTGCTTCTCCTGCTGTTGCTGCTTGGCCTGTCGGACTGCCACCACATCATGCCGCCGAACACGACGACGATCACGATGAGCATAATGTACTGTTGTTCCACGAAACAACTCCTTCAAACGAGCGACATTGACGAAACGCCGCCAAGTGTGCAAACAGGAGAAAGTCTAGAAGAGCTTGCTGACATCATCTTTGGGCGTAATTCCCAAATGCTGCCATGCCTTTCGGTAGCCACGCGGCCTTTGGGCGTGCGAATCATAAAAACCTTCGCGCACGAGATACGGCTCGCACACGGTTTCCACGGTTTCCGATTCCTCGCCCACCATGGCCGCCAGATTGTTCAGGCCCACGGGTCCACCGTTGAAGTTGCGCACGATGGCATTGAGCACGGCGATGTCCAGCCGGTCGAGGCCTTCGGAGTCGATCTGGTACAGGGCCAGCGCCTCCTTGACGTCGTCCGGCCGCACCACGATCAGGTCGTGGACGATGGCCCAGTCGCGTACACGGCGTAGCAATCGGTTGGCGATACGCGGCGTGCCGCGCGAACGCAACGCAAGCTCATGAGCGGAACCCGCATCAAGGTTTACGCCCAGTACGTTGGCCGAACGTTCGATGAGCTTTTCCAACTCCTCATGCGGATAGAAGTCGAGATGTGCGGTGAAGCCAAAGCGTGCGCGCAACGGGCTTGGCAGCATACCTTCGCGCGTGGTGGCACCGATGACGGTGAATCGCGGCAGGGTCAGCGGGATGGAGCTTGCGCCCGGGCCTTTGCCGACCATCACATCGACGCGGAAGTCCTCCATCGCGATATACAGCAGCTCTTCGGCGGCGCGCGGCAGACGATGGATCTCGTCGATGAACAGCACTTCGCCGACGTCGAGGGAGCTCAGAATCGAAGCAAGATCACCGGCATGTTGAACCGCAGGGCCGGAAGTCACGCGAATCGGCACTTCAAGCTCATTGGCAACGATCATGGCCAACGTGGTTTTGCCCAAGCCAGGAGGGCCGGCAAGCAGAATATGGTCCGGTGGCACATCGCGTTTGCGGGCCGCGTCCAGGAACAGTTGCAGCTGGGCCTTGAGCCGTGGCTGTCCGATAAAGCCTTCGAGAACATGGGGGCGCAGCTCCTCGTCGCTGACCGGCTCGTTGCCGATCGGCTGGGAGGAGACCATGCGCAACGACTCTTCGTTGGCACCGGTGTTGGAGGCTCCGTAATCCGTTGTCTCGCTCATCAGCGGCCCCTATCCATCAGCGCCAAAGCCAGACGTAGCACACGCGGCACATCGTCGGTGGCAAGCGGCGTGGGAATATCGTTTTCGGCGCAAGCCTCGGCAACGGCCTGTTGGGCGTCCTGCTGACGCCAGCCAAGTGAAATCAGTCCTTCGACAACCTGTTCCGTACCGGTATCCACCGGAGACTTGGATATTGCCGCCTGAGCGGAAGCACCCTCGATCTGACTCAAATCAATAGAGCCCTTAAGCTCGAGGATGATTTTCTGTGCGCCCTTCTTGCCCAGCCCCGGAGCCTTGGCCAGCGCGGTGGCGTCGTTGTCGGCGATGGCGTGGGCCAGCTGACTCGGCGTCAGTGTGGAGAGTAACGATTGGGCCACTTTTAGGTCCAATGCCGGAGACCTTGATGAGTTGCAGAAAGGTTTTCTTGGCGTCCCGATCCAGGAATCCATGCAGGGTAATGGCATCCTGAGAGAGGTTCATATAGGTGAAGACGCGGGTGTCTTGCCCGGCGTGCAGACGGCTCAGGTCGGTGGCGGACATGCGCACTTCGTAGCCCACTCCCCCAACATCAATCAATGCGGTATCGGTTTCGACCGATTCAACCCGCCCGGTCAGCATGCCGATCATACAGGTACTCCTTCAGGGCTCCAGGATTCAAGACTCGAACAACTGTTCGAAAGTATACTACATGCCTCGGTCGTGGTTGATGCGGCGGCGCGTGGATTTCTGTGCGGCCTCAGCCCACTGGCGTTGCGCGGCGGTCAGATGTTGTTCGCGTTCGCCGCCCTGCAATGCGCCTGCCGGGCGCAGCGCATGGCAAATGGCCAAAGCCAAGGCATCGGCGGCATCGGCGGGAGTCGGCATTTTGGTGAGGTTCAAAATACGTGTCACCATACGCTCCACCTGAATCTTCTGCGCCTGCCCGTTACCGGTGATAGCCAGCTTGGCTTCGGTAGGCGTATGCAACGCCACGGGAATATTGCGTTGCGCGGCGGCGAGCATGGCGAGGCCGGCGGCCTGTGCGGTACCGAGTACGGTGTTGCGGTTGGATTGTGCGAACACTCGTTCGATGGATACGGCATCGGGTGCGAAGCGATCCATTTTCTCGGACAGGCCGTTGTAGATGGCCAGTAGACGCAGATCCTGGGTGATATCCGGTGAGGACCGCACCACGTCCACGTGAATAAACGAAAGCCGGCGGTGCTCGCCGGCTTCGATCACGCCGACCCGCAACGTGTGAGCCCGGGGTCGACGCCAAGGATAATCACGAGGATTACTCCTCGTCGAGCTGGGCCATCACCTCGTCGGAAGCGGTCCAGTTGGAGTAGATGTTCTGCACATCGTCGAGGTCATCGAGGTTGTCGATGAGCTTGGACACCTTGCGGGCATCGTCGAGGCTCAACTCGACCTCGTTCTTCGGCTGCATGACCTGGTCGGCGGAATCGTAGTCGAAGCCGGCGTCCTGCAGAGCCTTGCGCACGGTGAACAGGTCGGACGGACCGGTCACAACGGTGAACACCTCACCGTCATCGGTAACGTCCTCGGCACCGGCTTCGGCGGCGGTTTCGAACAGCTTGTCGAAGTCCACGCCCTCGGACGGCACCACGATCTGGCCCTTGCGCTCGAAGTTGAAGGACACGGAGCCGGAGGTGGCCAGGGAGCCGTTGCCCTTGGTCAGGGTGGAACGGACTTCGGCGGCCGCACGGTTGCGGTTGTCGGTAAGGCATTCGATGATGAGGCCAACGCCGGCAGGAGCGTAGCCCCTCGTAGACGATGTCTTCGTAGTTGGCGGCGCCGTCTTCAGCACCGGCACCACGCTTGACGGCACGAGCGATGTTGTCGGCCGGCATGGAGGCCTTCTTGGCCTTGTAGATGGCATCGTACAGGGACGGGTTGCCGTCCGGGTCGCCACCGCCGAGGCGGGCGGCGATTTCGATGTTCTTGATGAGCTTGGCGAAGAGCTTGCCGCGCTTGGCGTCGATGGCGGCCTTCTTGTGCTTGGTGGTCGCCCACTTGGAATGACCTGACATAATGCTCCTAGCAATTATTGAAACGGATGATGTCAAACGAAACGATTGTAGGCCGTTAATCAGACATACCCGTAATGTTTCCGATGATTGTCTTATTGCGCGTACCGATAAAACCGGTTGCGCGGGTGCCGCACCCGGTCAGGCAAGCGGCAAATGATACTGCGGGGCCAGCTGTTCGAATGCCTGGGCATAGGCATCTCGCTGGTCGGACAGCAGAATCGGCATGGTACGCGTCTGGGCGACGATGGGCATGAAGTTCGCGTCACCATTCCAGCGAGGCACTACATGCTGATGGAGGTGAGCGGCGACTCCTGCGCCTGCTACTTCGCCCTGATTAATGCCGATATTGTAACCGTCCGGACGGGGAGACGGTTTCCATCACCTTCATGGCGAGGGTGGTGGCCTTCTCGAATTCGAACAGTTCGGCATCGTCGAGTTCGGTGATGAATCCGACGTGACGGTACGGGCAGATCATGAGATGCCCGACATTGTATGGGTAGAGGTTCATGATGGCGAACACGTGCGTGCCACGCCAGGCGATGAGGCCGTCTTCGTCGGATTTCTTGGGTCCGGCGCAGAACGGGCATTCCTTCGTCTTGGGCTTGGTTGGGCGATCTCGCTGTTGCGCAGCACATAGGTCATGCGCTGCGGAGTCCACAGTCGTTCGACCGTGTCCTCCTGAGGCGGAAAGTCCGCCGGATTATCGACACGCACGTCAGTCATTTTTCGCGCCCTTTCTTGGCTCCCTCAGAGAGGGGAGCCAGTACCATTCACATCACTCAGCCACAGCAGCGTTGAAGTCGTCGGCGGAGTTCACCTGGACGCGCTTCTTGATGACGGTGAGAATCTGCTCGCGAGCAGTGTCCACCGGCACACCGTTGAGCTGGCTACCGTCGCGGAAGCGGAAGCTGACCGCGTTGTTGTTCATGTCTTCCTCACCGACGATGAGGATGAACGGCACCTTTGGACTTGGAGGCGTTGCGAATCTTCTTGCCGAAGCGATCGTCGGAGTAGTCGATCTCGCAACGGACCATCTCATCTTCAAAGGGACTTGACGAAGCCGGCCAGATGCGGGGCAAACTCGTCGGCAACCGGCACGCCGAGCACCTGCACGGGGGGCCAGCCACGCCGGGAAGGCACCTGCGTAGTGCTCGAGCAGCACGGCGAAGAAGCGTTCGATGGAGCCGAACAGGGCGCGGTGAATCATCACCGGGCGCTGGTGGGTGCCGTCCTTCGCGATGTACTCGAGCTGGAAGCGCTCCGGCAGGTTGAAGTCGAGCTGGATGGTCGAGACCTGCCAGGTGCGGCCGATGGCGTCGCGGGCCTGCACGGAGATCTTCGGGCCGTAGAAGGCGGCGCCGCACGGATCGTCGACGAGCTCGAGGTTGGATTCCTTGGCGACCTCGGCGAGCGTGTTGGTGGCCTCCTCCCAGATCTCGTCGGAGCCGACGTACTTGTTCGGGTCCTTGGTGGACAGCTCGAGGTAGAACTCGGTCAGGCCAAAGTCCTTGAGCAGGTTCAGCACGAAGGTGAGCAGGCTGGTGAGCTCGTCCTTCATCTGCTCGCGGGTGCAGTAGATGTGGGAGTCGTCCTGGGTGAGGCCGCGCACGCGGGTCAGGCCGTGGACCTCGCCGGACTTCTCGTAGCGGTACACGGTGCCGAACTCGAAGAGGCGCAGCGGCAGCTCACGGTAGGAGGCTGACGCGACTTGAAGATGAGGTTGTGCATCGGGCAGTTCATCGGCTTGAGGTAGTAGTCGGCGCCCGGCTTGGTGATGTTGCCGTCCGCGTCCTTCTCCTCGTCGAGGTGCATGGGCGGGTACATGCCGTCCTTGTACCAGTGCAGGTGGCCGGAGGTCTCGTACAGGCCGCCCTTGGTGATGTGCGGGTCTGCACGAAGCTGTAGTGGTGCTTGCGGTGCATCTCACGGGAGTAGTCCTCCATAGCGTTGATCACGGCGGCACCCTTCGGGTGGAACACGGCCAGGCCGGGGCCAATTTCATCCGGGAAGGAGAACAGGTCCATCTCGGCGCCGAGCTTGCGGTGATCGCGCTTGGCAGCTTCTTCCAGGCGGGTCTGGTAGGCCTTGAGGTCTTCCTTGGTGGCCCATGCGGTGCCGTAGACGCGCTGCATGGTCGGGTTCTTCTCGGAACCACGCCAGTAGGCGGCGGCGGAACGCTCGATCTTGAAGGCCTTGATGTAGCGGGTGTTCGGCAGGTGCGGGCCGCGGCACAGGTCCTTCCAAACCACATTGCCATCACGGTCTACGTTGTCGTAGAAGCTGAGCTCCTTTTCGGAGATCTCGGTGGCGGCGGCCGGGTCGAGGTGTGCTTCCTTGTCTTCGATCAGTTCGATCTTAAAGGGGCTGGTCGGCCTCTTCCTTCAGAGCCTCTTCCTCGGTCACGGAACGACGGCGGAAGGACTGGGAGGACTTGATGATGCGCTGCATGCGCTTCTCGATGTCCTTGAGGTCGTTCGGGGTGAAGGGCTGGTCGACCTGGAAGTCGTAGTAGAAGCCGTCCTTGATGACGGGGCCGACGCCGAGCTTGGCGTTCGGGTAGACTTCCTGCACGGCCTGGGCCATGACGTGGGTGGCCGAGTGACGCATGATTGCGAGGCCGTCTTCGGAGTCGAGGGCGATGGGGTCGACGGTGTCGCCATCGTTCAGCGGCGTGTACAGGTCACGGTTCTCGCCGTTGATCTTGACCGCGATGATGTTCTTGTCTTCCGCGAACAGTTCTACGCCGGTGGTGGTTGCTTCCACCTCCTTCGCTTCGCCGTTGACGGTTATGGAGATGGTAGCTTGCGCCATGATTTGTCCTTTGCTATCGGGGCCCACGGTACTAATGTGCAGGCCTGGACTGGTTAATCAACGTAGGACACGATAGGTTGGGCGTGCGACAAATACCACCAGCATCTGAACCAATACGAAAAAACCTCGCCGAAGCGAGGTTTCGTTGTGGAGCGGACAACGGGACTCGAACCCGCGGTCTCAACCTTGGCAAGGTTGCGCTTTACCAACTAAGCTATGTCCGCAAAGGAATCCGCCGTGAGAAGCGGAATCCAGTGGGCGATGTAGGAATCGAACCTACGACCCCTTCGGTGTGAACGAAGTGCGCTAGCCGCTGCGCCAATCGCCCGAATATTCGGTTCTTCAGTTATATCCAGTCGAATTGCTTCGACTTTCGTGGGCGATACAAGATTCGAACTTGTGACCCCTTCCGTGTCAGGGAAGTGCGCTACCACTGCGCCAACCGCCCGGGTCATATTTCATTCCATTGAATTGCTTCGCTGGTCTGAGAGGTGGGTACGAGAGTCGAACTCGTCTATACGGCTTTGCAGGCCGCTGCCTAACCGCTTGGCTAACCCACCGTAAGGTCTGTCAACTCACGGACCTAGAGCGGACAACGGGACTCGAACCCGCGGTCTCAACCTTGGCAAGGTTGCGCTTTTTACCAACTAAGCTATGTCCGCGTGTGTTTCCTTGGCGAGGTCTCCCTGCCGAAGCACGAGTGTTTACTATACACACATGCGTGTAGTTCGTCCAGCTGCGGCGTGTCGCCTGTAATTGCATACTCGCTTATGGCTAAAGCGTGCGCTTCGGGCAATGAACTCCAGTTACTCTAGAGGTATGAGTGAAGCAGCGAAGGACACCGGCGCAGTATTGATCGCCGCATTCGAGGGATGGAATGATGCCTGTCAGGCAGCAACGAACGTGGTGCGCCATCTGGTCAAGCGATATGAGTCCCGCGAGATTCGTCATATTAGATGTGATGATTTCTATGACTATCAGGTTGCCCGTCCTATGCTGTGCCATGTTTCGGGTCGCATCAATCTTATCTGGCCACAGACCACGTTCTACGACATCACGTTGGACGCAGGCAAGCGTATCTATGCGCAGATTGCCCCTGAACCGAACTATCGGTGGAAGGAATACTGTAGCCAGAGTCTGGCCATTGCCGATGAGCTGGATGTCAATCGGATCATTACGTTAGGCTCGATGTTCTCCGATTGCCCGCATACCCGTCCGTTGCCCATCGCCGTCAGCGACGGAGACTGTCAATGCGAAGGAGACCGGTCGTATAACGGCCCGGTGGGCATTCCTACTGTTCTGGATGTAGCTGCCGCACAACAAGGATTTGCTCATTCCTCGATGTGGGTGTCCATCCCCCAATACTTGGGCAGCGACGAATGCTCTGCCGGCACTATACGATTGCTGGATGCGTTGGGCAAGTATATCGGCTTCATCTTCGATACGGCGACCTGAAGCAGAAAGCCGAGCAGTGGAAGGCGCAGGCCTCGATACTGGTTCGTTGCAATGACCAGCTTCATGATTATGTGGAGCATTTGGAGCACGACTACGACTTGCAGCAGAAAGCCGAGGCGGAGGCTTCATTGGGAGCGCCCCAGGCTGAACAACTAGTCAAAGAAGCGGAAGCGTTTCTACGCCAGATGGGCAATTAGCCCATATATGGTGTGCTCCCGCTGGATGAACAGCCCTGTGGGCTGTTCATAGCAGTGCACCATGTGCATGTCGCACAAAAATGTCGGGAGCTGGCTCGCGTAGCGAGACTGAGGGTGGTTCTGCTGGCATATTCCAGTGACCACCCCAGTCAGCTTCGCTGACGGCTCTCGCCAGCGGGAGCACCATTATATTGGAGTCGTCTATCGACCCGTCTTATGCCGCAGCCGCCACGGAGGGATCGATGGCCGGCAGCACGCCCACAATCAGCAGCAAGGCGACGACCACAGCCAAACCGATGCGGTAGATGGCGAAGGCCTTATAGGAGAAGTTCGATACGAACTTCAGGAACTGATGATCACGATGTAGCCGAGTACGAAGCTGATGACCATGGCTACGAGGGTCGGCCCCCAGCCGGGGAACATCGCATCGGTTTTGTAGTTCTTCACGGCCTTGATGGCTTCGAGCAAACCTGAGCCGAACACCGCGGGGATGGCCATCAGGAAGCTCAGACGTACAGCGGCCTCACGCGTGTAGCCCAGTGCGCGACCGACGGTGATGGTGCCGCCGGAGCGGGACACACCAGGAATCAGCGCCATGGACTGGCCCAAACCGAAGAGGAATGCATCACGATACGTCATATCATTCATGGTTTTGTTCTGGCGAGCCTTGGCATCCACCATCCACAGCAGAATGCCGAATACCAACAGCACGGTTACCGTAATCCACAGGTTGCGCAACGAGGTTTCGATGACGTTCTGCAGAGTGAAGCCGAGGATAATAATCGGAATCGAGCCGACGATAATGTTCCAGCCGAGTGTGGCGTAATTGTCGCCGCGGCCCATGCGGGCCTTCCAATCCTTGCCGTTCTTGCCGAACAGGCAGCTGAACCAGTGAGTAAGGATATTGATGATGTCGTGACGGAAATACAGAATCACCGCAAGTTCGGTGCCGATTTGGATGATGGCGGTAAACGCCGCACCGGGATCAGAGCCCAGCATCAAATCGCCGAAAATACGGATATGCGCGCTGGAGGACACCGGGAGATATTCGGTCAGCGCCTGAACGATGCCGAGAATGATCGCTTGGAAAAAATTCATAACCCCTCGTGATTTCTAAGTATTTGATGTGTTATGACGATGAACACCCTACCCAAGGGGGTGTAGAACAACACTAAGAATCGGTAACATCCACGGCTTCTACAATGAAAGTGGATATAGTACGTAAGCGACGAAGGGAGCATTATGGCCACGTATCGCAAAAAAGCAGGGCATTCGCACCGGAAGGATTCTTCGAATGCGAGGGTCGAGGACTCGAATGGTTGGGAGCGGCTCATGCGCAAGGCGGCCCGCGCGTGGTGCAGGTATACGGCTGGGGCAAGGATTATCTGGATATCGAACGTGTGGGTAGCGCGTCCCCCACGCCTCAGGCGGCACGAGCTTTTGGCGCGGCTCTGGCCCGTATGCATGATGCGGGTGCCAAGTATTTCGGGTCTGCGCCTGACGGATATAACGGCACATGCTATTTCGGACCATTGCAGGACCCGGTGAAAATGGATACCGGCGAGTGGACCGACCCGATCAGCTATTTCGCTGATGGACGTCTGCGCCCGATGGTCAACCTTGGTGTGAAACGTGGCGAGCTGGATAAGCGCGATGTCGAGTTGACTGAGCGTGTGATTGAAGCGTTGCCGGATCTGATGGGCCGAGCCGCGTCCGACAAGCCGGCGCGCATCCACGGTGATCTGTGGAGCGGCAATGTGATGTGGACCGCCGATTCCGGGCAGTCCGAGGCCGTGCTCATCGACCCGGCGGCACATGGCGGTCATCGCGAGGAGGATCTGGCTATGCTGCGCCTGTTCGGTATGAGCTATCTGAGCGAAATCACCGAGGGCTACCAGTCCGTACATCCATTGAAGGCCGGATGGCAGGAGCGCATCACGCTCTGGCAGCTCTACCCCATCGCCGGCCACTGCGTCTTCTTCGGCGGCGGCTACGTCAACGAATACCGCCCCATGTGCCGCTCCCTGCTGAAGTAACAGACTTGGCTCCCTCTCTGAGGGGAGCCAAGAACGCATCCGCTCTCAGCTCAGCGCGTCCTTCAACTTGCTGAAGAAACCTTTCTTTTGACCGGCCTGTGGACGGGATGCCTGGGAGACGTGCGTGGCGCCTGAATCGTGCGAGGCGGCGAACTGTTCGATGAGGCCACGCTCGGTTTCGTTGAGCTTGGTGGGGATAAGCACATTGACGTGGGCGATGAGGTTGCCGCGCTCGTCCTTGTTGCGGATGTTCGTGACGCCCAGTCCCTTAAGCGTCACCGTGTCCTCAGTCTGGCAGCCGGCCGGGATGGACACGGTCTTCTCACCATCGAACGTATCAATGGACAGATCGTGGCCAAGCACGGCCCAGCTCATCGGCACCTGAATCCAGCAGTGCAGGTCGTCGCCATCGCGGGTGAACTGCTTATCCGCCTTGATGCGGATGTCGATGTACAGGTCGCCGGCAGCGCCGCCGCCCTCACCCACTTCGCCCTGGTTGGCCAACCGCAGACGCGCGTTGTCGTTGATGCCGGCGGGCACGGTAACGCCCACGGTACGCGTGGTGCGCACACGGCCGTGGCCCATGCAGCTGGGGCACGGGTTCTGGATGATGGTACCGTGGCCCTCGCAACGTTCACAGGGGCGGAGGTCATCATCTGGCCGAGCATGGTGCGCACGACCTTCTGCATGAATCCCTGTCCGTGGCAGTCGGGGCAGGTGACCGGCTGTGCGCCGCCCTGGGCACCGGAGCCACCGCACTCCTGGCACAGGGAGAACGTATTGATCTTGACATGCGCGGTGCCGCCGAACACCGCCGTCTTCAAATCGATGGACGCCGAGGCCAAGGCATCGCGGCCGGGCTGGGTACGCGGCACCGGGCCCTGTGAGCCACCGCCGAACGCGGAACCGAAGAACGTGGAGAACACGTCGCTCATATCGCCGAAGCCCGCCCCGGAGAAGCCGCCGGCACCGGCGTTCGGGTTGTTCGGGTCGACTCCCGAATCATACATACGGCGTTTGTCCGGATTGGACAGCACATCGTAGGCGTTGTTCACTTCCTTGAACTTGTCCTCGAATTCAGGGCCCGCGATGTCGGGGTGGTACTTACGGCTGAGCTTGCGGTATGCCTTCTTGATCTCGTCGTCACTGGCGCCGCGTTCCACACCCAGCGTCTCGTAATAATCTGCCACTTGATTGATCCTTTGTGTTCGTTTGGTCTGCGGGTCATTGTGCCACAGACGGCGGTCAGTCTTGAGTCCGGCCCTCGGAGAGGAAGGCGGTCAAATATCTGGCTACGCCTGACGGCGGCCATAGTGGCCGCGTAGTCCATGTGGGTCGGCCCTATGGAGCCAACGAAGGCGATGGGTTCCGTGTCGTTCGTCTGGCTCTCCGTCTCGGATTCGGTTTCGGGTTCGCCTACGGGATCGTTCCCCGCCGGTTCGCCCGCCGCTCCGCTGCGCCCATAGCCACTGCTGACCACGGAGGCATGCAGTAGGCCGGGAGTGTGCATTTCGGAGCCGATGGCCACGCCCACGCCGGATGCATTCGTCTCCTCGCTCAGGTTGCTCATGAGCTTCATCAGCACGACCTGTTCTTCCAGCGCGTCGAAGAGCGGGGCCAGATCGGCCAGGGACCGGGAGTGGGCCAGGTGCGAGGTGCCGGACATGTACAGTTCGTCCGCGCGTTCGTCCAATGCCATCGATTCGAAGGCGTCGGCCAGCGCGTCGGCCACGCCGCGCACCGACTCGTAGCCGGCGCTGGCGGCGATGGATCGCACGGTCTCCGCGGATTTCGATAGGGACAGTCCGACACATTGTTCGTTGACGGTGTTGGAGAGCCGGTTGATCTCGTCCACGGCGGGCATGGATGCGATGGTCAGGCCGTGCTGGGCCACGCGGCCTGTGTCGGTAATCACCACGGCGAGCAACGTGGTCATGGCAACGGGCACCATCTCCACGTGCCGCAATGTGGCCTTGGCCAGCGATGGCGAGGCGACTACGGCCACTTGACCGGTGATTTCGGACAGCAGTCGTGCCGAACGTTGCAGCGCGTCCCTTGAGACTCACCGATCCGGACAGGAAGCTGTTGATGCCGCGGCGTTGCGCCTCGCTGAGCGGCACCACGGTAGCAAGTCGGTCCACAAAGTATCGATAGCCCTTTTCGGTGGGCACGCGACCGGCCGAAGTGTGCGGCTGAATCAGATAGCCTTCGTCCTCCAGAGCGGCCATATCGTTACGGATGGTGGCCGAACTGACGCCGAGATGATGGTCGCGCGTCAGCGAAGTGGAGCCCACGGGCTCCTGAGAACGGATGTAATCCTCCACCACGGCGCACAGCACCAGCATGCGTCTTGATTGCGTCATGCGCGCCTCCTCATATATGCATACATATTCATATCAGTCACGGTTCACTCAGGGCGTACCCCGACGGTCGGTTCGCCACGCCGCGACACGCGGGAACCCAGAAATATTGCCTCTTTCTTGGCTCCGCCACGTGCAGGTGGCGCACTTCACCTTAGAACATTGTATTAGCACTCCTTAGGCTTGAGTGCTAATGCGTTCGTTTGCAGCGTAGCAATGTTCACTGTGAACGCTAACAGAACACAAACTACCAAAACACGCCAAAATTGCACCACAACGTCGCAAACCGACGCTAGCATGGTAATCGCAATGTGAGGGCGTCAAGCGCCCGGCACAAGCCGGATACGCGGCCCGACCAATTGGAAGGAAAGTAATCCATGACCGAATTCAAGGAGACCGAGCTTCGACGAGCGCGCCATCAAGATGGCGAAGGTCCTTTCGGCTGACGCGGTTGAGAAGGCAGGCTCCGGCCACCC
>VOFF01000822.1_pt1 | contig 26001 bp, 31 predicted proteins | sample 5384061 | NCBI WGS metagenome assembly VOFF01 (sample SAMN12384725, study PRJNA508395) | human gut metagenome | isolation source: healthy gut E | host: Homo sapiens
CTGTATTCCCTTATTCCCGTGTACCCGTATTGCCGGGAAATATTCTTGGATTTTTGTAGACGCCATGCTCCGTGGTTCGGCGTGTCGTCTGTGAGGCTTGTTGGTGGCTGCCGGGCCAACCGGTGGCTACCTCCCGTTATTCCTGCGGTCGGAAGCCCCGCCACCCCTTGAAAAAAAGCGGCGGGGCCACGCCTCAAGGGACATGGACGCCTCGTGGGAGTCGTGGCCTGCGGGCAAGCGCTGGTGGGACGTTGACGTGGCGAAGCAGGGCAACATGGCCGAGGCGGTCTCCCACAAGGGAGAGCACGACGGCAAGGAGTCCGGCGAGAAGACCACCACCCCGCCCGAGAAATGGCTGACCAACGAGGCCGGCGACACGGTGCGGGACGGCAACGACTCCATCGCGTCCGGTTCGCTGTATACGGCTCACATCAAGGCGCATTCCAACGCCTCCGGCAAGTTCTGGATCTATGACACGATCGACACCAGGGACGTGGTGATCGGCGGCACCGAGCAGGACGACGTGAGCAAGGTGACCGTGACCGACGCGAACGGCAACATCGTGCCGGCGGACATTTCCATCGACGATTCCATCGATGGCAAGCGCGTGGTCAAGGCGCACGCCACCGCCCCGCATTCCGGCCTCTACACGCTGAACGTGCCACAGTCGGCCAAACCCACCGGCGGCGACTACGAGATCACCGACGGTTCCGGGGCGTGCTGGAACGGCGACAACGGCACCGGCAGCCTGGCCGACTGCCAGACCGGCAACAGCGACAGCGTGGGCAAGGTCACGCCGACCCCGGACAAGGTGTGGGTGCTGGACGAGTCCGGCGCTCTCGTGGCCGAGGACAAGCAATGGACCAACCAGCAGGGCGTCGATCAGAAGACGTTCCTCGTGGGCGACCAGGTGGGCGTGGTCGTCAACGGCAGCATCCCCGCGCACCTGCTCAACCCGCTGGCATCCTATTCCATCACCGATGATCTGACCGGTTCGAACCAGTGGATCGACTGGAAGTCCGGCAAGGTGTTCGTCGACGGCAAGGACGAGACCGCGAACTTCACCATCGCGATCGACCGGAAGGCCGGGACCGCGACCGCCACCGCGAAGTCCGCCTTACATCGCGAAGACGATGTTCAGGAACAGCACGAGCAAGGTCAAGTTCTACCTGACGGGCACCATCAAAAAGGGTGCCACCGAGGGCAAGAAGATCCAACTGACCAACAAGGCGTACGAGAAGTGGGAACAACGAGACCCGACCGACCAACGAGCCGCCGGTGTTCGTGTGGACACCCAACCCCAACAAGGCGAGGGCCATGAAGGCCGGCGGCAAGTGGCAGCTGACCGTCGATCCGGCCAAGACCGACAAGGTGGGGCGGCGACGACAAGTACTACCGTCTCGGCGACGAGGTGGCGGCGGTCGTTTCCGGCACCCTGCCCACAGGATTGGGCCGCGTGCCCGAGATCGCGTGGACCGACGACTTCGCCAACGTCGATAGCATCCTCGACCTGAAGGACACCTCCAACATCAAGGTCTACGAGCAGGACACCACCGACGAGGCCAACGCCAGCGTCAACGACCTGAACAAGACCGGCAGGGACGTGACCGACCAGTTCGACATCACCGCCGAGGGCACCAAGGTCACGGTCAGCGCGAAGGACTCCTACGAGGCCGCGCATAAGGACCTGAAGACCGCGAAGCGATCAGCGTCGTGCTCCCCTTCGACGTGAACTTCGACACCGTGAAGCTGCTCGAATCCCTACGGCAAGGCGGAGGGCGACGAGCTCAACACGTGCGTGGACCCGAAGGGCGACGACCTCGACAACAAGGGCGGCCAGACGGTCGGCGGCAGCACGGTGGACACCAACACGCCGAAGATCTGCGTGACCGTGCCCCCCGATCCACAAGCAGGTCATCGCCGAATCCTCCCAGGGCGGCGACCAGTCCAGCATCGACACCAAGACCGTGTTCCCCGGCCAGACCGTGGAATACACCGTGCGCGTGGACCCGCAGATCCCTGCGGACCAGGCATATTCGGTGACCGCCATCAAGCTGAGCGACACCTATTCCGAGTACACCACCGCGAACAAGCAGACCCTGGAGATCACCGACCTGGGAACCGGCGGCATCATCCCGAAGAGCGCCTACAAGGTGCAGTGGGACGAGAAGGCCCACTCGTTCGAGGCCACGTTCACCAGGGACTGGGTTGCCGCCAACTGGAAGGCCGGCTCCAACCCGCGCGTGCTGCTGCGCTTCGAGGCCAAGGTGAACGAGGACGCGCCCACCGACAAGACCGTCGACAACAAGGCCGCGCTGACCGTCAACAACGGCGTCACCCCCGTCCAACAAGGTCGAGAACGAGCCGCCGGTCATCAAGCCCTCCAAGCAGGACACGCAGAAGGACCCGACCATCAGCATCGACGGCAAGACCGCGCTGCTGGGCGACAAGGTGTACTACCGCGTCAACATCGACGCCTCCAGGCTCACCGACACCGCCTACAAGGTATGGCGACTGGGCATGACGGACGACTACGACCAGGAGTACCTGACCCTCGACGCCAAACACGTGGAGATCCTTGACGAGACCGGCAGGGACCGCACCGGCGAGTTCAACATCCAGGACAAGGACGGGGTGCTCTACGCCTTCGCCAAAACCGTGGACACCCAGATCCCGCGACCGGCGAGACCGTGCCCGGCGACCCGCAACCCGACGACCTGAAGGCCTACAGCGAGAAAACCGACAAGGATTACGACCCGCTGAAGGACCCGAGCATCGACCAGTCGCTGCTGGGCCACACCTACCAGGTGGTCATGCCGATGACCGTCACCAAGGTCAAGGACGGCCACACGGTGGAGAACACCGCCACGCAGGTCACGAACGACAAGCGCGACAAGACCAACACCGTCACCAACCCGCTGAAGGAGATCAAACCCGACCAAGGACGTGACCGTGAAGGTCGGCGGCGACAGCATCGACGGCAAGAGCGTGTATCTGAACCACACGTTCCTCTACCGCCTAGATTCCAGCATCCTGCCCCCGGACCGCGCCTACCAGACCGTCACGGACTGGGGCGGCACGGACCAGCTGGCCACCGAGTACGACCAGTACCTGGGCAACTGGGCCGTCTACGCCAGCCGCGACCTGTACAGGGACGGCCAGATGCTCGCGGCCAGGGGCGAGAAGATCGCGGGCAGCGGCTTCGACTCCTCGAAGTTCGGCGGCAACCTGTTCACCGTGGACGCCGACGACAACGGCAAGGTCACGGCCGACGCGACCCAGACCTACCTCGACCTCGTGAGCGCCGACAACGAGCACGAGGCCGGCTGGGTGCTCTACCTCCAGTGCAAGCGCATCGCCGTGGCCGACGAGGTGCCCAACACGTGGACCGAGACCATCAACGGCCAGCCGCGCGAATCCAACAAGGTCGTCACCAAGACCCCGGACATGACCCCGAGCATCCACCTCGAAAAAGGTCGATACCCCGACCCTCAAGCAGGAAGGCCAGGAGCAGGCGGACCGCGACGACCCGAAGCAGGCGCTGAAGATGGACGCCGACAACATCGGCATCACGTTCATCATCACCAACACCTCCAAGACCGACCCGGCCACCGGCGACGGCGCATGGTACAAGGCAAGCGACCTGAACCTCGACGACTCCACCATCGTCGGCGACGCGCACGTGGACATGGATTCGCTCACCTACCCCGACAACTGGGACACCCTGGTGCTCAAGCCGGGCGAATCGGTCAGCGTGACCGGCACGCTCAAGGGGCGTCAAGGAAGGCGATACCCACACGGACCGCGCCATCGTCACCGGAACCCCGCTCGTGGAATGCGCGCCGTCCAACGGCGACCCGTTCAACGACAAGACCGACGGCGGCGAAGACACCGATCCGGAATACTCCACCGGCGACGTGACCGAGATCGACGGCAAGCAGCTGTGCGCCGACACCCAGACCACCAGCAACACCGACGACTGGAACGGCTACCGTGCCAAGCCGTTGGCCTCCACCGGCGTGGCCGTGCTCGGCCTTGCCGGCGGCGCTCTGGCGGTGCTGCTCGCGGGCGGCTCCCTGCTCGTGTTCCGCAAGCGCCACTACGCACAGGGTTCCGGCCGCCACACGGCCGTGAACGCGGGCAAGTGACCCCGTGGCGCTCCGGCCTCGTCGTCCGATGACGGCCGGAACGCCCTCCATTGACTTCACATGCCGGAAAGGGGCATAAAGCTTTCCGAATCCCGTGCCCCGGACGGCGTGACCCCCAGGCCCTTCGCCAGCCTCTCCCCCGGCGAAGGGCCTTTTTCCATGCCCGGAACCCGTGAACCCGTGGAACCGTGGAGCCGCAGACCCGTGGAGCCGCAGACCCGTGGAACCGTGCTCCCGATGGGGCCTGTAGACGGTGCGCCCCGCAGCGGCCCGCGACCCGGCGCATCATCGACTCTGACATTGTTCGCACCATCATCATTCTTCTGGAGGTTGCACATGGCTGACAGGCAAACCGCATTGGCCGTATTCGATTTTTCTCGACTCGCTGCGCGCCGGACAATACCGCATCGGCGCGGACGCGGAAAAAGGACCATGCCACGGCGGGGACTGCTGGCATCGCTGTCCGGCGACACGGGGCTGCGCGACGCCGTGTGCGCCAAGCTGATATCGCCGGGCACGGAACGCGCCCGTTTCCTCATGGTCGCCGAGCATGATCCGCGCGCCTTGCCCCTGTTCGCCTCGGGCCAGGTCAAACCGTGGTACCAGGCCGACTACAACGTGCGCGAGATCGCCAACAGCGAGTTCCACCAGGACATACCCGCACTGCTGTGGCGGCTGTCCAACAGCATCCCGGATTCCGCGCGAAGGGAGGGCGCGCTTGAGGCGGCCGCGTACATGAGCTTCATGCAGGGCGATCCCGAGGGCCGCGTTCACCGGCCATCTGGGCCGGCTCGCGGCGGTTTCGCCCGAGGGCGAGGTCACGCGCTGCCTCATGGACGCGCACGAGCACGGCCAGCATCCCGCATGGGTCATGGAACAGCGGCAGCTGCGCGAACGGCAGGCCGACGCCGCCGACGGCATGGCCGCCACCGCACCGGACCGCCCGAGCCTCCGCCAGCGCCTCTTCCCGAACCGATGAACACCTCCGGCACGGACCCATGGGAGATGGGCCCCATAATCGCCGCCGGCACCGCCGTCGCCATCGACACGGCACGAGAACCGGAACCGGAACGCCGGCCACCGGCCGAACCCGAACCCGAGCCCGGGCCCGGGCTGGAGCCGGATGCGCGATGCGTGGACGACGCCGGAAGCGAAGACCGGGCGAACACGGCCGTCGATCCGTGGGAGATCGGCCCGCTGCCATCGGCCTCGAATCCGGTGGGGAATGATATCCCGGCCGATGCCCCGGCATCGGAACCGCAGCACGTTGTCGGTGCCGTGGAGCCGGCCGATCTCGCCGACACGATCGACCTCACGCCGGTCGGCGACCGGGATGCCGCCATGCCCGTGCGCGAATGGAGGCGCATAGCCACGACCGCGGGCGGCATCCTGCTCGCGGCCTGCGTCACGGTCGCCGGCATGTCCGCGTGGAGATCGCATGAATCCGCCACGGCCGCACGCGAGCTGGAACAGGCGACGGCGGACTGCGCCACCGCGCGCGCTGCGGCGAAGAAAGCCGAACGGAAGCTGGTCGAATATCTCGACGGCGACCGGCTCGCACAGGCGAAAGCGGTCACGGCCGACAAGCTCGCCGACCCGGAAACCCTGGAAACCCTCGACAAGCTGGCCGAACAATATTCCGAGGGCGAGCGAATCCCCGCATGTGCCGCCACGGACACGGAAACGGCCAACGCCACCACATCCAAGCTGCAAGCCATCGAAAAAAGCACACGGGAAATCTCTCACGGCTGAAGAAGGCGGCGGGCGCGGTGTTCTCCTCACGGCTGGCCCATACGGTCGAACAGGGCGAACGATTGTATTCCTCCTCCGAAGGCAAGGTGCAGGACGAATATTCTCGCGCCCTGCTGCGCGCCTCCATCGACAAGCGCGACGAGAAGGCCATCGCCGACGCCATGGACAAGGTGAACGCCTCCATCGACGCGAAGACCAAGGCCGACGAGGAAAGGAAAGCGCAGGAGGAGGCCGCAGCGGCTGCGGCGGCGCAGGCGCAGAGCACGCCGGCACCGCAACAGTACTCGTACACGCCCTCCGGCTCCGCTTCGGGCCCGGGTTCCGGCCCGACGGGCGGCGGATACCATTCCTCCGGCGGTTCCGCCGGCTCGACCGGTGGTTCCGCGTCTCCGGGCTGGTCGGTGCCCGCGAACCCGGACCCCTCGCAACTGCCCGGCACCGACCCGAGCCTATGAAAGGACCAACACCATGCCACAACTGACCACGTTGATCCCGTCGTTCGCGGCACCCGTCACCGACCGCGTGTGGCTGGTGGGCGCGCACGGCGGTGCCGGATGCACCACGATCCGCCATTCGGATCCGGAACGTTTCGCCGACGCCGGCCGCGCGCTGCCGGTGAGCCAGGATCCCTCCATGCCCTCGCGCATCATCCTGTGCGCCATGGGCACGGGGCGCGGCCTCGAATCGTTGCGCGCGCTGCTCGCCGACCAGTCGGCCGGACTGTTCGGCGCATCGATCCTGTTGGGCGCGGCCATCACCGACCCCGTGCCCCGTATGCCCCGGCCTTTGGTGGCGGCGCGCATCCAACTGTCATCCGCCGTCCGCGTGTGGCGGCTGCCCCATATCAAAGGGCTTGAACTCGACGGGTTTCCCCGGCGTTATCCGGCCGCGTACTCACGGCTCGTGAAGGACGTAGACGCCATGCCCCGCGCCACGGCCCATGTCGGCTGACGATGGTGCATGAACCTAACACGAAAGGAACAACCCAATGCTGCATGAAACATACGCGATCCTCGCCGAGACCCTTTCCGACCCGACCCCGTGCCTGCCTCCGGGATTCTCGGGCCCGGTATCCACCGCCCTGGGCTGGGTGAAGGCGCTGAGCCTGGTGATCGGCGTGGTCGCGCTGGTGCGCATCGGCGTGCACATCCTGCGCCAGCAGGGCGACGGCGTGCCAGACCGCGACGACACCTTCGACAAGCTCGTCAACTGGGTGATCGGCATCTTCCTCGGTGCGGGCGCTGTCGCCATCCTCGCCGCACTCGGCCTGTCCGTCACCGCAAGCTGCTGAGAAAAAGCCATGAAAGGGATTCGACGCATACGGCAGCGCCTGTGCGCGCTGCCGCTCGCCCTCGCCTGCCTTGCCGGCCTCGCCGCCTGCGGCGGACCCGACTTCGGATCGTTCAGCAAAGGAGCTCACGTTCGGCGACAAGCAGATCAGCGACACCCAGACCACCTACGTGATGAAGATACCCGAAGGCAAGCTCGGCGACCTGATCGGCCCCAGCCAGATCCAATGGGTCATCGACCAGTACGGCGACCCGCCCGCCCATACCGGCGCGGTCGCGGTCGGCACCAAGAAGGCGGCGAAGGATCTGCTGAGGAAGTCTCCGGAACTGCAATGCAGGGCATTGGAGAACACGTATCAGGAGGAGTCGTCCGACGAGGGCAAATGGGAGTACAAGGACTCCTCGTGCCGGAAGCAGCGCAAGCTCTCCTGGCTGGAGAAGACCCTGTGGAACATGTACCAGGTCCAATCGGATTCCACGATCGAATGGCTGTCCACCAGCCGCAACACGCTGGTCGCCGCGAACGACACGGTATCAACGTTGCAGGCGAACGCCACCCCGAACTACGATGCGTGGTTCGCACCGGTGAACCGGTACCTGCGCATCGCGCAGGGCGTGCTCGTCGCAGCCGCCGCGATCAGCCTGATCGTGCTGAGCGCGCGCATCGTGTGGAACATCGGCCAGGGCGGCGAGGGCCGTCTGCTCGACCGCATCGGCTGGATACTGCTCGGCGTGCTGCTCGGCTCCTCGTGCGCGAGCATCGCGCTCACGTTCTTCTCCCGCTCGTCCGGCGGCAATCCGGACCTGCCGTCATGGACGCCGGGCGGCGGCACCACGTTCTTCCTGTCGGACTACATCCGTATGCAGGTTGACCCGTTCCTTATCATCGCGGCCGTGTGCGGCGTGATCGCGGCCGGCTGGAAGCTCGTCACCCAACAGGAGGGACGTGACCTGATCCCGTTGGGCAAGGCGTTCATGTGGGCGATCCTGAGCGCCGTGTGCCTTGCCGGACTGGTCAACACGTTCCAGGCCACATTCGACACGTGGACCGCCGACGTGCTCAGGTCCGCAAGCGGCATGATGAACGACGCCTGGGAATCGAAAAGCCTGGCCGCGAGCTCGTTCTTCAATCTCGGCGCGCCCGTCGCCATCGTGCTCACCATCGTGATGTGGATCTGCGGGCTGATCAGCAAGATATTCGCCTACTTCCGCGCCGGGATGCTGCCGATCCTGGTGGGCGTGGCACCCATGTGGGCCGCCATGAGCTGGATGGAGACCGGCAAGCAGGCTTTCGCCAAGACCATCGGCTGGCTGGCCGCGTTCCTGGCCTACAAGCCCGTCGCCGCACTGGTCATGGCGACCGGCTCGGCGATCATGGCCACGGCCGGGCCCGGCGACGACAGCCAGGCCATCACGCTGATGCTCACCCTGAGCGTCATCATCCTCCTTCCCGCCATGATCCGCGTGATCGTGCCCGCCGTGCAATCCTCGGTCGGCGGTGGCGGCGGCGGAATCCTGCCCTCCATACTCGGCATGGGAGTCGCCGTGGCCGGTGCCGGCGTGCGCAAGGCCGCAGGAGGCAAGGGCGGCAGGAAAGGCGGCGACAGCGGTGGCGGCGAAGCGTCACCGGACGGTGCCAAACCCGGTGCCGGCCGAGGTTTGGCCGGACTGCTTTCCGGACTCGGCCGGGGCGACGGCAAACCACAGGGAACGAACGGCGGCGGCAAGCACGCCAGGCCGCTGGAAGGCAATCCCACGGGCGGCGAACCACAGAACATCGGCGACAAGCCGCAGGGAGCGAACCGCAAGGGCAGCGACGGCAAACCGCAGGGAGCGAACGGCAATGGTGCGGGGAGTCCGGTTCCACCGGCACCCGATGGCGCATCCCCTGACCCGTCAGGCGGCAACAGGCCGCAGGGGGCGAACGGCGATGCCGGCGGGTTCGCCCGCGAGGGCGCACCGGACGGTGCCGACCGCTCGACCACTCGCAAAGGGCAAGACATTCTGACGCATACGTTTTGTTAAGGAGATTCGGATAATCATGGCGTCGAACACGACATACGGGGATTGGATGCGGCCGATGCCGGGAGGCATCCGCAACATCGGCATACCGTTGACGATAGCGGGCATGGGCGTATTGACCTGCACGCTGCTGGTCAGCATGGCGAGCGTGGTCGCGGCCATCGCGATCCTCGTGGTCGGCATGGGCGTCATCCTCGTGCTGGCGATCAGGGACCGCGAGCACCGCAACATGGTGGACCGCGCCGTGGAGAAACGCACGTGGATGGCCGCGCAGCGTACCGGCGCAAACCTGTACCGTTCCGGCCTGCTCGCGCCGATCGACGGCGGCAAGGCCATGCTGCCGGGCATCCTCTCGCAGGGTGGTCCTGACCTCCGGCGCTGGACGGCTTGGGCCGTGAGTTCTGCCTGGTCAGGCACGCGCACACCGGCGAATACTCGCTGCTCCTGTCATGCCAGCCGCAGGGCGCGAGCCTCGCCGACGACGACGTGGCGGACTCGTACGTGGCCTCGTCGGCCGGGCTCATGGAATCGCTCGCCTCGCGAGACCGGCGTCACCCAACTGGCCGTGACCGTGGACACGGCACCCGATTCCGGCGTGCGTTTCCGCCGCACGCTGAGCAAACGCATCGTGGAGGACGCTCCCGAGCTCGCGGCGCGCGCCATGGCGCAGATCATGGACCAGTACGCAGCCGGCGGCGCTTCCAACGACGTGACGCTCACCTTGACTTTCCGCTACACCGACCGTGACGGCAAATACCTGGAGGCCGGGGAGGCCGCGCGTCGCATAAGCCTGCTGCTGCCCTCGATCCGCGAGCAGATAGCGCAGGCGGGAGGCGGTGCCGCGAGGGCCCTGGGCATGGAGGAGATCACTCGCATGGTCCGCGTCGCCTACGATCCGGCCGCGCAGGAGACCATCGAGGAATCCGACGAGCCCCCGTACATCGCATGGGAGGATTGCGGGCCGCTCATGCACGAGGCCGGCTGGAGCCATTATTCGCACGATTCCGGGCTGAGCCGCACATGGGAGATGGTGGACCCGCCGCAAAGCAACGTGACCGCCGACACGCTCACCCGACTGCTCAGCCCATTGGCGGACTGCGACCGCAAGCGCGTGACCGTGCTCTACCGGATGCTGCCGCCCGACAAGACCATGTTCATGGCCGAACAGAACCGGCAGAAGGCAGCCAACCAGGTCAGCCAGGAGAAACGCGCCACGGTGAGGTCCATGAGCCAGATAGGCAAGGCCAACCGCCAGGCCGTCGAAACGAACCAGGGTGCGGTCATGGTGTTCTTCGGGATGCTCGTCACCGTCACCGTGTCCAGGGGCGAACAGGAAAGCCAACGACTCGAAGCCGCGTCACGCGCCGTGGGAACAGGCCGCAGGCGGCACGAAGATCGACCTGCGCCCCTGCTACGGGGCACAGGACACGGGATTCGCCGCAAGCCTGCCCCCTTGGATTGAACGTCAGATCATACACTCCAGCCGGCCCCCTCGGCCGGCTCCTGTCCTGAACGGAGGACACATGATGCCGATGCCATGGAAGCCGTCGAAACGGAAGGGAACCATGCCAAGCGCCACGGCCACGGACCCCGTGGCACGCATGGAATCCATGCTGCTCGGTCCGTTGAAGGCCAAACCGGACGAGCCCGTGCCCCCGATGCCGTGGCGGGGAAACGCTCGCGTGGAGGCGGCTATGCGGCCCTGATGCCCACGATCGACGAGTTCTTCGGCACGTCGAACCAGGTGTGCGGCGGGTTCTGGCCGTTCGGCACCGACATGGCCCTGCCGGCCGAGGGGGTGCCGGTCGGGCGAAGCCTGATGACGGGTGCCGGCGTGTGCTGCGACCCGATCAGCTGGTTCAAGGCCGGCATCATCAAACAGCCCTCTATGTTCCTGCTCGGCCTGCCGGCCATCGGCAAGAGCACGTTCGTGCGCCGCGAGGTGCTGGGACTGAGCGCCCTGGGCATGAACGCGATCATCCCCGGCGATCTGAAGCCCGACTACGCCTCACTGGTCAACATGCTCGGCGGCCAGGTCATCCAGCTGGGAGCGGGCATCGGCGTGGTCAACCCCCTGGACCCCGGCGACCTCCATTATGCGCTGCAACGCTTGGAGGGCAAGGCGCGCAAGGACCTGACGGACTACTACAACGACACGAGGGCGGCGCTCATGGAGGTGCTTTTTGACGATCATGCGCACCGGCCGCGAGGCCGACGACGTGGGCGGTGCCAGGGGCGTGACCGCACGCGAATCCGATATCCTTTCCGTGGCCGTGCGCGTGCTCCACGACCGGCATGGCGGCGATCCGCAGCCTCCCGTCATCGCGGACCTGCGAGACCTGCTGCGCGAAGGGCCCGACGAGGTGCGTATGGCGGCGGTCTGGGACGACCCGGAAAAACGACGAGCTCTACAGGGCGCAGGTTCGCGGCCTTCTGGCCGACCTGCACGGATTCTCGAACCGCATGACGAAGTTCGGCCGTCTGTTCGGCGACCAGACCACCGCGCGCATCGACCTGTCCAGGCCCGTGGACTTCGATATCAGCGCCCTGGCCCAGTCGGGCGACGATGTGGTCGCCGCCGTGCTGGCGACCACATGGACGAGCGCGTTCGCCGCGAAGAACGCCGCCGACGTGCTCGCCGAGGAGGGATTGCAGCCCCGGCGCAACCACGTGATCATCATGGACGAGATGCACCGCGCTTTGCGCGCCAGCCCCCTCATGGTCGAAAAGCTCGACCTGCTCACCCGTCTGAACAGGCAGTGGGGCGTAGGCCAGATCATGATCACACACACGTTCAAGGACCTGATGTGCATGGAGACCCCGGCGCAGAACACCAAGGCGCGCGGCTTCGTGGAACGCAGCGAGATCAAGGTGCTGGGCGCTTTGAGCCGCATCGAGGTGGACCGCTACCTGCGCGGCGAATGCGGACTGCCCGTATCCCGGCGCGAGGAGGACATGCTGGAGGATTGGGCCACGCCCGTCAACTTCGGCTCCGACGCCTCGCACAAGGGTCTGGGCCGTTTCCTGATCAAACTGGGAGGACTGCCCGGAATCCCCATCAACGTGGAGATGTGCCCGCTCGAAAAAAGCGGGTTCAACGATACGAACCTCAAATGGCACGCCTAGAAGGGAACCCTGCGATGACAGACCACCTCGCCACCGGCATGAAACGCATGATCCGCACCGTGGCACGCTCCGCATCACTCTCCGACCGGCTCGGCGAGCGATCCCGGCTGCTGCGGCTGACGGGCAACCGCAGCACTCTCGACTTCCGCCCCGCCGAGCACGGCGCATCCTCATGGGACTTCGAAATGTCGATAACCCCCACCGAGCCCAAGCCGTACGGCAATGCGGAAACCCGTGAACCCGTATGGCGTGAGACGGTCGATTCCGCCACCTATGGCGAATCGAGGGCGCGGGTCGCGCACGCCGTCGAAACGTTCAGAATATACGACAACATCGGCATCCTGCCGGAAACGGAAAACCGGTGAAAGGACCACGATGAACGACGCCGCACTGCTCGACTCGCTGCACGCCGCGCTGCGCAATCCCGACCTCGCATGGTACACGGAATTCCATGCCGGCGAATCCATCGTCGCCGGCTACCTCGATTCCCTGACGGACCCGTATGACGACGATGCCATACAGGTTCCCGAGGGCTGGTTCCGCTACTCGGTCGTCACCCGTGAAGGCGACCACGCCCTTCCATGGATGGAGCACTGGAACGAATACGAGTATTCGATCACCCATCACATCGATTGGAACGGCAAAGGGTTCACGCCATACGACCTGTACTGCACACAGGACCTCACCGGCATGATCGCCGACGGCTCGCTGGCCTCGATCCGGGAGGACGCGCGAACCATATTCAAGGACCGGCCCCTGACGGACGACTACCTTTTCGCCAACTCCATCTGGCCCGAACCGGAACTCCTCGGCCTCGTGGACGACCTGACCGGCCGCACGGGACGAAACCTGTAAGAACCCTGTAGACGCCATGCCCCACCCCGCCATGGCCTTGGACTGATGATCGGGGTCATGGCGGGAACAGCGGGTTGCCGCCGAGGATTGTCAAGGAGCCGAACATGCCTTTGGAGAACACCGATGCCGAAGAGCGGATCACACGGGAAACGATGATCGGATGGATCGAGCATTGGGGCGAATCGTATGACGACGTGCGACCCGATGACGGTGCCATGCGGCTGGCGAACCGCATCATCGAATACAACGCGGCGACTGAAACCATCGAGGCGTTGCGGAACCCCGATGCCGTGTACGACGAACTGGCATCCATCCTCCAGCCGGTGCTCTCCTCGATGGACGGCACCTATTTCGCGGGCTCCGAATGGTTCGCCGGCGAAGTGGACCGCATGGAAGCGGACCGCATCAACGGGGAGCGGCCGGAGGAAACGGACGGCCTGGCCTCCGAAGAACCCCGCATCCCGTTCATCGTGGAGAGCGAGGCCACAGCCGCCGATACGGACGAACCGCCGTTGGACGAGCTGATCACCGCAGCCACACACGAATATCTGGACTCAGGCATGACCTACGACGGATTCTCGGAACATGTGCGCACCACCTGGCGCAACGCCGCCGCCTACGACTGGTCGAAGCTCATGGCCGAACCACGCTCCACGGGCGAATGGTCGTCCGACGCGAACCGGCTCGCCGTATTGGGCGTGATGATGCAGTTCGCGCCCGAATCAACATGCATGATGATCGCCAGCGACATACTGGCCGAGAACGCTCCCCTATCCCTTCCGGCATTGCGCGAACGCATCAATACGCCGGACGGCATGGTGAACACCGACCTGCTGTTTTCCCGGCTGATCGACAACGGCACCACGCCCGATCCGGCGCGCATCGACATGGCGATGGGGATCCTCGGCCCGTTGGAGGCCAACGCGCCGACGGACGCCTGCTACCGGATCATCGGCCTGAAGGCCATGCTCAGCCTCGCCATGGGCGACGGTGAGAAGGCGCGGGAACTCGCCGAACAGGCCATCGGCTACGACGCCTCGGACCGGTTCGCGTCAAGCGTGCTCGACCGTCTGCCGGAAACCGATCCCGCCATGGAGGCGGCGAACGTGTGGGAGAACGGCGGGCATTTGGGGCGCTGACGTAGACGCCGTACCCCGCGATGCCACCGGTCCGGCCGGATGATGGGAGTCGCCGCCGCCATTGAAGGCGCTGGTATTCCCCGAATGAAAGGACCATCATCATGCCACAGTCAATGCAAGTGGTTCGCGGTCTCCTCGCCGCGAACCCCGATTACTGGCCGGCGAAAACCAACGCGGACGGCACCACGAGCTCGGCGTACCTGCGCGCCACCGTGTATGAGGACCGCCCGCGAGTCCGTCAGAAGGACGGCAGCTATACGGACAATCCGCTCGGCCCGGTGAGAACCACCGTGAAATTCTGGGGCCAGGCTGCCGAGCTCCTGCACGGCATGGATTTCCGCCAGGGTGACGCCGTGGTGGCGACCGGCCGCATGGGCGATCCCGACGCCTTCATCAGCCAGAAGGACGGTAAGGCATACGCACGCCCGGTCGTGATCGGCGATTCCATGCAGATCGATTCCATCGTGTCCCGGCGCATCCAGCTCGCCCGCGAACGCAAACGCCAGAACAAGGAACAGGCCGGTGCCGTGGCCGATGCCGGGCGAACGGATCCATGGACGGACCAGGTTGACGCCTCGCGCGGCGAATACGTTGGCGACGGCGTTCCCCCGCACTTTCAACGGCGAGCCCTTCGAACCGCTGTCGGGCTATCCGACACCGGGCGCGGCCCCCGCTCCCGGCGGACCCTGCGGCACCGGATTTCCTTTCCACCCCATCCGATTTCACGACGGGCAACGCCCGCTAGCCATGACGCAAGCCCTGGCGCATCGACGGCGGGACCGCTTCCATCGGTTCCGCCGTCATGCTTGAAAGGAGAAATGAATCTTGGCCGACGTCGATCCGAAACTGCAATCGAACCGAGTGAAGGATCTGGGCGGCACGGTCCGTCCCAGCCGCAAGATCGAACTGGCGATCATCGTCGCGGTGTCCCCTGATCCTCACGACGTTCGCCCTCGTGTGCTCCCATGCGGGGGCATCCCTTCCAGATCTTCGCGCTCATGTACCTGGTCTCCGGCCAATGGTCGCTGACCGCAGGCCAGTGGGCGCTGGCCGTGGCCGTGCTCGTCGTACTGGCCGTGGCGTGCGGCGTGGGCGCGTGGCTGATCGCCAGCAAGGCCGTGCCGTGGGCAACCGGCGCCAAGGCACGCACCCGCGTGGACGTGTACGCGCCTGCCATGGGCCATGGCGAGGCCGTGGAGAAGGTGACGCGCCAGCGCGCCGAGGCCATGGCGTCAAGGCTCATAGAAGCGGACCACTGGCGCAAAGGGCATGTCGCCGGGATATCCGCTGGGGCTCAACATCGTGGACAACACGTCGATGTACACCAGCTGGGAGGACATGGCTATCGTTCTGGCGGGCCCACGTTCCGGCAAATCCCTGTGCTACGCGATCCCGGCCGTGCTCTCGGCACCGGGCCCGTGCCTGGCGACCTCGAACAAGGGCGACATCCTCGACGTGACCGCCCCGATCCGCAGGCTCGACCATCCGAACGGCGAAATATGGACGTTCGACCCCGAACGCATCGCGGACCCGGAACCGGAAGAGCGCGCCGTGGGTGTGGGACCTGATCGCCTCGGTGCAGTCCATCGCCGACGCGAAACGCATCGCCGACTGCTGGCGTTACGCCTCGGGCCAGCCGCAGACCGGCGGCGACGACTTCTTCCCCGGCACCGCCGCCCAGCAGCTCGCCGACTACCTGTTCGCCGCGCATCTGGGAGGCCGTTCCGTGTCCGACGTGTTCAGGTGGTGCTCCAACGAGCGCGACACGTCGCCGGCCGACATCCTGAGCGAATACCCGCGCTACGCGGGCATCGCCTCGCGCGTGTCCAGCGTGATCGCGCTGACGCCGGAAACCCCGAAGCGGCGTGTTCGGCAGCCTTCAGACCATGGTCGCGTTCCTCGCGGACCCCGAGATCATCGACTGGATCGACCCGCACCGGGATACGAATGGGAACATCGACGAGCGGCGCGGCCCGTTCGACCCCTACGAGTTCGCCACGAGCGAGGACACCCTGTACCTGCTTTCCGCACAGGGCCGGCCCTCGACCGCGTTGACCGCGAGCCTGACGGCGGTGGTGGCGTTCACCGCGTTCCAACGCGCCCAATCCGAGTTCACCGGCAACAACCGCCGTCTGCCGGTCCCGTTGTGCTGCGTGCTGGACGAGGCCGCGAACATCTGCCGCTGGCCCGAACTGGCGGACGTGTACTCGTATTTCGGTTCGGCGGGCATCCCGATCATGACGATCTGGCAGAACCCCGACCAGGGCAGGGCCGCGTTCGGCGAGACGAACTTCGGCTCGCTGTTCAACAACGCGAACATCACCGTCTACCTTGGCGGCATCAAGGACGCGAAGTTCCTCGGCGAGATCAGCCAGCTGGTGGGCCAGAGGGAGATCGTGCGAGGCAGCGTCAACATCGACGGCACCGGCCGGCGCAGCGTGAACAACTCGATCCAGAAGGAGAACATCCTCGACGTTTCCGACCTGACCGAATGGCCCGTCGGCCGCGCGCCGCTGCTCGCATCCCAATCCCGGGCGCAGATCGTCAAGACCCTGCCATGGACGGGCAACAGGCAATGGGCCGACGCCCTGGCGCAAGCCAAGGCGAAAGCCCGAGAAGAGCAGAGAAAGGCCGCATAATGAGCGAACACACCTCGAACACCACGTCCGGCCCTGATGGGGAGGAATGGGAGCGCGCGGTCGGTGCCGCCAGGACCCTGCTGTCATCGGACTGCGGATGGCTGGAACTGTTCACCCGCGCCATCCTGGAGGAGAAGGGGCGTGCCTTACGGCAAGGGACTGCCCAACCCCGAAGCGCCGCACATCCCCGAGGACAAGGAGATCGAGGAAACCATGCCGGGCCAAGGCGAGCCGACGCCGACCGCACCCGAGGTGCCGGCAGGCCGGCACGCGGCGGAACCCATCCGATCCGGGGATTCCGGCCGATGCCGGGGAAACCGGCAACGGCTACGAGAACCCGCCGGAAGACGCAACGGACCGTGACGACACCCCTCCAAAGGATGATGCGGAGGAATCCGACACCCGTATACTGCCCGCGCAGGAGGGGAAGACGGATCTCGGCCGAGACGAATCCGGCGACCTCGATCCCGCGCGGGCAAGGGACGTGTCCGGCCAGTTCGGCGCGCGAATGCGGCGCAGCGAGACCTACTATCCGAACCTCGCCGCGTTCGTGGAAAGGTTCGTGGCCAACGTGTTCTGCTACCACCAGAGCGCATCCGTGAACATGCAATGGGTGAGCGACTGGTGGCGCTATCCGGCGCTCGTGTTCCCGCTCGACGACATGTGGCGCGCCTACGAGAACGCGCGCAAGGCACCCGGCCAGATGATGATCTTCTACATCCAGGCGGCGTCGATGCTCGACCGCGTTTTCGACAAGGACCGTGGCATCGTCGCCAGCCTCGACTGCAAGCAGAATCTCACCAGGAAGGGCGAACCGCTGCCCTGCGAACGCCCGAACCGGGCATGGCGCGAACCGATCCTGGAAACGTTGTCGGTCCCCGCCGCAGGCGGCTAAAGGAAAACAAGGAAACCACCATCACGCCAACAAGGAGGAGAAACAATGGCTCAAACTGATCCCGAGGACGGCTTCGACCAGATCATGGTCCAGAGCTGGAACAGCGTCGCCCAGCAGCTGCGCACCCTGCACAACGAGCTGAGCGGCGACCGCGCGCGCCGCAGGGAACGCGCCGAACGCGCCGTCCAGAACGAACGCTACGAGCAGACCAGACGGCAGCAGCAATCCATCCGCCTCGAACAATGGGAGATGGACAACAGGGAACGCCTCAACAAGGGGTTCGAGTCCACCCTGAACGCGACCGTGCTTGCCGACGGCGACGGCTGGAGGAAGATGCGCGACTCGTCCCTCTTGCAAGGATGGATGGTCGCCGACCAACTGGAGGGCAACGACCCCGGCTACCGCAGGCAGATCATCGAGGCGAAGGCCCGGCTGAAGGACGAATGGTCGAAACGCCACCCGGAAACGCACATCGACGCCGCAGCCGACCAATTGACCAACCACGTGAACATCACCTACACCGACCAGTCGCCCGCGTTGCAGGCCACCCTGAACGCCTTCAACACGGCCGGCGTGCCCGTGGACCTGCAACGGGTGGAGGACGCGCAGGCGTTCCAGGCCGCGCACGGCGACGACGCCACGTTCTTCGTGGACTCGCGGCTCACCGGCCAATGGACGGGCTACGACCACGACAGGATCGTCGAAGCCGTGATGTGCGCGCCGGTCAACGGCGTGGACGACGCCGCCTCCCGAATCAGCTTCCTCAAGGACCAGGGCCTGCCGGAATCCTCGCACGCGGACAACAAGGCCACAGGAGACGAGCCCAGCACCATAAGCGAGGTCGAACGCACCGAGAACGCTGACGCCGCACCCATCGTCGAAACCCCCACACCCGTGCGGGAGCATACGAAGCCCGCCGCCGATGAACGCAAACCGGCATCCGGACCCGAGCCCGAGACCACGGGAGGCGGCGACCTGACGACCGGGGAGCCCGACGGATACGAGGAGATGCCACTCGACCTGAACGAACCCGAGGAATGGAACGGGCCCGACCCGTTCGGCGAATACAGTCCCGCCATGGAATCCTCCATGAACCCCACGGACCAGCCGATACCCGACCAGGCCAACGTCTCGACGCCGCAGATCCTGCAACCCGAGACCAACGGCAACGCACGCTGACGCCGATGCCGGCGCACCCCTTGCCATGAGGTTCGTGGGGTGCGCCGGCATCGGATGGCCGTATCATGGTGTCAACGGCTTTCGGAACCGGAAAGGACGAGCATGGCACACGTGACGTTGGATCTGTCGAAATATGATGCCCTGACCGCCTACAAGGGTCTTCCCGACGAGAAGGAGGAGAACCCGGCGCGGTTCTTCCCCGACACCTCGTCGGTCCGCCGTTGCGTGCGCGAACGCATGTCCGTCATGGGTCTCGACGCCGCCGAACTCGCCAGGAGAGCCGGGGTCCCCCCTCTCAAGCGCCGAAGAGCTCGTGGAGACCGGTCTGACCTCCATCCGCTACGTGTACAGGATGTTCGACCTGCTGCACATCCGCACCGAAACGCTGCCGTCCGCCTACGCGGGGAGACTGCTGTGAGGGAACTGCACGCCTGGGAGAACGGGCATCATGTGGGCGTGTTCTCGGAAGACGACGAGGAGCGCATATCGTTCGCGTACGACGCGAACGAGGGTCTGCCGATCAGTCTGAGCCTGCCCAGAACCGGCGGATGGAGAGACCAGGCACCGCGTAACTTCCTGGACAATCTATTGCCCGACAATCCGAACGTCCGCCAGGCCATGCGTGAGCACCTGAATGCCTCCTCGGCCGGCGTCTTCGATCTGCTGGACCGGGTTGACGCCACCGGCGGACTGGTGTTCTCCCTCTCCCCGGAACCTCCAATCCCATCGCCGACGCTTCGTCTGATCTCCGATTCCCAGATAGCCAACGAAATCGACCGCATCGAGCGGACCAGGAACTACTGGTGGGACGAGGACAGCCACTGCCGGTTCTCCTTGGGAGGGGCGCAGGGCAAGTTCACACTGTCCCGCGTGGACGGCAAGTGGTATTGGCCGGATATGATGCTGCCCTCCACCCACATCGTCAAACCGAAGCCCCATGACCTTCCCGAGGCGACCAAGGTGGAACTGGCGACGATGCGATTGTCGGAACTGTGCGGCATCGACACACCGGCACGCGGCGAGATCACGGCGCAGCGCAAGACGGCCTATATCGTGGAACGGTTCGACCGTCGCCTGGAGGAAGGCCGAATCGTCCGACTACGGCAAGAGGACTTCCTGCAAGCGTTGGGATTGCCGACCCGCGACAAATACGATCCGTCGGCCGATGACTGCCTGGATCTCCTGCAACGCATCGATGCGTCGGGTTCCCTGTCCTACCGGTGGCTCGAAAGGCTGGCCTTCAACACGTCGTCCGCCAACAGCGACGCACATGGGAAGAACTATTCCCTGATCCTCGATCCCGCATCGGGGATACGCCTGTCTCCCCCAGTATGATGCGGTCGCCACCAGGTATTGGCCCGAGTTCAATTGGGAACTCACCATGCCGTTGAACGAGGATCACGCCTTCGCGGAGCACACCACGCCCCAGGATTGGGAGGATCTGGCGACACGTCACGGTCTCGATGGTTCGAGGGTGGCGGATATGGCCCGGCGTATGGCGGGGAAGGTCCTCGCCGGCATATCCGAATCCTGCGAGGGCCTGGACGCGCGGATGGCCGATCGCCTGAACGCGTGCTGGACGAAGGCGAACGAGTCCATCGAGCCGATCATGCCGGGAGACGAGCCGGCGAACTCTCTCGATCCAGCATCGGCTTTGCCCGATTCGCTCGGTTTTCCTTCCTCGGGCCGTACCATCTGAGCTTTTTCCGGGAAGCGTCCTAACGGCGGGGCCGGTTCTCCTCGTCAGAGGCGACCATGCTCCATAGACCGTATTCCGGCGCGATTCCGTAGCGTTCGCGCAGCATGTCGAACGTGTGCAGGCCCTCGCGCATCGCTGCCCGGTATTCGTCGTCGTCCGCCGCGTTGTTGAGGCTGGCGGCGATGCAGAACGCTTCGGATACGAGGCGTTCCATGTCGTGCGTGGACAGATTCTCGGGGTGTCTTTCTCGTCCGTCATCGAGGAAGGGCGGGCGGTTCTCCATCGCGGCGCGCCATTCCTGGACTGCCAGGGCGCGGCTTCTGGCATCGTCCGCCCAGTCGTCGCGCAGTCGTTTCAATCGCATGTCGTCGCCGAGCTCGAAGGCGTTGAACCGTTCCGTCCACCCGTCCGTGCTGCGCCACGTGATCCTGTAGCCGACCACCTGGCCGGGGTCGGTGAACGAGTCTTTGGCGGTTCCCCTGCGCAGCCTGGGGTCGATGGAGAAGCCTTCCCTGCGTATGCGGCGTATGAACTCGTCCTCGCTGCGCGATGCCTTGGCGCACGCCTCCACGATCCGGCCGACATGCTGGCGCGGCATCGTTGAGGCGGCGACCGCCGTGACGAGCCGGCTTCTCTCGTTGCCGTCCAACGCATCCCATCCCTCGTCGTCGCCGTACTCGTTTCGCGCCTTCCATTCGGCCCATTGACGCCATTGCCCGTACTGCCAGCTGACGCGCGTGCCGGTGTCGGAGCGTGCGAGCTCGACCAGTTCGGGGCGCGTCTTCTCCATCCGCCTGCATGATTTCTGCGCGTTGATCCGGTCGTGGTACGGGTTGATCCACCGTCGTCGGCGGCGAGCTGCACCATGATGTGCACGTGGTCGTTGCCGTTGGCGGACAGTCCGTGGCGGACCGCGAGCCATGTGACGCCCTGATCGTCGTCGCCGTCGATGATGTTCATGCGCGTCAGATAATCGCGGATGATGGCCTCCCATTCCTGGTCGGTCAGTATTCCGTGGCCGGCCTTGATGGCGAGCGAGCAGTGCCACACGCGCTTCCTGCCATGCTCTCGTTTCGGGATTGTTCTTGCCTCGCATGTCGGGCAGGAACGGATCGTCTTGCGTTCCCTGACGCGGTAGCGTCGGTCGAACCTGCGGCCTATCTCCGCATACGACGCCGCCGGCTTGCCATCCATGTCAAACAGGGGAAACATGTCGCCGCTCGCGCACACGAGATGCTGGTCGGTGTGTGTTCATTGCGCCGTCCCTTGCCGAACAGGTAGCGCACCAGGCCGGCCGGGTCGAACCCCTGACGATATTCGGTATCATACGATGATTCTCCGTCCGCGCGCCCGGCACGGCGGCGCCGTCTAGAAAACCAGTCCGTTGTCTAAATGAAATGCAACACCCGTTAGATTGGAAATTGCCTAGAAAACCAGTCCGAAGGGATGTCGCACCTGGGGGAAGTATATTCGCACCTGTCGGAAGAGGAACGCCAGGTCATCCAGATCGAGGTAGGCAACGGCGCCAGCATACGCGGGATCGGCGCGATGCTGGGCCGCAGCCCGTCCAGCATCAGCCGGGAGATCAAGCGCAACACATGGTTCCCGTCCAACGAGAACGAGTCGTACCGCCCGTACCGGCCGAAAAGACTGAAGGCGGGGCCATGGACCGGCCGCTACTACATCGCCGGGCCCGCGCAGCGCAAGGCCGACCGCAGGAGATCCAAGCCACGAAAGCCCTACCGGCTGTCGCACGACCGCCTGTGGGCGCAGGTGGCCGAATGGCTGGGCCGCGGCTGGTCGCCGCTGCTCATCAGCGGCAGGCTGCGCGTCCTGTGGCCGGACGATGCGCTCATGCGCGTGTGCCCGGAGACCATCTACCGATGGGTCTACTCCAGCAGGCCGCTTCGGGAACGCTGGGCGCGGTGCCTGCCGCGAGGGCACAGGCGGCGCCGCAGGCACGGCGGCAGGAGGACGTCGCGCTTCCCGATCCCCGGCCGAGTACCCATCTCCGAACGCCCGCCGGAGGCCGACGGCAGGAGCGCGTTCGGCCATTGGGAGGCCGACAGCGTCATCGGAGTGGGATGCAACCTGCACACCGACGGGTGGAGAGGAGGACCAGGTTCCTCATGGCCCGCGTCGTTCCGGACAAGACCGCCGGCGAGAGCGTCGGGGCGCAGCTGGGACATGTTCTCGCCGCTGCCGGCCGGCGCGCGCGTCAGCGTCACGCACGACAACGGCACCGAGTTCGCCCACCACGAAAGGCTGCGCGACGGGCTGGGCATGGCCACGTACTTCGCCGACCCGTACTCCAGCTGGCAGCGGGGAAGGGAACCGCAACGGATGATCCGCCGGTATCTGCCCAAACGGCAGATCCGGATCCGCCGGTCAGGAGATCGACTGATCAACAACCGCCCCAAACGCCGAGGCATTCGCCGACGAACTGCTAAATTACAGGACCAACCTTCTAAATAGACATCGGGCGTCCTTTTGCCGGCACGGCCACTTCGATAGAATTATCGGAAACGGACAAGGAGCTTTGATGGAACCGGTGAGGAACGATACGACGGCGGATAGGCGCACGGCCGTGGAACTGGCGAAGCGGGCTGGTCGATTCGATCTGGCGCACCGCCTCGAGGTCGATGGCGTCACCTTCCCCGACACGCAGGAGATCTTCGACGGCGCGCCCGAGGGTATGAGCGTGGACGATATAGTCACGGTGAACAACATCAAGCGCGCGTGGAGGGTTCCTGCTCGACAACATCGATTATCCAGTCGATTGGCAGTACATCCGCGAATACAACCGCATCATCGGCGAAGGCCTCGTGCGCGACGCCGGCCGCTTGCGTGAATACGGCGTGAGGATCGGCGGCACGGGATGGGTGCCGGAGATCCCCGCCGTCGAGTCCTCACAGGAAAGGGTTCGCGGCATCCTGGAGGAGTCAGAAGGGGAGGACACTGCGATGCTGCTGTTCGGCGCGGTCACGCGGGGACAATGGTTTTCGGACGGCAACAAGCGCACCGCGCTGATGGTTGCCAACCACCAGCTCATACACGACGGCATCGGCGTCTTCTCGATCCCTCCCGAAGACAAGGCACAGTTCGTCTCTATGCTCCTGCGCTACTACGAGACGGGCGACTACTCCCGGCTCTCCGATTGGCTCTCACAGAACGCCGTCGGCCATGTGCCCGGCGGGCTGACTTTGGCCCAATCGTCTGGGGCCGCGGAAAAGACGAATGATGCCGCGAACGGGATGGGCATCGTGCCCGGTGTTCCCCTCGATGGCCTCGATGGAGGTTCCGGCTTACTGAGGTGACGGTCGTGGCGTCCGGGGGTGCTCCCGAACTCCATGGGATTATTTACGGTCGGCTTGCGTGATGATGACTTCGAGCCGGCCTATAACGATGTCCCTGATCGCCGCGACGGTGGGCGGACTAAACCCGTACCACGACCGGATCAACGCGCAGAAATCATGCAGGCGGATGGGAAGACACGCCCCGAACTGGTCGAGCTCGCACGCTCCGACACCGGCACGCGCGTCAGCTGGCAGTACGGGCAATGGCGTCAATGGGCCGAATGGAAGGCGCGAAACGAGTACGGCGACGACGAGGGATGGGATGCGTTGGACGGCAACGACGCGCTCAGAAGACTGCTCGGCACCGGCGAGGACCGCAGGCCTCCCAAGGACACGGCATACCCACCGCGCTCATGTACCTAGGCGACGATGACGCGCCCGTGGTCGCCGACCTTGAAACCACATGGTACGACGCGCGACGCAACAAACCGAACCGCAGCGCCGAATGGCGTCTCTACTACGCGGCCTGCGAACCGATCGCATGGCCCGTCCCGGCGACCTCATGTGCTTCGGAATGCTCAGGGACAATCGCCTGCTGATCGTCATCACACAGCATGACAGCACGGCCGAGGCCCAGGCCAAATGGCTCTTCGGCATCGACGACGAACAGGAGGAGGGCGCGTTCCGTTTCCATGACAACACGGAACGTGAACTGGATGCCTTCGGCGCGCAGATCTTCGAAGCGCTCGGCATCAACGTCGAGGTGCGGGATGACACGCATCTCCCCGAGATGATCGGCCGATGGGGATACAGGTTCCCCAGCAACGAGGAGTTCGCGTCCTTCTCCCAATCCTCCTTGACGGACGTGGATCCCGCGCACGACGACCCGGACGACGTGGTGATCGAATACTACGACCGCAGCTACCTGCTGTTCAAACTCTATGAGCGGGCGGTCATCCAACACGACTACGATGCCGCGCCATTCGTGTCGGACGGCATCATCGACGTTGACTCGTTCACCTCGTTCTACACTTCCGTACGCAACCGGCGCATGAGCCGCGCAGGCAAGGTCCTCGAAATCCACTTCGCCCACATCCTCGACGCGCGGCATCGAATACGAGGCGCAGGCCAAGACGGAAAACGGAAAGAAACCCGATTTCCTGTTCTCCCTCGCAAGCCGCCTACGAGGATCCGACGTTCCCCGAGACGCAGCTGCGGATGCTCGCCTCGAAGACCTCGATCAAGGACCGTTTCCGTCAGGTCGCCGACGAGGCCAACAGGATCAGGGACAAGCACCTATTCACCTGACTCCCGGCGACGTGACCCATCCCAAGCTCGCCCAACTCGATGAACTGCACATCCACCTGGTCATGCCCAAGGTAGTCAAGGAATCCTATGACGACCTGATCCAGGGAGAAACCATGACGTTCTCCCGGTTCATCGAGGAGGTCCAGGGACTTCAGGCGGGCCGTCCTCAAAGCCTGACCCTCCTCTGACGGCCCGACGGGAGTCCTCCCTGATTTCGCCGACGGTTCGGCGACGGCGGCGACGCCGTTCCTGAAGTAGAATTGACGGAAAAGCAAGGAGCCACGATGGATGTTTCGATGATCAGACGGCCACAGGACTGGCCTTTCCCCATCCCGCAGATCACGGCGGAGAGCATAGACGAGCTGATCGACGCGCTGCACCGGGACGTGTCGGACTCGACTCTGAGCATCTACTACGACGCCGTGGACGGATGCAGCCGCGAGATGGAGAACGAGGATCGGGGAGATGATGGTACGCGAGTACTACCTGCATGACGGATGGGCGGCGAAGCATGGAACGGGTGCGTGATTTCTCGCCGTATGAGTTGAAGGTCAGCGTGTATGACGGGGCCGCCGAAAAAGCGAACCATGCTGATGGACGGCCACCTCTACATGGTCAAGTTCGGGTATGACGCCGCCCCGCAGGAGGAGCATC
>VOFF01001026.1_pt1 | contig 26001 bp, 49 predicted proteins | sample 5384061 | NCBI WGS metagenome assembly VOFF01 (sample SAMN12384725, study PRJNA508395) | human gut metagenome | isolation source: healthy gut E | host: Homo sapiens
GTCGTAGTCGATGGCTGCAATGTTTGCCTTCGGGTACTGACGGCGGATCTCTTTGATAACACCCTTACCTACAATGTGGTTCGGCAGACATCCGAAAGGTGGATACAAACAATATTCGGAACATCTCCATGGATCAGTTCCATCATCTCACCGGTCAGGAACCATCCCTCACCAGTCTGGTTACCCTCGGAAACAATGGGGCGTGCCATATTTGCCAGGTCGCGAATCTCTGCAGTCGGATGGAAAGGACGGCTTTCCGCAAGTGCCTCATTCGCAGTTTTACGAACCCAGTCGATTGCCTTAATACCCATATTTCCAAAAAGAATGCCTTGGATTTCTTAAATCCAAGATTATCGACCTTGAAATTCTGATTGTAGAAGCAGTAGGACATGAAGTCGATCAGGTCCGGTACTACAGGTTCAGCACCTTCGGCTTCCAGAAGCTCTGCATGGTGATTGTTTGCAGCCGGAAGGAATTTAACCAGAATCTCACCTACAATACCAACACGAGGCTTCTTCTCATCACTGATCGGGATGGTATCAAAATCGTGAACCATTTCCCGGCACATTTTCTTAAACTGGCTGTGGCTTAATGAGCTACCGGTAAGGAATGCAATCACACGTTTTTCCCAGATCTTGTGTTTTCGGATCACAATGCCTTTCTCAAGCTCATAAGGACGCATCCGGTAAATACATTTCATCATGATGTCACCGAATACGGCGGCGTATACAACGGCTTTCACCAGTGGAAGTGTCAGTTTGAATCCCGGATTGCTCTCCAGCCCACTTAAGTTAATGGAAATAACCGGCACCTGCTCCATGCCTGCTTTCTTTAGGGCACGGCGGATAAATGCAATATAGTTGGATGCGCGGCATCCGCCTCCTGTCTGGGACATGATGACTGCAGTCTTGTTCGGGTCGTATTTACCGGAAAAAAGAGCATCCATGATCTGTCCCACAACGATCAGGAGACGGATAGCAGGCGTCATTGTTTACATACTTCAGACCTACGTCTACGGCATGCTTGTTGTCATTTGGAAGCACCTCCAGATGATAACCGTTTGCATTAAAAGCGGCTTCCAATAAGGAGAAGTGCACCGGTGACATCTGCGGGCAGAGGATGGTGTAATCCTTGCGCATCTCCTTAGTAAACGAAACCTTCTCGATAGAAGATGGTTTAATGGTGCGCTCCCTTTTCTGAGCATCCTTTGCACGGAGGGCTGCGAGAAGGGATCTGACACGGATCCTTGCGGCACCAAGGTTGATTAACCTCATCAATTTTCAGACAGGTGTAAATCTTGCCGCTGCCATCCAGAATTTCATAAACCTCATCGGTGGTGACTGCGTCAAGTCCGCAGCCAAAGGAGTTCAGCTGGATCAGATCCAGATCGTCACGGGTTTTCACAAAGTTTGCGGCAGCATACAGTCTGGAGTGGTACATCCACTGGTCGTTGACGCGGATCGGGCGTTCCACAGGTGCCAGATGAGAGATGGAATCCTCAGTAAGTACGGCAATACCATAGCTGTTGATCAGATCCGGGATACCATGATGGATTTCAGGGTCAATATGGTATGGGCGTCCTGCAAGGACAATACCCCGGCGGCCTGTCTCCTTCAGATACTGAAGCGTCTCCTCGCCTTTTTTTCAATGTCCTTATGTACGGCATCCATTTCCTCCCATGCCTTGTGAGCGGCTTCCTTCACCTCGGATTCCGGGATATCCGGGGAAAATCTCAGTCAGTCTCTTTTGTAACGATCTCCTCAGAGGTCGGGGCCAAAAACGGTTCATAAAGGTAATGGACGGATCGTGAAGCTCGTCCACATTGTTCTTAATATTCTCTGCATAAGAGGTAACGATAGGGCAGTTGTAGTGGTTGACTGCATCCGGGAATTCATTTCGCTCGTAAGGGATACACGGGTAGAAAATGAATTTCACACCATTTTTTGATCAGCCAGGTCACATGGCCGTGGGCAAGCTTTGCCGGATAACATTCGGATTCGCTTGGAATGGACTCAATACCCAGCTCATAAATCTTTCTGGTGGAGGTAGGAGAAAGCACTACCTGAAATTTCAGTTCAGTAAAGAAGGTATACCAGAAAGGATAATTCTCAAACATATTTAAAACTCGCGGAATACCAACTTTTCCCCGGGTAGCCTTATCTGGTGAAAAGGAGGATAGGAGAAAAAGCCGTTTGTACTTGTATCGTAAAGGTTGGGGATATGATCTTTGTTCTTCTCTTTACCAATTCCTCGCTCACAACGATTACCACTGACAAACTGACGTCCTCCGGTAAACTTGTTGATCGTCAGACGACAGTTATTGGTACATCCGTGGCAGTTGGCCATGGATGTGGGTGTATTTCAGCTCGTTGATCTTTTCAATGGAAAGCATGGTGGTCTCACGGCCTTCTGCATGGTAGCGCTCCTTGGCAATCAGGGCCGCACCGAAGGCACCCATGATACCGGCAATGTCCGGACGAATCGCCTCACAGCCTGCAATGCGCTCAAAGCTTCGAAGTACACCGTCGTTGTAGAAGGTTCCGCCCTGTACCACAATATGACGTCCCAGCCTCTTTGGCATCGGAAACCTTGATAACCTTGTAAAGCGCATTCTTGATAACAGAGTAGGCAAGACCTGCGGAAATATCAGCTACGGATGCGCCTTCCTTTTGTGCCTGCTTTTACTTTGGAGTTCATAAATACAGTACATCTTGTTCCAAGGTCAATGGGGTGCTCTGCAAACAGGGCAGCCTTGGCAAAATCCTGTACGGGTAATTCAGAGACTTGGCAAAGGTTTCAATAAAGGAACCGCATCCGGAGGAGCATGCTTCATTTAACTGTACGCTGTCAACAGTCTTGTTACGAATCTTGATACATTTCATATCTTGTCCGCCGATATCCAGGATACAGTCTACCTCTGGGTCAAAGAATGCAGCTGCGTAGTAATGGGATACGGTCTCAACTTCCCCTCATCCAGCAGAAGAGCGGCCTTCATCAGAGCCTCGCCGTAGCCTGTGGAACAGGAAAATGCAATGTGGGCATCCTCCGGAAGAATGCTGTAGATCTCCTGGATAGAACGGATGGCTGTCTTAAGCGGGCTTCCGTTATTATTGCTGTAGAAGGAGTAAAGCAGGGTTCCGTCCTCACCTACAAGAGCAGTCTTGGTGGTGGTGGAACCTGCATCAATACCCAGATAGCAGTTGCCGTGATACTGGGAAAGGTCACCCTTCTTTACCTGATAGGCACTCTGACGCTTGTTAAATGCCTCATAGTCTTCCTCCGTGGCAAACAGAGGCTCCATACGTTCCACCTCGAAATCCAGTTTGATGGAGTTCTTCAGGCGGTTGGCCATATCTGTAAGGGAAACGGTTACCTCATCCTTCGCATTCATAGCAGAACCCATGGCTGCAAAAAGATGGGAATTCTCAGGTGTGATAGCGTGCTCGTCATCCAGCAGGGGTACGGATAAAGGCAGCCTTCAGCTGATCCAGAAAGTGAAGGGGACCGCCGAGAAATGCAACATGACCGCGGATCGGCTTGCCGCAGGCAAGACCGGAAATGGTCTGGTTTACAACTGCCTGGAAAATGGAAGCGGAAAGATCCTCCTTGGTGGCACCGTCGTTGATCAGAGGCTGGATGTCAGTCTTGGCAAATACACCGCAGCGAGCTGCGATGGGATAAAGCGCCTTGTAATTCTTCGCATATTCGTTCAGCCCGGTAGCATCAGTCTGAAGCAAGGATGCCATCTGATCGATGAAAGAACCGGTACCTCCTGCGCAGATACCATTCATACGCTGCTCAATATTGCCGCCTTCGAAGTAGATGATCTTGGCATCCTCGCCGCCAAGCTCGATGGCAACATCAGTCTGGGGCGCAATTTTCTGAAGAGAAGTGGATACCGCAATTACCTCCTGTACAAAAAGGAACGCCAAGGTGGTTGGCGAGTGCCATCCACCGGAGCCTGTGATCACCGGATGAAGGGTAAGCTCTCCAAGTTTGCCATAAGCTTTCGTCAGAAGCTCTGCCAGTGTTTCCTGGATGTTGGCGAAATGACGCTGGTAATCTGCGAAAAGCAGGGTGTCGTTTTCATCAAGTATTGCAATTTTGACAGTGGTGGAACCAATGTCAATTCCTAATGTGTTTTTTTTGCTCATGTAAAGAATATTCCTCCTCATCTTTTGCATATGTGCTTAAATCGTTACTGTTCACTCCGTTTACAGTAACACGCTTCGCGATGCACAGAAATCATGCTTTGCATGATTTCGCGCCGCAACTCTCGGGTTTTCTGTGAACTTTGTTCACAAAAACACCTCGCGGAATGTTACCAGTGAACAGTAACCTTAAATCTTCTTATTTATATGTGAAAAATTCAAATGCAGATATTCCGTAATATTATACGATACCCCGGCTTAAATGACAATGTAAAAAGTTTAACAAGGATTCTTCGCACAAGTGTTGAATTTTCGGTTATTTCGGGCTATAATATATGAAGTTTTTCTGCCCGTGTTTTACACTCTTTTTGCAAGTGTAAAAAGAAAAATGTCTTTGCAGGGCTGCAGAAACGGAAATTTTTTGAAGATAAAGACTTAAAAAAAGAAAGGATTCACATATGGCAAAATATACACTTATGAAAACAGAAGGCCGTGCCAAGCGTGCCCAGTTTGAGACAGTACATGGAACCATCCAGACACCTGTGTTTATGAACGTAGGAACTGTTGGAGCCATCAAGGGTGCAGTATCCACCATGGATCTGAAGGATATCGGAACGCAGGTGGAGCTGTCTAATACCTATCATCTCCATGTAAGAACAGGCGACAAGCTGATCAAGGAATTTGGCGGACTTCACAAGTTTATGGTCTGGGACAGACCGATTCTCACTGATTCCGGCGGCTTTCAGGTGTTTTCCCTGGCAGGACTTCGTAAGATCAAGGAAGAGGGGGTCTATTTCCAGTCCCATATTGACGGTCATAAGATCTTTATGGGACCGGAGGAGAGTATGCAGATCCAGTCTAATCTGGGTTCCACCATTGCCATGGCATTTGACGAATGTCCAAGCAGCGTGGCAAGCAGAGAATATGTACAAGCTTCTGTAGACCGCACTACCAGATGGCTGGAGCGCTGCAAGGCAGAGATGTCCAGACTGAACGGACTGCCGGATACAGTGAATAAAGAGCAGCTGCTTTTCGGAATCAATCGAGGGAGCTATCTATGCAGATATCCGTATTGCGCATGCAGATACCATTTCCAAACTGGATCTGGACGGCTACGCAGTTGGCGGTCTTGCAGTTGGGGAAACTCATGAGCAGATGTATCATCATATTCTGGACGAAGTCGTGCCTCACCTTCCGCAGAACAAACCTACCTATCTGATGGGAGTAGGTACTCCTGCCAATATTCTGGAAGGAGTCGCAAGAGGAATCGACTTTTTTGACTGTGTATATCCAAGCCGCAACGGACGTCATGGACATGTATACACCAATCATGGCAAAATGAATCTGTTTAATGCGAAATATGAATTGGATCCGTCCCCAATCGAAGAGGGATGCCAGTGTCCTGCCTGTCAGCATTACAGCAGAGCCTATATCCGCCACCTTCTGAAAGCGAAAGAAATGCTGGGAATGCGCCTTTGCGTGCTTCACAATCTTTACTTCTACAATCACCTGATGGAGGAAATCCGGGATGCACTGGATCAGGGCAATTTTGCAGAATATAAAGAAATGCGTCTGGCTGGTTTTGAAGAGGGGAAAAATCAACAGCAGATATAGTAAATGAAATTAATATAAAAAAATCGGAAAAATACTTGAAGAATCAAATTATTTTGTGTATTATATACTATAATGCGCTGGTGAAAAAAGACAGGGCGTGATAGTAAGATACAGGAGGAATAGCAAATGGACGCATCAAGCGGAATGAGTATGGGATTTACCATCGTATGGCTGGTTGTACTTTTCGGTATTATGTATTTTCTGATGATCAGACCTCAGAAGAAAGAGCAGAAGAGAGTACAGGCGATGCTCAGCGATATGGCTGTAGGTGACAGTATTGTAACTACAAGCGGCTTCTACGGTGTCATCATCGACATGACAGAAGAAGACGTGATCGTAGAGTTCGGTAACAATAAGAACTGCCGTATCCCTATGAGGAAACAGGCAATTGCCGAAGTTGAGAAAGCAGAGCAGGCTTCTGCATAATCAGATTCATCCGAATATGACAGAAACTAAGAACAGGCTTCATTCCATAAAGGGATGGGGCCTTTTTTTCTTCCGTGAATGTTTTGAGAATGGGGAAAAAGGCAGTTTTTTGACAGTTTTTTACTTTAACATGTTGAAATATTAAAGAAAGTGCGTTATTATAATAACAATTATCCATTGGTGTCAGGCGAGAGGTGATTTTCCGCTGGCATTCAGAAACGAAGGAGAGGAAATTATTATGAATTACAACATTTCACTGATCCCCGGAGACGGAATCGGTCCGGAAATCGTTGCAGAAGCAAAAAAGTTCTGGACAAAGTATGTGAGAAATATGGACATACTTTTTCTTATTCTGAAGTACTTTTAGGCGGAGCTTCCATTGATGTACATGGAGTACCGCTTACAGACGAGGCAATCGCTACAGCGAAAGCTTCTGATGCAGTTCTTATGGGTCTCTATTGGTGGAGATGCCAAGACATCCCCATGGTATAAGCTGGAGCCATCCAAACGCCCGGAGGCAGGACTTCTTGCAATCCGTAAGGCACTGAATCTTTTTTGCAAACCTTCGCCCTGCATATTTATACAACGAACTTCGTGCAGCATGCCCCTCTTCGCGATGAGATCATTGGAGACGGATTTGACATGATCATCGTACGAGAGCTTACAGGCGGTCTTTATTTTGGCGAGAGAAAACAGTAGAAGAGAACGGTGTAAAGAAAGCCATCGATACCCTTTCCTACAACGAAAACGAGATTCGCAGAATTGCCATCAAGGCATTTGACATTGCCATGAAACGCCGCAAAAAGTAACAAGCGTTGACAAGGCAAATGTTCTGGATTCCTCCAGACTTTGAGGAAAAGTAGTAGAAGAGGTAGCGAAGGATTACCCGGAAGTTACTCTTGAGCATATGCTGGTTGACAACTGCGCAATGCAGCTGGTGAGAGATCCCAAGCAGTTTGATGTTATTCTCACTGAGAATATGTTCGGCGATATTCTTTCTGATGAGGCCAGCATGGTGACAGGATCTATCGGAATGCTTTCCTCTGCCAGCCTGAACGAGACAAAATTTGGCCTTTATGAGCCAAGCCATGGCTCTGCACCGATATTGCAGGAGAGAATAAGGCCAACCCGATCGCAACCATTCTTTCTGCAGCCATGATGCTTCGTTTTTCCCTGGATCTGGATGAGGAAGCAAATGCAGTTGAGACTGCTGTACAGAAGGTTCTGACTGCCGGATACCGTACCGGTGACATTATGTCTGAGGGATGCATTCTGGTTGGAACGAAAGAGATGGGTGACCTGATCGCTAAGGAAATTTAGAATTCGAAATAAACAAAAAGCAAATGGATCATTTTTCCCGGCTATGAAGCATGAAAAAAAGGAGATACAAGTTATGAGAAGTGACGCAGTAAAAAAACAGGCGTACAACAGGCGCCGCATCGTTCCCTGTTTAATGCCCTTGGATTAACAAAAGAAGAAATGGAGCGCCCGCTAGTAGGAATCGTTTGTTCCTACAATGAGATTGTACCAGGCCACATGAACCTGGATAAAATCGCACAGGCCGTAAAGCTTGGCGTGGCAATGGCTGGAGGAACTCCGGTCATGTTCCCTGCAATCGCTGTCTGTGACGGTATTGCAATGGGACATATCGGTATGAAATATTCTCTTGTAACAAGAGACCTGATCGCGGATTCCACCGAGGGTATGGCATTGGCTCACCAGTTTGACGCTCTTGTTATGATCCCGAACTGTGACAAGAACGTACCAGGACTTCTGATGGCAGCAGCCAGAATCAACGTTCCTACCGTATTCGTAAGCGGAGGCCCGATGCTGGCTGGTCACTTAAACGGACACAAGACAAGTCTATCCAGTATGTTTGAAGCTGTTGGTGCTTATGCAGCAGGCAAGCCTTCAGAAGAAGACCTGACAGAATTTGAGAACAAAACATGTCCTACATGTGGATCCTGCTCCGGTATGTACACTGCAAACAGCATGAACTGCCTGACAGAGGTCCTTGGCATGGGTCTGAAAGGAAACGGAACCATCCCTGCTGTATATTCCGAGCGTATCCGTCTTGCAAAACATGCAGGTATGCAGGTTATGGAAATGTACAGAAAGAACATCCGTCCAAGAGATATCATGACAAAGGAAGCAATCCTCAATGCTCTGACAGTAGACATGGCACTTGGATGCTCCACAAACAGTATGCTTCATCTTCCGGCAATCGCACATGAGATTGGCTGGGATTTTCGATATCAGCTTTGCAAATGAAATCAGTGCAAAGACTCCAAACCTCTGTCACCTTGCACCTGCAGGCCCTACATACATAGAAGACCTGAACGAAGCAGGCGGCGTATACGCGGTTATGAACGAGCTGAATAAGAAGGGACTCCCTTCACACAGAGTGCATGACTGTAACCGGAAAAACAGTAGGCGAGAATATCAAGGACTGTGTAAACCTGAACCCAGAAGTAATCCGTCCGATTGATAATCCATACAGCACCACAGGCGGACTTGCTGTACTTCGGGGCAATCTTGCACCAGACGGAAGCGTTGTAAAACGTTCTGCAGTTGTTGCGGGAGATGATGGTTCATGAAGGACCTGCAAGAGTTTTTGACTGCGAGGAAGACGCAATCGCAGCAATCAAAGGCGGCAAGATCGTAGAAGGTGACGTTGTTGTTATCCGTTATGAAGGACCAAAAGGCGGCCCGGGAATGAGAGAGATGCTGAATCCTACTTCTGCAATTGCTGGTATGGGACTTGGTTCATCGGTTGCTCTGATCACAGACGGACGTTTCAGTGGTGCATCCAGAGGTGCCTCTATTGGACATGTCTCACCAGAAGCAGCTGTAGGTGGCCCGATTGCCCTTGATCGAAGAAGGAGATATCATCAGTATCAATATTCCGGAACTGAAACTGGAAGTCAAAGTTTCTGATGAAGAAATGGCAGCAAGAAAAGCAAAATGGCAGCCACGTGAACCAAAGATCACAACCGGATATCTTGCAAGATATGCTGCAATGGTTACTTCCGGAAACCGCGGTGCGATCCTTGAGGTTCCGAAAGCAAAATAATAAGATTCTTATCCGGACATGTGAATGGAATTATGGTTCATGAAAGTATGGTTCTTTCATAGCAAATGTCAGGGATTTTTACAGTATAATATACCAGGAGGAAATGAAATTGCAGCTTACAGGAGCGGAGATCATCATAGAATGTTTCTTTGGAGCAAAGTGTGGATACCGTTTTCGGATATCCAGGCGGAGCTATTCTGAACGTTTATGACGCCCTTTACCGATACAGTGATAAAATCAAACATGTACTTACTTCCCATGAGCAGGGAGCTTCCCACGCGGCAGACGGTTACGCCCGTGCGACAGGAAAGGTCGGGTGTGTCTGGCAACTTCCGGCCCAGGTGCAACCAACCTGGTAACCGGAATTGCCACCGCGTGTATGGACTCTGTTCCTGTGGTAGCAATTACCTGTAATGTTGGAACTGCCCTTCTTGGAAAAGATTCCTTCCAGGAAGTTGATATCGCAGGCATGGTAATGCCTGTGACATGACACAGCTATATTGTCAAAGATGTAACAAAACTTGCAGACACCATCCGCAAAGCTTTTATCATCGCCAAAAGCGGTCGTCCTGGTCCGGTACTCGTAGATGTGCCAAAGGACGTAACCGCAGCAAAATGTGAATATATCCGTCACACCATCACAGCCGTAGAGCCGAAGGTTGACACCATCCGTCCGAAGGATGTGGATACAGCAGCCCAGATGATCGCAGCAGCGAAAAAGCCATTTATTTTTGTTGGCGGCGGTGCTGTGATCGCAGATGCATCTGAAGAAGTCCGTGCACTTGCCCACAAGATCCAGGCTCCGGTCTGCGACAGCCTTATGGGAAAAGGGGCTTTTTCCGGAGAGGATGAGCTTTACACAGGTCCGGTTGGAATGCATGGAACCAAAACTTCCAACTACGCAATGTGCGAGTGTGATCTTCTGATCACTCTTGGTGCACGCTTCAGCGACCGTGTTACAGGAGATACCAAAGACCTTCGCGCCGAAGGCAAAGATCCTGCAGATCAATGTAGATGCAGCGGAGATCAACAAGAATATTGCAGTTGATGCCTCCGTGATCGGAGATCTGAGGAAGTGCTGAAGCTTCTCCTTGTGAAAATCCCGGAGAAGCGCCATGATGAATGGGTACAGCATATTCAGGAGATGAAAGAAAAATATCCCTTAAATTACGATCATTCCCAGCTTACCGGACCTTACGTGATCCAGAAGCTTTATGAACTGACAGGTGGAGATGCAATCGTTTCCACAGATGTAGGACAGCACCAGATGTGGGCGGCCCAGTATTTCAAATTTAAGGAGCCGAGAACCTTCCTGACATCGAGGAGGGCTTGGTACCATGGGATACGGCCTTGGCGCAGCAATCGGAGCAAAGATGGGCTGCCCGGACAAAACCGTGGTAAATATAGCAGGAGACGGCTGTTTCCGTATGAACATGAACGAGATCGCCACGGCAGTTCGCTGCGGCAAACCTCTTGTCCAGATCATTCTGAACAATCATGTTCTGGGAATGGTACGTCAGTGGCAGACTCTGTTCTATGAACAAAGATATTCTCAGACCATCTTAAATGATGGTGTGGACTTCGTGAAAGTTTCTGAAGCAATGGGAGCAAAAGCAATCCGCGTTACGAAGATGGAAGAAGTAGAGCCTGCACTTAAGATGGCGCTTTCATCAGAGGGTCCGGTAGTTCTCGATTGCTGGATCGACCAGGATTTAAGCGTATATCCTATGGTTCCTGCAGGAGCAAGTTTAGACGAGGTATTTGATGAGGAGGATGTGAAGAAATGAGCAGAGTGTGTACAATTTTTTCCGCAGGACCGGCGGTCCTTCCGGAAGAGGTGTTGAAAGAAGTCGCAGATGAAATGATGGATTACAATGGTACCGGCATGTCCGTTATGGAAATGAGCCACAGAAGTGCTGCATTCCAGGAAATCATTGACACAGCTGAGAAGGATCTTCGTGAGCTGATGAATATTCCGGACAACTATAAGGTACTTTTCCTTCAGGGCGGCGCTTCCCAGCAGTTTGCCATGATCCCAATGCACCTTATGAAAAACAAGGTAGCTGATTACATTGTAACAGGTCAGTGGGCAAAGAAAGCATACCAGGAAGCACAGAAATATGGAAAAGCAAACAAGATCGCTTCTTCCGAGGATAAGACTTTCTCCTATATTCCTGACTGCAGTGACCTTCCGATCAGCCCGGATGCAGACTATGTATATATCTGCGAAAATAACACAATTTATGGAACAAGTTCAAAGAGCTTCCAAATACAAAGGGCAAAACACTTGTGGCAGATGTATCCTCCTGTTTCCTTTCCGAGCCGGTTGATGTAAGCAAATATGGTATTGTTTATGGTGGTGTTCAGAAAAACGTCGGACCGGCAGGTCTTGTGATTGCAATTATCCGTGAGGATTTGATTACAGAAGATGTACTCCCGGGAACACTACCATGCTTACCTATAAGACACATGCAGACGCTGGTTCCCTTTATAATACTCCGAATGCTTACTGCATTTATGTATGCGGCAAAGTTTTCAAATGGCTGAAGAAAATGGGCGGTCTGGAAGAGATGAAGAAACGCAACGAGGAGAAAGCAAAGATCCTTTACGATTTCTTTGATTCCAGCAAGCTTTTCCATGGCACCGTTGTTCCGAAAGACCGTTCTCTTATGAATGTTCCTTTTTGTAACAGGAGATAAAGAGATGGATGCGAAATTCGTTGCTGAGGCTGCCAAGGCAGGTCTTGTGAACCTGAAAGGCCACAGAACCGTTGGCGGTATGAGAGCAAGTATTTATAACGCAATGCCAAAGGCTGGTGTGGAAGCGCTGGTTGCATTCATGAAAGAAGTTTGAGGAGGAAAATGCATAATGTTTCAGTATCATTGCCTCGAATCCTATCGCCCAGAAAGGCCTGGACATTTTTTGATGATAATTATAAAAAAAGCAGATACTCTGGATGACTGCCAGGCAGTTCTTGTAAGAAGTGCCAAGATGCATGACATGGAGCTGCCGGAGAGTGTTGCTGTGGATCGCACGTGCCGGAGCTGGAGTCAATAACATTCCGGTGAAAGAGTGTGCAGAGAAAGGCATCGTTGTATTTAATACTCCTGGAGCCAATGCAAATGGTGTGAAAGAGCTTGTTCTTGCCGGCATGCTTCTGGCTTCCCGTGACATTGTGGGAGGTATTGAGTGGGTACAGAGAGAAAAAGACCAGGAAGATATTGATAAGCTTTTTGTTGAGAAACAGAAGCGAAAAACAGTTTGCAGGCTGTGAGATCATGGGCAAAAAGCTTGGTATCATCGGTCTTGGTGCTATCGGAAGCATGGTGGCAAATGCAGCAGCTTCCCTTGGTATGGAGGTTTATGGATATGATCCATACATTTCCATCGATGCAGCATGGAACCTTTCCCGTACTATTAAGCACAGCAAGAGCCTAGATGAGATTTACAGCAAGTGCGATTATATCACTGTACATGTACCGCTTCTGGATTCCACAAAGAAGATGATCAACAAAGAAGCTTTTCGACAAGATGAAAGACGGTGTTGTTCTTTTTAACTTTGCCCGTGACCTTCTGGTTGACGAGGATGCACTGATTGAGGCGCTGAACAGCGGCAAGGTGAAAAAGTATGTAACAGACTTTGCCAACCATACAGTTGCAGGTCATGAGGGCATTCTGGTAACTGCCTCATCTTGGAGCATCCACAGAGGAATCTGAGGAGAACTGTGCAGTTATGGCTGTGAAGGAGGTTCGTGATTTCCTTTGAGAATGGTAATATCAAAAACTCCGTAAACTTCCCGAACTGTGATATGGGTACCTGCGTAGCAGTGGGACGTATTGCCATTACACATAAGAACATTCCTAACATGATAAGCCAGCTGACAAAGATCCTTGGTGCTGAGGGCCCTGAACATTGCAGACATGACCAACAAGAGTAAAGGTGAGTATGCGTATACTCTGATCGATCTGGAGAGTGCAGCTTCCGCAGAGGCACTGATGCGCTGAAGGCCATTGAAGGTGTTTCAAAGGTTCGCGTGGTGAAATAAATTCAAATACAGATAATTCGACATTAAGACAACAGAATGTTAATATAGGTATAGAAAAGAGTGTTGCTGATAGACGGTTAGCCCATATTGGTTAGCAAAATTGCCGCTTAGTTTTTACAGACAGGCGGCTATTTTTTGTGTATTATTTTACATCTTTGTGTATAAAGCAGGTTGCCGAAGCTTACAACTGCTATAAGGTCAACAACTCATTGGCTTAGCCCTCCTTTCCACTGAATTCCCTTACGGGTTTCTATGTAATCAGAGAGTCACAGTCCCTCTGTTGAAGGACTAACCGCCTACCGTTATGGCAACACCCATATAATAATTATATCAGCTTTGGTAAGGAAACACAACCTGGATATTTAGCAATAGAATAAAAAATATTTTTAACAATAAAAACAGAAACAACCTAATTCGAAAGAATTAGTTGTTCCTGTTTTTATTGTTTATATGTTTTATTTTTTATGTAGATTATCTGCCATTCTTTGCAATAAATTCCTCAACCTCTTCGCGAGTTGGCATCACGCGGAGAGCACCCTTTGCGGGTAGTGATAAGAGATGCGCCTGCGTTTGCGAAGGTAAGCATTTCCATTAGGTTCTCGTCGGAGAGGTCTTCCAGACCGTGGTCGAGAACATAGTTCAGGATGCTGGCACAGAAGGTGTCTCCGGCACCTGTGGTCTCAATGGTGTGCTCCGGCGAGGAATGGAGCGCATTCTCTACGCGGCGTCCCTTGTAATAAGCGCGGCTTCCGTCTTTACCCATGGTGATAAGAACCAGCGGGATGTGATATTTCTCTTCGATCAGCGCAGCACCCTTGTCGTAGTCGGTGGTATCGAAAAAGGAATTCCACTTCGTTGTCAGAAATCTTCAGAACGTCACATTTGGTAAGACCGTACTCAATCTCGACACGGGCATCCTCGAGGGATTTCAGAGTGGCGGGCGCAGATTGGGGTCAAAGGTGATGATACAGCCGGCTTCTTTTTGCTACCTCAATGGCATGACGTGTAGCTTCACGTACGCCCTCATGGGTGTGGACAAATGCCAGTGTGGTATGTACTTCTTCATCCATAATAAGAGCTCTTGTATCAATTCCAACTTCTTCAACAGCAGCCTTCATTGGTTTCCGAACATATCCTTTCCAACTTTTCCGATAAAAGCGGTTTTCTTGCCAAGGCGCTCAAGCATAGCCAGAACATTACATGGAGCTCCGCCCGGGTTCGCTTCCATGATTGGGTTGCCCTGCGCGCTGGTTCCATTCTCGGTGAAATCGATGAGAAGCTCGCCAAGTGCAGTTACGTCGTAGTTTCGATTACTCATTGAAAAATCCTCCTTAGGTGTTTTCAAAATCATATACCAATAATTTAACGCAGAGGGGTGTATTTGTCAAACAAATTTCTTTCTTTTTCCCGCTTAAAATGGTAAAATAGAACTATCAAAATTATGGTCGGATCGACGGGAAAATTATAACAATATTAACATATTTTCCGGAAATCCGACAGTCCGTGAAAATTGGCGGGGAAATGGAGAGACTTATGAGCAAAACAGTATATGATTATATGGACTGGCCAGAAATTGAAGCGGTTGTATACGGGGAAGAAACAGCGCCAAGAGATGTGATGGGACCCAGACTGACACCGGATGGTGTACTGATACAGGGCTTTTTTTCCGGAAGCCAGAGCTGTGGCAGTGGTTATAGGGCGCAAGAAATATGAAATGGAGAATTTGGAGGACGAAATTTGGTTATTATGCAGTGCTGATCCTGGAAGAAAGATTCCGGATTACGAATTTCAGATAGAATTTGAGAAAGAGACGAAGAAGTTTAAGGACGCTTATGCTTTCGGCGGGCTTCTTACAGAGGATGATGAGAGGGCTTTTCTTGGCGGCGTTTATTATGAGGCATATAAGAAAATGGGCGCACATCCCATGGTGATGAATGGGGTAGCAGGCACTCATTTCGCAGTGTGGGCGCCAAATGCAGTTCGGGTAAGTGTGGTTGGTGAATTTAATAATTGGGATGGCAGAGCACTCCCTATGCATAAGATGCCTATGTCGGTATTTATGAATTGTTTATCCCGGGAGTAAAGGCGGGGGACGCCTATCGTTATGAAATTAAGGCAAAAGGGGATGTGCTCCTTCAGAAAGCAGATCCTTATGGAAACAGAACCCAGCCTGCACCATTGTGGAATTCTGTTGTAGCGGATGTCTCTGATTTTACATGGAATGACAGCAGTTGGATGGCTGAACGTAAGAAATATGATGACCGCAGGCAGCCGGTTTCCATTTATGAGACAAGCCTGGGACAGTGGGAATCAGGGGAAAGAGCTGGTGACCTTTGCGAAAGAAAAGGGATATACCCATGTGGAACTTCATCCGGTTATGGAATTTCTGGAGGATGGTTCAGATGGATATCCTACATCTGCATATTTTGCAGTCAGCACACGTTATGGCACACCAGCCAGATTTTGCAGCACTGGTAGATGAGCTTCATCGGTGGGAATAGGCGTGATCCTTGACTGGTCACCGGCACAGTTCCCGAGATACGCAGGCGGTCTGGAGAAATTTGACGGAACACCTCTTTATGAAGTGAAAGACCCGGAAATGGCAGTCCACCCAATGTGGGGCACCATGCTTTATAATTATGACAGTCCTATGGTAATGGATTTCCTGATTTCCAATGCCTGTTTCTGGCTGGAGGTTTTCCATGTGGACGGTCTGCGTATGGACGATGTGGATGCCATGCTGTATCTGGATTATGGCAGAAAGGATGGATGGACGCCGAATATGTATGGCTCAATGAGAACCTTCCTGCCATTGAATTTCTGAAGCATCTGAATTCCATTGTGAAGAAGCGTGATCCAGGAGCACTTCTGATCGCACAGGAGGATGGTCTGTGGCCGGAGCTGACTGACAGTGTGGAGAATGATCACATTGGGTTTGATTATAAGTGGAGTGGCGGATGGACAAGAGATTTCCTCTTTTATCTGTCTGTGGATCCGATTTTGCGGAAGAATTATCATGATCAGCTGACTTTGTCCACCTTATACGCATATTCTGAGCATTATATTCTTACTCTTGGAAACAGAGATGTGGGAAGCCTGAATGAGTTTATGGCGAAGCTGCCAGGAAATGAGAAGCAGAAGCTGGCTCAGGTGAGAGAGGCTTATTCCTATATGATGGTGCATCCTGGCTGTAAAATGATGGCACCGGGGACTGATATGCCGGAGGGACTTGCCAAATGCATTCAGGCGTTGAATACCCTTTATAAGAGTTCGCCTGCTCTTTATCAGATGGATGATGAGTATGACGGATTTGAGTGGGTTCAGCTGATGAAATACGAGGAGAATGTGATCACTTTCCTGCGTAAGACAGAGAAACCAGAGGAAACGCTGCTTGTAATCTGTAATTTCGCCGCAATACCCTACGAGAATTACCAGGTGGGCGTGCCTTTTGCAGGAAAATATAAAAGAAATCTTTAATAGCGATGCAGTAGAATTCGGCGGCGAGGGTGTAGTAAATTCTCGTGTGAAGACAGCAAAAGCAGAAGAGTGCGACGAACGTGAGCACTCTATTAAGGTGAAACTGCCGGCACTTGGTGTAAGCATCTACAGCTGCACTCCCGGGAAAGCCCCAGCCAGGAAGAAAGTGACCGCAGCGAAAACTGCGAAAGATAAGACTGCGAAAGATAAGACTGCGAAAGATAAAAGGAAAACTGGTAAGGACTGTGAAGGCAAAAACTCCAGCAAAGAAGTCAGTAAAGGAAGAAAAAAAGCTACGAAAGTAGAAGAAGCTGTCAAGGCAGAGAAAAGGCAGAAACAGTGAAGAAAAGAGCCACAGTAAAAAATGACAATAACAAAGCAGACAGAAATAGCAAATGAGAAATAAATAGCCAATAAGTAATAAAATAGCAAAAAAGACTGTATTTACATATCTGAATTTCAGATGTGAGGAATGCAGTCTTTTTTGAATCTTTTTTACAATAAGCAAGTAGCGAAGCAGATCAGAAATATCCGATTGATGCAAATAAAAAAAAGCTGGAAATGAGACTCGAACTCACGACCCCTTCATTACGAGTGAAGTGCTCTACCGACTGAGCTATTCCAGCTTATGGAATGATAAGTGTATAAAATTTATACACTTATCAGACACAAAAATATTTTAAGTTATAAGCAGCCATTTGTCAAGAAAATCTTGGGTAAAAATTCTGATTTATCGTGGGTGAAAATTCTGATTATACGATTTTAAACCAGTCTTTTTCCTCAAACTCAACTACCGTACAGTCATTGGCATAAGTACATTCCGGTAAAATGATCATTGCATGAAGGACATCGTTGTTTACTGGCAGAGGACATAAATGCCAGATAGCGGCATTGATCTTTACCATACATCCTTTGGGAACAAGGAAGGCCTTTGTAAGTTCCGGGACTGGCGTACCGGCAGATGCAGGAGCAACATGAATGATCATATCATCATCCAGTGCTACAATTCCTTCCCATGTCGTTGTATGGTATTCTGCCATCTTAACGATTCGCTCATCTTTGCGTACGGCAATGGAGAAAATCCCATACTTCCCATACAGGTACCGAGATACGATCCGGATAAAATTTGTGGATTTCGCCCTGTAAAGGATAACCTTCCGGTTCAGTCATGGAACAGTAGGTGCCAAAGGGCGCAAAATCTGTTGGATTAATTTTTACAGCTGTAATTTCTTTCATGGTAAACCTCCTCAAATGTAGTAAAAACCCTTGAAGCTATTGTATCATGGTGTTGGAAAAAGCTCAATAAATATCTTTAAAGGGATAGTGTGAATAAAGAAAGGCAGTTAATATTTTTAATAAAAGTTTTATAGATTTAAGAACGCAGTATGTGTTATTATAAAAATGTAGATAAAGTTCATAAAGAAAGGCTTGTGGTGAATGAAAGTACCAAACAAATTGTCAAAAATGCTTTCTACCGCAGGAGAAAAGGCAGCGTATGATAACGCATGTAAGAAATTATTGTCAAACAAGATTATTCTTGCATGGATTATGAAAAGCTGTCTGCAGGAGTACAGGGAGTGTGCAATACAGGAAATTGCAGAGAAATACATAGAAGGAGATTTTGTATGTTTCTGAAATTCCAGTATATCCGGAGGAAGAAACTCCCGAATTGATAAAAGGACTATCTACTGAAGATACGACCATAGCGGAAGGAACAGTAACCTATGATATGCGCTTTAGTGCATTGATACCAGGCACTGACAATCGATTGAGTCTGATCATTAATGTGGAACCTCAGAATAATTATTATCCTGGGTATCCCATCATTAAGCGTAGCATTTATTATTGTTGTAGGATGGTTTCTTCTCAGTATGGAACGGTTTTTTTACAAACTCACATTACGAAAAGATAAAGAAGGTATATAACGTATTCATATGTATAAATCCTCCAAATTACCGAAAAAAAAATACAATTAATCGGTATTCTCTAAAAGAGGAAAATATGATGGGAAATGTACATGAAAAAGAAGAAAATTACGATCTTCTGACAAATGTGATTATATGCCTTGGGGATGCATATGATAAAGAAGCGTCTGGCATCCTGCGAATGTTGGAAGTTTTACTTTCAGATAAACGGAATGCTTCAGAGAAAAGGATGATTTTGCAGGACGATTTTGGAATCAAATGGAAATGGATTTAGAAAGTGAGGTAACAGATGTGGGACATGTTCTTGACGATGTAGCACAGAGAAATTATGAAAAAAGGAGTTTGCGAGAGTTTGGTTTCTTCAATTAAAACTCTTACAGAAACAATGAACTGGTCTGTGGATCAGGCTATGGATGCACTTAAAATTTCTGAAGAAGATAAAGAAGAAATACGTAAAAAATATAATATTGGATAACATTTTGCAAGGGAGCAGAGCCAATTTGGTTCTGCTCCCTAATCTGTTAAATGAAAATGAAAAAATATGTTATCAATGGGAAAATAACTGTTTTCAAATGATTCATTCTATGATAGAATACACCTTGATTGCAAACAAAGGAGATGAGGTACATGTCAGGTTATTCCGCCCCAGGCTTTTTAGAAAAGTTGTACCTTTTTTTTTTTTGAAGAATTATATGGGAATACGGGTTACCGATATAGCAATATACAGTAATGGCGCTATATAAACATGCACCGTGTTTATATAGAGATTTTCTGAATGTATGGCTATAGGGGTATCCCGTATTTTTTTCGTACTTCACTTAACATTACAGCCGAGCGTGTTAAAAAAAGGCTTTCTTCAAAATGCGTGTCACAATTTGTGGAAGCCTGCAGGAATAATTTTTCAAACACGCTCCAGAAAGGAGGAGACAAATGTCTGACTCATTTCTTGAATTAAGAAATCTGAAAAAAAGTTTTACATCAGAAGAATATGTTCTACAGGGAATTAATCTGCAAATTGATCGGGGAATTCGTCACCTTGCTGGGTGCTTCCGGCTGCGGCAAGACGACCACTCTTCGCATCATCGCAGGACTTGAGCAGCCGGACAGCGGAAGTGTATGGTGGAGGGGAAAGATGTGACGAATCTGGAGCCAAACCAGAGAGATGTGAACACGGTATTTCAGAATTATGCCCTTTTTCCCCATATGAACGTGGCGGATAACATCGGGTATGGTCTGAAAATACGAAAAGTACCAAAAGCGGATATAAAGAAAAAAGGTTAAGGAAATGCTTGGAGCTGGTTCAGCTGGAAGGCTTCGAGAAACGAAAACCTGCGGAGCTCTCCGGTGGACAGAAGCAACGTGTAGCCATTGCAAGAGCATTGGCAAATAATCCCCGTGTACTGCTTCTGGACGAGCCCTCTCGGAGCTCTGGATCTGCAGCTTCGACGGACGATGCAATTGGAACTGAAGCGACTGCAGAAGAAGCTTGGAATTACCTTTATCTATATCACCCACGACCAGGAAGAGGCCATTAATATGTCCGATCGGATCGTGGTAATGAATCAGGGGCAATTTGAGCAGATCGGCACTCCGGATGAGATTTACAACCATCCGAAGACAAGTTATGTGGCAACCTTTGTGGGAAATGCCAATATTTTAAAAGGAAAAGTTGTAGAAATAAATGGTTCTTATGCACAGGTTCAAATAGGTAATGACACTGTTTCCGTTTATACAGAAGAGATTGTAAAGGTGGGAGAGCAGCTTACCCTGGCTGTGAGAAGCGAAAATATTCTGCTGGATGAAGCTGAAATGGAAAATGTAGTTGAGCAAAATGAAGCTGAGGGAACTGGCAGACATCTTCACGCAACTGTGAAGGAGAAGAATTTCGCTGCAGGTCAGCTGCGAGTTCTGCTTGCTTTGTCTGACGGCACAGAACTCACAGCCAGCCGGTTTGGCATGAATGCAAACATTCAGCCAGGTCAGCAGATAAAATGGTATTTTGATCCGCGAAATGCAGTTGTAGTAAATCGGGAGTTTAAGACGAAAGAGCCTGTTGATATGTCAGGAGGAAATCAGTGATGGGCGGTCTCAGTAACAGCCGTGGCAACAGCCGGCAATCTGCACCTGTAAAGAACAGCCACGGCAACAGCCAGGGATCTGCACCTGCAAAGAATATCCGCGGCAATAGCAAGAGTGCTGCATCCACCAGGCATACCCGCGCCACCATCTGGATGATCCTGCCATTATATATTTTCACCTTTGATCTTCGTGGCATGCCCTCTTATCTATATGGTAGCTTTAAGCTTTGCCACCCCGGGAGAAGTCCACGGCGTGCAGTGGATCTTTACCCTGGATAATTACAGGAATATTTTGGAACCAGTGTACCTGGACACCTTTGTCCAGTCCTTCCAGCTGGCCATTACAAGTACTGTTTTTATCACCCTGATCGGGTATCCCTTTGGCTATTTTATGGCGAAATTACCAGCAGGCGGCAAAAAGAAAGCTATGCTTCTTCTTATGCTTCCCTTCTGGGTGAATTCCCCTGATCAGACTTTACGGCTGGATCATCATCCTTCAGAAAAAAGGCGTTCTGAATTTTGTGCTGAAAAAAGCTTGGCCTGATCGAGAAGCCGCTGAAAATCATGTACAGCTACCCGGCAATCGTCATTGGTATGATATATGTGTTATTGCCATTTATGATTCTGTCAGTATATTCCAGTGCGGAAAAACTGGACTGGTCACTGGTAGAAGCTGCCCGTGATCTGGGGGCAGGTAAGGCAAAGGCCTTCTGGACAGTGAGCTTTAAGCTGACCCTGCCGGGACTTTTGTCCGGCGTAATCCTAACCTTTATTCCATCTATGGGACTGTTTTTCATAGCAGATATCCTGGGCGGAAACAAAGTTGTGCTGGTGGGAAGTCTGATCCAGGATCAGATGACCCGGGGAAATAACTGGCCCTTTCGCGGCTGCACTGGCGGTGATCATGATGATCCTTACCACTTTGATGATCCTGCTGTACCGTAAGGTTACCAATGCGAAAGAAGTGGAGGGGTTGGGATGATAAAAATACAAAATAATGAAATAGAAGTGCTGGATCCGAAAATGCAAGGTGAAGACGCCGAGGCTAAAAAACGGTACATTAGTTAAAAAGTTTGGAAAGAAGAGAAATACAGGCTCTGGCATGAAAAGGAGCACCCGCTTTGAGAAGATATACCTTGGTATCATTTTCTTCTTAATGTACCTCCCAGTAGCCGTAGTCGTCATTTTTCCTTCAACGAATCCAAGCTTCCCGTACGTCTCACCGGATTTTCCCTCCAGTGGTACGAGAAATTATTCGCAGACAGCGCCATGATGGAAGCCCTGGTAAACAGCCTGATCCTGGGCGTGGCAAGCTGTGTAGTTTCTGCTGTCATCGGAACGCTGGGGGCGGTAGGTCTGTCACGGATTCACTGGAAAACAAAAGGCGCATTGGAGTACATTTCTATTTTGCCCCTTATGATACCGGAAATTATTCTGGGTATGGTACTGATGGCATTTTTCTATATGCTGAATCTGCCCTTCGGAATGCTTACCCTGCTGATCGGACATACGGTGTTTTGCGTTCCCTATATATTGATGGAAGTAAAAGCAAGGCTGGTGGGCATGGATCCTTCCCTCGAGGAAGCTGCCCGGGATCTTGGAGCCACTTCCCTGAGAGCCTTTCTCGACGTTACGCTGCCACTGATCATGCCAGCTGTGGCATCCGGTTCCTTGCTTGCCTTTGCCATGTCCATGGATGATGTGGTAATCAGTATTTTTATCAATGGACCCAGGCTGTCCACTTTGCCCATTAAGGTGTACACCCAGATCAAAACCGGAGTAACCCCGGAAATCAATGCCCTGTGTACGATTATGCTGGCTTTTACAGTGGTGATCCTTCTTGTTTACTCTCTTATAAAGAAGTTAAAGAGGAAGTATATAAGTAGTCTGCTCACAGGAATCAGCGAAGAAAATCATGGATAAAAGCCGGTTTTTTCACGGCATGAGGAAATATATGGATATTTCCACTTAGGGACGGAAAGGAGCACACGAATGAACAAACTCATAGAGTTGAAAAATCTCACAAAAAAACTTTGATGACCAGCAGGTTCTCCGCGGAATCAATCTGGACATCTATGAGAACGAGTTTCTCACCCTTCTGGGACCAAGTGGCTGTGGAAAGACCACAACCCTTCGTATTATTGCAGGCTTCGAGGAGCCAAGCGGCGGCGAAGTATTGTTTAACGGAATTGAGATTTCCAAGCTGCCTCCCTATAAGAGAGAGGTAAATACCGTTTTCCAGAAATATGCCCTTTTTCCCCATCTGAATGTGGCAGAGAACATTGGATTCGGTCTGAATCTGAAAAAAAGTGGACAAGGACGTGATCGCCCAGAAAGTCACTAGAATGCTGAAAATGGTAGGTCTGGAGGGTTTCGAAAAAAGAGATGTCACCCTGCTCTCCGGCGGACAGCAGCAGCGAGTTGCCATTGCTCGTGCGCTGGTAAATGAGCCGAAAATCCTTCTTCTTGACGAGCCTCTTGGCGCCCTGGATGCGAAAATACGAAAACAGATGCAGATCGAGCTGAAAAAATCCAAAGAGGAGGTTGGAATTACCTTCATTTATGTTACGCATGACCAGGAGGAAGCCCTTTCTATGTCTGATACCGTGGTCGTTATGAATAACGGTGAAATTCAGCAGATCGGTTCTCCTACCGATATTTACAACGAGCCCGAAAACCGCTTCGTAGCAGGCTTCATTGGAGAGTCCAATATTATAGAAGGAATTATGATCAGAGATTATCTGGTGCAGTTCGACGGATTTGAATTCGAATGCGTAGACAAAGGCTTTGAGGATAATGAAGAAATCGAGGTTGTGCTTCGTCCTGAGGACCTTGACATTGTGGAACCATCCCAGGCGAAAATCAACGGTGTTGTCCGAAACGTCACCTTCAAAGGCGTTCATTATGAAATTCTCGTAGAAACAGAACTGCGCACCTATAAAGTTCAGACCACCGATTATGCGGAAGTGGGCCGCCAGGTAGGACTGAAATTCGGACCGGAAGACATTCACGTCATGTACAGAATGGGAGCTTATTGATGAAACAGTTTAAGCGCCTGATCATTCTTACTTTATCTGGGCAATTGTTATCCTTGTGATCCCACTGTTTCTCATTGCCCTGTATGTTCACCACAGAAGGAAATGAAGTAATGACACTTTCCTTCACCTGGGGAATTTTGCCAAATTCCTGGAAGCTACCTACCTGAATGTGATCCTGAAATCCTTCTGGCTGGGACTTCTCACCACCTTTATCTGTCTGGTGCTTGGCTATCCCCTTGCCCCTGATCATTGCGAGATGCTCTGAGAAAGTCCAGGGACTTCTCATTATGCTGGTAACCATTCCAATGTGGATCAACATGCTTCTTCGTACTTATGCGTGGATGAATCTTCTTGCAGATAACGGAATCATCAATAACCTTCTGGCAAAAAATCGGACTGGGACCTATCAGTATGATGTATACGGATTTTTCCGTAATGGTAGGCCCTGATCTGCAACTTTATGCCCTTTATGATCATTCCTATCCATACATCCTTAAATAAAATGGATAAATCCCCGATCGAGGCAGCCTACGATCTGGGAGCCAACCGTTTCCAGACCTTCTGGAAGGTAATCTGAAGCTGTCCCTGCCAGGGGTGGTAAATGGTATTATGATGGTTTTCCTTCTTGCCATTTCCTCCTTCGTTATCCCGAAGCTTCTGGGAGGCGGACAGTACATGCTCATCGGTAACCTGATCGAGTCCCAGTTTATCTCAGTTGGAGACTGGAATTTCGGAAGTGCCATTTCCATGATTCTGGCGGTGATCATTTTGATCTCCATGAGTCTGATGAAGCGGATGGACAAGGAAAAAGGAGAATAGGAGGATATCATGCAGAAAAAACAAGCTTTTTTCAGAGATTTTATGTGGCCATCTGTCTGGTATCTTTTACTTGCCAATCCTGGTGACCATGATTTTTTTTTTCCTTTAATTCCTCCAAATCCCACGACCAGGTTTACGGGATTCTCCATGAGATGGTATACAGAGCTGCTGCACAATACAGAAGTCAGCAAAGCGGTTTACGTGTCTGTGACCATCGCCATCCTGGCAACTGTGATCTCCACAGTGCTGGGAACCATCACTGCAATTGGTCTTTTCAAAGTCCCGGAGGGTGTTAAAGGAAACACTTTTAAATATCAACAACCTGCCCATTTTGAATCCGGATATTGTTACCGCAATCGGATTGATGCTTCTGTTTTCTTCACTGGGCTTTCGGAAAGGGTACTTTACCATGCTGCTGGCACACATTTCCTTTTGTACGCCATATGTGATCACCAGTGTTTATCCCAAGGTGCGAAGCCTTGACCCGAACCTGGCAAATGCAGCCATGGACCTTGGAGCAACTCCGTTTCAGGCATTGACCAAGGTAATCGTGCCCATGATCAAGGATGGCATTTTCGCCGGTGCGCTGCTGGCATTTACCATGTCCTTTGACGATTTCGTAATTTCGTACTTTGTATCCGGAAACGGTGTAAAGAATATTTCCATTGTGGTCTATAATATGACCAAGCGAATTAACCCTACCATCAACGCTTTGTCAACCATCGTAATCGTAGTCATTGTGCTGGTAATGGTTTTCGCAAATGTACTTCCGAAGATCCTGAAAAGCATGCCAGCAAGCATGCGAAAAAGATTCAGCGTGTGATCGCCCTTCTGCTGGTTTTCGCTCTTGGCTTCGGACTGATCAAGTGCGGAGGCGGTGCAGCGGAGAACCATGTCCTGAAGGTTTATAATGCAGGAGAATATATGGATCTGGATCTTCTGACACAGTTTGAGCAGGAATATAATTGTACTGTAGTTTACGAAACTTTCGAATCCAACGAAATGATGTACACCAAGCTTTCCGGCGGTGAGTCCTATGACGTGCTGATCCCTTCGGATTACATGATCGAGCGTCTGATTAAAGAGGATTACTTACAGTATATTGACTGGGATCTGATCCCGAATAAGGGCAGCCTGATGGATGAGGTCATGAATAAAAGCTATGATCCGGGCAACCGTTATTCCTGTCCGTATTTCTGGGGAACGGTTGGTATTCTTTATGATACGACTGTGGTTGATCCGGCAGATCTTCAGGAGGGCTGGGATCTTCTCGGGATACCAAATATAAAGGAAATATTTACATGTATGATTCTGAGCGGGATTCCTTTATGATAGCACTGAAGGCTCTTGGATA
>VOFF01001049.1_pt1 | contig 26001 bp, 47 predicted proteins | sample 5384061 | NCBI WGS metagenome assembly VOFF01 (sample SAMN12384725, study PRJNA508395) | human gut metagenome | isolation source: healthy gut E | host: Homo sapiens
GTTTTCATAAGCTAATTCTATAATAAAAAAGCCCTCTTACGAGGGCAAAGCATGTTAAATAAATGTAATTGCTGCTAGGTAAAGCACTAGAAGAACGAGAACAACAGTTGCAGCAGCCAAAGCTTGCTTACCAATTGTATCTGGATCTGAGATTGATTCTGCAATCTTTCTCGCAGCTTGAGTAATGGTTTTACCTGCTGCTTGGAAGATATCAATTGAACCTGTGCTTGTTGAACTATTTCCAGAAATCGCTGAAGACCAACCACTCAAAACCTCAGCAATTTGTTCTGCCAATTGCTGTGTTAGCGCTCTAGTTGTCTCAGCCAACTCATTAACAGCCGTAGCTTGTATATGATTGGCGGTTTCAGTGTAGCTATTTGCACTGGTATTATAAGTAACCGGTACAGTCGTTGTTGTCGTTGTTGATGAATACTGATTCCTACGGTAACTATCCGGTGTCACTGGACGCTCACCTTCATTAAAGACGCTAAAAGTCTGTGTCAGGTAATGAATATTGTTATTCGTATCAATCAACTCAAAGGTCATTTTATGAATACCAGTCGTTTGTTCTGCCAAATGGTAGGCACTCAAACCAGCATTGACCTCATCCAAAGTTCCTTCAACAAAGTAACTATGATGAATTTGTTTGCCATCAAGGACTAGATTAAGGCCCTTAATCTTCTTACCCTTCCATCTTGTTAACATCAAAGTTGACGTTAAAGATTTCACCACGTGCTAAATAAAGAATATCTGTATTCCCTGTAACAGCAGGTTGATCTTCAAGAAGCGCTCCAGTACTGTCTCGTTTTGGAACAACGGTATATACTTCAGAAGTGATTGGAGTCGCTAAGATTTCTGAGATGAGTCCATCCGTAAAGGTTACCTCTGACGAATAGGTCAAACTCTCACTTTGCAACATAGAAACCACTTCAGAAGTTTTAAAGACCTCAGAAGTTGATGATGAATCTTTCCAGCCAACCGTAAGGACAGTTAAGCTATCTTCTGAATTATTATTTAACTGACTCGTTTCTGGAGCCGTAGATGCAAGAGAGCTTGCAGTGCTTGCAGACTCAGAAGCGACTTCAGAAGTTGCAATAGCTTGGCTAGTAGGAGTCGCACTTACAGATGTCGTATGAGAATCCAGTGAAGAATACTCTGATTTTTCTATAACTGCATGTGTATTTCCAGCAAGTTCAGATGTGTATAGTGTGCTTTCACTCTTATACATTGAAGTCACAGCTTGAGACTCTGCAGCCGCTGTAGCCTCACGAGACTTATCATAAGTAAGCACAATATTTGGTTTTGCTTGTTCAGAATCAGATGTTGGGTTTGCATCTCCTCGTTCAGATGCCGCTACTGACGATCCTCACCAAAAGCCTGGGCACGAGCCTCTTCTGAATGAGGTGTCGTCGTAGAAACGCTAGTCTCCACGATATCAACTTGAGAATGTACCTCAAGAAGCCCCTCATCTGTCTCACTTGAAGAGACAACCATCAGTGATGTTGAGGTCACTACTGAACTTATTTTGACTTGCTGGCTCTGCCTTTAGCTCCTACTGATGAAAAATCAGCCTGAGGAGCAACTGGAGCCGGTGCCTCACTATTAACATAATCTATTTTAGCTTCATCAGGTTTTACCTGAACTTCATCTGCTTTACCTGTTTGAAGCGTAAAGCTAGATAAAATCAAAGCAGCAAAAGTTGTATAGAAAACTTTTTTCTTAGCTATTTCCATTCACCTCCTCATTTTTTTTATGGCCTCATTTACTAATATTATAGACTTTTTTTTACTTTCTGTCAAATTAGTTTTATTAAAAACGCTATAATATCGGGGTTTTACACGTGTCAGACACCCCCTTAACTTTCTCATTTTCAAGGTGCTAAATATTAGTTTCATCTTATTTTTCATTATCAAGACGCTGAATTACTTTGATTCTCAAATAATCTAAATGTTAAAACTCTGGCTAACTGTTACAATTTTTATAGCCTTTTAAATAACAAAAATCCTGCTCTCGGCAGAATTTTTAGATTTTTTTTCAACTTCGTCAATACACCAAGCAATCAGTTCCTCTAAGCGAGCAATATCCTCTGTCATATGAAGATAGCCCATGACTGCTTCGAAGCCTGTTGACATTTTATAGGTAATAACATCTGTATTTTTTAGCCTTGGTGTGACTATTCGCATTACGACCTCGTTTATAGATGTCTAGCTCTTTTTTTTCAGTCAAAAGCTCTTGCTCTATCATTTTTTCAATGAGGCTAGCTTGAGCCTTGGCGGAAACATAGCGTGTAGCTAGACGATGCAATTGATTTGGCTTAGTCTGTCCTTTGAAAAATCAGGTGACGGCGAATGTAAAAGGAATAAACAGCATCTCCCTCAAAGGCGAGAGCAATACCGTTAATAAAGGTTTACATCAAGATGTTTAGTCACGTGTCCACCTCACGCCCTCCTTGGTATCAAGAAGTTTGATACCTTGAGCAGCTAACTCATCACGAATGCGATCTGCTGTCGCAAAGTCCTTGTTGGCACGAGCTGCTTGACGCTCTTCAATGAGTTTTTCGATATCTTCATCAAGGACTTCTTCTTCGAAAACAATACCGAAGACTTGGAGCATTTTTTCAAAAGCATCCTTAACGGTTTGGTCATAATTGCCTGAATTAATCCATTTGGCCATGTCAAACAAAACAGTCACTCCATTTGCCGTATTAAAGTCATCATCCATAGCTTCTTGGAAGGCGTCAAGATAAGTTTGCAACTCAGCTTGATTCACCTGTTCTGTCAACGGAAGACTGTGCGTATTTTTCAAATACTTGAGATTGACTTCAGCATCATGGATAGCTTTTCTCGGTAAAGTTAATTGGTTTACGATACTGTTGTGTCGCTAGGAAGAAGCGAAGCACTTGACCATCAACCGTTTGAAGCATATCGTGAACGGTCACGAAGTTACCCAAGGATTTTGACATTTTTCATTATCCACATTGACAAAACCATTATGCATCCAGTAGTTAGCAAAGGTCTTGCCAGTTTTGGCTTTGATTGGGCAATTTCATTGGTATGGTGTGGAAACTCAAGGTCTGCCCCTCCACCATGAATATCGATAGTATCTCCAAGGATTTCAGTCGCCATAACAGAGCATTCGATGTGCCAACCAGGACGACCAGGTCCCCACGGGCTGTCCCAAGAAACTTCTCCCTCTTTGGCAGCTTTCCAAAGGGCAAAATCCAGAGGATTTTCCTTACGTTCTGTTTCAGCATCCGTACGTCCGCTTGCACCAATTTCAAGATCTTCCAAGGTCTTGTTAGCCAATTTAGCATAGTTGTTTGACTTAGCTACTCGGAAGTAAACATCACCTTCAGAGACATAGGCAAATCCTTTGTCAACCAAGGTCGACACGAATGCAATGATTTCATCCATATAGTTAATAACACGAGGATTTTGTGTCGCTGGTTTGATTCCAAGTTGTGCGGTATCTTCCATAAAGGCTGTGATAAACTTGTCTGACAATTCCTTAGTTGAAATACCAGCTTCATTAGCTGCCTTGATAATCTTATCATCTACATCCGTAAAGTTGGAAATATAGTTAACTGTGTAGCCACAATATTCAAAATAACGACGAATAGTATCAAAAGCTACTGCTGAACGGGCATTTCCGATATGAATATAATTGTAGACGGTTGGTCCGCAAACATACATATTGACAGTGTTCTCTGTCAAAGGTACGAAATCACGGAGCGAACGTGTCATTGTATCATAAATTTTTATCACTAGAGATTCCTTTCAATTAATTGGAGACTATTTTTTATCCCTAAAATGGTTTAAGTATAAACATAAGAGTATAACGAGAATGATAATCCCCATGGCCGCAACTAGCAGACCTTGAGCCAAGAGAGACATAGCTGAAAGAAAACTCCCAACTATATAGAAGACCAAAAAAAAAGGATTGTCCTTGAAGAATTTTTTCATTACTCAAATCTCACTTGTGTCGTTGCTTAAAAACAAGACTAGCCCATAACAGAGCAATGCAAAACCATAAGGCGGCCATGCTATAGTCTGCTCTATGTAAAGCAATGTAAACAAGAGCAAGAGGACCCACAACCGTCAATCGAGTCACCTTTGAACTAAAGAGTTTCATCGTTTCCTTTCCTTATAGACGTGATGAATGAAAGCTAGCTGCTTTTAGAAGGTCTTCTAGCTTTTCGCTATAGTATTCACGACCCTCTTCAATATCGTGGATAACTTCTTCATCCTTTTTACCGTGAACACGTACGACCTTAGCAGGGACACCAACTACCGTAACATCTTCTGGGACATCGGCAACAACCACGGCTGCCGCCCCCCACCTTAGAATTCTTGCCAATCTCAATAGGGCCTATGACCTGAGCATGGGCTGAAACTAGGGCACCCTCACGAACGGTTGGGTGACGTTTTCCGACATCTTTACCAGTACCACCTAAAGTGACACCGTGGTAAAGCATAGCGCCCTTCTCCACAACAGCTGTCTCACCAATAACAAGGCCAGAGCCATGGTCAATAAGACACCTTCAGCAATCTGAGCCCCTGGGTGAATCTCAATCTGAGTCCAAAATCGCCAAAATTGACTATGCATACGAGCTAAGAGTCGACAATTGTGGCGCCAGAGAAAATGTGAGATACGATGAGCGGCCAAGGCTTTTAATCCAGGGTAGGTTAAAAGAACCTCTAGACTCGTCCGAGCTGCTGGATCATTTTTTTCTTTACTATATCAATACTTTCTTTCCACCAACCCATTTAGGTCACTCCTTACATCATTATTGTTATTATTGTTTGCTGTGGCCTATTATTCTTTAAAGTGGAAAGCTACTAACACTAGGTCTACTCGCTATCCCCCTTCAAAATAAGACCAGTCGACTAACTCAGGCTGCTCATCAAACGGATTGATGACAATACCTTGAACCTTATCCAACTCATTTTCACCTGTTGAAGGCTGATAAATTTCTGACAGTGGCCATTGCAAAATCGTCCCTTTAGCCTTACGGAAAGGTAGGCCAAAAGTCTCGTTCCCGTACCATTTTGCAAAGCTCGTTAAGTTGTAAACACAGGCACATAACTCTGTCCCTCTGCATTCGACATGGTCGCAAAGAGACGGTCATCCTGGCCATCTTCCTCGCGTTTATGAATGAAGGATGGAACAAGATAAATCTTATCTTTAGGATCTGCCTTTTGATTTTCCTCACCCAAAAGATTATTAAGGGTCTGAGTGAAATAGTTGATAAACTGGATGAGTTCACTGCTTGCAAAAAGAGTGGTGTTCGAGAAGTCACCCTGCTCTTTTTTAAATTGAAAGCAAGACCAAAAAGCTCTGCCTGAACCAGTTGTGTTAAAACATCTAAGCTCGAACGTTCTACCCAAGTTTGCTCTCGAGCACTCTCTTTGAGTAGATTTGAAAGATTGTAGGTCCTGTTCGTTGGTGAAGACAGGAACAACCTTCTTTTCCTTCCACTTCAACTGCGTAGAGGTCTTGGGCAGCCAAGACGGGAGTACGTTGTAGGTGATTAACCAAAGCCAGACTGGTCTAAAAAGTGGTCTGGTTCCGTTAAAAACTCTTCAAGAGTTTCATCAAAGGCTTGCAATTCTTGATTTTCTGTCATTCTTCTATTTATTCTTTCGTTTCTGATTTATCAGGATTTTTCGGTGCTTCACCACTTTCATTATGGTGGCGTGGTTTATGATGAGAACGACGGCGGTGACGATGCTCTCCTCCATTTTCCCCATCCTCAAGTTTTTCAGGCTTAGGAAGCAAGGCCTTGATTGAGGCATCGATACGTCCTTTTTCATCGATTTTGATAATTTTAACAGTTACCGTACCCCCCAACTTTAACCACATCTTCGACATGCTCAGTACGTTCCCAAGCTAGTTCTGAGATATGGATGAGAGCATCTGTCTTATTGAAAAGGTGGACAAAGGCACCGAACTTTTCAATACGCACAACGGGTACAGTGTAAACTTCACCAACCTTAGCTTCACGTACAAGATTAGAGATGATAGCTTTAGCACGGTTAATAGCATCCTGATCACTAGAGAAAATCTGAACAAGACCTTCTTCATCGATATCAATAGTGACACCAGTTTCAGCGATAATCTTATCAATAGTTTCGCCACCTTTACCGATGACAACCTTGATCTTGTCAACAGGAATCTGAATGCTATCAATCTTAGGTGCTGTTGGTGCCAATTCTGGACGTGGCTCAGCGATTGCTGACTCAATAACATCAAGAATTTCAAAACGAGCTACCTTTGCCTGAGCCAAAGCCTCTTCGAGAATGGCCGGTGTAATACCCGAAATCTTAATATCCATCTGAAGAGCTGTAATTCCTTGACGTGTACCAGCCACCTTTAAAGTCCATATCTCCAAATGATCTTCCAAACCTTGAATATCAGTTAGGACAGTGTAGTTTAGTACCATCTGAGATAAGTCCCATGGCAATACCTGCAACAGGTGCCTTAATCGGTACACCACCAGCCATAAGAGCCAAAGTGCCTGCACAAATAGAAGCCTGTGAAGAAGAACCATTTGACTCCAAGACTTCAGCTACCAAACGGATAGCATATGGAAACTCTTCAACGCTTGGAAGAACTTGAGCAAGGGCACGTTCACCCAAGGCTCCGTGACCAATCTCACGTCGACCTGGTGCACCGTAACGCCCCTGTCTCACCCACCGAATACTGAGGGAAATTGTAGTGGTGAAGGAAACGTTTCTTATACTCTGGATCCAAACCATCAACGAGTTGTGTATCACTCATAGGGGCTAAAGTCAAGACTGATAAGGCTTGAGTTTGACCACGTGTAAAGAGACCTGAACCATGAACCTTAGGAAGAAAGTCAATCTCTGCGTCCAAAGGACGGATTTCATCCACACGACGGCCATCTGGACGAACCTTGTCTTCTGTAATCAAACGGCGCACTTCGGCATGTTCCATCTGCTCAAGGATTTCTGCTACATCACGCAGAATAGTTTCCTTTATCTTCATCTTCTGCAAAGCGTTCTTGATAAGAAGCGAGGACTTCTTCTTTTTACAGCCTGAGTTGCTGCTTCACGCGCCAGTTTTTCTTCCACCTGAACAGCCTTCGCTAACTGATCATAATAAGCCGTTTCGATTTTGACTTTCAAATCAGCATCAACTTGTAGAAGTTCAACCTCAGCCTTTTCCTTACCGACAGCTGCAACGATATAATTTTGGAAATCAACCAACTCTTGAATTGCCTCATGTCCCTTCAAGAGTGCTTGCAACATAATATCCTCGGACAATTCCTGGGCACCTGACTCTACCATATTGATAGCTTCCTTGGTACCTGCCACTGTCAAAGTCTAAAAGTGAAACTTCCTTTATCCGCTGCACTTGGATTGATGATGAAATCTTCTGCAGCATAGGCTACTTGAACCCCAGCAATTGGACCATTGAAAGGAATATCAGAGATAGAAAGAGCTAAAGAACTCCCAAACATAGCCGCCATCGGAGCACTAGCATTCTCATCATAAGAGAGAACCGTGTTAATGACCTGAACTTCGTTACGAAAGCCCTCCGCAAACATAGGACGAATAGGACGATCAATGAGACGAGCAGTCAAAGTGGCATCTGTTGAAGGCCGACCTCACGCTTGTTAAAGCCTCCTGGGAACTTACCAGCCGCATACATTTTCTCCTCTTAATTAACCTGTAAAGGAAAGAAATCTGCAGTTGCCATCTTTTTAGACATAACAGCTACTGACAATACGGTTGTATCTCCATAACGTACTACAACGGCACCATTAGCCTGCTTGGCTACCTGCCCAACTTCAACGACAAGCGGGCGTCCTGCAAAAGGTCATCTCAAAAGTTTGTTTAGCCATGTTTGATCCCTCTTTTTTATCCATGACCAGTCCTTATAAAAACGAACCGGTCAACTTTATGTCATTCATTTGATATAACTTTCATTTTACCATAATATAGTCAAAAATGGCAGAGCTCCGGCATAAGTTAGCAGCTAAGATTCCCTTTCTCTCAGATATTTAAGTCGTTTTGTGATATAATAAACACCTATGAGAGACAAAGGAATGACTATGAAAAAATTACAACACATCATTATGATTGCCTTAATCTTACTAGGCCTAGTAACACCTGCTCTAGCACAAGAACAGACAGATAACTTCAATGTTTCGCTAAACATGCGATTGCTATCGAAGCAACTACAGGAAAAAGTCCTCTATGAAAAGGACGCCACTACCCCTGATGGTGTGGCTTCAATGACTAAAAATCCTAACAGCCTACATGGTCTATAAAGCAGTTGATCAAGGAAAAATTACCTGGGACACTGAAGTAGATATTTCAGACTATCCTTTCAACTTAACCGTTGATTCAGAAGTTTCAAATGTCCCACTGGATTCCCGAAAATACACTGTTAAACAACTCCTAGATGCCACCCTCATTTCCAGCGCTAACAGTGCCGCTATTGCTCTGGCTGAAAAAATCTCAGGATCAGAGAGTGCCTTTGTTGACACTATGACAGCCCAACTCAAAGAATGGGGCATTACAGATGCTAAATTATTTAACGCTTCTGGTCTAAATAATAAATATCTTGGGATAATCGCTATCCTGGCTCAAAAGCAGATGACGAGAACACGATGAGCGCCCTAGATGTTGCAATTATTGCAAACCACCTCATTAAAGACTATCCTCAGGTACTTGAAATCACCAAGCAAACCGAAACTGATTTTGAAGGTGACAACAAATTAACGACACACAACTACATGTTGGAGGGGACAAGACAACTTCCGTGAAGGCGTTGATGGACTCAAGACGGGAACAACCGAACTTGCAGGTGCATCCTTTGTAGCCCACTCCAATGAAAATGGCATGAGTTTGATTACCGTTGTCATGAATGCAGACAATGGTGGAGAGGATGAAGCTGCCAGATTCACAGCCACAAATGAGTTGCTAGATTATGTGACTCAAAACTGGGAAATCAAACCCTCAACACCAAAGGACAAATCGTCAAGAAAAAATGATATTAAGGTAGCCGATGGAGACAGTCAAACCATCTCTGCTAAACTCGAGTCGGACCTTACAGTCGTTCAAAAAATAAACAGCAAAAAATGATACTGTTAAAAATCAAAGCAAAAACTATAACAGCACCTATCAAAAAAAGGTGACACTATTGGAACAGCGACCTTTGATGATAAGGATCTCGTTGGAACAGGTTACATCTCTGATCCACCTCAAATTTCTGTAACAGCCAACCAATCTATCAAGAAAAAGTTTCTTCTTAAAAGTTTGGTGGAACCATATCGTTAATTTCTTTACAGGAAACAAGTAAACACAAAACTACCTTTTAGCTATCAAAAGGTAGTTTTATCTTGCCTTAAAAATTAGTCCTGTAAGTAAAAGCCCCTTCTCAACACCTTATGTTCCTCTCAAAATGTGGTATAATAAATATCCAAAACACATGAAGGAACAAACCATGAAAAAACTGATTACGCTTATGATGACCTTCTTACTCTGTCTGGGGAAGCGTAGCCCCTGCTTTTGCAGCAGATAAGAAAAAAGGATATGATGCCGCAGCCAAACATGCCATCGCTGTCGAAGCTAATACTGGCAAAATTTTATATGAAAAAGATGCCACCACCTCTACAGGGATTGGCTCTATTACCAAGCTTCTAACAGCCTATATGGTTTATAAAGCGGTAGACCAGGGAGACCTCAAATGGAACAGCAAAGTTGACATTTCTGACTACCCCTTTGAACTAACTGTCAGTGCCGGAGTATCTAATATTCCACTAGATGCCCGCAAATACACTGTCAAACAACTTCTTGACGCAACTCTTATTTCCAGTGCCAACAGTGCATCTATTGCTCTAGCCGAGGAAATCGGAGGAACCGAAAGTAAGTTTGTCGACATGATGAAAGCCCAACTTAAGGATTGGGGTATCACTGATGCCAAGATTGTCAATGCCTCTGGTCTCAATAATTCTTACTTAGGTGACAATATTTATCCAGGTTCTAAATCAGACGAAGAAAACACCATGAGTGCCAAGGGTGTTGCTGTCATTGCACAACATGTAATTAAAGAATATCCCGAAATCCTCGATATCACTAAAAAACTGAAGCTGATTTTGATGGTGTCAACAAACTCAAAACCTTCAACTATATGCTCAAGGGACAACCTAGTTACCGTAAAGGTGTAGATGGCCTAAAACAGGGACCACTGATTTAGCCGGTGCTTCCTTCGTGGCCCACTCAAATGAAAGCGGCATGAGCATTATCACAGTCATTTTGAATGCTGATAATACCGATACTGATGACTACGCCCGTTTCACTGCAACCAATGACCTACTTAACTACGTAGTCTATCATTGGGAAAGCAAGACCATTGCCAAAAAAAAGGACAAGCTATTGGTAAAAGCCAAGCCAATGTCCTTGATGGGAAATCTAAGCAAGTCACTGCTGTTGCTAAGTCTGACTTTAATATCATCCAAAAATAGATGCTAACAATAGTAAACATATTAAAGTCACTACAAATCAAGTCAAGCCCCCGTCAACTCAAGTGACAAGGTTGGAACTGCTACCTTTGAAGATAAGTCACTTGTCGGAGAAGGTTACCTTGCCTAACCAAGGTATGCCTAGCATGGAACTGGTTGCTGGTAAAAGTTAAGAAGAGCTTCTTCCTCAAGGTTTGGTGGAATCACTTTGTCACCTTTGTCAACGAGAAACTCTAAACCTTATAGTCGAGCCTGGCTCGCTTTTTCTTTTACCCAGCTTTACAGAAAGATTGACTCTACCTTGACTCCTGTTGACACAAAAAAAAGACAAACTACACCTGTAATCTGTCTTTTTTGTTTAATTTTACACTACTGTAAAGGTTAATTTATCTTTCGAACAACCAATCTTAAGGGTTTGTCCACTCACTACTTGGCCGCCTAGTAAGAGCTCAGATAACTTGTCCTCCACTTGAGTTTGAATCGTGCGACGTAATGGGACGGGCACCCATCTCAACATCATAGCCATCTTTAGCTAAATGCTTAAGGGCAGCTAGTTGGAATTTCAAGTCAATCCCTTTTTCAGCCAAAGCTGATACCAACGGTTTTCACCATAATCTTGACAATCTCACGAAGTTGTTCTTCCTCTAAGCTGTGGAAGACAACCTTCTCATCAATACGGTTAATAAATTCTGGACGATAGGACTTCTTAAGCTCTTCCATAATGCGTGCTTGCATGGCTTGGTGATTATGAGAAATGTCTTGGGCTCCAAAACCAACGGTCTTATCATCACGAAGAGCAGTCGCTCCCAAGTTCGAAGTCATAATGATAATGGTATTTGAGAAGTCGACTTTACGACCACGGCTATCTGTTAAAACACCGTCATCCAAAACCTGTAAGAGAATGTTGAAGATATCTGGATGAGCTTTCTCAATCTCGTCAAAGAGGAAGAACTGAGTAGGGCTTATTTCGAACTTTCTCTGTTAATTCACCACCCTCATCATATCCAACATAACCTGGAGGAGCACCGTTAAGTCGGCTAGCCGCAAATTTTTCCATGTATTCTGACATGTCAAAGCGAAGCAAAGCTGACTCATCATCAAAGAGAACTTCCGCCAAAGCCTTGGCCAATTCTGTCTTACCAACGCCAGTAGGGCCAAGGAACATAAAGGAACCAATCGGGCGTTTTCCGGTACGAATACCTGACTGGTTACGACGAATAGCACGACTAATCGCCGAAACTGCTTCATCTTGACCAATAACACGTTTGTGAAGCTCTGCTTCCAGATTCAAGTAACGCTTGCTATCTGCCTGTGTTATCTTCTCAACAGGAATACCTGATAGACGACTAAGGGTTTGCATAATCTGATCTGCATCTACCAAGGCAGGTTTTGGTAATTTTGCTTTTTGGCTAGCCTTATATTGTTTAACAGCAGCCTTCATATCACCAGATAGAAGTGCTTCATCCAAAAGGCGTTATCTCACGTTTGGCTTCTTTTTTTGATACAACCTTGAACAGTTGCACTCGCTTCATCTAAAAGATCAATGGCAGAGTCGGGTAAGTTTTTTACTCGTCAAATAGCGATGCGCTGCCTTGACTGCCGTCTCAACTGCCGCGTCCGTAATAGTCACACGATGATAGTCTTCATAAGACGAACGCAAACCTGTTTAAAATATCGATTGCTTCAGATACACTTGGTTCTTCAATTGTAATTTTAGCAAAACGACGGGATAAAGCTGCATCTTTCTCAATATGCTTTTGGTATTCAGCTTGCGTGGTTGCTCCAACCATGTGAAGTGTCCCGCGCGCAAGGGCCGGTTTCAAAATATTAGCCGCATCTAAAGGTACTATCAATACCTGAACCAGATCCAATAATCGTATGTAGTTCGTCAATAAAGAGAATGATTTTCCCATCAGCTTCAATCTCATCAATGATCTGATTCATACGCTCTTCGAAATCACCACGGAAACGTGTCCCTGCAACAACGCTCATCATGTCAAGCTCTAAGATACGCATATCAGCCAACTCAAAAGGTACTTCGCCTGAAGCAATACGTTGTGCCAAGCCAAGCGCAAGTGCCGTTTTACCAACACCTGCTTCACCTACAAGAACTGGGTTATTCTTCGTTTTACGACTCAAAACCTGAATCATGCGTGAAATTTCTTCATCGCGTCCAATAACGGGATCAAGATTTCCTGACTCCGCTAATGCAGTTAAGTCTTTGGTATAATCTGACAGTTCCCCAGTAGAAGATTGAGGAGGCTGCATCATATTAGCAAAATTTCCTGATGCCTTTGATTTTTTTAGGCTTACGAAGGTCATGAATGGCCTTCAAATCTTGCTTACTAAGACCTGCGTAACGCTCCAAAGAACGTCGTAAATCGATAATACGAGGCTTATCGCTGTCATCCTTATATTGAAAACCAGCAACTTCAAGGAGACGACAAACCATCAAATCCTTATGAAGGAGGAAGGCCATCAATACATGTTCAGACCCCACCTCTACAGCACCAGTCACACTAGCAATTCCCTCTGCCTCTTGCAACATAGCCTCTAAAGCATGTGACTGTGCACGTAAATCGATAATATCTGATTCAGACAAGTCTTTTGGACTTTTTTCTCCATCGCAAGTACAGCGGCTGTCTCAATCTCTTCCGAATGAATACGGTCCTCAAAATCAGTAAATGTTAAGTAGGCTACAGATCCCGTTACCTCAACCATAGCCAGAAGCACATGCCAAGTCTCCAGAAAAGGACTTTCAAAACGCTCTGCCTCAAGCTGTGCACGATGGAAAATGGCCTGCATTTTTTCTTGAATATATCGTCATCTAATTCCCTTCTCTATCCAATCTAAGTAATAGCGAGCGTAGAATACGCGAACGAATGATAGCCGCATCTGCGCCTAAAATATCATCACTAGCAGTTGCTAAAAATCAAATTTCCCTCACGTTCAGTGATGATTTTTTCATCAAAAAGCAACTGAATCAAGTCTGTAAATACCTGCTCGCTGAGCTGATCTGCTAAATTTTGAAGCAAATCATTAATCATGTGGTGTTTGTCGGAGAATCTAACCTTGACGATACGAATATAACCGCCACCGCCACGTTTACTCTCAACAATATAACCACGACTTTCTGTAAAACGAGTCTTAATAACATAGTTAATCTGACTCGGTACAACTTGAAAAGTATCTGCTAAGTTCGAGCGTTGAATCTCAGCAGTTCCAGACTGGCCCAGCAATTCTTTAATATATTCTTCTATACTATCTGATGTATTTCTTGCCATCTTAATTCCTCCAGTCTAATTTGACTATAACTGACTATTATTATACCAAAAATGTTAGCACATGGGAAACTATACTCTCGAAAAGCTTTTTAAAGTTGTCATTGGAGAACATATAAGATACAATAGATAAGACTAAAATATTAGGTAACTTAAGGTGTTTGATTCAAATTTTCTATCCACTTTAACAAGCCGAGACCCACCTAATCCAACAAGTACTTTTTAGCACTTTCGCAGTAGTATTAGTCTTATCACTCTCGATAAAGCTCATATCATTTTGAGTCTTATCTCTTATTTTATTCCCCTATGAAAGGTTACTCATGAAATACATCATTGCACTCTTAATCTCTATGATTCCTTTGGTTGAGCTCCGTGGAGCCGTTCCTGTTGCTATCGCCTCAGGTATTCCTTGGTGGCAAGCCCTAATTCTTTTGTGTCATTGGGAACATGATTCCAGTCCCAATTATCTTTTTCTTCGCCCGCCGTGTTCTCGAATGGGGGGCAGACAAACCTCTAATTGGTGGCTTCTTTACCTGGTGTCTTAAAAAAAGGTCACAGTGGTGGCCAAAAACTTGAAAAAAAGCTGCCTGGAGATAAGGGTGTCTTCTGGGCCCTTCTCCTTTTTGTGGGAATTCCGCTTCCAGGAACAGGAGCTTGGACTGGTACCCTAGCAGCATCTATCCTAGATTGGGACTTTAAACGTAGTGTTATTGCTGTTATGCTTGGGGGTTATCCTTGCAGGTATCATCATGGGAACACTCTCTCTTCTACTTGGTGTAAATACCTTCGCTCATTAATTACTTTTTTCAACGTCTGGGGCATGCTCAGACGTTTTTTTAATAGCAACAAAAAAGAAGCTACGATTCATTCACGTAACTTCTTTTTCTTTTTATCTAGCAACTAGAATTAGTTGTTAAGAGCTGCTGCCATTGTAGCTGCAACTTCTGATTCAAAGTCGTTAGATGCTTTTTCGATACCTTCACCAACTTCAAAGCGAACGAATTCTACTACTGAAGCGTTTACTGATTCAAGGTAAGCTTCAACTGTTTTGCTGTCGTCCATGATGTAAACTTGAGCAAGAAGTGTGTATGCTTGGTCAACTTTAGTGTTGTCAAGCAAGAAGCGGTCCATTTTACCTGGGATGATTTTATCCCAGATTTTTTTTCTGGTTTACCTTCAGCAGCCAACTCAGCTTTGATATCTTCTTCAGCTTGAGCAAGAACAGCATCAGTCAATTGAGCTTTAGAACCATATTTAAGGTGTGGAAGAGCTGGTTTGTTAACCATTGCACGGCTTTCGTTATCTTGATCGATAGCGTGGTTAAGTTGTGCCAATTCATCTTTAACAAATTGTTCATCCAATTCAGTGTATGAAAGAACAGTTGGTTTCATCGCTGCGATGTGCATTGAGATTTGTTTTGCAAGAGCATCATCTCCACCTTTGATAACTGAAACAACACCGATACGTCCACCATTGTGTTGGTAAGCTCCGAAGTGTTGTGCATCAGTTTTCTCAACAACTGCAAAACGACGGAATGAAATCTTTTTCACCGATAGTAGCTGTAGCAGTTACGTATGCAGCTTCAAGAGTTTCACCTGAAGGCATAGTCAATGCAAGTGCTTCTTCGTTGTTAGCTGGTTTACCTTCAGCAATTACTTTAGCTGTTTCGTTTACCAACTCAACGAATTGAGCGTTTTTCGCAACGAAGTCAGTTTCAGCATTAACTTCAACAACTGCTGCAACGTTACCGTTAACGTAAACACCAGTCAAACCTTCAGCTGCAACACGGTCAGCTTTCTTAGCTGCTTTAGCCATACCTTTTTTCGCGAAGCAATTCAATCGCTTTTTTCGATATCACCTTCAACTTCAACCAATGCTTTTTAGCGTCCATGACACCAGCACCAGATTTTTCACGCAATTCTTTAACAAGTTTAGCTGTAATTTCTGCCATTTTGTTTTTCTCCAAATTTATTTTATCAAACTAAGGGGCAGGGCTGAGCCCCGCCCCTTAGGTGTTTGTCGTATCTTTTAGTGGGCATTGAGCCCAAACCAATCTTAAAGATTAGTTGTTGTCACCTTCGACAACTTCAACGATTTCTTCGATTGAATCAGCTGCAGCTGCTTCTTGAAATCTGCAGAAGCATGTTCACCTTGGTTACCTTCGATGATAGCATCAGCCATTTTTGAAGTGATCAATTTAACGGCACGGATAGCGTCATCGTTAGCTGGGATGATTACATCAATCTCATCTGGATCAGCGTTTGTATCAACCATCGCTACAACTGGGATACCAAGTTTTTTAGCTTCTTTAACAGCGATTTGTTCTTTGTGTGGGTCAACGATGTAGATTACATCTGGAATGCGAGGCATATCTTCGATACCACCCAAGAATTTTTCAAGACGTGCACGTTGTTTGTTAAAAGTGCAACTTCTTTCTTAGGAAGAACTTCGAAAGTTCCATCAGCTTCCATTTGTTTGATTTCTTTCAAACGAGCGATACGTTTTTGGATAGTATCCCAGTTTGTAAGAGTACCACCCAACCAACGGTGGTTGATGTAGTATTGACCAGCACGAGTTGCTTCTTCAGCTACTGCTTCAGCTGCTTGTTTTTAGTACCAACGAACAAGATTACTGCATCGTTAGCTGCTGCTTCACGAACGAATTCGTAAGCTGTATCAGCCATTTTACAGTTTGTTGCAAGTCGATAACGTGGATTCCGTTACGTTCTGTGAAGATGTACTTAGCCATCTTAGGATTCCAGCGACGAGTTTGGTGACCGAAGTGAACACCAGCCTCAAGAAGTTGTTTCATTGAAATTACTGCCATGAGTATTTCTCCTTAAAAATTGTTTTTTCCTCTTCTAAGCTTTAGACTTGCAGTCCCACCCTGCGGCAACAAGACCACAATCGGCTTAGAATGAGTATTTGTCACTTTACGCAACTATAATAGTTTATCAAAAAAAAGTGACATTTGACAAGCTCTAAAACCAGTCTGACCATTAGAAAAAATCCACTCGTATTAAAATTGCAATCGTTTTCTTTTGAGGTTGATAAGTATTTTGTTTATAATTAGGCTATCAAAAATAGAGGAGGACATTATTTTGTCATTAGTCGGAAAAGAAATTATTGAATTTTCAGCACAAGCTTACCACAACGGGGAATTCATTACTGTTACAGATGAAGATGTTAAGGGAAAATGGGCTGTTTTCTGCTTCTATCCTGCAGATTTTTCATTTGTCTGCCCAACTGAACTCGGTGACCTTCAAGAACAATATGAAGCTCTTAAATCTCTTGGTGTAGAGGTTTACTCTGTCTCTACCGATACTCACTTTGTTCACAAAGCTTGGCATGATGACTCAGATGTTGTTGGAACTATTACTTATCCTATGATTGGAGATCCTTCACACCACATCTCACAAGGCTTTGATGTTCTTGGGCAAGATGGTCTCGCACAACGTGGTACATTCATCATTGATCCAGATGGCGTTATCCAAATGATGGAAATTAACGCTGATGGTATCGGACGTGATGCAAGCACTCTTATTGATAAAGTCCGTGCTGCTCAATATATTCGCCAACATCCAGGTGAAGTTTGTCCAGCCAAATGGAAAGAAGGAGCTGAAACACTTACTCCTAGCTTAGATCTTGTAGGTAAAATTTAACAACCAGGGGGGTATCCATGGTCTTAGATAAAGAAATCAAGACACAATTAGCGCAGTATTTAAATTTACTAGAATCTGATATTGTATTACAAACGGATTTAGGGGATGACGATAATTCTCGAAAAGTAAAAGAATTTCTTGACGAGATTGCCGCTATGTCTGACCGCATTAGTCTTGAATCAACACATTTAAAACGTCAACCTAGTTTTGGTATTGCACAAAAAGGGCAAAAAAAAGTCGTGTTATTTTCTCAGGCTTACCAATGGGCCACGAATTCACATCTTTCATTTTTAGCTCTCTTGCAAGTTTCTGGTCGTCCACCTAAAAAAGTTGATGAGGACACTATCGAACGTATCAAGAAGATTGATAAACCCATCGACTTAGAGACTTATGTTTCATTAACTTGTCACAATTGTCCGGACGTTGTTCAAGCCTTTAATATAATGGCTGTTTGAACCCAAATATCACTCACACCATGATTGAAGGTGGTATGTATCAGGATGAGATCAAAGCCAAAGGTATCATGTCTGTTCCTACGGTTTACAAAGACCAAGAAGAATTTACATCTGGTCGTGCAACCATTGAACAGCTTGTAGAAAAAATTGGACGGACCACTTGATGCTGATGCTTTCGCTGATAAAGGTGTCTATGATGTTTTTGGTTATTGGTGGTGGTCCTGCTGGAAACAGTGCGGCCATCTATGCTGCCCGTAAAGGTTTAAAAACTGGTCTTTTAGCAGAAACCTTTGGTGGACAAGTTATCGAGACAGTCGGCATTGAGAACATGATTGGTACGCTATATACAGAAGGTCCTAAGTTAATGGCCCAAGTTGAGGAGCATACGAAATCTTATGATGTTGATATCATCAAAAAGTCAGTTAGCTACTGGCATTGAGAAGAAAAGAACTTATTGAAGTCACACTAGCTAACGGTGCCGTTTTTAAAATCCAAAACTGCTATCCTAGCACTAGGAGCCAAATGTCGTAATATCAACGTTCCTTGCGAGGAAGAATTCCGCAATAAAGGGGTTACTTACTGTCCACACTGCTATGGTCCACTATTTGAAGGGAAGAATGTTGCAGTTATCGGTGGTGGTAACTCAGGTTTGGAAGCGGCTTTAGATTTAGCCGGCATTACTAAACATGTTACGGTCTTAGAGTTCTTACCTGAATTAAAGGCAGATCAAGTCTTACAAGAACGAGCTGCTAAAACTGATAATCTAACCATTCTTAAGAACGTTGCAACCAAAGAAATTCTTGGTCAAGGTCATGTGACTGGTTTGAGTTACGTTGAGTGTGATACAAACGAAGAAAAACATCTTGATCTTGAAGGTGTCTTTGTCCAAATTGGTCTTGTACCAAGTACTGCTTGGCTCAAAGACAGTGGTATTGAACTCAATGAACGCCAAGAAATTATCGTTGATAAATTTGGTTCAACAAATATCCCTGGTATTTTTTGCCGCAGGTGACTGTACTGACAGCGCCTACAAAGCAAATCATTATCTCCATGGGTTCTGGTGCTACAGCTGCTATTGGAGCCTTTGATTACTTGATTAGACAATAATCAACAAAAAAGTGTTAGTAATCTATCTTCAACAGTTATAATTAATATGAAGAGGTTGAATGTCTTTCAACCTCTTTATGTTTCTTGTAAATAGGCAGTTTGAATAATCAACCAGTCAATTTGATGAAAGAGACTTGACGAATCTTTTTTTTCGATAGAATGGTATCTGTTATGGCGGTATAGCCAAGTGGTAAGGCACGGCTCTGCAAAAGCTTGATCGTCGGTTCAAATCCGTCTACCGCCTTCATAATACGAAGACACCTTAGGGTGTCTTTTTCATTATTTCATATAAAAAATACCCGAAGCTAGAAACCTCGGGTATTCATTATTCTTATTTAATCGCTTCAATCAAAGCCTCTGCTTGAGTCTGAAGGCTTTCAAGAACTTCTGCTGTTGCTACGAATTTTCCCATCTACCCATGCTGTATCATTTACACATGTCGCTGTAAAATCACCGACCACTTGGGTACGGATAAATGGTAACAAGTCTTTGTAGGCATCAAAAAGTTGATTGTGACCACCATTAGCAACTGATGACACGGTTACAATCTTATCTTGAAGAGCTGATGGTCCTGAGGATCTGATAGATCAAGAGCACGGCTCAACCAGTCAAGCAAATTTTTCACTTGCCCAGGAATTGAAAAATTATAAACAGGTGAGAAAATCCAGATAGCATCAGCAGCCAAGATCTGCTCTCGAACTTCTGTCAAAACAGGAAGAATTGGACTTTCTAAATCCTGATTAAAAACAGGTACTTGACTATATTCAAGATAAGAAACATTAGCTTTACCAGCTAGCATTTTCTCAGCTTCTTCTGCTAATTGGTGGTTAAATGATCCCTTACGAAGAGAACCAACGATAAATAGAATGTTTTTCATGATATATTTCCTTTGTATTTTAATAATTGATATTTACCACTACATAGTAAATATATGGATTCCATTAGAAATATAAAGAAATATGCTCAGACATTCTTAAATTTTTTCAGGAGCTCTACCAACTGTGCCTGTTCTTCAGGTGTCAGAACGGAAAAAGTCTCCTCAATAGCTCGCTGATGTGGGGGGATTGCTGCTTGAATAATACGACGGCCCTCATCCGTCAAATCAACCTCGAAAGCACGCTTATCTGTTTGGCAGGCTTCTCGCGTCAACCAACCCTTTTTCTCCATATTTTTAATGACGACAGTCATATTCCCGGAGGTGGCAAGCATGCGGTCAATTAATTCGCCAATCTTCATACGTCCTTTGGCATTAAGCACGTCCATGACTCCAAATTGAGTTGGTGTCAAATTAAATTCTTTAAAGGTCTCAGAAACCTTGGCATCGATGGTACGAAAAGCCTTACGCATAACTACCATACTTTTTTACAGCCATGTTTTTATCTAAGTCACTCATTTCTAGTCCTTTCCAAATAGATGCTGTTTTTATTACTCTACCACAGTTTTTCTAAAAGTGGTATATGAAAATGAAAAAATAAGAAAAAAGAGTCCTTAGATATCTAACCAATACCTCAGAACTCTTTCATTTCTAACTATTACGATTCCAAAAAAAGGGCTAATAAGATAACAGCACCTAGTACTGAAGGAACGATAGCAGTATCTGCTAGCATCGGTCCCCAATTTCCAAAAAAGAAGCTGACCAACAAAAGCACCTAGCCATCCAACAAAGGTCTTACCAATACAGCCCATATGTTCACCCCTATTTGATATAGCAGAGGCAATAAGGCCAATTAGAAAACCAACTATCATACTTCCAATCATGATAAATTCTCCATCATACTTAGATTACCCAATCCCCATTTTCGGAAGATCGGTACACGACTACCATCTTGGCGGATACCATCAATATCCATTTGATTTGAACCAATCATAAAGTCTACGTGTACATCAGAACGATTAAGACCAGCTTCCTTAAGCTCCTCTTCTGTCATGTCTGCCCCTCCCTCAACACTGGTAGCATAGGCTGCTCCAATAGCTAGGTGGTTGGATGCATTCTCATCAAAAAGAGTGTTAAAGAAAGTGATCCCTGACTGTGAAATAGGACTTGGATCTGGTACCAAAGCACATTCACCTAGAGCACGCGCCCCATTATTGTTGAAGACGAGATTCTTCATCACTTCATCACCTTGGTCCGCTGTGATATCTACAATTTCACCATCTTTGAAGGTTACCTTGATTCCCTCAATAATATTACCATTGTAGCTTAGAGGCTTTGTGCTTGAGACATAACCATCTGCACGACGAAAATCTGGTGCCGTAAAGACCTCTTCTGTTGGCATATTAGGAAGGAAACCTTCACCTTGCGCATTAATGGCACCTGCAGACTCCCAAACATGGTTTTTAGGCAATCCTAGAGTCAAATCTGTTCCAGGTGCTTGGTAGTGTAAGGCTGAGAATTGTGCCTCTTTGAGTAGGCGTGCTTTTAGCATCCAAACGGTCAGCATGTTCCTTCCAAGCACGTACAGGGATTCTCTTCATAAACACGACAGGTCTTGAAAATTTGGTCCCAAAGTAAATCTACAGCTTCCTCATCACTCGAAGCATCAGGGAAAGACCTTCTTAGCCCATTCCTTACCAGCTGCAGCAGCTACAGTCCAACTAACCTTATTAGACTGAGTTGCCACCTGCATAGGTTTAAAAGGCCACCCCAGTAGCTTTAGCATGGGCAGATAAACGTTCAGGAGCTACACCATTAAGGGCACCTGGATCTGATGAACGAACACCTAAGCGACTTGCCTTCTTGGCTAACAAATATTCCATTTCAGCTTTTTATAGGCGGGAACCTCTTCGATGCGGTCCATATCAGCATGCAGGAAGCGCTCGCGATTAATAATATCATCTGACCATTGAACGATTACCTCAGCTGCTCCTAAAGCATAGGCTTCTTTAACTAAGAGGTGTGCTAGCTCTGCTTGTTCTACATCAATGCTCAAGGCCACTGTATGACCAGGTTGCACATTAATCCCATTAGCAACCAGTAATTTAGCATATTTCTCAAGATTTTCTTTTAAAATTTGGTAAAACCATGATTAACTCCTTGAAACTATAATTTTCTATCAGTATACCATAAGACGAAGAAAAAGGTTTCCTCTCAGCTTTGGCTTTTTTTAGCATCACATGCAGACCCCTAAACAAAAAAAGAGAACGGAGACTGACTCCATTCTCTCAAAGTTGAGGACGATTCTCTTTAGCCATTAAAAGAAATCATCAAAAAGACTTAACTGATTATCTTCTGGCATATTTCCTAGAATGCCCATTTCATCTAATCTTTCAACCAAGGTTGATGATAGGCCTCCTCGTTTACGCAATTCTGTTTTGGAGAGAAATTCCCCTTCTTCACGCGCAGCAACCAATTGCTTCGCAACGTTTTCACCCAAACCTTCAAGTGCGATAAACGGAGGAATCAAGGTATCTCCTTCAATCAGAAATTCAGTTGCCTGACTCTTATAAAGCTCTAACTGACCAAAGGTAAAGCCACGTTCTAACATTTCATTGACAATTTCAAGCGTCGTAAATAAGTCATTTTCAACATTAGTCGCTTCATTTCGTTGGCGCTTCTCCTTAATATCTTCCATTCGAGCTTTAACAGCATCAAGACCTGCAGACATCGTCTTAAGCTCAAATGCTTTAGCTCGAATCGAGAAGTAGGCACAATAGTAATAAATAGGATGGTGCACTTTGAAATAAGCTACACGTAGGGCCATCATAACGTAGGCTGCCGCATGGGCTTTAGGGAACATGTACTTGATTTTTACCACAAGATTCAATGTACCAGTCTGGAACATTATTTTCACGCATGGCTTGAATATAGCCATTACGCTCTTCTTCGGAAATCTTCAACCACATCCCCTTACGCACACGTTCCATGATCGTGAAGGCCATCTTAGGATCTAATCCCGCATGCATTAGGTATACCATGATATCATCACGACAACCGATAACTGTTTTCAGGGTGGCGATACCTTCCTTAATCAAATCTTGTGCATTACCTAACCAAACGTCTGTTCCATGGGACAAACCAGATAACTGTAAGAGTTCCGCAAAGGTCGTCGGATGCGTCTCGTCGACCATACCACGAACAAAGTTAGTCCCAAACTCAGGGATTCCCAACACGCCCGTTGGTGTCCCAATCTGTTCAGGTGTTACCCCTAAAAAATATCAGTCCCTGAAAAAAGTTTCATTACATCTGGATCATCTGCTCGAATATCTTTTGGATCAATTCTGATAAATCCTGCAACTTACGAATCATAGTCGGATCATCATGTCCCAGAATATCAAGCTTCAACACGTTCTCATCAATATCGTGGAAGTTAAAGTGAGTCGTCTGCCAGGCAGCCGTTACATCATCTGCCGGGTATTGAACAGGTGTGAAATCATAGACATCCATATAATTTGGAATAACAACAATACCACCCGGGTGCTGACCAGTGTTTCGCTTAACACCCGCAGCCCCCATGGCTAAACGATCGACCTCGGCATCACGGTAAAACTTATTGTAATCACGTTCGTAACCTTTAACAAAACCATAAGCCGTCCGATCTGCAACAGTTCCTACTGTTCCGGCACGAAAAGCATATTGCTCTCCAAAAAAAAATATCACGAACGTCCAAGTGGGCTGATGGTTGATCATCACCGGAGAAGTTCAAATCGATATCAGGAACCTTATCCCCATCAAAACCTAGGAAGGTCTCGAATGGAATATCCTGACCATCTTTTTTATATTCCGTTCCACATTCTGAACATTCCTTATCAGGCAAATCGAAGCCAGATCCATAAGAACCATCTGTAATGAACTCTGAGTGTTGACAATTAGGACAGAGATAATGTGGTGGCATCGGATTAACCTCGGTAATTCCAATCATCGTCGCAACAAAACTAGAACCGACAGATCCACGCGAACCAACCAGGTAGCCACGTTCATTTGAACGGTTAACTAGCATCTGCGAAGCCAGGTAGATTACGGCAAACCCATTACCAAGAATTGAAGACAACTCTTTCTCAATTCGCAGGTCAATAATATCAGGCAAAGGATTACCATAGAGCTCAAACGCTCTAGCATATGTCATCTCCGCAACCTGTTCTTCCGCACGATCAATAAAGGTGTGTACAAGTCTTTTTTTGACAACCTCAACCTCTTCAATTTGATTTGCCATAGCCTGCGTATTAGTTACAACAATTTCATAGGCTAAGTCTTTTCCTAAAAAGGCAAAGTCGTCTAGCATCTCGTTAGTTGTCCTAAAAATGAGCTTCAGGTAAAGGAGCAGGTTTCGCATTTTTCCCTTACCAATTGGCCTATTAATCATGGCTCCTTGTCCCAAAGCACGAACGATGATGTCACGATAAATGGCATCTTCAGGATTGATATAATGTACATTTCCCGTAGCCAGCACAGGCTTGTCCAGACGATTAGCGACTTCAATCAAATCTCTAATCAGTTGTTCTATAGCCGCCTCATCCTTGATTAAATCCTTTGCAATCAAGGGCGCATAAATTGCCGGTGGCATAACTTCAATAAAGTCATAATATTTGGCAACTTCAACCGCCTTGTCAATACCGTGAGACAGAAGCGTATCAAAAACTTCACCATCTGCACATGCGGAACCGACTATGATTCCTTCACGATACTCATCTAAAACCTTACGAGGAATACGGGCTACTCCCTCAAAATATGATACATTTGATAGGCTTACCAATTTAAAGATATTCTTCAAACCCGTTTGATTCTGAACATATAGCGTCGCATGTTTGACACGAGACTTTTATACGAATCATCAGAGACCAATTCTGTGTTCAACTGTTCTAGATTAGTCAATCCATGCTTTATCGAATACATCTTTTAATGAAAATAAACAACAAACGACCTGTTGCTTCCGCATCATAGTTGGCCATATGGTGATGATCCAAAGCCACACCAAACCGCTTCGTCAAAGGCCCCAAACCATGACGCTTATACTCAGGATAAAGATTTCGTGCAAATTCTAAAGTATCAATAACCGGTTGTGAAATTGTTGGTAACTGATGTCTTTTCGTAATTGGCATTCATAAAACCAACGTCAAAGGTCGCATTATGAGCTACTAGCACAGTTCCTTGACAGAATTCTTGAAACTCCTGTAAAACTTGCACTAAAGGTTTAGCACCTTTAACATGATTATCAGTAATACCGGTCAACTCAGTAGTAAATGCAGAAAGAGGATGGCCTGGGTCTATGAATTCATCAAATTGCTCAATAATATTACCTTTATGCATTTTTGATGCCGCAATCTGGATCAAATCATTATGAACAGCAGACAAACCTGTTGTTTCTACGTCGAATACAACATAAGTTGCTTCTTTTAATTCCAAATTCTGGGAATTATAAACAATAGGAACTTTATCCTCAACAAGATTGGCTTCAAGACCAAAAAAATAGCCTTAATCCCAGCTTTCTTAGCCCTATGATAGCCATGAGGAAAACTTTGAACATTTGCATGATCTGTTATAGCAACTGCTGGGTGTCCCCCAAAAAGCCGCAGTATCAATAAGATCTTCAACAGTTGGCATTGCATCCATAGTCGACATGTTGGTATGCGCATGAAATTCTACACGCTTTTTTGTCCCTCAGGCATCAAATCCTTACGAGGAGTATGTGAAATTTCTTTAATGTCTTGCACATTCATAGTCAGACTATGAGTGAAAGGATTATTCTCGATACGGCCACGAACCCTTACCCAGTTCCCCTTTTTATCATATCGAACTTAGCAAGCTCATCACTATCTTTGACCCATCGTTGCATAGCAAAACTAGATGTATAATCAGTTACCTTGAAATTAATAATAATTCGACCCGTCTTAGTTTCACGTTGCTCTACATCAAAAATATATCCTTCAAAAACAACACGATTCTCTTCAGAATTAATATCAACCATTGGCGTTATTTCAGCCTTATCAAAACTAGCTTGACGTTGACTTTGTTTCTCAGCAAAATTTTGTGATGGTTCGGTCACAGGTTTCGGTGCTGGGGCACTCTCA
>VOFF01000068.1_pt1 | contig 26000 bp, 46 predicted proteins | sample 5384061 | NCBI WGS metagenome assembly VOFF01 (sample SAMN12384725, study PRJNA508395) | human gut metagenome | isolation source: healthy gut E | host: Homo sapiens
TTCAAACAGTGTAGGCGCTATAATCGAACAGTCTACATGTATAAACGGTCCCTTTCTAATCTGTACAGAACTTATGGCCTTTGCCATGCGAGTCTTACCGGTACCGCTTTCACCTGTTATAAGTATGCTGCAAAAGAAAACGACGCGCCAGCTTATAGGCGCTGCGCTTTTATGTCCATCATATCACGGCCGTGAGTTGATAGCCGTTGACTTGTACTCTCTGTTCTCGCATTTTTTGTATATCGCCATCTATGATGGCTCTAAGATCGCTTTCAAATTGCTTTCCTTCAAAAATTCACTGAAATGATAGCCGATCACCTGAACTTTAAAATTGGGGCTTTTGCAATAAAAGAACCGCCCTCTCTCAGAAGACTTCCCTATGCCTTCCTTCCTGGCGGAATATCCTTTTTCATTCCAAAATTTTACCTGATGAGTTTTTTCCATCAATATCACAGTCTGTACTATCGACTGAAAATAACTTATACTATAACAGATTCCGTGTACTTTAACGTCTGCAGTCCCTGCCATTTATCGATACGGTTATATCTGTTCCATCTATATTCGTCTCAAGATGGAGAAAATCCGAGTCGCCTCTCTTTATGGATTTCCACATCGCAGGTCTTCTGTTCTTCTCTGTTCCAAACTCTGCTACGGCTACCAACATATCGCCATATCTGATAAACTTATCCGAAATACCCAAAGACTCAAGCTGCTCAAGGGTAAAATTATCGTCATCTCTGCCTAATGCAGTATCGGCAATTATAACTATGTCGCCCTCTTCTATCCGGCCTGCCGGGTGAGAATAAAGCTATGGTTTATAAGGCCGAACCTCTCCATCAGCTATTGATATGAGTTATTATACCCTCTGCATCCATAGTTAAGATAGCATGGGGAAGAGGATTCAAGCAAAGTTTCAATGATTCCCATATTTTTCCTCTTTCATACATATTTTTCTGCCAGAACTACTCTTCCTTCCCGCCTGGTGGCGTTCATATCTATGATCCTCTGATTGCTGCTTCCTCTGAACAGGAGAGTCAGATCTCTCTTATCCGCCACGTACCTCCCGTCTACCAGAAGGTCAAGCTGCGACAGCAGTTTATCCACCGCCTCGCTTTTAAGCGATAGCAGCTCCTCATAAGTATATCCGCTGTATGCCATCAGATTGAGGGTCTCTTCTTAAGTTCAGTGGCCAGATTATAAAAAGGCTTCCGGCTGACAGAAAGGTTCTCCGCCGCTGAGTCACGCCGTCCAGGAGAGGATCCTGATCAACGGCGGCTGGGATCTTAGATATATGGCAGTCATAACCTCCGTCAAAATCATGTGTTTCCTGATTATGACAGCCGGCGCAGCCGTGAGGGCACCCTGGCAAAAGACTGCGAAGCGCAGGCCGGGGGCCGTCTACGATGGACTCGCGGACGACTCCTGCCATTCTTATAGTATCAAAGTTTTTTCAAATCCTGTCTGGACATCGTGTTTTACCCTGTCTCTTTCTTCGGCAGACTTTGCGCTGTTCCAGTGATCCATGGTTCCCACGAGATAACCGGTTATCCTGCGTATTCTTTCAAAGCCGACGTCTCCCTCCCTCTTCTTTCCTGTGGCAAAGAGGACATTCGTTATCTATGATTCCGGTGTAACCGCAGCAAGGATCTCTGTCTACCGGATGATTTATAGAGCCGTAACCTACTCCGGCGTCTTTTCATATATCTGACTACCTTTTCGAAGGCGTCAAGATTCTTAAGAGGATCTCCGTCCAGCTCTATATAGGAAATATGTCCTCCGTTGGTGAGTTCATGATAAGGAGCTTCTATCTTTATCTTGTCAAAGGCGTTTATATCGTAATATACGGGAACGTGGAAACTGTTGGTATAATAGTCTCTATCCGTAACTCCCTCTATGACGCCGTACTTTTCTTTATCTATCCTCACGAATCTTCCCTGAGAGGCCTTCTGCCGGAGTCGCTATGAGAGACCAGTTGAGGCCTGTCTTCCTCGACATTTCATCCATGCGTTTTCTCATATAGCCTATTATCTCAAGACCCAGTATCTGAGATTCTTTTTGACTCGCCGTGATGCTTGCCGGTAAGAGCCTTGAGACATTCCGCCAGTCCTATGAAGCCCACCGTAAGAGTACCGTGCTTTATCACTTCTTCTATAGTATCGTCAGGACCCAGTTTGTCGGAGTCCAGCCATATGCCCTGTCCCATCAGGAACGGGAAGTTCTTTACCTTCTTCTGCGACTGTATCTTGAATCTGTCGTACAGCTGATCACAGGCGATGTCTATCATGTGATCCAGTCCCTCAAAGAACATATCCAGATCTCCCTTTGCCTTTATGGCAAGTCTCGGCAGATTTACAGATGTGAAACTGAGGTTTCCTCTTCCTGTAACGATTTCTCTCGTCGGGTCGTAAGTGTTTCCTATCACTCTCGTCCTGCATCCCATGTAGGGCACATTCGGTATTCGGATCGCCCTCCACATAATACTGCTTGTTGAACGGAGCGTCCAGAAATGAGAAGTTAGGGGAACAGTCTCTTGGCTGATACTCTGCACGCTAATTTAAACAGATCATAGTTAGGATCTTCCGGATTATAGCTTACACCCTCTTTCACCTTGAATATCTGGATAGGGGAATATAGGCGTCTCGCCGTTGCCGAGCCCTGCTTCTGTCGTAAGCATTATGGATTCCATGACCAATCTTCCCTCGGGGCTGGTGTCGGTACCGTAGTTTATGGAACTGAACGGTACCTGCGCTCCGGCCCTTGAATGCATGGTATTGAGGTTGTGTATGAGCGCTTCCATAGCCTGATAAGTCTTTCTTCTTATTTCCTTATCGGCAAACTTGGCTGCCCTCTTTTCCTGCATCTTTCCGAGCTTCCTCCTCGGAGACTATCTTTTTCAGCTCCTCAAGTTCAAGTTCTCTGTAATTGTTGTCCCAGGCCATGCACGGATAGACTCCGTGTTCGTCTTCGATCTGTTTTTCGAGAGTCTTCATCTTTTCCACGCCGTCGTCTATATCTTCCAAGAAGTCCAGCATCTTGCCCAGATTAGTATAATAAAGCTTTTTATAAGTCTTCTTGACTCCGGGAGCCATGCCGTAATCAAAATTAGGTACCGACTGGCCGCCATGCTGGTCGTTCTGGTTCGACTGGATAGCTATACAGGCTAAAAGCAGCGTAGCTCTCTATATCGTTAGGTTCTCTTAAATGGCCGTGACCGGTGGAAAAACCGCCTTTGAGCAGCTTTACCAGATCTATCTGACAGCAGGTCATGGTGAGAGTATAGAAGTCCATGTCGTGGATATGTATATCTCCTCCTTCATGGGCTTTAACATGCTTGGGATCTATAACGTACATCTTATAGAACTCCTTCGCACCTTCCGAACCGTACTTGAGCATGGTGCCCATGGCCGTATTTCCGTCTATATTGGCATTTTCACGTTTGATTTCGTTTTTCTTTTGCCTCCTTGAACGTCAAATCCTCATATATCCTCATGAGTTTGGTGTTCATATCGCGGGCTCTGGTCCTCTCGGCACGGTAAAGTATGTATTCTTTTTGCTGTACGAGCATGTCCGTTTTCGATAAGAATCTTTTTTCGACAGCATCTTGAATCTGCTCTACTGTAGGCACCTGATTATGACAGACTTCAAGAAGATACAGTTCAGTCTGCTTGGCCAGATACATGGCCATCTCCCTGTCTCTGCCGCCCAGAACCTGAGCTGCTTTGAATATCGCTTCTGCTATTTTATTGACGTCAAACTCTACTGTCCGTCCATCTCTTTTCGTTATTTTCTTAATGCTGTTCATCATTCTCCCTGCCTTTTGATTTTTTCCTCCCAAAACACAATATATTGTGTTCGCATTAAGAATCTACCACTAATTAGAGCGTATGTCAATATTTTTTTTGATAATTTGTTCCGCCTTTAAATATCTCCTAATATCCTGCCTTGGCTCTCAAAATATTCTTCTCTGAGCATGGACCTCAGGCACATGTCTATGTACCTGCCGTTTTTTTCTTTCCGCCGTGCCGCATGACGCCCTCCCGAGCAAATCCCAGTTTGTCATACAGCGACGCTGCTATGATGTTATCTTCGAAATGGTCGAGGGTCACTCTCTCAGCTTTCATCTCTTCAAAGGCCCATCTCAGAATCAGAAGAAGCGCCTCCTCGCCGTATCCTTTACCCCTGTTTTCTCTGCCGGCTATATATATCCTGGTCACATCGAGAGAATCGTAATGATGATTTATGTCGCTCACATATATTCTGCCGATAGCTTCTCCGGTCTCTTTAAGGCATATGGTAAACTGTCTCTTGGTATCGTCTCTCTGGCGTTCAGAAAATTCTCTGATTATCTCTTCTCTGTCCCTGCCGTCATCGATAGTAAAAAAGTGCTGACATAAGGATCTGTCTCCCATATGGCAAATTTTTTCGCAGTCCTCATAGCTGCTTTCTCTTATGAACAATCTTTTTCTTCTCTCATATAAATACGTTTGATCTCACCGCCCTCTTTCTGGGGAGATGGATCTTCCTCCTTTCTGCTGCTGGGTTGAGTATTCTCATACCTATCATTTCTCCGGTCAAATTAACTCTCTGCCATGAGTCTGGGTAAACATATGCAGTATTTTCATGGTCTTAGATATCGAAAACCTCTAACGTGTTATGTGAATTTTCTATGAAGTTCTGTCATAAAACAAAATTTTATGATATTATATTATATATTTTTCTGATGAAAAATTAAATACTTATATGATAGAAAAATAAGGACAAAACGATATGAAAAACAAGAAAAAGATCATCATAACAGCGGCTGTGGTTATCGTCATCTTAGCAATAGCCGCAGCGGCCTTCTACTTCGTAAACAAGAATAAGGCGCAAAAGCCTCCGTCTCTTCAGGAAGCCGTGGAAAGCCGCATATCTGCATATGATACCGATCTCAAAGATTCTCTGACTTCCATGACCGATCAGGACCAAGTAAGAAAATATCTCTCTCCAACTGGGCAGAGAATAAGGGTATCGATGTAAAGACCGACAAATACAACAACGTAATATTTTCTGTAAAAGCTACCGAAGGCCTTGAAGACAAGGCGCCGGCGGTTATAATCTGCGGCTATGACTATACATGTATGAGCACTTACAGCAACAGCATAGTTTCAGCCCTTACTATCGCAAAAATGATCAGCCCCACGGAGCTTATAAAGTAATCTTCGTTTCCGAAGAAGGCGGCAGTATGTCCTCGGCTGAAAACTTATCGTCTCAATATTTTGAAGACGGAGCCGATGTCTTCTATCTGGGAAGTTCCGTATCTTCCAGAGTCGCCAATATGACAGGAGGACTTGAGGAGTATTCGCTGAGCAAAGCTCTCTCTCATAAAAAGCCCTTCTTACACGAAGGCTTACAAGATTTCCATATCCGGACTCCCCGCCCAAAATTCGGAACAGAGTCGGCTTATGTGCCAAATCCTATAAAGACTCTGGGCAATCAGCTGGCCAATCTTAAGTCCGGGTCCATATGGTTTGAGCTTGCGTCTTTTGACGGCGGCAGCCGGGCAGGCGTCACTCCTTCGGAGGCCACGGCGACGATAGTGGTAAGCGAAGATATATCTGAAAAACTTGAGAGAAAGCTGGACAGCGCTATCGAGAAATTTATCGATAAATACGGAGCCGATTATCCTTCCGCACAGTATACTTATGAGATTGTCGATACTCCTTCCTCTGTCATGAGCTCTGAGAATACAGACGCTATAGTCAGTCTGATGTATACTGCCATGAACGGCGTCCATTATAAAGACGACAACGGAGATATCGCTTCTCTGACCAACATCGGATATGTGAATACCTCTGATAAGGAGTTCGTCATGAACGTAGCCGCCTCATCGTGGGATCAGAATCTCCTTGCAGAGATATCTGAAGCATATCAGACTGCAGGAGGCCTGTCTGGATTTGAATATTCTGTGACCTCTCAGTATGCCCCTTTTGCGCTGGACGAATCGAATCAGCCTTTTGAAATGGACTTCAGAAACGCCTATTCAGATTACCAGAATATCAAGCTGGACAGCATCAATATTCCTGAACTGACGCCTTGTGGCATAATAAAAGTAAAAATGAAAACACGCATATGATAATCCTGGGAGTCACAGAAAAGACAAAAGATAACTTTGCCGGAGGTATCATAACTTATCTCATGACCCCTTCGGAAACCGACGGACATCAGTAATGAGAATATAAATGACAATGATAAAGGAGCTTGGAAAACCAAGCTCCTTTTTTTATCGTTTAAGCTACTTATTCTTCAACCGGCTGTTTATCCTGTTCCATGGTGGCTCCCTGAACCATATGGTTCTTCACGTCATGTACAGTTATGCTGTAGTCCTTCCACCTGCATACAAAGGATTCTCCCTTCTTCCGGTATCCTTCCCAGTATGCCGCACACGAAGCCGCTGAAAGTATCATAGACGTCTATCGGCATATCGGTCTTTATCTCTTCTTCTACATCTTCAAGGTCGGCATACCCTTGGATTATCCATTTTCCTTCTTCTACATTTTCTATATCTTTAGGTCTTTGAACGCCCTCTTCTTCGCTCAGTTCCCCAAGCAGCGTCTCCATTATGTCTCTTAACGTTGCGATTCCCGTCATTCCGCCGTATTCGTCTATGACTACGGCAAAATATTCGCCCCTTTCTCTCATCTTATTAAAGAGAGTATTGGCCTTCATCGTCTCAGGCACCAGAAGGGCTTTCTTGATCATAGAATCCCTGTCTGCATCAGGATCCTTATAATAATCCATAACGTCTAATACGCCCCCTAACATCGTCCTGGCTGTCTTCACATACGGGATATTTATGATATCTTGTCTCTTTTATCGTCTTTTCCCACTCCTGAGAATCGTCGGCCAGATCCAGCCATTCGACATCTCTTCTGTGAGTACATAACTCTTCTGCCGTGATATCGTCAAATTCAAAAATATTCTGAATAAGCTCATCTTCCTCAGGCTGTATAGTTCCCTTCTCTTTTCCTTCTGCAAGCATCATCCTGATGGATTCTTCAGTAACTTCACTCTCTTCTTCCTCCGGATTTATTCTCAGGAGTTTAAGTATACAGTTAGTGGAAACAGTCAGGAGCCATACTATAGGAGCGAAAATCTTCGCCACCCAGTACAATATTCCGGACATGCCCGGGGCTATCCCCTCGGATTTTTTTCATCGCCACCCTCTTAGGTACCAGTTCTCCGAACACTGGGGTGAAGTATGCCAGTATCAGAGTGATGACCACTACGGAAACAACTTTAAGTATCATAGGAGAAACGGTTACTCCCATAGCTATGAATTTAGCCACTATCACGTCCGCAAAGCTTTCCGCCGCAACTGCACTCTGCAGCAGGTTAGCCAAAGTTATGGCCACCTGTATCGTCGCCAGAAACTTGGCGGGCTGTACCGTAAGGCTGACCAGTCTCTTGGCTCTCTTATCTCCGTCGTCTGCCATCTTTCTCAATTTGACGTCATTCATGGATATCACCGCTATCTCAGTGGCGGCGAACATAGCGTTCAAGCCTATCAGGATAACGAGTAAAATTATAGCGTTCATATTTTTTGTCTTCAACTCCATTCGATTTAATAGTAAAATTTTATCACAAAAGGCACAGAAACCGCTCATCGCCATAAATTTCTGTACCTTTTTAAAACATTTGAATATAAGATTATTTTGTCCTTATAAAAATAAGTTCCCTCGGCTTTCGGGACCGTCTTCCATCTCAACTTTCCTCACTAACAATTAAAAGTTATATGATATGATATCATATGTTTCGCTTTTTAGTCAACTACTTTTTAGCTTTAATCGTATACGCAGTTTCTCTCAATGCACAGTACTTATCTGCAGCGCATACTATCCATGCTTCTTTGCACATCGGAGGTCTCAGGGTAAGAGGAAACATATGTCTTGATATGATATCCTCCTCTACCCTTGTCAGTTCAAAGTCGTTTCTGGCATTTTTTGAGGGCTGTCGCCGGATGTCTGAAACCATGCCATGAATGGCTCCTGTCCTTTTCGTGCCAGTCGTAGAGAAAATAGTCGTGAAGCAAGGCACCGCGTATCAGTTCTCTCCTGTTTACCCTGATACCTGCTGCGTTTAATTTTTTCTGACAGTCTGAGGCTGGTTATGGCCACGTTTACGCTGTGATCAAAGACTGTAGTAGTTCCGTGCTGAATATGGTTTTTCTGAATATCAGACCTGCCTTCTTTCGCTATATGCTCTATGATTTTTTCTGACGTCCTCTTCCATCAGAGCAGCACCCTCTTTACTTCTTCGAGATTTTCACGTATCTTTATGTGCTGAGAGCAGGCCTCTTCACATTTTCCGCATTTTATACATTGGTCTGCCCTCTTTTTCTTCCATGTTTTTCCTACCAGCCAGTTTTTCCTGACCTAATGCAGCGTCCTTATCTCCGTAAAGTGTCAGATAATTCATGGCGGTAAACGAGCCGGATATACCTATATCCATGGGACATACCTTAGCGCAGTAGTTACATGTAGTGCAAGGGATCAGAGGAATCTTTGCCAGTTCTTCCTGAGCGCTTTTTTTATTACTCGCCGCTGTTCTTCTGTAAGTCCCGTAAAATCTGTCATATATGACAGATTATCTCTCATCTGAGCTATGCTGCTCATGCCGGATAAGACTGTTATCACGCCCTCCTTATCCGCTGCAAAACGTATTCCCCACGAAGCCGCAGATGAGCCGGGTTCAGCCTCTTTTAAGATGTTCACCACGCTCTGAGGCGGCGTAGCAAGCATGCCTCCTTTTACAGGTTCCATGACTATTATGGGTTTTTCGTATTTTCTTGCGATCTCATAGCACTTTCTTGACTGAACAGCAGGATTCTCCCAATCTGCATAGTTGATCTGCAGCTGGACGAAGTCCATCTCCGGATGAGCTGTTAGAAGTTCCTCAAGTTCTTCCGGTGTGGAATGGAAAGAGAATCCGGCATTTTTACCAGCCCTTCTCTCTTCTTTTCCTGTATCCACTCCCCACATATCGAAATCATAAAAATATTTCGTTCTGCCCTCTCCCAGATTATGCAGAAGATAATAATCAAAATAGCCGGCTCCTGTCTGTCTGAGAGAAGTCTCAAACTGTGACACTGCGTCCTCTTTAGTCTTGCAGTCTATCCATGCGGCATTCTTAGTAGCTATAGTAAAATTTATCTCTGGGATATCTCTCTACCAAGGCCTGCCTTATGGCATCTTCGCTGCCCGGATAAGCCCATGCCGTATCAAAATATGTAAATCCGCTTCCAGAAACATATCCACCATCTGTTTAGTCTCCTCGATATCTATCTGTCCATCCTTCTGCGGCAGTCTCATCAATCCGAAACCGAGTTTTTTCATGTTTTTCACCCTTTTTTGTCTCTAAATGTAAATATAGATATCCTTTATGAACATCTATAATTATATCTCAAATCCCACAAAATGTTAAATGCTTATATTTTATATTGCTTTATGCGATAAATGTATTTCTCAGATGAGACTCTCCGGTGACAGCTCATTACGGCAAAGGACAGTGGCTTTTAGTTTCTCACAGACTCGTTAACTGTCGCTTGCTTACCTGAATTTAATGGGACTTCCATAGATCCATATCTCCTTTTCCTTGTATTTCCTGCTGTCAGGCTGATCTTCATCCGTCGCTGAAAGAACGTTTATTACAGAATCCCGATCTCTGGCATTTTTTCTTTCCAGCAGCGCTTCTGTGACAGATAGCACCGGCTCTACGCAGGCGTCAACGTTGGCGAAGATCTTGGTCCAATAATCTCTCGTTTTGCTCTCGAATTCTTTACGCAGAATAGCTTTTTTCTCGCGGAAGTCAGGACAGGCGCATCCTGCTTCGATCCAGTCCTCATGCCCCATGACTCTGCAAAGGCCTCCCAGAACTTCGGCTCAAGAGCGCCGACGCTCATATACCCTCCGTCAGAGGTGGGATAAAAGTCATACAGGCTGCCGCCGTTGAGCAGTTGTTCTTCCCTCTTGGGATCTCGTCCGCTGAGCATGGCTCCCACTCCGCTCATAGCGTTGAACGGAATTGCGCTGTCCAAGATAGCAACATCGACGTGAGCTCCTTTTCCTGTAAGCTGCCTCTGATTATGGGCAGCCAAAACCCCTATGACCGAATTCTGGCTGGCGGCGATATCTGCAACCTGCATCCCGTAGAGAGCAGGTCCGAAGGCTTCCCTGCCGGAATAACTCATATTGCCTGACAAGGCCAGATAGTTTATATCATGGCCGGCTCTCATGGCATATTCGCCTTCCTGTCCGTAACCTGAAATGCTCACATACACGATATCAGGCGCTATTTCTTTCACCGTTTTATAACCGAGACCCAGCTTATCCATGACTCCCGGCCTGAACTGCTCGAAAATGCAGTTATACTGCCCTGATTCAATAAGCTTTAGTATTTTTCTCAGGCCTTCCTTATTTTTTTAAATCTACAAAGATCTCGTCCTTATTATGATGAAGCCAGATTCTGTTCGCAGTTTCCCCGTACTTGCCCGCGGTCCGCTTTCAAGAACCAGATCTATCTTTCCGGGGAGCAGAAACCTTAGTCACTTTTGCACCCATGGAAGCCAGCAGGAAAGTCGCATAAGGTCCCGGAAGCAACGTCGTAAAGTCCAGAACTTTTAAGTTTTCAAGCATAGGGATATCCTCCTAAAAAGATTTCGCAATTATTTTGTCATCAGCGCTACGCATTCTGTATGGCTCGAAATGTCCGTTTTGATGTCAACCATGCCCTGTCTGTAAACGGGAATTGCTCCAAGGGCATTTTTACCCGAAAATCGCCGTTTTCACGACCGCGCTTGTTTGAGAAAACAGGTCAACAGCAAAAGTTAGCAAAAAAATTAGCTTTCTTAGTTTGAGAGATCTGGTCTTATATCTTGAAATGATATTTCCCTTTACCGTATCCCGATACCGATTCAATGATGTTTTGCTCCATCATTTCCTTCAAAAAGCTCAGATGCTCTGGACGATTTAATATCAATTACTTTCATAACGTCAGAACGTCCGAAGATCACCTGACCCAGAAAAGCCTCTCGCAGCTTCAATATATGACTTGCTGTCTTTGGCTGGAAGTTTTTTTTCAATGTCCGCTTTCAAAACTTCAATATCCGGTTTTGAGATTTCAATATCCGGTTTTTCGGTCTCTGTGAACGCTCCGCTGATGTGCAATGTCCGGTTATGCAGCGGATTCTTCTCATCAAGCAGTAGGTTCCTTAAAAACAGTTCCAAATATTCTGTCGTCTCATGGATGCCGTTTTTCAAATCATTGTAATTTGCCCTAACCAGCGAATTACGGAAATACCATGCGTTCTTGGCAAAATATCGTTGGTTACATCAAAGCCCAACGTGCGCAGATACTTAATGAAGAACACCGCTGTCGTTCGTGTGTTGCCCTCGCCGAATACATGGATCTGCCACAGTCTTGAAATGAATACGGCAAGGTGATGGATGATTTCGTCCATCGACAAGTCTTTATAGGAAAATTGCTTTTCCTGTGAAAAGTCATAGTCAAGAGTTGATCTCAATTCCGTGGCGCTGCCGTAAAGTACGGTCTCACCGTTCAATACCCACTCCCTCTTTGTGATGTTGTAATCACGAACTTTCCCGGCGTGGGAATAGATGCCCATGAACAGTTTTCTGTGGATAGATAAATATTCGTTTGGAGTAAAGCTAAATGCTTTTTCAGACAAAATTGTCGCTATCCTCACTGATACCTTATCAGCTTCTTCTGTGCGGTCTGTGGCATCACGAACAGGATTCTCCTCATAATAAGTCTGGAGGAGTTCGTTTGCCTCTTTCATAGTAATCTCACCCTCAATATTGCGGACGGCAGTATAAAAGAGGTACTCAGACGTTTTGAGCCCGTCGACAGCCTGCAGGCCGATGGCCGTATACCAGGCATAACCCTTGTCACGCTTATCAGGCTCGGATTCTCTTATATATTCCTTGAATGGATCGTTATTCATATTGCTTCACTCCTTGCCCCTTGTCATCAGCGCTACGCACTCTGTATGCTTCGTAAAAGGGAAATTGTCATAAGGTTTAAGATACTGGCACCGGTATCCATAGCCTTCCATAAACTTGATGTTGTCTGCAAGAGTCTTAGGATTGCATGAAACATATACTATCTGCTCCACTCCGTACTCCAGAATCTTCCCCAAGGCCTTTGTCTGTATCCCCACTCGCGGCGGGTCTACCACGATGACATCCGGCTTTTCTTCTACGGTTTTTAAGACCTCAAAAACACCTCCGGCTATGAAGCGGCAATTATCAAGTCCATTGAGCCTCGCGTTTTCTGTTGCGGCCGCAACAGCTTCCGGCACCAGCTCTATTCCCGGTACGCTTTTGGCCTTTAGAGCCATTATCTGACTTATGGTTCCTGTGCCGCAGTAAAGATCAAAGACATTCTTTCCCGTAAGACATCCGGCCAGATTAAGAGCCTCGGCATACAGTCTTTCTACCGCCTCTATATTCGTCTGAGAGAAAGAAAATGCGCTGACTTTAAATGAGAGTCCCAAGAGATTTTCCATATAATAATCTCTTCCCCAGAGGGTTTTGAGGGAATCGCAGACTACAGCGTCAGCGAGCCTGTCGTTGAAAGTCCTCAGCACTCCCACCACCTCATTATCGAGTTCAAGCGCCAGAAGGCCTGAAAACGAATCCGTCTTCGTCAAAATCCTCTTGGGAGGACGTTACTATATTCACCAGCAGCTGGCCTGTCCTTACACCCTTTCTGACTATCAGATTCCGAAGGAGCCCCCTTGTGACTTTTCTTGTGATAAAACTTATATTCTCTTTTTTTCGGCGAAATTTAGGGTATATGAGAGAATCCTGTTAAAATCTTGATCCACCAGCTGACACTCGTCGACAGTTATAATGGACATATAGTTTCCTTTTTTGTGCATACCTAAAGTCATCGGGCCGTCCTTTACCAGGTCGCCGAAAGTATACTCCATCTTATTTCTATATCGGTAAGCGCCGGGACATCCTTCTATCCCATCCATTTTTAAGACCTGCGCGTCCTTGTCTTTGAGCAGCTGAATCACCTGGTTTTCTTTGATTTTAAGCTGCTCTTCGTATGGTACTCCCTGGTATATGCAGCCTCCGCAATATTCATCATGTTTACAGATATTCAATTATCGTAAACCTCCTTAAAATTTAATATAACGGTACTCTCGGCAGAATCAAAATTCGCCGTACTTGCCGTAGAATTCCCTCTTTATACTCGCCGAATCTGTCTTCTTCTATGGATTTTCTGATATTCTCCATCATCTTAATCAGGAAGTGAAGATTGTGATTAGACAGCAGCATAGCCGAAAGCATTTCTCCCGATTTGAATAAATGTCTCAGATAAGCTTTCGAGTAATTTCGGCATGTATAGCAGTCACATTCACTGTCTAAAGGCTCAAAGTCCTTTTCATACTTCGCATTTTTTATATTACCTTTCCTCGGGGAGGTCATCGCAAGCCCGTGGCGCGCAATCCTTTGTGGGAAGCACGCAGTCAAACATGTCCACCCCCGCTGGACGCCTTCAAACAGATAATCGGGTGTACCCACTCCCATCAGATATCTGGCCTTATGGCCGGGAAGATATTCCACGCAGTCATCCAGCACCTCCAGCATGAGCTCTTTAGGCTCCCCCTACAGATAACCCTCCTATGGCATAGCCCGGAAGATCAAGATCTACTATCTCCTCTGCGCTCTGGCGGCGAAGATCTTTGTACATACCGCCCTGCATTATGCCAAACAGAGATTGTCTCTCCCAGTCTTTGTGAAAGTCTCTGCAGCGGCGCAGCCATCTGGTAGTCCTCTCCAGAGAATTCTTGACATAACTTCTGTCTGCCGGATAAGGCGCACACTCGTCAAAAGCCATCATTATGTCAGAGCCGAGGGCATTCTGTATTTCTATGGATTTCTCCGGAGTGATAAAATGAACCGAACCGTCTATATGAGATCTGAATCTGACGCCTTCTTCGGTGATTTTTCTGAGGGGACCCAGAGAAAACACCTGAAAACCTCCGCTGTCTGTCAGAATGGCCCTGTCCCAATTCATGAATTTATGAAGGCCTCCCGCCTCTTTCACCAATTCATGACCGGGGCGGAGATATAAGTGATAAGTGTTTGAAAGTATTATATCTGCTCCCATAGCCTTTACCTCTTCAGGCTTCATGGCCTTTACGGTAGCCTGAGTTCCTACCGGCATAAATACGGGAGTCTGAATATCGCCGTGAGGTGTGTGAAGAACTCCCTTCTGGCGCCTGTTTTTTATCTTTTTTAATAAGTTCATAAGTTACGGCGTGTTTCATAATATTCCTCTCTTCTGCCATTTGTATAAGACTATAATAACATACAAAGGAAAGATTCGCAAAGCGCGAATCTCGCTCTTTTTGTATTGTACAAATTTCGGATTTATGCTAAATTATATCTTAACAGGCACATATCATCATTACATAAAGGAGTCAAACATGATTAACATTAAAGACATCGAAGCGGCTTACGAGAGAATTGAAAAAATATGTTTGGAGAACAAGACTCGAAAAAAAGCCTCTATCTCAGCGACAAAGATACAGAGGCCTACATGAAGCTTGAGTGCGAGCAGCCTATCGTCAAAAACTTCAAGCTCAGAGGAGTTCTCAGGAAAACTGACTCTTCTGACAGACCAACAGCTTAAGAAGGGCTATGGGACTATTTCCTCAGGAAACCAGGGAGTTTCTGTGGCGTATGCTTCTCAGCTTTTAAACTTAGACAGACCTTACATAGTAGTTCCTGAAACTACTCCAAAGCCTAAGCTGGAAAAAATGGAGAAGTTCGAGCAGATATCCACTTCTTCGGAAAAAGTTTTGATGAAGCCAACGGACTCGGCGAAGCCGTATTCGAAGAGAAAGGTATCGTAAAGATAGACGCCAGAGAAGATGTGGAGGGTCTTTACGGCACGGGCACCATCGGTATGGAAATACTTCAGCAGCTGCCGGACGTAGACGTTGTCCTGATTCCCAAGGGAAGCGGCGGAAACTGTATCGCCAACGGTTCATATTTCAGGCAGGCAAAACCTGATGTGAAAATTATAGCAGTAGAGCCTGAAAACTCTCCTGCCCTCACCACTAATTTGAAGACGGAGTCTGGACCAAGTTCTTCGACACTCCCGAGGACGCTATCATGCAGAGCCTCGTGGGCGGATGCGCCAAGAATACTTTGATAACGCCAAAGACTGTATAGACGAAATACTCCTCGTCTCAGACGCCGAAGTAAAAAAGATGCCATCTATGAGATGGCTCAGAACGAGAAGGTTATAGCCGAACCTGACAGCGCAGCGGTCTACGCAGCATATAAAAAATACCGCCACATGTTCGAAGGCAAGAAGACTGCCATGATAATAACCGGTGGAAATATTTCAAAAGAACTGTTCAGGGAAATCATGTCTGATCACTAACGATGTCCGCCTTCTCTGTCCGATAAAAAAGACGGATACGATATACTCGTATCCGTCTTTTCTCATCATATTATCAGCATGGCGTCGCCATAACTGAAAAATCTGTATTTTTTCTCTCACAGCTAAAGCATAGGCTTTCAATATCTCATCTCTGTCATAGAGAGCCGAAATAAGCATCAGAAGAGTGGACTTGGGAAGATGAAAGTTAGTTATCAGGCCGTCCACCAGCTTGAACTCATACCCCGGATATATGAATATCCCTGTGCTGCCGTCTCCTGCCCTTAGAATATATCTTCCGCTTTTCTCATCGAACACCGCCGCGCTCTCAAGGGTTCTGCATGAAGTAGTACCTACCGATATTACTCTGCCGCCTTTTTGCTATAGTATCGTTGATTATACCGGCAGTCTCCTCGCTCACCGAATATTCTTCGAAATGCATATGATGATCTTCTATGTTCTCCGCTTTGACCGGTCTGAAAGTACCGATACCCACATGTAGAGTGACATATGCCAGTCGCACGCCCCTTTTGCCTGCAGCCCGGAGAAGTTCATCTGTAAAATGAAGGCCGGCTGTCGGAGCCGCTACGGAGCCCTCCTGTCTGCAATAGACAGTCTGGTACATATCTTTATCATCATCGTCGCTTTGGCGTTCTATATAGGAGGGAGAGGCATGCTGCCTATCTCCTCAAGCCTCTCAAGAAAGACTCCCCTCATATACAAACCGGGCATGTCTGGTACCGTCTTGTCCATAACCTTCTATCACAGCTCTGAAACTTCCGTCGTCGGTAAAAAGAAACCCAGTCTCCCACTTTCAATCTCTTTCCCGGCCGCACCATGGTCTCCCACAGATCGCCTTCTATCCTCTTTATCAGGAGAAATTCTATTTTAGCTCCCGTGCTCTCCTTCACTCCGAAGATTCTGGCAGGTATCACCTTAGAGTCATTCATCACTATGCAGTCCCCAGGGTTCAGGTACTCCAGCACATCGTAAAATTTCTTCTGTTCTATTGACTTTTCCTGTCTGTCAAGGATCATCAGCCTGCACTGATCTCTGTCCTTTAAAGGACGCTGAGCTATCAGTTCTTTTTGGAAGCTGATAATCGAATTCATTTATGTTCATAAGTTCTCCTGTCCGTATCCCTGCCTGAGGAATCGGGCCTGTCTCATTTTTTTATTCTTCATCCGGAGGCGTAAGTCCCAGGTGCCTATAAGCAAGGGCGGTAACCGTACGGCCCTTAGGCGTTCTGCTCAGGAAACCTATCTGAAGCAGATACGGTTCATAAGCTTCTTCTATGGTGACTCTCTCCTCTCCTATGGAAGCGGCTATAGTATCGATACCTACAGGGCCACCGCCGAATCTCTCTATTATAGCCGTCAATATCTCCCGGTCCAGCCTTTTCAAGGCCCATAGAGTCTATCTGCAAAGCGCAGAGTCCCTCTCTGGTTATCTCACCGTTGATAATTCCATCTCCCTTTACCTGAGAAAAATCTCTCACTCTTTTTGAGTATTCTGTTGGCTACTCTCGAGTTCCTCTGGAACGCCTGGCCATCTCGAGGACTGATTCATCATCGGCAGCAATGCCCAGGATGCCGGCAGATCTCTTTATTATCTCAGAAAGTTCTTCTTCGTCATACAGTTCAAACTTGCTCATGACTCCGAACCGATCTCTGAGAGGCGCCGAAAGGCTGCCCGCCCTCGTAGTAGCTCCTATGAGAGTAAATTTAGACAGATCAAGCCTGATGGATCTGGCCGAAGGCCCCTTACCTATTATGATGTCCAGCGCAAAGTCCTCCATCGCCGAATAGAGCACCTCTTCGACAGATCTGTTGAGGCGGTGTATTTCGTCAATGAAAAGTACGTCGTTTTCATTGAGATTTGTCAGTATCGCCGCCAGATCCCCCGCTCTGTCTATGGCAGGTCCTGAAGTTATCTTTATATCTACCCCCAGTTCATTGGCGATTATACCAGCCAAAGTAGTCTTGCCAAGTCCCGGCGGACCATAAAACAACACGTGATCAAGGGGTTCTCCCTCTCAGCTTTTGCCGCTTCGATAAAAACCTTGAGGTTATCCTTGGCGCTCTTTTTTGCCCTATGTAGTCGTCCAAACGCTGAGGTCTGAGATTAGTCTCCTGTCTCAGCTCTCCTGGACTTATATTGGCAGATGTTATTCTTTCATTATCCATGGTTTACCTTCTCAGAATAGATTTTTAAGGGCCTTTTTTATGTATTCCTGGCTTGAAAGTCCCTCGTCGTTCACAGAAGAAACTGCTCCAAAGGCCTCTGACTTGGTATAGCCGAGAGTAATTAAAGCATTTATAGCCTCTGTCCTTTCGTCTTTCTGCAACCTTCAGGTTCTCAGGCAGGTCAAAAAGACGGCTTATTGATGTCTTCATCGATTCTGCCTATCTTATCCTTGAGCTCGAGGATTATTCTCTCTGCAGTCTTTTTTTTTCCTATGCCGTTGGCTCTGGCTATCTCCTTAGCGTCTTCAAAAAGCTACGGCTCTTTTCAGCTGATCGGTATCCAAAGTGCCTACTATAGACATGGCTCCCTTTGCTCCTACTCCGCTGACTGTTATAAGATTCTCAAAGAGGTCCAGGCTCTCTCTGTTATGAAACCCGTACAGGCGTATATCATCCTCTTTTACTATCATGGAGGTGTACACCTTTATGGTCTCTCCTTCTCCGTATCTGTAAATAGGTGAATTCACCGGCAAAAAAATCTCCAGTCCAAGTCCCGACTGAATCTCTACTACTATCCCTCCGTTTACGTTCATGCTGTACACGCCTTTTACATATCTTATCATCTTATCTTGCCTTTCAATATATCTCTTCTGCCTTTAGAATGAGCATGGCAAATGGCAGCAGCCAGCGCGTCCGCAGTATCATCAGGTTTAGGCACTGACTCAAGTCCCAGCATGGTCTTGACCATGAACTGTACTTGCTTCTTGTCGGCTCTGCCGTAACCTACCAGCGCCTGCTTTATCTGCAGAGGCGTATATTCTCCTATGGGAAGGCCTCCGTCAGCACAGGCCAAAACGGCTACGCCTCTGGCCTCTCCCACTAAAATAGCCGTCTTTGCGTTATTATTAAAAAACAGTTCTTCGATAGATGCTTCATCCGGCTCATATTTTCGTATGAGCTGAGCAAGGCTGCCGTATAATGTCTTAAGCCGCCGGGGCATGTCCATCGAAGCCTCAGTCAGGACAGCCCGTAATCCACAGGAGAAAACTTGTTGCCCTTGACGTCTATTATGCCGTACCCGAGAATAGCATATCCGGGTCTATGCCTAAAATGCGCATTTTTACCCTCTTCATCATCAGTATTTCCAAAAAATTATAACACACAAACATCTGTTTGTCATCCTTTCCGTGTTGACTTTTTTCGGAAATCTTATTATAATAAGGCACGGTCAGTACGTGAAGTTTATTTTTATTTTTGGAGAAAGGAGGGATAGATTAAAGTGAACACAACTCACATCAAATCATTTTTATATGTTTCAAAGTACAACAGTATTTCTAAAGCGGCAGATAAGCTCAACTACTCTACATCCACTATCTATGAGCATCTAAAGTCTCTCGAAAATGAAGTCGGCGTTACTCTGTACAACAAGGCCAACAGAGGTATCTATCTGACTGAAAACGGAGAGATCTTTTTAGAATATGCCAACAAGATTTTTAGATATAGTAGATGATATCCACCGCAGATTTTACAAGTCCAGCGAGACGCTTCGAATCACGGCCAGCGAATCCAGCGACTTTTTCGTCATGAAACCGCTTATGGATAAGTTCATCATCAAATATCCGGATATCGAGATCGATTATACTAAGGCTACTACTGATGTTGCCATAGAGAAGATTCTCAACGGTCTCTGCGACGTAGGCGTCATCTCTGAACCGGGATTCAGTACTTCGAAAGTAAAATGTGATTTTCTGTGTAAGCTTCCTCTTTCCTTTGTTGCTTCCCCCGAAACACATATGTTTTAAAAACGGTATCGTCGATTCGAGAGAAGATAATACGCTCCTGTCCACTATGGGATTCACAGTAGTATCAAATCTTCTCGTTTCAAAAGGCCTTCTGTTCTCCGATTACTTTTCTTCAAAGAAAAATATAGGAGACCTCCAGACTCTTAGGGAATTGGCATATGAAGGTATAGGAATCTCTCTTCTGCCTACTTTTCTGGTGGAAGACGATATAGCTCAGGGAAAACTCAAGTTGATCCCGGAGTTTAATGAAGAGTTTTCTTCCAGAATTTATATCCTCACCGAGCTAAACAATAAAAAGGTGAATAAATCAGTAAACAATTTTGTACAGCTGGCTCATTCGCTGCTTGCAAATTATATCACATAAACCGGATCTTTAAAGACAGAGGCTGCCGGGCCTCTATCTTTTTTTGTATAAGAGAGCCCCGTGTTAGACACGGGAAATGAGGGGGATCTTTTTGTTTTCTCTTAAGGTCAGCCATATCATCGCGACTGCGATCTCAGTGACGAGTCCCTGACAAACCGTCGATACTTAAATAAGCGCAGCTGATTTTTTTCCCTCCACTCGTTTTAAAAAATTACAGTCCAAGTGTATCCTGCCCCACTCTATTTAAAGAAAAAATAGCAATTTGAGTGGGGTTCGGCCCACTCGTTTACAGAAAAACTATCTCTTCGAGTGGGGTCCGACCCACTCGTTTACACAAAACCGTCAATTCGAGTGGGTCTCGGCCCACTCGTTTTACGTAAAAGCAAAGGTTCGAGTGGGGTAAAATTCCCGCCTCAACGCTAAAAAGGCTAATTCATCGCATTCATTTACATTATATGTAATTTTGCGAAGGGAGTATACCCACTCGTTTAAAGAAAAAAAATAGTAGTTTGAGTGGAGTCTGCCCCACTCTATTTAAAAAAATAGCAATTTGAGTGGGACCCAGACCCCTCGTTTACACAAAAACAGTCCATTCCGAGTGGAACCCAGCCTACTCGTTTTCTATCAAAAAACAAAGGTTCGAGTGGATCATCCTTAAACTAAACGTAACATAAACAATCATAACCATCAGTTGAAGCTGGTGGTTATGATTGTCACTAAAAGCGCACAAAAAATCGGCAGGGGCCGCCGGCCCCCTGCCTTCTTCACTATTCCCTATATATTATTCAGCCTTAATTGCTTTGATGGATTCTATCAGCTGAGGCACCACCTTATATAAATCTCCCGTGATACCGTAGTCGGCTACCTCAAAGATAGGAGCCGATTCGTTCTTATTACGGCTATGATGCACTCTGAATCCTGCATTCCGGCCTTGTGCTGAATCGCTCCGGAGATTCCCAGGGCGACGTAAATCTTAGGATGCACCGTCTTTCCGGTCTGTCCCACCTGATGGTCTGCGCCTATCCAGCCGGCGTCCACGCAGGCCCTCGAGGATCCTACGACGCCGCCCAGCACGTCGGCCAGCTCTTCGGCCAGCTTTATTCCCTTTTCCACGTCCTTGCTGATTCCGCGGCCGACAGATACCACCACTTCCGCTCCTATAAGGTCCACCATCTTCTTGGCAGCCTTAACTACGTCGGCTACCTCCGTCTTGATGTCCTCCGCAGCCAGTAAGAAAATTCCGGATGGATTATCTCCGTCTTTTCGGCGGCGGCAGGGTCGAAGACGCCCTTCTTCATTACGCCTGGTCTGACTGTGGCCATGGCCGGACGAAATCTCGGGCATATGATGGAAGCCATCAGATGTCCTCCGAAAGCAGGTCTGGTCATCTTCAGGGTCTCTGGAAACATCGTGCTCCTCCCCTGAAAGCTTGACCTTGCCAATCTTCTCTATTCTCTCGTCGGCAAGTGTAGAAGCCTCCCTCAGAAACTCCTTGTAATTTGCCATATCTATGTCCAGATGGGTGCAGTCGGCGCAAAGACCGGTATGAAGCCTTGCTGCGCATCTCGGCGCCAAGTCTCTGCCTATATTTGAAGCGCCTATAAGAAGGACCTCCGGCTTATATTCCATTACCGCTTCTGTAAGTACCTTAGTATATCCGTCTGTAGTATAATTTTTTCAAAAGAGGGCTGTCGTATACGAGAACGGTGTCTGCGCCATATCCGCCCAGCTCCTTTGCAAGTCCGTCCACATCATCTCCCAGAAGCACTCCGCAGAGCTTGACTCCCAGCTGGTCGGCCAGCTTGCGGCCTTCTGAAATCAATTCAAGAGTAGTAGGCATCATTTTGCTGTTTCTCTGTTCGCAAAATACCCATACATTTTTGAATGCAGCAATATCTGCACTGTTGTAAACCATTTCTACCTCTCCTTTCCCTAAATCAAATGCTTAGCCGAAAGAATACCGGCCAGTTTATCGGTTGCTGCTTTTCCGTCGCCTTCCAGCATAACTCCGGCTCCCTTGAGGCGGTGTAAAAAGACGTCAGAATGTTAGTCGGAGAGCCCTGAAGACCGATGGTCGTCTTGTCTATCAGCGGATGATCTTTTAATTTTTTCAAAATCCATGACGGTAAAGAGGCTTCTCATATGCGGAGAGAATCTGGTCGATAAACATGTAACGAGGCCGGTTCAGCTCCTTTATGCAGGTTATCATACACGGAGTATCCACCTTTACAGTCATATATCCGTCTTCCAGCATCCTCTTTACCGTAAGAGTTTTACCGTCTTTTTCTTATTTCTCCGGCATATGTCACCTGAGGTATGCCCAGTTTTCTCGGCCATCTGAGGTCCTACCTGAGCCGTATCGCCGTCTATGGCCTGACGGCCCGCGAAGATTATGTCATCCTCGCCCAGTCCGTAAGTCTCGACGGCCGCAGCTAATATCTGATAGGTAGCGTATGTATCTGATCCTCCGAACTCTCTGGCTGTTACGAGAACGCCCTCGTCAACGCCCATGGCCATCAGCTCACGGAGCATGCCCTCTGCCGGAGGAGGCCCCATGGTGAAGGCCACCACCTGGCAGCCGTACTCATCTTTTTAAACTTAGCGCCGCTTCTACGGCGTTCAAATCGTCGGATTTATTATAGTCTTCATGGAACCGCGGTCTAAAGTTCCGTCCGGTTTTACGGAAACCTTGCCGGACGTGTCCGGTACTTGCTTTACAGTTACTAATATTTTCATAATTTTTGCGATTGTCCTCCTGCCTAACGATTTAAAACATTTCCTGAAATAACCATGCGCTGTACTTCGGAGGTTCCTTCGTATATCTCCGTTATCTTGGCGTCTCTCATCATTCTTTCCACAGGATAATCGTTGGTATATCCGTATCCTCCCAAGAACTGAACCGCCTGCGTAGTTATCTTCATGGAAGCCTCGGAGGCGAACAGCTTAGCCATAGCCGCCTCTTTTGCATAGTTTTCGCCTTTAGTCTTTAAAGCTGCGGCGTTGTATGTGAGGAGTCTGGCTGCGCACGGCAACTTCCATGTCGGCGATGGCAAACTGGGTGTTCTGGAACTTGGCTATAGGTTTTCCGAACTGAACTCTTCCCTTGGTATAAGTCACCACTTCGTCCATGGCTCCCTCAGCAATGCCCAGAGCCGCTGCGATGCCTATTCTGCCGCCGTTCAGCGTGTTCATGGCGATGTTGAATCCCTTGCCCAGCTTTCCGAGGAGGTTTTCTTTAGGTATTATGCAGTCCTGAAATACTATTTCCGCCGTAGGGGAGCCGTGAAGACCCATCTTCACCTCGTGCTTTCCCACTGAAAATCCCGGGAATCCGCTTTCTACTATAAATGCCGATATTCCCTTGGTTCCCTGAGACTTGTCTGTCATGGCGAACACGACGAAGATGTCCGCCACGTAGCCGTTGGTGATAAATATCTTGGAACCGTTCATGACCCAGTGGTCTCCCCATGTCGACCGCTTCTGTGGTTTCCCCTTTGAAGCGTCTGACCCTGCATTGGGCTCCGTAAGGCAGAAAGCGCCTATCTTATGTCCTTTTTGTCAGCATGGGAAGATATTTCTGCTTCTGTTCTTCGCTGCCGTATTCTATGATTGGGCCGCAGCACAGTCCGTTATGGGTAGCCACTATGTCGCCTGTGGAAGCGCACTGTTTGCTCAGTTCTTCTACCGCAATGGCGCAGGAAATATCATCGGCTCCGGCGCCTCCGTACTCTTGGGAACTCCCATTCCCATGACTCCGTAGTGGAAAAGCTTTTTCTATGTTTTCCGCAGGAAACTGTGCAGTGCGATCCGTCTCCGCAGCTATAGGCTTTACTTCATTTTCGGTAAAGTCTGCCATCATCTTGCGGATCAAAAGCTGCTCTTTTGTCAAATTGAAATCCATCTTGTTCTCCTTATATCTATTTGTTTTCAAAGGAAGCCGGCCGTTTCTCCAGAAAAGCCTTCATGCCTTCCTTCTGATCCCCGGTGGCGAAGCACATGGCAAACAGTTCGTTTTCCATGGCTATACCTTCGTCTATGCCCGTCTCCATACCTCTGTCTATGCACGCCTTTGAATATCTTACGGCTATCTGAGCATTCTTTGCAAAAGCTTCTGCCATCTCCATGGCTTTATCCATCAGCTCGTCGGCAGGATATACGTGATTTGCCAGGCCTATTCTCTCCGCCTCTACTGCGCTTATCATCTTTCCCGAGAAGATAAGCTCCTTGGCCATGGCTGCTCCAACTCTGCGGGGCAGCCGCTGAGTGCCGAGAATCCGGGCGTTATGCCCAGTCCCACCTCAGGCTGTCCGAATTTTGCTTTTTCGGAAGCCAATATTATATCGCAGGCCATGGCAATCTCGCAGCCTCCGCCTAATGCGAAGCCGTTTACGGCGGCTATGGTCGGTATCGCAAGCTTCTCTATGCGCCGCATTACGGCGCTTCCCCGCTGTCCCCACTCGCGTCCCCGGCTGAGGTCGAGAGGGTACTGCTCTCCGATATCTGCTCCTGCCACGAAGGATCTTCCTTCGCCCGTCAATATCATCGCAGACAGATCGGAGTTCTTTTCAATCATTTCCACAGTCTGCTCAAGCTCGGCTATCACCTGAGTGTTGAGGGCGTTCAGAGCCTCCGGGCGGCTTATGGTAACTATCGCTATCTTGTTTTCCGTTATTTCATATCTAATGGTATTCATATGGCCATGACTCCTTAATAACTTATATTTTCAGACCAGCTCTTGTACTTCTCATAACGGGCCTTTGCCTCTCTTACAGACTGAGCGTAAAGATCGTCTGCCTTTTCAGGGAAGTTGTTTTTAAGGGAAGCGTATCTGTTTTCTCCCTTGAGGTAATCAAGCATCTTCGAGAAGTCCGGCTCAGGAGAATCCAGCTGGAACGGGTTCTTTCCCTCTTCCTTGAGGCGAGGGTCGTATCTGTACAGGTGCCAGTATCCGGCCTCGACAGCCATCTTCATTTCATCCTGAGTGCAGCTCATTCCGGCCTTGATGCCGTGCTCCAGACAAGGACAGTAAGCGATTACTATAGCCGGTCCCGGATATTCCTCTGCTTCCCTCATAGCCTTGAGGGTCTGGGCCTGATCGTATCCCATGGCCACCTGAGCCACATATACATAGCCGTAATTCATCAGTATGGCTCCCAAGTCTTTCTTAGCTATGTGCTTGCCGTCTGCGGCAAACTTGGCTACTGCTCCCCGACGGGTAGCCTTTGACGACTGTCCTCCGGTATTCGAGTATACCTCGGTATCCAGCACCAGAAGATTGACGTCTCTGTTCTGAGCCATCACATGATCTATTCCGCCAAATCCTATATCATAGGCCCATCCGTCTCCTCCGACGGCCCATACGGATTTCTTAGTGAGATACTCTTTTATTGTCCAGGACGTATTCGATGTCCTGATTTTTTTCTCTTCTTTCTCGAGAGCCTCTATCAGCTCGTCGGAAACCTGTCTTGAAATTTCTCTCTTATCCCAGTTATTTATATAATTATCTATGGCTTCCTTTGCGATGCCTGCGTCTTTTATAGCCGTCAGATGATCTATGATCTCCTTGCGTATCACGTCCTGAGCGTGGAAGAAGCCGTATGCGAACTCGGCGTTGTCTTCAAACAGCGAATGTTCCCACGCAGGGCCGAAGCCTCTCTCGTCGCGGCAGTACGGCAGTATAGGCGCGCCTCCGCTGTAAGCTGACGAACATCCTGCGGCGTTGCCCACATACAAGTGGTCTCCGGCTATCTGGCTCAGCAGCTTGATATACGTGGTCTCGGCGCAGCCTGCGCAGGCGGCTGAGAACTGGAAGTATGGCTTTGCAAACTGTATGGACTTGACATTCTTGGTGCTGATGACGTCCTTCTTGAGGTACTTTTCATTCATTGCAACCTTGTCGAAGTTTTTCCTGCTCCGGCTTCATGTCTTCAAACGGAACCATTTCCAAAGCTCCCGCCGACGGACAAGCCGTCAGGCATACTTTGCAGCCGAGGCAGTCATAAAGGAGATACCTGGATGCGGAACTGATATTCAGGGGGGAGTTCTTGCCCAGTCCTTTTGCAGGCACAGTCTCAAATGATTCAGGAACCTGTGCCTTCTCCTCTGCCGAAAGCAGCACGGGGCGTATGGCTGCATGAGGGCACACCATGGAACACCTGTTGCACTGCACGCACTTCTCCTTGTTCCACT
>VOFF01000092.1_pt1 | contig 26000 bp, 39 predicted proteins | sample 5384061 | NCBI WGS metagenome assembly VOFF01 (sample SAMN12384725, study PRJNA508395) | human gut metagenome | isolation source: healthy gut E | host: Homo sapiens
TGTAGATGAAAGCAGAAAAAATCAACTATGAAAATCGCAAATTTTACGATTTATCGATTTTTGTAAAGAGAAAAATCCTAACATCAATGTTTATGAGCCGCCGGCTTTAACCGTTAAGCTAACGGCCCTCACAGATGTATAGAATAGTATAGCAGAAATTTCCCTGTTTGCCAAGAGGTTGCGGGGCGGAATTTTTAAAATCCGAAAAAATAAAAGCGCCCCGCAAAATTCGCAGGAGCCTCCCTTTCCCCTTTTGGTTGGATATGGTATACTGGTAGCAAATCAACGCGAAAGAAGGCGCAGCTTTTGACCATCAAGGATATTGCCCGCGAGTCCGGCTATGCCGTGGGCACAGTGTCCCGCGTGCTGAACAACAACCCCGCGTCAGCGAGGACGCACGCCGGAAAAATACTGGCCGTTGTGGCGCAGCACGGCTACCAGCCCAACGCCAATGCCAAGCATCTGAAGCAGCAGGTGCCGGAGGGGCTGGCCCTCATTGTAAAGGGCACGCAGAACGCTCTGTTTGCGGATCTGCTGGACAAGCTGCAGCCCTGTCTGGAGGCGCGCGGCTATACGCCGACGGTCTACTACAACAACGGCAGTACCGACGAGCTGGCCTGCGCACAGACCATCTTTGCCGAGCGCCGGCCCTGCGGCCTCTTTTTCATCGGTGCGCACCCGCAATGCTTTACCCGGCGCTGGGCGTCGCTGGGCATCCCCTGCCTGCTGCTGACGAACAACGCCGCCGGGCTGGGCATTGAGAATCTGTCCAGCGTCAGCGTGGATGACCGCGCTGCCGCTGCCGTGATGATCGAGCAGTTATATGCCAAAGGCCACCGTGTGTCATCGGCATCATCGGCGACAGGCCCGAAACCTCCCGCCCGAGCCAGCAGCGGCTGGACGGCTGTCTGGATGCCCTGCAGCGGCTCGGCGTGCCGTTCGACTTTGACCGGCAGTACCGGCTTGCGGACTTCCGATGCAGGGCGGCTATGCGGCTGCCGAGCACCTGCTGGCCCACTACCCCCGGCCTTACGGCGATTTTTCGCCATGTCGGACCTGATGGCGGTGGGAGCCATCCGGGCCATACAGGACCACGGCCTGCGCGTACCGCAGGACATTGCCGTGGCCGGGTACGACGGCATTGCGCTTGGGCGGTACACCGTGCCGCGGCGACGACGATCCGGCAGAATACCACCGTCCTTGCCGAGCGTGCCGCCGACATTTTGCTGCGCTGCATAGAGGAAAACGCCCCCGCCCGCCACGAGACCGTGCCCTTTGAGCTGGTCGAGGGCGAGAGCGTATAACAACAGACCCGGAGCCCGTTTGGTTGGGCTCCGGGTAATTTTATGCGTGTTTATGCCTGTGCGCTTTCAGGCGTGGCCATGCCGGTTTCGTTCGGCAAAGCGGCGCTCGGTTTCCTCGTTCAGGTATTTCTCGTCGGGATAGGCACCGTCGTGCCGGTCGGCGTACTCGTCGGAAATCTCATTCTGCAGCTGGCGGCGGATGTAATCATCCCGGTCTGCTTCGCTGGAGAAGCTGTTATTGTCATAGTGGTAGCTGGCCTGCACGCGCTGGGCCACCTGGGCAGCGGTCAGCCCCTGCCGGGTAGGAGGCGACGCAGTCAGGTAGTAGCTGATGCCATCGGCGATGTCCTCATCGGCGCTAAAGTGGTAGCATGTAAAGCCGAGCCCGTCGTCTGCGGCCCGCTGCATAACGGCCATACAGTCGGCGGCGAACGTCTCGGCATCGGCATAGGGGCCCTGCAGCGCGGCGTACAGGATGCAGTCGTCGCCGCTTTGCGGCGATGTAGTCGCCGTCGGTGTCATGGTTGAACCAGACGTCGACGCTCAGGAGTCCGTCTTGGCTTTCAGCGCTGGGTTCGGGGTCAGGGCGCTGTACATCGCGTCCGCTTTCTGCGATTCAATGCGGGTCTGGGCGTAGTTGCGGGCGGGGCCCCACTCGCTGATGGCCAGGGGCAGCAGTGCCGCCGTGCCGACGACGCAGAGCGTGAACGCCGTACCCAGCATGGCGAGCCAATCAAATTTCACCTTCACGTCGGGCCTGGCGCTGTAGACGAGCATCTCGATGCCCAGCGCAATGAGGATGACCGGGGAGAATTTCAGAATTTTCAGCAGGTCGAACTGCGGCACAAACTGATAGACGATCAGCAGAATACCGGCTGCAATCAGCACCAGCGCAAACGCAATGCTGCCGACGCGGCGGACCTTTTTCGGGGGTGGTTTGTTCATCCATGATTTTACCTGATTCTATTTATATTGAGTGGTAGGGCCTGGCATGCCCGGCCCGCGCGTATGGCGGGCACAGCGGCGGTGGGTCAGCGGCGGGCGGGACATGTCCCGCCCCTACCCGGCGGCAAAGGGCGGACGAGCAGCGTCCGTAAGGCTGTCCCCATCCGGCGCTGCGGTGCCGCCTCCCCCCCAAGGGGAAGGCATAGTTATTCATGCGGATACGGCGGAAGCTCGTCGTCGCGGTTTTTTCTTTTCGGGGTGCAGACCCAGCAGCTTGAGGCCCGCGAAAATCAGCAGTGCCGCAATGACAACATTCGGTATGCCTCTGATGATGTCGTAGGCGTAGCCGTTGCCCATAAGATTACACAGCAGCGTATAGAGCCAAGTTGAGATGAATGTCTCATACAGTGCCCAGACGCCGAAGCCGACCAGGCCCCAGCCGATCAGTCTGTTGTGCTGGGGGACCATCTTTTTGATCTCCCTCATAATTGCCCAGAACCAGCAGGGAATCCTCCTTCGGCTCACCGGCCGCCATGTGGCGGATGAGGTCATAGGTGTCAAAAAAGCTATACATCCAGATGACAAGGCAGAGGAACAGCAGCGGCTCAACGACGGTGGCCGCCATCACACAGAGTATCAGTATCATCGCAATCGACAGGCCGCGCTGCATATAACCGTAGTACATCTGCCCTGCGCCCGGGATACAGGCGAAGATAAAGGTCAGAAGGCCGTTCTTTTTTTCATGGTTTATTCCCCTTGGCGGTGCTGCCGCCGATGCTTTGTGCTCTGATCTGGTCCAGACCGTTTTCCGCGGTCAGGGTAAAAGCTCTTAAAGGTGTCGTCCAGGCTCTTGTAGAAGCCGTTGACGGCGGTGTTGAATTTGGTGCCGAAGCGTTCCGGCCGGGCGGCAGGCTGCTGCGGCAGCAGGGCGGCGGCATTGGGCACGCCAAAGGTGCTGACCGCGCCCCACATCACAAAGCCCAGCACCACCGCGGCAGCCGCCGAGACATAGCGGTTTGTCATAATGCGGAAGCTGCGCAGCCGCATAAGGCTTTGCACCTGCGGGATCAGGTCGCGCATCGGCTGCTTCATGCAGTCGGGCGCGGCGTCGATCATGGCCGTGTAGCGCAGCAGACAGTAGTCGCAGAAGCTCAGATGCTCGGCGGCCTCCAGTGCGCCGAGGTCGTCCAGCGTGCCGTCCTTAATGGCGTACAGCCCCTCGTCGGTCAGGTGGCCTTCGGCGTCAAAAGAGTTTGTTGTTATCAAAAATAAAGGCTCATTCCTTCTGCCTCCTCTCGGTGATCTGCTGGCGAAGCAGCAGCTTTGCACGCCACAGCTGGCTGTTGACCGTCGCGGGCGGACGGCCCACCAGCTTAGCGATCTCCGCCGTTTCCCTGTGCTCCAGAAAGGTACAGCACGGCAATTTTGCCGTAGGGCTCGCGCAGACCGCGCACCAGTGTTTCCAGCTCGGCGGCCCCGGCGCGGTCTGCCACACTCTGGGCCGGGTCGTCGGCGTCGCTGCCGGGCGCACCGCGCGGCTCCGGCAGGGCGTCGTCCCCGGGGGCGTCCACCTTGCGCACCCACGCGCTTTTCAAGTGGTCCTTGCATTTGTTGGCCGCCACGCGGACGAGCCACTGCTTGTAATACTGCGGCTCGCACCGGTCTATAGCCGAAAACGCGGAGAGGAAGGTGTCCTGAGTCAGATCCTCGGCGGTGTGGGGCTCGTGCACAAATTGCAGGCAAACCGTGTAGATGAGCTTTTGGTATTGCTGCATCAGACCGGTAAATTCTTCATTTGTCAGTTCCCCACACCTCCTCTCGCTTTGACCTTCTGTATACTAAAACGAATTCCCCGCGAGCGATATTGCAAACGCGGGGAAATTTTTAAAAATTTTTCTTCTTTGGCTTCCCCAGGGGGGAAGCTGTCTGCCGCTTGCGGCAGACTGATGAGGGAGAGTTCACCGGTATCGCCCTTTCATGGGTAATATCCGGCAGGTTTTCCCTCATCCGTCTGCGGGCGGCCGCAGACACCTTCCCCAGGGGGGGAAGGCGCTTACGGGTTGAGCTCCAACAAAACCGGGCAGTGGTCGCTCCCCCATCACATCCATCAGGATCTCTGCTTTCTCGATCTTATCGGCCAGGCGGCTGCTGACGAGGAAATAGTCGATCCGCCAGCCTGCGTTCCGCTCACGGGCGCGGAAGCGCATGCTCCACCAGCTGTACATGCCGGTGGCGTCGGGGTGCAGGTGGCGGAAGGAATCTGTAAAGCCCGCGGCCAGCAGCTCGCCCAGCTTGCCGCGCTCCTGGTCAGAGAAGCCCGCCGCGCCGCGATTGGGGCCGGGGTTCTTTAAGTCGATGTCCTCATGCGCCACGTTCAAATCGCCGCAGCGGATGACCGGCTTTTTCGGCATCCAGCTTTTTGCAGATAGCGGCGCAGGTCGTCCTCCCACTCCATCCGGTAGTCAATGCGCGCCAGCTCGTTCTGGGAGTTGGGCACGTAGAGATTGACCAGATAAAAATCCGGGTATTCCAGCGTGATGGCGCGGCCCTCATGGTTGTGGACGTCCTCGTCGAGGCCATAGCGCACCGACAGCGCAGGCGTTTTGGCCCAGATGGCCGTGCCGGAGTAGCCCTTTTTGTCGGCGCTGTAGATGTACTCGGTGTAGCCCGCGGGCACAAAATCCGCCTGTCCGGGCTGCATTTTGGTTTCCTGAATGCAGAAGAAGTCCGCGTCCAGCGCTTTGAACACGTCCTCAAAGCCTTTTTTCAGGCAGGCACGCAGACCGTTGACGTTCCAGCTGATGAATTTCATAGGATGGTACTCCTTTATGTATGATTTTCCGCGAGTATTTTGTCAGCCACGCAGTAGAGGCCGCATGTGCGGCCCGGCACTTACCGGCAAATGAGCGCTTATGGGGAAAAAGCCGCGGGCCGCACATACCCGGCCCCTACCTCTCGGCAAGGTTTTTCTACGCCGCCTTCTTCACCGCGTTCTTTTTCCAGCCACCGCTGACGAACCGGGCCACAAAGCATATAATGCGGCAGATCCAGTCAACGACCATGGCGTACCAGACGCCGACGGCACCCATGCCCATCTGCACGCAGAGCACCCAGCTCAGGCCCATGCGCCAGACCAGCATCGAGGCCGTGGCAACGACCATCGTGAACCGCACGTCGTTGGCGGCACGCAGGGCGTTGGGCAGCACAAAGCTGGCGGGCCAGAGAAAAATTGACATGCCGTTGTGGATCATGACCAGTGTCCACGCCAGTGCGCGCGGGTCTCGGGCGTCAGGGTGTACATGCTCAAAATCTGGTTCAGAGACAGCAGCACCACAACATTGACCGCGCCCTGGGCGATATAATCCCACAAAAGCAGTTTTTTTGTATAATAATTTGTTTGTTCAAGGTCCTGCTCACCGATGCAGCGGCCAATGACCGTGATCATCGCCAGGCCCATGGCATTGCCGACAATGCAGCCGATGGCGTCCAGGTTGTTGGCCACCGCGTTGGCCGAGATATGCACCGTGCCGAACAGTGAGATCATCGAGACGAGACAAGCACGCGGCCCACCTGGAACAGGCAGCTTTCAAAGGCCGACGGGATGCCGATGTACAGAATGCTTTTTGACCGTGCGGCCCTCAAAGCGGGTGACAGATTGCGGCGTGATGCGCAGCTGGTAGTCCTGCCGCGCGGCCAGCGCCAGAATGATGCACGCACCGACAGCGCGGGAGATCAGCGTGGGCACGGCGACGCCCGCGACACCCATTTTCAGCACGAACACGCAGAGCGCGTTGCCGCAGAAGTTGATACCGTTGACGATGACCGAGACCTTCATTGACACCGCGCTGTTGCCCGTGGAGCGGAAGATGGCCGCACCCGCGTTGTAAAAGCGCCAAAAACGGAAACGACAGCGCCGTGATCGTAAAGTAAGTCAGGCACGCCTGCATGACTTCGTCGGTGATGGTGCCAAAGAAAAGCCGCAGCTGCGCCGTGCGGGTGATAAGGCAGAACGCCGCCACACCGACGCCGAGGATCGCGCTCAGGCCCACAAGCTGGCCCGCGCTTTTTTGGCGGCATCCCGGGGCGTTTGGCCCCCAGATGCTGGCTTGTGACGACAGCGCCGCCGGTGGCCAGCGCACCGAACAGCGTGATGATCAGCTGGTTGATCATATCGACGAGCGACACACCGGAAATTGCGGCCTCACCCACTGACGATACCATAACGGTATCCGCCATGCCGACGAGAATTTCCAGCATCTGCTCAATGATGAGCGGCCAGAGCAGCGTCAGCAGCTGGCGGTTGGTAAACAGCCTTTCCTTTTTCATTTTTTACAATACATCTCACTTTCCCAGTATTGAGTATAGCACAAAAAAAGCCCCCGCGCAATGCGGGGACAAAAACTTTCCCCGAGGGGGAAGGCTAAGAGGTATTTACTCATACCGCACCGCTTCGATCCGGGTCGAGCTTGGCGGCCTTGTTGGCGGGATAATAGCCGAAAGAACACACCGATGGCCATACTGAAGCCGACGGCGATCAGAATCGCAGCGATGCTGGGCTTGGCGGCATAGCCCACCACATTGCTGAGCACCGTGCCCAGCGCCAGGCCCAGCACAATACCGATGAAGCCGCCGATCAGGCGAGGATGACGCTCTCGGTGATAAACTGCATACGGATGGCCGACGCAGGCGCGCCCAGCGCCTTGCGGGTGCCGATCTCGGGTGCGCTCCGTCACGGAGACCATCATGATATTCATAACGCCGATGCCGCCGACGAGCAGCGACAGCGCCAATGGCCGAGATGCCGAGCGAAACCGTGTTCATCATACTGCTCATCGGAGTCGAGCAGGCTCGCCAGGCTCGATGCGCTGACCGTCCAGGAGTCGTTGCGGGTGTAGTAGCTGGCGAAAGAAATCCCCCACCGTGTTGACGAAGTCCGTGACATTGACCGTGCCGCCGTTGGCCACAACGGTGATGCTCTGGTACCCTGCCCCCGCTCCGGCGATGGCCTTGGCAACGTCCAGCGGGATGTAAATCCGTCTGGATGCTGTCGTCGTCGCTGCCGCCGAACATGCTGGAGTAGCTGTCCTCTGTGTATTTGTATACGCCCTGTATATAGAACGTGTACAGATCTGGTTGATGGTCAGCGTGACCGCCTTGCCGATGGCGTCCTGCGCACTGCCGCCGATGGCCTGCTCGACGAACTTTTCCGACACGCAGGCGACCTTGCGCCCGGCGTCCCTGTCGTCGTCCAGCCAGCGTCCGTACAAAAAATCTGCGAATCATCGTCCCTGACTGCCAGTGCCGCATGATTGATGCCGCTGACAGTGGCCGTGATGGTCGTGGTCGGGTCACCGTATTTGGCAGTCGTGCCGCTGCCCACCTGCTGGGTCAGTTCGATGTGATGGATTTGGGTCGGGAAAGCGGCTGTAAAATCGTTTATCATCGCATCGGTGATAAGGTCTGCGTCCGACGGTTTGGAATCCATAAACCGGCGCAGCTGGACGCCCTGGGACGTGCCCGACGTGTCGGAGCTACTTTTCTGCGTTACCGTGACAGAAATGTTACTGGCACCCATGCCGGACATCGAGTCCATGACCGAGCCGGTCATGCTGTTGCCGACGGTCCCCGATGGCAATGACCGCCGCAATGCCGATGATGATGCCCAGCATCGTGAGCAGACTGCGCATTTTTGTTGCTTCTGACGCTGGTCAGCGCCATGCCGATATTCTCAAAAAGCTGCGTTCGCCGGTCCCCTTTCGTTCGCCCACGATCAGGCCGGCGCGCAGCGCGTCAGCCCCGCTGGCATTCCTCGGCCAGCTCGGGGTTGTGCGTGATGAGCACGATGGTCTTGTGGTATTTTTCATGCAGCTCGTGAAAGAGATCCATCACGACGCGGCTCGTCTGGCTGTCCAGTGCGCCGGTGGGCTCGTCGGCCAGGATCAGCGCCGGCTCATTGACCATGGCGCGGGCGATAGCGACGCGCTGCATCTGGCCGCCCGACAGCTCGTTGGGCTGGTGGCGCATCCGCTCGCCCATGCCGACGCGCTCGAGCCATTCCTTGGCGCGGCGGGTGCGCTCCCCTGCCGGGACGCCCGCATACAGCATCGGCAGTTCAACGTTTTTTAACGCGCTCTGGCGTCCGATCAGGTTATACGTCTGGAACACGAACCCGATTTTGCGGTTGCGGATGGCCGCCAGGTCGTTGTCGTCGGCGTCGTGGATGTTGACACCGTCCAGCACGTACTCGCCCGCCGTGGGCTTGTCCAGCACGCCGATAATGTTCATCAGCGTGGACTTACCGGAGCCGGACTCGCCCACGATGGCGACAAACTCGCCGGGGTAGACGGTCAGGTCGATACCGTGCAGAATTTCCAGCTCGTTCGGCTGGCCGATGTAGTAGCTCTTGCGGATGCCCTGCATCTGGATCAGGGGGCTGCGCGGGGTGCGCGGCCTCCTCCCCTATCAGGCTCCGGGCGATATTCTGCGCAAACTGTTGTGTTTTTTCCGGCATTATTGACCTCCCGGACCGCCAGGGCCGCCGCCAGGACCGCCCATGACGACGGTTCCCTCGGGCATATTGCTGCCGTCGCCGACGTAAAGGTCGCCGTTCTCCATCATCTGCACATCGCTGTCGGACGTGCCCGACTCAATGCCCTGGGTCAGGTCCGCCGTGGCGCGGATGACGTCGCCCTCGTTCAGGTCGCTGCCGGTGATCTCCACATAGTAGTCGTTGGTGTCGCCCTCGGTGACGGCGACCTGCTCAAAGGTCATATCGACGCCCTCTCCGCCGGTCTTGCGCAGCACGTAAAGTGCTGCCGTCGTCGTTGGTGCCCACGGCGTCGCGCGGGACAGTAAAGACGTTGTCCTTGGTGTTGATGACGATCTCGACCTTGGCGGGAATGCCGACCAGCAGACCGCTGTCCTGCCCGTTGACCGTGACGGTAGCGCCGAAGCTGCCGCTGTCATTGGCGACAGGGTCGATACGGGTCAGGGGTACCGGTGACGGTGTCGTCCGTGGCGTCGCTGGTGATGTTGCACTGCAGGCCGGTCTTGAGCCTGCCGACGGGCTGGCCGGGATCGTGACTTCCACCGTCAGGTTGTCCATATCCTGAATCGTGGCCACCGTGCCGCTGCACACCGCGCCCACCGTGGCGTCCAGCGCGGTGATCGTGCCGTCCATCGTGGCAGTCAGGGGTGCAGTTCTCCAGCGCGGTCTGCAGTTTGGTCAGGGTGTCGTCCTCGCGCTGGGACTGCTCGAGCTTCGTCTCGGCGTTGTCCACGCTGCGGGACGCGCTTGTCGCGCTGTTCTGATAGGACTGCTGCGCCTGCTCCAGCGCCTCGCGGTACTGCTCAATTTTATTGTAGGTCTGGCTGACGGCGTCAAAGCCCTGCAGGCCAGCTCCGGGATGCTGCACTGGCCCTTGGCGATATTTTCCCGGTTGGTGTAATCCGCGATCTGGCCCTGCAGGGCCGTCTGCGCGGGCCGTGTCGCCGTCCTGCTGGGCCTGGGTCAGCTGAATGTTCAGGTTGGCAAGGGGTGTTCTCGTACCCGGCGATCTCCTCGGCGTAGCGGGTATACCAGTCGGTGACGATCTCACGGTTCGTCTTGCCGCTGTTGGCGGCGGACGTCATCGGTATAGTAGTCATCAATGCCCAGCGTGTCGTAGTTCTTCTGCGCCTTATCGAGATTTTCCTGCGCCGTAGCCAGGTTTGTCGTCGATCCTCGACGGCCTGGGTGTAGTTCTTCCGGGCGTCGGTCCGGGTGTCGCTGAGCTGCAGCGGCGCGTTGGCGATCTGCTTTTCCACGTCGGTGGTGTCCAGCGTGGCGATGACGTCGCCCTTCCTGACCGTGTCACCGACAGCGACGTTGACTGCCGTGACCTTGTAGGTCTTGACGGAATCCGACGCCGTGACGCTGGCGCTGCTGCCGGCCTTGACCGTGCCGGTCACGCTGACCGTATCGCTCAGAGTCGTTTTGGTCAGCACGGTGGTGCGCACGAACTGATAGCTGCCGGCGGCCGCCTTGTCGGTCTTGCCCAGCACGTTCACGAGGACGAGGGCCGCGACCAGCACAATGACCAAAAAGATCGTCAGCTTTTTGTGGCGTTTGACCCAGCCGAGCGGGCCGCGTCGGGTTTGTGTTTTTTCTGCCATACCGGGTTCCCTTCTGTTTTCGGAGATTTTTTGACAAAATTTAGTATATATTGCAAATGTGTTGGATTTTGAAAGAAGCATGAAAAAGGCGGCACATTTGGGAAAGATGTGCCGCACGGACTTTTTTCTATAAGGCTTCCCCCTCGGGGAAGCTGTGCCCGCAGGCGACTGATGAGGGCAAAGCTTACGGCCACTTCCCATTCACGGGGCAGCAGCCACTAGGCCGCCCCTCATCCGGCCTCGGGCGGGGGCCTCGGCCACCTTCCCCCACGGGGGAAGGCAACCACTCCCCTCGCGGAAGTAGGCCAGACCCAGATGAGCCGGGGGCTGGTTCTCCTTCTTCTTGCGCATCGAAACGACGATCAGGACGATGATCGTGACGACGTAGGGCAGCATCTGCACAAGGTCGGTGATGTGGCTGGCCATCGTGATGCCGAGCAGCGTCGGCAGGAACTGGTACAGCCAATAGAGCATACCGAACAGGTACGCGCCCCATATGGCGTTCAGCGGCTTCCAGGTCGTGAAAATGACCAGCGCCACGGCCAGCCAGCCCAGCGCCTCGATCTGGCCGGTGGTCGCCCAGATGCCCTGGTTGTAGTCCAGTACATAGTACAGGCCGCCAATGCCGCAGATGCCCGCGCCGATGCAGGTGGACAGGTACTTGTACAGCGTAACGTTGATGCCCGCGGCGTCCGCGGTGGCGGGGGTTCTCACCGACGGCGCGCAGATTCAGGCCCGCACGGGTGCGGGTCAGGAACCAGTGCAGCACCACAGCCAGCAGGATGGCCGCATAGACGAGAAAACCGTAGGAGAACACGACCTGCCCGATGTCGCCCAGACCCGACAGCACGGGAATTTTGGCGCTGAACGCCTTGTTGGCGATAGGAGCGGCGGAGTAGCTGGCGCCGTTCAGGATAAACACGCCGAAGAAGTTTGCCACACCCATGCCGAAGGTCGTCAGCGCCAAACCGGTGACGTTCTGGTTGGCGCGCAGGGAGATGGTCAGGAACGCATAGATCAGGCCGCCCGCCATCGAGGCCAGAATGGCGCAGGACAGGGCGATCAGGATGCTGACAAAGCCGTTGGGGTTGGGCGCTGTTCTCATAGGCCCAGGCGCTGGCAAAGCCCGCGAAGCCGCCCAGGTACATCATGCCGGGCACGCCCAGGTTCAGGTTGCCGGATTTCTCGGTCACGGTCTCGCCCAGCGCACCGTACATGATACGTGTGCCAAAACAGGATGGCGCGCATGATCCACGCAATCGGAGACTGCTGTGCATATCACTTGCCCTCCTTTGTGCGCCGCGGGGGATGACGCGGTAGTTGATGAAGAACTCACTGCCCAGAATGAAGAACAGGATGATGCCGGTGATGATGTCGGCGGCGTACTCGTTCAGCGAGTACGCAGACGCGATCTCCGACGCACCGCGCTCGAGGAAAACCAGCAGGAACGAGATGAGCGCCATATAGAAGGTGTTGAACTTCGCCAGCCATGCGACAATAATGGCCGTGAAGCCGCGCCCGTTGGCGGACGCCGTGGAGATGGTCTGATCCTTGCCGGCCACGATCAGGGAAGCCGCACAGGCCGCAGATCGCGCCGGAGATCAGCATCGTGCGCACCGTAACGCGGCGGACGTTGATGCCCGCATACCGCGCGGTGTTCTCGCTCTCGCCGACAACGCTGATCTCATAGCCCCTGCTTGGAGAAGCGCAGATAGGCGTACATGACAAAGGTCAGCACGATAACGACGATAATGTTGATGGTGTAGCGCTGGCCCATAATGACGGGGAACCAGCCGGCCTTGGTCGCCTTGTTCAGCGTGCCGAGGCTCGACGCCTGGCCGCGCATGATGTTAGTCATGCAGGCAACAATAGACGTAGCAACGTAGTTCATCATCAGGGTGAACAGCGTCTCGTTCGTGTTCAGCGGGACTTGAACCACGCGGGGATGAAGCCCCACAGTGCGCCCCGCGGCAATGCTGCCCAGCGCCATGGCGGCAAACAGCAGCGGCAGCGGCAGATTGTTGCCCTGATACACCATGATAAGGGCGGCAGTCAGGCCGCCGATCAAATCTGACCCTCGCCGCCGCAGTTCCAGAAGCGCATCTTGAAGGCCGGGGCCAGCGCGATGCCGACGCAGAGCAGCGTAGACAGGTCGCGCAGCATCCAGCTGAAGCGGGTCATGTTGGCGAAGGTGCCGCTCCACATGACGCCATAGACGGACGGACAGCGGGTTCAGGCCGGTGACGAAAAAGATAAACAGCGCATCGACGACCAGCGCCAGCAGAATGGCGATGGCGCGCACGGCGATCTTCTGGGGCATCGTCGTGCCCCTCACGCTTGGCAATGCGCAGCAGCGGCTCGCGGGCCGCAGTGGCAGTCTGACTCATGCCTGCTCCTCCTTTACCAGGTTGGTCATTCGCAGACCGACCTCCTCCTTCGTGGTCTTGCGGCCATCGAGAATGCCGTTGACCTTGCCGCCGCACAGCACAACGATGCGGTCACACAGCTCCAGCAGCACGTCGAGGTCCTCACCGACGTAAATGACCGCCACACCGCGCTTTTTTCTGCTCGTTGAGCAGGTGATAGATCGTGTAGGACGTGTTGATGTCCAGACCGCGCACCGCGTAGGCGGTCATCAGGACGATGGGGTCGGCGGCCAGCTCACGGCCCACCAGCACCTTCTGGACGTTGCCGCCCGACAGGCGGGAGACCGGGGTGTTCAGGTCGGGCGTGACGACGCCCAGCTCTTTCTTGATCGTCTCGGCCAGCGCCAGCGGGCCTTGCGGTCCACGATAGGCGAATGGCCCTTGCCGTAGCTTTTCAGCATCATGTTGTCGGTCATGCCCATCGAGCCGACCAGACCCATGCCCAGACGATCCTCGGGCACAAAGGACAGGTGGATGCCCGCCTCGCGGATGGCCTTGGGGCTTTTGCCGACGAGCTGCACAGGTGCGGCAGCGTCGGGCGCGTAATACCGATGCTTGCGCCGCTCTCGGCGGGCTGCAAACCGGCAATGGCCTCCAGCAGCTCCTTCTGGCCGTTGCCGGAGATGCCCGCAATGCCGAGGATCTCGCCGCCGTAGACCGGGAAGGACGCATCGTCCAGCACGGTGATGCCCTCGGCGCTGCGGACGGTCAGATGTTCAATGTCCAGCCGCTTGACCGGGTTGACCGGCTCAGGGCGTTCAATGTTCAGCTCGACCTTCTCGCCGACCATCATCTCGGTCAGCTTGGCCTCGTCGGCGTCCTTTGTGGCGATGTCGCCGACATACTCGCCCTTGCGCAGGATGGCGACACGGTCACTGATGGACAGGACCTCGTGCAGCTTGTGGTGATGATGATGACCGCCTTGCCGTCGGCCTTCATGTTGCGGATGACGCTGAACAGCTTCTCGGTCTCCTGCGTGGTCAGAACGGCCGTCGGCTCGTCGAGGATCAGGATGTTCGCGCCCCGGTAAAGCACCTTGACGATCTCCAGCGTCTGCTTCTGGCTGACGCTCATCTCGTAGACTTTCTGGTCGAGGTCAAGGGCGAACTCGTACTTTTCGCAGATGGCGCGGGCCTTGTCGTGGACCTTTTTCAGGTCGAACTTCTCGCCGCTGCCCATCGACAGGGCGATATTCTCCGCCGCGGTGAACACGTCCACCAGCTTGAAGTGCTGGTGGATCATGCCGATGCCCAGGTCCAGCGCGTCGCGGGGGGGAGCGGATGGTCGCCGCCTTGTTGCCGACATAGATTTCGCCCTCGTCGGGGAAGTAGATACCGGCGATCATGTTCATCAGGGTCGTCTTGCCGCTGCCGTTTTCGCCCAGCAGGGCCAGAATCTCGCCGCGGCGCACGCCCAGGGAAACATCCTTGTTGGCCACGACGGGGCCAAAGGTCTTGGTGACGTGCTCCAAGCGCACAGCATATTCGTTCTGCGCCATTGTGCAGGCTCCTTTCGGATGGTATTTATAAATAGGGTAGGAACAATTTTTGTGATCCGTAGGGGCGGATTCTATATCCGCCCGCCGTACCTGCCGTAAGCTGCACGGGCGCATATAGAATGCGCCCCTACGGCCTGATTTGCAACGACAGATATACCACAAAGTGGGGAAGGCTGCGGTTCCACCGCAGTCTTCCCTTTAGATTCAGTCAGAATCAGGCGACGGGGTCAGCGTCCTCGATGATGCCATCGATGCGCAAGGCAAACGTCGGGGCTGCACGCAGCTCACCCTCGTGGAAGTAACCGTCGGAGATGGCCTCTTTGGTCTCGCCCTGATAGACAGCCACAGGAGAACCGGTGCTGAAATCGTAGTAGGTCAGGTCGATGGGGGGCGGTGGTGACCTCCGCGCCGTCGACGGTGAACTTGCTGGTGTCGAAGACATGCAGGCTGCCGTCCTTCAGCGCAGCCTCCACCTCGGCGACCTTCTCGGCGGTGCCGTCGGCAACCTCGGGGCCAAAGGTCGGTGATGGCAACAGCGCCATCCTCATAGCCCTTGCACCAATCCTGCGGGATGCTGCCGGCCTGCGCACCCTCGAACAGCTCCTTGTAGTAGACCTTCCAAACGTTGGTGGCGGAGGTCAGGGCAGCGGTGGGGGCGGTGTCGAGCATGTCGATGTTGTAGCCGATGGAGTAGCAGATCTTGCCGGAGTCCTTCAGCTTCTGGGTGGCAGCGGGGGCACCGGTGGAGTCAGCGTGCTGGCCGATGATGACCGCACCGTTGGCGATCAGGGCCTCGGCGGCAGCGCCCTCCTTGTCGATGTCGAACCAGGAGTTCGTGTACATGACCTCCATCTGGACATCGGGGTAAACGCTCTGGACGCCCAGGAAGAAAGCGGTGTAGCCGGAGACGACCTCGGCGTAGTTGTAGGCGCCGACGTAGCCGATCTTGACCTTGCCGTCAGCGGTGAAGCTGTCGGGCTGGGTCTCGGGGGTCAGGGTGCCGGACTCGACCAGCTCCTTGACCTTCATGCCTGCGACGACACCGGAGACATAGCGGCTCTGGTAGACGGCGGTAAAGGCGTTGTAGAAGTTATCGAGGTCGGAGATAGCGGCGAAGTCGCCGGTCATGGCCACAAAGTTGATGTCAGGGTACTTCTCGGCTTCCTCCTCCATGTAGGTCTGATGGCCGTAGGAGTTGGAGATGATCAGGTTGCAGCCCTGGCCGACAAGGTCCTCGGCTGCGTCGGCGGTGACGCCGCCCTCAGCGATCTTGTACTTCCAGACGATCTGGTCATCGGACATGCCCAGCTCGGCGGCAGCTTCCTTGATGCCGTTGATGCGCGGCGCTGTAGCCTTCGGTCTCGTCGCCCAGAATGATAGCACCGACCTTGACGTCGGGGGCCTGGTTGTTGCTGCTGCCCTCTGCAGTAGCGGTGGTACCGGCGGCGCTGCTGGCTGCAGTGTCAGCGGTGGAACCACAGGCGGCCAGGCTGAACACCATAGAGGCGGCCAGCAGAATGCCCATCAGTTTCTTCATGTGTATTGTTCCTCCCTGTTGTGTGTACAGAAAACGGCAAAAATGCGTCGCTTCGTGCCGGAATCTGCCGGGAATTGACGCATTTTGCTGCCTTGCATGACCCATTGTAGCCGCTTTACGATCCGTTTGCAATAATTTTTAAATTTTTTTGTGTGAAAAGTTCAGCAAAACAGGTAAATGTTTTGCCTGTGCGGACAGTACACTGGGCAGGACGCACAACGAAAAAAATAAAAGTCATACTTTATTGTGCAAAAGTACGACTTTTACTTTTGGGGCCGCCCTTCTCAAAGGGAGGCTTTTACCTTTATGAATAAACTTTCTGTCCAGCCCCTGCTTTACGGCGGCGTTGAGCACGACCCAGGTCAGGAACACCTCGATGGGCAGCATCGTCGTGTTCTTTACCAGACCCGAGGTGAAATAGTAAAGGTAGCCCTTGCCGTAGAGCATCGCCTTCCAGACGCTGCCCAGCAGGACGTTGCTGCCGTAGTTGATGATGAGCCGCGTCACAATAATGCGCGGCAGCGTCGGTTTTTGGCGGTACAGCATAACGCCGTAGATCGGGGTCCCCGACAGCATGGCCGTAATAAGGTAGCCGGGGAAATACGGCTCGCCGTAGCCTGCCAGCAGGAAACCCACCGTATCAATGATAGCCCCGGCCATCATGCCGACGACGGGGCCGTAGCACATGCAGCCCAGCGAGACGGCGAGGAAGCTGAAGTAAATTTTCAGGCTCGGCCCCAGCAGGTAGATGGGCAGGCTTTCCAGCACGATGGCCATGGCGCAGACCAGCCCCGAAAAGGCCAGCACCCGCGGGTTGTTCAGCTCGCGCCGGGCAGCGCGCCAGTAGTCAGCGGAAAAGACGGACAGCTTTTGTTCGCACATAAAAATCCTCCCTTTGTGCGTTGCCGCACAAGGGAGGAGGCAATTTTTTGTCGGATGGGCACAACGCCGCATCCGCCGTTGCACACCATCATGCAGCAGTGGGATGCGAAACCTGCACCGCGGACGTTTCCGTCACTTCGTCCTGCCACAACTCCCCGTTGGTCAGGCACTCCGGGGCCAAGCCCCACGCGCAGGTCTCTACTCTGCGAAAACAATTTTAATTATACATGGATTTTGGGGAAATGCAAGAGAAAGCTTTTTGTAAAGGGCAACGGGCAGTACCCCTCAGGCCTCGTAAACTCGGCCAGCTCCCCTGATGGGGCGCCTTTTTGCGCGGGCTTCGCCCGCGAGAAAGCCTCCCCATCAGGGGAGGTGGCCGAGCGTTAGCGATGGCCGGAAGGGTTCGGCGGCTTTCCCTTTATTGCCCGCTTGCGCCGTAGTTTGCCAGCACGCGGGCGCTGGGATCGTTGACATCGCAGTGAGGCCATGCCTTGTTGGGCATCCAGTAATCGACGATCATCTCGGCCTGACCGGGATAATACTTCTCAAAAATTTCACGGTACAGCAGGCTTTCTTTTGGTAAACGGGCGGGCGTAGGTGTACTTGCCGCACTTCTCGGCAAAGTCGCGGTCCGTGTAGACCGTCTCGGCGTACTCCTTCAGGTCGTCCACCATCGAGTGGCCGACGGCGTCGCTGAACGCGGCCTTTTCGCGCCACAGGATGCTCTCGGGCAGCCAGTCGCCCTCAAACGCCTTGCGCAGCAGATACTTGCCCTTGCCGTAGGTGTTCAGCTTTTTTGGCCGGGTCGATGCTCATGACGTAACGCACAAAATCCAGATCACCGAACGGCACGCGGGCCTCGAGGCTGTTCACGCTGATGGAGCGGTCCGCGCGCAGCACGTCGTACATATACAGCTCGCGGATGCGCTTTCTGGCTCTCGGTCTGGAATGCGGCGGCGGACGGCGCGTAGTCGGTGTACTTGTAGCCGAACAGCTCGTCGGAAATCTCGCCGGTGAGCAGCGCCCGGATGTCAGTGTGCTCGTGGATGTACTTACAGACCAGATACATGCCCACCGACGCGCGGATGGTGGTAATATCCCAGGTGCCGAGCATGGCGACGACCTTTTCCAGCGCGTCCAGTACGATGTCGCGGTTGATGATGACCTCGGTGTGGTCGGCGTGCAGGTAGTCGGCCACCTGCTTGGCGTATTTCAGGTCAATGGCGTCCTCACTCATGCCGATGGCGAACGTGCGGATCGGCTTGCCAAGCTTCTTGGCCGCAATCGCGCAGACCAGGCTCGAATCAAGACCGCCCGACAGCAGGAAGCCAACCGGCGTGTCGGCGTCGAGGCGCTTGCCCACACCGGCAACCAGCTTTTCACGGATGTTCGTCAAAATCTCGGGCAGCTCGTCCTGGCTATAGGCGGGCGTATCGGCAATGTCGCAGTAGCGCACAAACTGACCGTTGCAGTAGTAGCTGCCAATCGGGAACGGATAGATTTTTTTGCACAGGCCGACGAGGTTTTTCGCCTCGGACGCAAAGGCAATGTGCCCCGACTCACTGTAGCCGTAGAACAGCGGGCGGATGCCGATGGGGTCGCGTGCGGCGATCAGCAGCTTTTTGCGGCTGTCGTACAGGATCATGGCGAACTCGGCGTCGAGATGCCTGAACATGTCAAGGCCGTACTTGTAGTAGAGCGGCAGAATGATCTCGCAGTCGGAGTCGGACTCGAACGTGTAGCCCTCGGCCTCCAGCTCGGCCTTGACGGGCGGAAGCCGTACAGCTCGCCGTTGCAGGCCACGCAGTCCGCACCGCGGGAAGAAGGGCTGCATGCCCTCGGGCGTCAGGCCCATGATGGCCAGACGGCCAAAGCCCAGCAGGCCGAACTCGGTCTCAGCCACGCGCTGGTCGTCCGGGCCGCGGCTGGTGGTACGCAGCAGATATTCGGTGAAAGTTTCCTTGGGCAGATCACGCCCGGCATAACCCATGATGCAGCACATTGTTTGTTTCTCCTTTTCGGTTTTACGTCTTACACCCTCCGAATGGTAAACAAAAAAGACAGCCCATTCGCCCTGCATTAGGACGAATCGCTGTCTTGGATCCGCGGTGCCACCTAAATTACCGCAGCCGAAATAACGGCATACGGTCACTTTTTCCGTACACGTTCACCTTTGAAACGCTGCCGCTGTAACGCACGGCCTGCGGCACACCCTACTTTTTGCATTTCAGGCTGCAGCTCGGAGGTGTTCTTTTCGCGCCCTGTCTCCGTCCCGGCTTACACCAGACGCCAGGCTCTCTGTGCGGATATGGAGCGGTACTTTTCCTCTTCAACGCTTTTGATGGTTAAAGAATAGCACGGTTGAGGGGTGGTGTCAAGATGTTTTTCATGAAAAATTCAATCTTCCACTGTAGGGGCCGGGCATGCCCGGCCCGCGGCCTACTCATAAGCAGGTGTCCCCCACAAAGTTGCGGGCCCGCATATATGCGGCCCCTACAAGCAGATCAAAAATCCAACACCTTCGTCAACTTGCACAAGGTTTTGCCATTTCGCAATTTTTTGCAAAGTTTCGGAATCATTCTTGCAGTTTTTTTGCAGCGCAAAATTCCATACCGCGGAACAGATTTCCATATACAGAATTGTGCCGCGCATGACCGTTCCGCACTGCGGAATCGGGAATCTGCGATAAGCCGCGCCGCTATTTAGGCAACTGCCGCAATGGTCAAACCTGCTCCGGCATGATACACTGAGGATGACAAAATTCGTTTGCTCCGCGGTACCTCTACCCTCTGCCGGGGAGCACCCACCCACAAGCTGCAGGCCCCGCCTGCAAGGGAGGAAAACCATGGCAAAAAACGCAATCGTTGGTCAGTCCGGCGGCCCCACCTCGGTCATCAACGCAAGCCTGGCCGGCGTGTATGAGAGCTGCAAGCGCCGCGGCGCAGGCAAGGTCTACGGCATGCTGCACGGCGTAGCCGGTCTGCTGGAGCGCCGCACCTGCGTGCTGGACGACAAGCTGAAAACCGCGCTGGACATCGAGCTTTTGAAGCGCACCCCGTCCAGCTATCTGGGTTCCTGCCGCTATAAGCTGCCCGACTGGCACCGCCGAGGGCGAGAGTCTACATCCGGCTGTTCGAGATTTTGAAGGAGCTGGACATCGGCTACTTCTTCTACATCGGCGGCAATGACTCGATGGACACCATCGGCAAGCTGGCCGACTACGGCGCACACATCGGCAGCGACATCCGCTTTATGGGCGTGCCCAAGACCATCGACAATGACCTGATGGTGACTGACCACACGCCGGGCTACGGCAGTGCGGCCAAGTACATCGGCGTTGTGATGAAGGAGATCATCCGCGATGCGACGGTCTACGGCACGAAGTACGTGACCATCGTCGAGATCATGGGCCGCAATGCGGGCTGGCTGACCGCTGCCGCCGCGCTGGCGAAAGCCGATGACTGCGAGGGCGTGGACATGATCTGCCTGCCCGAAGTGCCCTTCAACGTGGATCACTTTGTGGAGAAGGTCGCGCGGATGCAGGAGAAGAAGCCAAGCATCGTCATTGCCGTTTCCGAGGGCGTAAAGCTGGAGGATGGCCGCTATGTCTGTGAGCTGGCGGACGACGTGCACGCCGTGGATGCTTTCGGTCACAAAGGCGCTGACCGGCACGGCGCGCTTCCTGGCAAATACTGTTGCACGCCGTCTGGACACCAAGACCCGCTGCATCGAGCTTTCGACGCTGCAGCGCTGCGCGGGTCATCTGACCAGCCGCACCGACATCACCGAGGCCTATCAGGTGGGTGGTGCTGCCGCCAAGGCAGCCTTTGAGGCCACACCGGCGAGATGGTTGCGCTGGACCGCATCTCAATGCGCCGTACCAGTGCGGCACGAGCCTGCATCCCGATCAGCGAGGTCGCGAACCTCGAGAAGAAGGTCCCGCTGGAGCTGGGTCAACGCCGACCACACCGCCATGACCGACGAGTTCCTGGCCTACGCCCTGTCCCCTCGTTCAGGCCGAGCTGACCCCCATCTACGTCGAGGGTCTGCCGCACCATATTTATCTGCCCGAGGCTTGATGGGGCGCGCGGTGTTCCTTTCTTATAAGAAAGGAACCGAAAGAATTTTAGAACAATAAAACAAAAGCGCTGCGGTAACGAGAGTCATCTCCCGTTACCGCAGCGTTTTTTAGTCTCCCTTGTCAAAGGGAGGTTTTTCTTTTTAATAGAACCCAAAGCTCGGCAGGACATTCAGGGCGTCAGCCCACCAGGCGAATGGGCAGGCCGGAGGCGCCGGATAATAGAGCACAAACAGGACGAGCGCCACCACGCAGAGGCCCGCGGCGATCTTTTCGCCCAGTCTACGTGCTTCATCCGCGCCAGCACCAGTGCCAGCGCCGCCAGACAGAACATCGAGCTGGTGGAAATAATGGTACAGGAAGGTGCAGCGCGTCACCAGCATCCACGGGATGAGTTGCGTGCCATACAAAATCAGCACGCCCGCGCCTTGGCGGCTGCCGCGCCCGCTGACCTGATGCCACAAAAGCCCGACCAGCGCCGCCAGCCCGACCAGCCAGATGACCGGCCCGGCCATGCCCCAATGCTGGCCTTCATGCCGTAGGGCAGGTAACCGTTGCGGTAGTACCACACCGGGCGCAGGCCCAGCAGCCAAGTGTACCAGCGGCTCTCAAACGGGTGGGTCGCCTTCAGCGTCGCGTGGTAGCTGAACATCGACACCTGGCACTGCCACCAATCGCTGAGGCTGAACGCCGGATCGCGCCACCAGTACGGCAAATAGGACCCAATGTAGAGGCAGAGCGGCAGCAGCACATAAAACAGCACGCCGCCCACAGCCGCGGTGCGGAACTCCGCCCGGAAGCCGGGCCTTTTCTGCTGCCAGCGCGCATAGAGAGCACGCCCAGATACAGCACGGCCAGCCCGGCCCCGGCGTAGATGCCGGTCCACTTGGCTGCGCAGCCCAGCCCGAACGCAACGCCGCCCAGCGCCATCGGCAGCAGCGCGCGGTTCACGCCGTCGGTCAGCACCCGCTGGCGGTACCCACACCATACAGTAGGCTCCCAGCAGGATAAAAAAACGTACCGTAAACGTCAATCGTTGCCAGACGGCTTTGGGGAAAAGCGCATAAAATCCAGCGCCAGCAGCACGCCTGCGGTGGCTGCCGCCCACGGTTTGTGGGTCAGTCGGCGCACAAAGCACCACGCCAGCGGCAACCAGCAGCACACCGAACAGCGTACCCGCGAACCGCCAGCCGAACGCCGTCATGCCGAACAGCACAATGCCGACCATGATCAGGTCCTTGCCCAGCGGCGGATGGGTCGTCTCGTAGACAGGCATTTTGTGCAACTGCTCTCATAGCCGGTGCGGCCATGGTAGATCTCGTCAAAATACATGCTGTTCAGCTGGCTGATCGTGTCGGGCACGGCGGTCTGCTCGTCAAACAGCGCGCCACCGCCCGTGACCGGCACCAGCCGGCCGTTGGCATCGCGGAACGCCAGCTCAAACAGCTGGGCGTTCTCGACCATGACCGTCAGCTGAGTGCCCGCCGCCAGCTGCACGTTGTTCGCTGTCCAGCTGAAGCAGGTGCCGTAGTTCAGCTCCTTTTCAAAGACCGTGCTGCCGTTGGCGTCGGTCACCGTCATGCTGCCGCCGAACGAGATGCCCGGGTAGACCCACAGCGATACCGCGCTGCCGTCCAGCGTCACACTCTCGGAAGCGCTGTGCCTGTCGCGTCCAGCGGGTCCTGCGGCGCGGTGCGGCTGCCGCCGAGATAGCTAAAGCTCAGCACCGCCGTGGCCGCCGTCAGCGCCAACAGCGCACCCACCTCGCGGCGGGTCCATTTCGGCTGCGGTGCGGGCACGGGCGGGGGCAGTTTCCGGCTTTGTCTCGGGCAGGGCCAGGGTGTGGCCATGGCGGGCAATATCCCACACCGCAAAGACCAGCAGCACAAAGCAGACCGTCTCCCAAGACCGGTCAGGACGGCCACTGACGAGCTGGTCGCGCTCGTCAGCCATTCATCGTTGGAGCCGGTCAGCGAGTAGACCGCGGCCAGATTGATGAACCCGGTCAGCGACAGGCCCACGCCCGCCGCATACAGGCGGATGTCGTTCCAGTGCGCGGCGGCCAGCAGCGTCAGCAGCACACCGGAGGCACCATGTAGCGCTCGTGCATACAGTGTGCAAGCGTAAAAATGCCGATGCCGTAGTACGCCGCCAACAGCAGCGGCGAGAACCACCCGCCCCGCACGCTGCGCACCGCAAAATACGCCAGCCCCACCGTGACCAGCAGAATGTTGAGGCGCAAGCTGCTGCCAGCTGATGCCAAACAATGCCGGGTCAGCCTGCCCCCCTTCCAGTTGCCGCCCAGCGCCGCCAGCCAGTTAAAGGCATTGATCGTCGCGTAGGGATAGCCGGACATTGTGCCGGTGTATTTGTCGATCAGCTTCGGGATCAACTGCACAACGCCAAAAAAAGGCAGACCTGTCAGCAGCGGCGGCAGCAGTGCCAGCGCCGCGCCGCCAAAGCAGCGGCCAAAGGCGCGCAGGCGGTCCTTTTTCCAGCGTATTGCCGCCAGATAGCACACCGCCAGCACCGGGCCGAACAGCAGCGCCTGCGGCTTGATGGCCAGCGCCACGCCGTACAGCACGGCGGCGGGCAGGTAGCGCCGCTGCTCCAGCAGCACAAAGCAGAGCACAAGCGGCAGCGCAAACGCGCCGTCGATCTGCTTCCAGACACCGGTGTCGAACAGCATCAGCGGGTTGAACGCCGTAAACGCCGTCAGCACCAGCGCGGTATGCTCCTTCACGCCCCGGCTGCTGCGCTTTGCCGCTCTGTAGACGAGCCACGCCAGCCCGCAGTCGCAGAGCGACGGCACGAGCGCCAGCAGAAAATACGTCCACTTGGACTCGTAAGCGATGTGCAGCGCCGCGCGGATGGCCCCACCAGTCCCAGTACCCAGAGGTAGCCGGGCGGGTAGTCGGCAAAGTAGCCCTCGCTGTAAAAAGCGGCAGGACCCTCGGCGGCCAGCTTGTCGCCCCAGGCCACAAAGCAGCTCATGTCGTAGGGGTAGCCGTCCGTCACAAGGGCCAGCACCAGGCGCAGCAGCAGGGCACCGCCCAACAGCACCCAGAGGCTCTTATTTGATTTTGTTCGTTGCTTCGTCATGTTACACACAAAATCAGGGCAAGCCCGCGCACCCGCGCCCTGCGGCGCAGATGCGCAGGCCGCCCCTGCATCTGTTTTTGAAAAAAATTCTAGGCAATACCGCACAATTCCCGCCTTACGGCTTAAGCACCGCTCCGGCGGCTGCGGCACGGCATCTGCGTTGCCAAAATGCTCGATAATACACAAAGTATTATCTGCGCTTTTGGCTTAGCAGCTGCCGCCGCACCTCGCTCGCCGTATCGGCCCTTTAGAATTATGCGGTATTGCCCTTACAGCTTCGCGAGCTTCGGGCCCTGCGCCGTGTCGGTGACACTCCAGCCCATCTCGGTCAGCTGGGCACGGATGGCATCCGCGCGGCCCCAGTCCTTGGCCTTCTTGGCGGCAGCGCGCTCCTCGACCAGTGCGGTGACCTCGGCGGGGATGCTGTCGGTCTTTTGCGGTTGTACAGCAGGCCCAGCACGCCGGTCAGCTCATCAAACGTCTTGGCGGCAGTCTCCAGCGTCGCTTTGTCGGAGGCATCGGACAGCGTGTTGATGTCCTTGACCAGATCGAAAATCGCAGCCAGAGCGTCCGGCGTATTCAGGTCGTCGTCCATGGCGGCCTTGAACTTTTTGCGCGCATCCTCGCACTTTTCCACCAGCGCCGTGTCGGTGCCGTGGGCATGCTCGATGGCAAAATCGAGGTTGTCGCGGCAGGTGTACATCCGCTCGAGGCTGTTCTTGCAGCTCTCGATCAGCTCAACGGTGTAATTCAGCGGCATGCGGTAGCCAGCTGTCAGCATAAAGTAGCGGATCGGCTCATAGCCGTACTTGTCCGCGATCTCACGCACCGTGAAGAAGTTGTTTGCGCTCTTGGACATCTTCTCGTTGTTGATGTTCAGGAAGCCGTTGTGCATCCAGTAGCGGCTGAAGGTGCAGCCGTTGGCGCACTCGCTCTGGGCGATCTCGTTCTCGTGGTGGGGGAAGATCAGGTCCTGACCGCCGGCGTGCAGATCGATGGTCTTGCCCAGGTGCTTGCGGGCCATGGCGCTGCACTCAATGTGCCAGCCGGGGCGGCCGTGGCCCCAGGGGCTCTCCCAGTAGGGCTCACCGGGCTTGGCGGCCTTCCAGACTGCGAAATCGGCGGGGTCCTCCTTCAGGTCGTCGTCCATACGGCTGCGCAGCTCACGGTTGCCGCTCTCGAGGTCGTCGAGGTTCAGGTGGCTCAGCTTGCCGTAGCCGGGGTCGGACTTGACGCGGAAGTAGACATCCCCGTTGCGGGCCACATAGGCGTGGCCGGAGTCCACGAGGTCCTTGACGATGTGGATGATCTCGCCGATATGCTCGGTAGCGCGGGGCTGCACGGTGGGGGCCTTGACGTTCAGACCGTCGGAATCCCTGATGTACTCGGCCTCAAACTTACGGGCGACCTCCTGCATCGAGGTGCCCTCCTCCTGGCCCTTTTTTGATGAGCTTGTCATCAATATCGGTGATGTTGGAGACATAGTAGACCTTGTTGCCGCAGTATTCCAGATAGCGGCGCAGCGTGTCAAAGACGATCATCGGGCGCGCGTTGCCGATGTGGATATAGTTGTAAACCGTCGGGCCGCAGACATAGATGCGGTACTCGCCCTCCTTCTGGGGGACAAACTCTCCTCTTTCTGGCGGGTCATGGTGTTGAAGATCTGCATAGCTTGCACGTTCCTTCCTCTATATAGGGATGCTTTTATTATAGCCAACGCAAGGCGCGGTTGCAAGGGGGATTCAGCCGTTATTTGCGAATTGCACGGCCAGCTCGTCCCAGACAGCACTGAAATTGTAGGGGAACCGCTCGTTCTCCTCGGCCAGATAGGCGCGGTAGGTGTCGAGCTCTGCCGCCGTCGGTGCCTTAACGCGGCGGTAGGCCGTGATCGTGTAGCCGTTGCCCATGTCGAAGGTGGCTGCCAACTCAAACGGCGCGTACTTTTCCTGGTTTTCCAGGAAGGCCGCGTTCATCTTCTCTGTGTGGTTGTTGGGGTCAAACGGCGTACAGGTCAGCACGACCTGCGCCGTGAGCAGCTCCTTCGGGAAGGCATCGTTGCCGGGATTGCAGGCAC
>VOFF01000409.1_pt1 | contig 26000 bp, 16 predicted proteins | sample 5384061 | NCBI WGS metagenome assembly VOFF01 (sample SAMN12384725, study PRJNA508395) | human gut metagenome | isolation source: healthy gut E | host: Homo sapiens
GCAGAAATGTAGCAACTATGTTTAAAGTTGTGAGAAATACTGGTGATGATAACGACTTCATGAACTGGTTCTGATTGATCATCGAAAATGCATCATTGCAAAGTATGAATTGAAAAGTCTTGTCAAATAATTTTAGAATGTTTTCCATAGAGTTCTTCTATTCTTCCCTTGTATTATATATATATTATCCATCTATCTTTTTCTCCTTTTTCATACATCTTCAGCAATTGATCAGATTATGATCATATCTTTTACCCTTTTTTTCTTGCTTTTTATGTTTTTCTATTATATATATGACTGGCAATTCCGGCAACACACAATCACAACACCCACATAACCTGCCAAATGATTAAAATAAAAATATGATCAACCATTTGACAGATTTACCCATAATATTCTCCACGCCGGCAAGCAACAACACGCCTACCAGACATACATATCCAACCGATACACTTAAGAATGCATAGATAACATGCAGACTTGCATAGTCTTTTCTATAATAAGAGCTGATCTTTTAAAATCTTTTTTCCATGTGTCTCTTCATAGAGAGCAAGTTTTGTCATTAATTTTACTTTTCTCTCATCTAACATATATCCACCTCAACATGATATTAATTCCATTAAAACATCATTTTAAGTATAACAAATCTCAGTACCCTTGTCCAATACTTATGGTTAAAAAGTAAACATTCTCTACACCTTTCTGTTTCAATACATTTGACACTGCATCAATTGTATTTCCTGTTGTATAAATGTCATCAACCAACAACACTCTCTCTTTTACTGCCTGAAATGTATGTTTCACTGCAAATGCGTGCTTCAGATTCTTTTTTCTTTCCTGGTGACCTAGTTTTTTTCTGCGGACTGGTCTTTCTGGTTCTTATCAGACTTTTACTGTCCACCGGGATTTCAGGATTTTTTTTTCCTATTTCTTCTGCAAGTATCTGTGCCTGATTATATCCTCTTTTCTCTTTCTTTGAAGGATGCAACGGTACCGGCATAATAATATCAGTAGTTCCAGCTTCTTTCTGCATTCTTTGCAGATGCCGTCTCTGCATACTTTTGGCAGAATGGACAAACTTCCGGCCAGAGCAAAGATATGATTGATTCTTTAATCTTATTGATTTTTTTATGATTCATTTAATTCCCGGATTCGCTCTGCAAGACTCGTATTACGGTTCTGTTGATTCGTATTATGTATCATAGGTATAATAATTCTGGTGCATCCGCTTAAACTCGGCATTGATATGCTTCAAACGGTTAATCGCACCTTTGGGAGCTATCAGTCCGGAAATATCCACCCATTCGCCGCTACCGATAGGTGTATCGGGCTTCAACCGGGCACGAATCTCTTCATTGTTATGAAAACCGATACCTTCCAAACGTTTGATAACCGAATTGCCAAGAAACTTGTGAATGGCTATCTCATAAAAGCGGATACCTTTCACCAGAGCCGAGTTGCGTATCTTGGCACTGTGAAAAGAATAAATATCGGAAAGTTCGCCGGAGGCATAACGCAGATTTTTTAAAGTCTCCCGTCCCTTGAACATCTTCTGTACGGTATAGGGACTCAACAGATTGTAGTTAATGAAGTCCAGTTTGTTGGTATCGGTACGCTGGTCGCGCCGGGGCCATTTTTGCGCATCACGGATAGTACCCACACTGCGCAGATTGACGCCGGGCACAAGATATGTCGTATTGTTCTGTTCTATCAGATAAGAGAACGGCAGGTTGGAAGTATCGGAATGGTTGACGTGACGTCCCATAACCAGAGAGAACGCCCCTACCCTTGCGGGCCACAGGATATAGGAATCGGAAGTGGTTTTGGCTCCACGCTCCAACGTACCCTGATGGATAGGACCGAGCTTATACATGTGATTACTTTGATTGGAACCGGAACCGGCATTCATAAAGGAAAACATACCGGCTATAAGCAAGGTGGATTTGTGATGTCACCGTATAAGGTCCGGCAAAAATAGCACACGCTTCACCGTTTTCTCCTGGCAGTTACTGAAAAACAAAGAGTCTGAGGCAGAGTAGTTATGTCCCAGTTTGCAAGCCTGCCCTACAAAGCAACGGGTAAGCATGGCTCCATCATCCACATGCGAACCGGACGATATGATAAAATTATCGCAAATAACGCCGTGCCCGATATGTACAGGCGCGTTCTCGTTACTGTTGACACTTCCGTTGTACAGACGACACGTACCACAAATGTGGCAATAGTCGCCAATGGACATTCTTGATAGAACCGGTATTGAGTATCATTACATGGCTGCCGATAGAACCGGTAGCGGAGGCATGCTTATTGGAATAGAAATCGGTAATTTCCTTCATCCGCGCAATCAGCTCCGGACGGTGACGGTACAGCGCCATGATATAAGCCTGATGGGCAGAAAGTTTGTCACTGATAAGTACTTCGCGCCCGCCGGTCTCGTTCAATACAGACACTTCCACACTGTTACCGAACCTGGACAATCCGTCTACAAGAATAATGTCTACATTCTCAATGAAAGTATCATGCCCTATTTCATAATTGGCAATGTAGTTTTGGATATTCTCGATGCAGCAATTATCACCCACCGTTACATTGTGAAGCGTTACATGCCGCAAACCGGAATGTTTCTTTATTCCACCCGGCAAAGTAAATTCGGAATGGAATACCCCCAAACGCACCTCACCCGAAAACGGGTATGATGTACGAATTCCGTTGAAAACTCTTCTGCAACGGTTTTAAAAATGAAGAATCAATTCTTCATTGAATTAAACTTCCTCTTCATCGTAAGTCTGATAAAGAAAATCGTTATAGGGGTACTTCTGCACATGCAGTTCTTTTACACGCCGGTAAACCACACTCTTCAGTTCCTCTACATTGATACGTTCGCGGGCAGAGATGAAAAGGCAATTGTCTTCCAACTTCGCCATCCACGTCTTCATCAGTTCTTCGAGTGTTAAGTTTTCTTTGGTTCTGGGGGTAAGGTCGTCGTCCGCTTTCGCCACATAGGTGTAAGCGTCTATTTTATTGAATACAAGTATCATGGGCTTACCGGATGCACCGATGTCCGCCAATGTCTTGTTCACCACTTCTATCTGCTCTTCAAAATCGGGGTGGGAAATATCTACGATGTGCAACAACAGGTCGGCTTCGCGCACCTCGTCCAACGTAGATTTAAAAGAGTCTACCAAATCGGTGGGCAACTTGCGTATGAACCCAACCGTATCAGACAAAAGAAACGGCAGATTCTCAATGATGACCTTACGCACCGTAGTGTCCAACGTAGCGAACAACTTATTCTCCGCAAACACTTCGCTCTTGGAAAGCAACGTCATCAGAGTAGATTTACCGACATTGGTATATCCTACCAATGCCACACGAATAAGGCGGCCGCGGTTCTTACGCTGGGTAGCTTTCTGCTTGTCAATCTCCGCCAAACGGTCTTTCAGCAATGACATACGGTTCAGGATGATACGGCGGTCCATTTCCAACTGCGTCTCACCCGGTCCGCGCAGACCCACGGAACCTTTACCGCCACCGGCTCCCGAACCGCCTCCCTGACGTTCCAAGTGTGTCCACAAACGTTGCAGACGGGGAAGCATGTATTTGTACTGCGCCAATTCAACCTGAGTTTTCGCATTGGCAGTCTGTGCACGCATGGCAAAGATGTCGAGGATGAGTGAGGTACGGTCCAATATCTTTATTTTCAGTTCAGCCTCGATATTGCGTATCTGCTTTGCCGAGAGCTCATCATCGAAAATCACCATACCGATTTCGCGCTCGGCTTCTTCTTCGCTGCGGATATATTCTTTTATTTCTTCCAGTTTACCCTTGCCGACGTATGTCACAGAGTTTGCCTGGTCTAACTTCTGAGTAAATCTTTTCACTACTTCCGCCCCGGCTGTCTCAGCCAAGAATGCCAGCTCGTCGAGGTATTCGTTCGTCTTACGCTCATCCTGAGTTTTTGTGATAAGACCTACCAATACTGCGGTTCCAACCTGTGCTTCGGAAATTACAAATTCTTTCATTCTATTTTATACCTTATTATATATATGTATCTTTATTATATGTGCCGGCAAATATAAGAAAAAACAAAAACCATTCTCATAGTGTTCATTCCCATTTTTAATAATAAGGATACGGTTCCTGTCGTAAACCATCGAGCACCGTCAGATGCCACAAAACGGAAAGCGGATGTGCCAGCCCATACCTTCCGGTCTTTCGGCCCTGCACACCCGCCTTAATTATTTACGGATATTCCGTTTATTTCATTTCGATAGCGCTGTTATAATCGCTTTCACGGTTCGGAAGAATCCATTTCCAGAACTCCGATACATAGTTGCTATCTTTAAATCCGAATGTTCCGCTAATATACGAACTGTAATTACCGCCTTCCTTAAAAGAGTTACGAACCACTGGATCGCCCCAACGTTTACAGTCATACCAACTGAAACCTTCGCCCCATAACTCCAGACGACGGTATTTCTTAATCTCTTTCAGTAAATCCTCACCGGTAGCCGTACACGTATACTGAGGGTCACGGCCGCTGTTTTTATTCAATTCAACCAAGCTGTTTTGTGCAGCAGTCGGGTCTGAACTCAGATAATAATTAGCTTCCGCCTCAATCAACAACATCTCGAAGCACGGAATGGGCTGACAACCTACAGCCGGTTGTGCCGTAGCTTGGAATTTCAGGCTGGCATAAGCATATGCCTGTGACGTAGCAGATGCTACAGTCTCCTTTACATACTTATTGGCTTTCGCAGAAGCGGCCTTGCCCTCCGCTGTACTGTTAAATTTATTGGCATTACGGCTTTCAGTACTTACAACATCCAAGAATGTTTTACTTCCATCTTCCGGCAAGAATGTAGATTCCGTCAAGAACAATCCTTTACGAATATCGCTGTCGGCAAAAGACTCAACCAAATCACGATTGATACATACATTGATATTTTGCTGCGCATAGTAACCGTTACAAGCCATGAAGAGCTGCCATCCATAATACCAGATAGTTTCGGAAGCATCATTGTACACACCCCAAATCCACTCACTGCTGGGAGTGCAGAAACCGCTATAATATGTATTCGTGTCCATCAAGGGGAAATTTGCACGCGCCAAAGCCGCATGTTCCTTGGCCACGGCATAATCCTGACGCGTTAAAGCAGCACGGGCATAAATGGCATGAGCCACCGGAGCATCCGGGAAACTGATATTAGAGGTAGCATCCCAGTAAATGTCATCGCGGGTAAGTCCGGAAACCCTCATATAATCTAAGGGCTTCATCAAGATCATCATAAACCTGCTTATAGGTTTCGGCCAATGTAGACAACTTCAAGTCTGTCTCTTCACCAGCTTCGGCTACTTCCTTAATGCGCAGTACCACACCATCGGTAGCACCATCATTACTACGTGCCCAAGGCTCACAATATAATTCAGCCAAACGGAAGAAAGAATAAGCACGGAATGTAAGTGCCTCGGCTTTCAAGAAGTCTTTTCTCTTCTTGCGAACCTTCTGCTTTATCAATACGATTGATTACCGCATTGGCATTTCCAATAATCAGATAATAGTAATACCAGGGGTAAGAATCATAGATAGAGCTGCTGCTCTGGGTTATGGTAGACTGGTTGTTCATCAGCGGAGACCATCCCGGTTACCTTCACCGTTGAAGTTTTGTCCATAATAGGCATGTTGCTGAACCATTGTCCTGCAAATACCGTTGATAACAAGTTTTGCATTATCCGTTGTAGAGAAAATCACATCTCCCCCCGCAGTCTGCGTGGAGTCTGTATTGAGCCAACTGTCCGAGCAAGAGGTAAATCCCAACAGACAGCCGAGTCCTAATATCATTACGTTCTTGAATGTATATTTCATAATCTGTTTCATTTTAGAAGTTTAAATTAAGTCCGAGCGTAAACACACGTGCTGCAACGAATGTATTATCTTGAGAACCGCTGAAGCTATATTGAGGATTCATACCCTTACGCGCCGTAAAAGTAGCCGCATTTTCAATGGAGCCATAAACGCTCAATCCACCCAATCCCCATTTTGTAACGACTTTCTTTGGGAAAGAATAGTTCAGATTGATATTTTTGATGACAAAATAAGAAGCATCCGTCAGCCAGCGTGAACTTGCACCATAAGAAGTAGAAGCCAAACTTGAAAGGTCGAACTGAGGCGTACCGTTCGGATTCAAACGATTGGGAGAATCTTCGGTCATACCTTCCGGAACAGCTTGCCAGCCATTCAGCACATCCTTATGCAAGGCTCCCGGACCATTAGTCGTAGTATACATTAATCCTTGATAATTATAATCATATACTTTTCCGCCCAATGAATATGTACAGAGTACGGAAAGTGTCAGGTCTTTCCATGTCAAAGAGGTATTGATACTTCCATATACATCGGGCAGTGCACTGCCTTGCCATTCTTTTTCGGCATATGATGTATTGTACACGTAGTTTTTACCGTTGATAGTAACATACTCATCTTGAGCTTTCAAAGCATTGATTGTACTTTCACCCAGCTGTGAGTTTGCATTATAAAGCGCACGTCCGTTCATTTGGTCTACTCCGGCATAAGTATAAGTATAGAATTCATAGATGCTGTGTCCTTCACTGTAATTCTGTGTTCCATGCAGAATGTCTTTACCGCCGGGCAATTTTGTAATTTCGTTATGGATAGTAGTCAGGTTCAAACCGATATTCCACTTCCAATCTTTAGTCCGGATGGCATCTACATCCATAGCAACTTCAAGACCGGTATTGCGAACACTACCTATGTTAGCAAAATATTGTGACATTCAGACGGCGTCTCGTCAGAAGTGGCAAACCAGTCGGTTGCACCGGCAGAAAGCGGATTGTAAACCGTGAAAAGCAAATCTTTAGATGTTTTATTGAAGAAATCCAAAGAGAAATTGAAACGGTTGAACAAACGACCTTCCAACGCGATATCCAATGAACCGGAAGTTTCCCATTTCAAGTTCTTATTAGGTATCTGAATTTTATAGAACGCACCGATACCGGCATTGACATTCGAATAGAACAGTTCCTTGTAAGCATAATAATCGGCACCGGCATCATTACCAACTTCACCGTAAGAAACACGGAACTTCAGATTATCAATCCATGTAAGGTCTTTTCATGAACTTCTCCTGAGAGATAATCCAGCTTGCACCCAGCGACCAGAAATTACCCCACGGATCGGAGAAACGTGAAGAACCATCGCGACGGAATGAAGCATCCAGGAAGTATCTTTCCGCAAAGTTATAGCGTGCACGGGAAAGATAGCTTTCCGTAGTGTATTCTTGGTTATAACCATCGATACTTGTCATTTTCGCAAAATTGCTCATCTCCGTATTTCCACTGACTTTCATCTGTTCCTTCATCATGAAATCATAATTATAGGAGTGCTTGAAAGATTCGTGAGCCAGCAATACATCAATATGGTGCTTATCAAAATCGTGAGCCCATGTCAGTTCCTGTGTAAAACGGTATTCGCGTGTACGGTCATGTACTTTTAAAAGACGGCCGTTGTTAGCGGCACCGTCACCGCAATAGGGGTTATTGAAGGATTTTTCCGTGTTATTTACATTATAGAGGTCCCCCCTTACAGTAGCCGCAAAATCTTTCAAGAAAGAAATCGTACCATATATCTGACCTGATACGGCATTACGTTCCTTACGGCTGATATCATTCTGAATTTCATAAATAATATTACGACCACTCAAATAATCATAGTTACTTATATCATAAGAGTTACCGTTGCCATCTGTAGCCACGCTTCCGTCTTCATTATGCATCAAATAAGGATAGACCGGTGCCATCTGACCAGCTGTATAGAACGGATTAGCAAAATATGCATCATGAGCATTAGCCTGATAATTAGAGCCGGACATTGTTCCGCTCAGACTTACACCTGTTTTAAACCAGGAAGTCGGCTGATAGTTAGCCTTCAAACGTGCAGTGAAACGGTCATAATCTGAGCCAATGATATATCCTTTCTCATTCAAATAGCCGAAAGAAGAGAAAATATCATACTTTTCTCCCATAGCATCCGCACTGGCTGTGTATTCCTGACGATAACCTGTGCGCTCCAATCTGATTATTAATATATTATGTCTTTGATAGAACTGATTATAATTAGTATAGTCTTCTTTAAAAGCTAATATAAGAGAGGTACGGGATTTGGAGGTATACCCATTATCTACTTGAAGTTAATACATATCATTAATATTCAGACATTTATGACAATAATGCAGTTTTATTATCATATTGAAAATTTACTTTCTGTTTTTTTCTTTATCTTTTTGTTGATATAATTTAATTAATTATATATTGAACTTAAACGAATACATTGTTATGGAATACTATAGTATATCTTGTATTAACTATTGTTCTTTTGTAAATATTTATAAATGCTTTATTCCTAAAGAAAGAACAATGTTTGGAGATGAGTTTTAATACGGAAAAATCCCTCCATTTTAGATTGAATTTGTGAAAACAACCTAAAACAAAGGGATTTATTTACTGGAATTTATTTACCTCCGTTTATCCACGTCTTCTCAGAATAGATATAAGAACCGTCGCCGTAGGCTTCTTTCACATCCGGATTGCCGATGACCGCGCTGTTGCCATAGGGCAAGCGTTCCGGATAGCGGTTAATACCGCTTTGGGTGTTTCTCGGGTTAGTCAGTATTACATACTCTTCTCCCATTGCTTTCAAGCGACGCAGATCGTTGTAAGTTTCCACTTGCTCGTCCAATGCTTGCGCCACATATTTCTGTTCAAAAAGTTTTTGGAGTGTCGGTGTGCCCAAAGACATGGCATAGTTTTTTGCTATTGTTGCAGCAGTCTGTACAGTGGATTCATCTCCAAACCAAGTCAGAATTTCCGTAACAGAAGCTTCTACTGCTTTTTGATACGCCGAGGTGGCATCAATGTTTGATCGCAGTTGAACTTCTGCCTGAATGAAATAGAGTTCGGCCTCACTCATGATATGAATAGGCTGTGAACCGAACAAATACCATGCCGGCTGATATTTCATTACTCTGGCATCATCTACTGTCTTGGCAATAGTTTCATCTCCCGGAGTATAAGACTCTCCCAAAGCATTCAGATAATAATCCAAGCGAGGATCATCTGTGGCTTCCATCAAGTCTGCTACTATCTTTGAAGGTGCTGTGTACTGGCGGCTGAAAACATAGGCACTCCATGGATTGTCACATGTAGAACCGTTAAATCCTGTAACCGTAAATCCTTCGAATCCGTTGTCTATAGCTTTTTGTACGGCTGTTGCCACTTCTGAAAGTACGTTAGGTTCTACCGCCAGTTTATGCAACAGATAGCGTGCTTTCAGAGCGTGAGCAGCTGCGAGCCATTTAGATGCAACCCCTTTGTAGGCTATGTCCTGATTACCGGCACTTGTCAAACTTTTGCCTTTTTCCAAGTTACCGATAGCCTTGTCGAGTGTAGCCAAAATACCAGTATAAACATCTTTCTGTGCATCTAATTTAGGTTGCAAATTACCTTGTCCTTGCACAGCTTCGCTATAAGGAATATCACCGAACATATCGGTCAGGACACCGAAGTTTACAGCTTCCAATACTTGTGCCATACCCAGTATATCAAACTGTCCGACATTACCCGGTACTTCATTCTCTATTTTGCTCTGCATTTGGCGTATATTCTGTAAATTGCCATAGATAGAGTTCCATACATTGTTAAAGGTAGTAGAAGCAGCCCATTCGCTTGCGTTGCGCATTTCAGCAAACATTAATTGGTTGTTACCCATACCTATCTCTTGTTCATTGAGCGAGGAAAGGTAAAAAGCAAAGTCACCCGATACGGTACTGAAGCCTGTGGACATAATGGCATCTGTCAGTTGGAGTGCTGCCGGGACGGCTTCCGGTGAAGGGTGTTCATAGTCCTTGTTGATACGGTCAAATGCATCTTCTGTACATGCTGTCAGTCCGAGAAGAGCCACCGTCAAAGTCATGAATATGTATTTTTTCATAATCGAAATCTTTATGTTGGTATGTTTAGAAATTAATAGTAAGACCACCGCCGAAGCTGGATGTGTTGGGAACTGAGAACCGTTCGAAGTATCCGCTCATATTATTATTGCCTTGTGAAGACTCCGGATCGAAATTGGGCAAATTAGCCCAAACAAGTACATTACGGGCAAAGCCGTAAATCGAAATGTCGAAGATACCGAGTTTGGGCAATTGATAAGTTAAAGTCAGGTCGCGTAACTTGATAAAGCTCGTGTCATACACGCCGGATTCGGTGATATTGTAATAAGCCTGATAGTAATCGGCTTTATTTACTTCAACTGTATTGGGCTGTCCCGTTGCTTCATCTATGCCTTCAGCAACTATACTTCCTTCGTGATAAGGAAGTGACTCTTTGGTAGCACCAAAATAATTCAGAGTCATGTTTGTTCCGTGATACATCTTTCCACCTTGTTGCCAACTCCATGTGGTAGAGAGCGAAAGACGTTTATAACGGCCACCCAGCGTAAAACCAGTAGTGAAGTCCGGAGAGCAGTTGCCCAAGTCTTGGCTATTGCCCGATGATTGAGGCAGACCGTTCAGTAACAGTAAATTGCCTGCTTCATCGCGTTTGAAGCCCAAACCATATATGTTCGGATAAGTACATCCTGCCTGTGCACGAATTTGTGGTTCTACAAATCCACCAGCATAATGGATTCCACACCCGGAGCCAGTTCTATAACCTTGTTGTTTACTTTGGTAAAGTTGATACCCAAATTCAGGTCGAGATCTTTGGCTTGCAGAATAGCGGCATTAATAGAAAGTTCGTGAGCATGCGTGCGCATTTTTCCGGCGTTGGTCAACATTTCCTGATAGCCGGTCGCTCCATCTACGGGCACATAAAATATCTGATCTTCTACATTCTGCAAACTGTATGTGTATTCCACTTTCAAACGGCTGCCAAAGAAATGCAAATCGGCACCTACTTCATAATTGGTCGTATTTTGCGGTTTCAATCCTTCATCATACACGCGGTAATAGGGTGTGAAAGTAGATACTCCGCTGGGTAGAGGATAAGTAACCGGATAGTAAGAGTACATACCGCTGCCGTAGGTAGGAGTGTAATAATAATTGGCATAATAGTCGCCGGCCTGACCTACTTGTGCGAACGAAGCACGGAGTTTACCGTAGTTTAGTATTTTATGTTCTGCAAGAAAGATAATTTGGTGAACTCCCAACCCAGGGATACCGAAGGATAGAAGAAACTACGACTGCCGCGCGGCATGGTTGACACATAGTCATTACGTCCGGTTACGGTCAGGTACACCTGGTCTTGCCATGACATTGAGAGACTTCCGAAAAAGCCTACTGTACGTTCCTGCCGTTTATATTCATTGGCTGTCAGTGAAGTAGCGTTACTGATGTTGGTAAAACCGGGAAAATTGAAATTGCTGCCATAATAATCCCACTTACGAATGCTTTCATGGTTGAACTCATTGCCCAATATTACATTTAGCCGCCATTCATCACTTTTACCGAATATTCCGTCAAAATTAACAGTGAATAGGTTATTAAAAACGTTATGCTGAGAACCGTAATTCTCTATGTCTCCACCCTTCAATGATGATGTACTGCCCATTTCGCGTACATCAGTGTAATCTGATGTCCAGATGTCAAGACCTGCCTGTTCTCTAATCTTGAATGAAAAGTTCTCTCCCAAGCCTAAATCCGGTTGATATTCCAGATAGGTATTACCAAAAGCACGGTTGGTATGTTGGAGGTATTCGTTATGTTCCGCCCACCAATAAGGGTTGGTAAATGAAGTGGAACGGAATAATATCTGGTTCGTTGGATTGCCAGGTTCGTGATTGGGAATTCCTTTCAAATCATATTCAGATGGAGCGGAGTAAACCACATTCATGATACCATCATTGGCTCCTGGTGCGGACGTTATTTTAGTAGATGAATAGTTGATGGAGAATCCTGTATTCCACTGCGGATTGATTTTCCAGTCTACCAATCCACGTGCTCCCCAACGATCCATACCTGTTGAAGGGATAATGCCATTCTGGTGTGAATTATTCACGCCGAATGAATAATTTACTCCGTTGATGCTTTGCGATAGATTCACATTGGTGTTTTCTGTGAATCCTATGCCTAAAAAGTCGCCTACATTATCATAAATCTGTGGCGTAGTCCAGCCGTCCAAACCAGCTTGTGCACGTTTGGGATTATAATATTGTCCTTCGCGTATACCATCTGTCGCAGTGTATTGATTGTTCACGTTGCCGCCATATTTGGGGTCGTTAGCCAATTCGCTGATTTTCGGTCCCCAGGTCATGGAAGAAGACGGGTCATATCCTGCGGTAATGCTGTTGCCTTGCGAATAAACATCTTGGCGTTCGAATTTGCGTGAAACCCGTTGTGCACTCAGATTTGTTGAAATCGTTACGCTTGGTTTATTCATATTGTTTTTGGAACCGCGTTTGGTCGTAATGACAATTACACCGTTGGATGCACGGATACCATACAATGCGGATGCTGCCTGTCCTTTCAGTACATTCACAGACTCTATATCCTCAGGATTGATGTCAATGCTGCGATCAGCATAATTGGCACCTGTCACAGATTTTTCAGTGTCAAAATCAGCTGTTGTATTCACAGGCATACCATCGATTACATATAGCGGCTGGTTGTTACCATCAAACGAGCGAGCACCACGAATTACAATCTGAGAAGAAGCACCCGGTGCACCCGATGACTGACGGATATCTACACCCGTCAGCTTACCTTGTATGGCGCTGGCAAGCGAGGTTGTTCCTGCTTTATTCAGTTGTTCTGAATTCAAATCCTGTGCCGCATAGCCTAATGCTTTGCGATCGCGTTTGATACCCATAGCAGTTACTACCACCTCATCCAATTGTTCGGCATCTGATTTGAGTATCACTCTTACATTTGGTTTGATTGCCACATCCTGCGTTTGCATACCAACGAACGAAATTCGCAAAGTTTTCGCAGAACTCACAAAAATATAAGTTGTTTAAAATTAGAGTTTTACGAGTAATAATAAATTTGCCATTTAGAACAAAAGTATTTACACGTGTTATTCTAACCGTATCTAATAATCGAATTATATTACCAAAATGCTACCTATAATCTATAATAACTGTTGATTATTAGTGCTTTGCATGGATGGCTGTTGGGGAATAATCATATCATAAATATACTTGCCGTGTTTTTTAATGGTATTTTGTAAGCAAAAAACATTAGTAGCTTAAGTCTCTCGTTTATAATTTGAATTCTGCCTCTCTATGAAGTTTAAAAATGAAAATCATCTGTTACGCTATCACGTTGTAGGGGATATTCCTCTGATACAAGTATATTGTACCATGTAAGATGGACGTGATAGATAAAATTATTTACAACTATCTATCACGCCACATATCTTCTTAAGAATGGTCTAGACCGTATGTGTATTTACCTCCGATTAAATAGAATAATTTATTGGTTACCAGTATAAAACTTTGTTTTTTTCTCCAAGGAACTAAAAAATTCAGCACTATAAAATAACTTGCTTACTACTTATTAAAGCTGTTATCTGTCTTTTTTTTAATACCCAGTGCTGCTTGCTTCATTTTTTCCAAGTCGTGAACAATCGTCATATCCATAATATTGGTATACACTTGTGTCGTTTTTACACTTTTATGACCAAGCAGTTTTTGTACAGTAGTGATATTTACACCATTATATATAAGTAAAGTTGCATTGGTGTGACGGGCTGTGTGAAATGAAATCTTTTTTGATAATCCTGTCAACTTTGCAATGATTATCAGGTCTTTATTGATATTTGAGTTATCTCTTAAGCGGAAAAAATCCTCCAGATTATTGCGGTATTTATTAAGGATTACAATTCCTTTGCCTGCAAAAAGGAGATAAAGGGGTAACCGCACTTCTGTTCCGGTCTTTACAGATTTATATATAAGCCACGTTTCCTGATTTATGTCTACAATGTTTTTCTTTGATAAATTTGTAAAATCAGAGTATCGCATTCCTGCATAACAGCAGAACAGAAAAGCATCCAATGACTTTTGCAGTTTCATATGCTTGCCCGTCAGGCTCAAACGTTCTAATTGTTCCAGTTCTTCTGGAACTAAATGGGTGTGTTTGTTCTCCACGGTTTTTATTTTATACTTCCTGAAAGCATATTTCTGGATTTCAATATATTCTTTATTAATAGCGATATTTATGTGACGTTTTAAATGTTTCATATGTTTCGCAATGGTATTGGTATGATATCCTTTCTGTTGCAGGAAGTACTCAAAAGATGAAACGAACTCGAATGTCAAATCGGAAAATACTATATCCCTTTTGAATTCTTGCAGTAATAGAAGAGTAGAAAGATGATTGCGTTTGGTACTATCCTTTAAAGACGAATTCGAAACTTCTTGCTTAAAGAAGGATATAAATGAAGAATTGTTCTCTCTGGCAGCTAAGGCATCTTTTAATAATTCCAACGATATGCGTTTGCCCTGCTGCCATAACTCCAATTCTTTTTTCTCTATTGCTGCGACAAATTCGTAAATCAGGCGGTTGAGAGCATCTGCATTAGGGTGGTTTTTTACAACTAGTTTTTTTGCATCCCATTGTTCAGGCTTCAGATAGACTTTGGTTGAAAAGTATTTCTTCTTTCTGTCCAAATAGGCTTCTACCTGTACTAGTGCCATTCCTCTTTTGTTCAGACATTTCTTTCTGTTGTACACAAGACTGTAAATAATTTTATTCATCTCAAATTGTTTTGATTAATACTATAAACAAATAAGATGATATTCTGTGCAAAACAGGGTTTGAATAAGAATTAATATCTGCAAAAAAAAGACTCCTTCTTTGACGGTCTGTTCTTTGAAGTTATCCAAAATATTCAAGATGTCTTGCTTAATTGGATGAACTTGCGCAAATATGAGAGTATTTTTAACTATTTTGTTTTAAAATATATGTATTCGGATTAATAATGGAGCAAAATGATTAAAACAGAGTGGTAGCAAACATCATCATTTTAAGGTTCTATAATTGTATAAAACATGCTATTCAGCATAAAATAATCGAAAAGATTAACAATTTGATAGATTTACAAGGTTTTTTCAATAAAATAGTTGTATGTTTCATATTTATTAATATATTTGCATTTTGTTAGAATGAAGAGACAATTAATGTAAAGTTAAACTTTAAGAGAGAATTTATGAAAAGAAAATTAATGCTGTTATTGGCCTGCCTTTTTGTGGGCATAGGTCTGGTAACTGCCCAAACACAGAAAGTCACAGGTGTTGTGATTTCTGAAGAAGATGGGCAGCCAGTTATTGGAGCTTCTGTATTGGTAAAAGGTACGCAGATCGGTGCTATTACCAATGTAGATGGTGATTTTACATTACTGAACGTACCAAGTTCTGCGAAAACTTTGCAGATTTCGTACATCGGTATGCAGACTCAGGAAGTAGCTATCAAACCGAACCTAAAAGTAATATTAAAGTCTGATACAGAGTTGCTTGATGAAGTAACCGTAGTAGCTTATGGCACTAAACGCAAGCAGGATTTGGTAGGCTCCATCAGTAGTGTGAAGAATGAAATTATCAGTAATTCGCAGGCTGCATCCGTTTCAAACGCACTCGAAGGAGCTGTAGCCGGCTTACAGGTAGTAAGTTCTTCCGGACAGCCGGGACAGGATGCCGATATCGTCCTGCGCGGTATAGGTTCTATTTCGGCTAGCAATAATGCGTTGATTGTGGTAGATGGCGTGCCTTTCAACGGTAAGTTATCGGATATCAATCCTACAGATATTGCTTCGGTGAACGTATCGAAAGACGCTGTTTCTAACTCCTTGTATGGTTCTCGTGCAGCCGGAGGTGTGGTTATGATTACGACCAAGACCGGACGTAAAGACAAAGTATCCATTAACTTTGACGGTAGTTGGGGTGTGGCACAGCGTGCGTATAAGGATTATGACATGGCTACTGATCCTGGAGAATTCTATCGCCTGACTTGGTATGGTATTCGTAATACCTATTGGGCAGCCGGAAACTCCATTGAAGATTCTAATTTGGCAGCCAGTCAGGATTTGCTGGGCGAACTGGGTAATTACAATGCTTACATTATTCCGCAAGGAGAATATCTGGTGACACCCGATGGTAAACTTAACCCCAATGCGCGTTTGCGTTATGATGACACTTTTGCTGATGCCTTGTTCGACAACGCTTTCCGTCAGGAATACAATGTATCTGCTTCAGGCGGTAACGACCGTACAGACTTCTATGTATCTATGGGATATCTGGATAATGACTCTTATGTATTAGGCTCTTCTTATGAACGTTTTACGGCTCGTGCCAATGTTAACTCCCAACTGAAGTCTTGGTTGAAAGTAGGTACCAATGTAGGGTATTCCAAAGCTACTCAAAACGGTGTACAGGAAAATGCCGGAACTGCTTCCAATCCTTTCGCTGTGGCACGCTCCTGGGCTCCTATCTTCCCAGTTCATGCCTATGACGCAGAAGGTAACATGAAATATTATGAAGACGGACGTCCCATGTATGATGCCGGAAACGGTGAAACAGACGGTACATCCAAACGCCCTACTGCAACTAATCAAAATGTGATAGCCAACATGAGAGAGGACATCCGTGAAAGCGTGTATAATAACCTGACTTCACGTTCATATATAGAAATCTCATTCTTGAAGAACTTCAAGTTTACGGCAAATTACAGTTATGATTTTACGAATGACAGCGAAACACTCTATTACACGCCGACTATCGGTGACGGACAGTCGTTCGGTGGTCGAGGTACACAGGCAAGTATCAACACAACAACTACCAACTTCAACCAAATTTTGGCCTACAGCAATGTGTTCGGCGATTACCACCACTTATCGGCTAAGGTAGGTCATGAATACTATAAGTATGAATACGACTATTTTGACGGACAGAAAACTAACTTTTTTAATCCGAGCAATCCGGAACTGAACAATGGTGGACAGATGCAATACATCAATAGCTACAAGGTGAACCACAACATTGAGGGCTATTTCGGTATGGCAGACTATGATTACAATAACAAATATTATATCTCAGCAGCTTTCCGCCGCGACGGTACTTCCCGCTTCCTGGACCGTTGGGGTAATTTCTGGTCGGTAGGGGCCGCTTGGCGTATTTCCAATGAAGCATTTATGGACGGAACGGACGCTTGGTTGAATGACCTGAAAATACGTGCTTCATATGGTACCCAGGGTAATGAAAATATTCTTTCGGATGAAGGTTACGCCTATGTATACACACCTTACCAAGATCAATATACGGTTACTTGGAATGGCGCTGAATTAGGCTATTCACCGGAATTTTACGGTAATCCGGATTTGACATGGGAAAAGCAGAAAACTTTTGACGTGGGTGTAGATTTCCGCTTGTTCGACCGCGTATATGGTTCATTTGAATACTTCTATCGCCGTACAGACGATATGCTTTTCAAGCGTCCCGTAGCTTTCTCTACAGCCGGACGTCCATATAACTGGGAAAACCTGGGTGCGATGAAAAACACCGGTATAGAGTTCGATGTAAATGTAGATATTTTCAATCAGCCTGACTTGAAGTGGACAGTATCGCTTGTGGGTTCCCACTACAAAAACCGCATCTTGACACTGCCCGAAGAAAATCGCAAAGATGGTATTACTAGTGGTCCATTCAACCTGCGTGAAGGCAAGAGCCGCTTTGAATACTATACTTATATGTATGCTGGTATGGATGAAAAAGGAAATGCTATGTGGTACATGGACGAAACAAATGATAAAGGAGAAGTAATAGGCCGCACTACCACTACTACTTACGCCGAAGCAACCCGCTATTTCATCGGCAAATCTGCATTGCCTGATTTTAATGGCGGTTTCAGTACTACTTTCTCTTACAAAGGTATTGATCTTTCTATAGCAACAGCTTTCCAGATTGGAGGCTATGCTTATGATTATTCCTATTTGGACGGTATGAGTTCCTCATTCTATGTAGGTCATAACAAGGATATGTGGAAGACGTTCAATCCGGAGACAGGTACAGGCTCACTCCCTATCTGGAATGCAGACAATGCTTCTAATTCTTTCACTCAACAGTCAGATCTCAATCTGATAAAGGCCAGCTACTTCAGTATCCGCAACATTACTTTGGGTTACACATTGCCAAAAAACCTGATGCAGAAATTCGGTATTGAAAAGTTGCGCATTTATGCTACAGCAGACAATCTTGCCTTGTGGTCCAAACGTCAGGGATTTGACCCCCGTGTGGCAATGGCAGGCGCTGACGATGAATATGGAGGCTATTCTCCGATGCGTGTGATTTCCGGAGGTATCAACCTTACATTCTAACTAAAAAAGTTTTGTATATGAAGATAATAAAATATATGATGCAGGTACTCGTTGTCGGCAGCCTGCTTACATCTTGTGTTGAAGATGCCGATGTTACCGCTTATTTGACCGAAGACCAACTGGGCAATGTGGCTCAGGACGACCCTGATAAAACTTTTTCGGCCGCTGTGGCAGGTATGTATTCTGATATGCAACAGTATTATGATACCGATATGCAACATAATTATTTCGGTCAAAAGAGCTTTGATTACCTGACATCGCTGATGGGTAACGACATGATTATGACCGGACGTTTCGGTATGAGTCTCTATCATTATTTGTTGGATTATTGGCAACAGAACTATACTCCGACCAACAATCGCTGGAAAGAATACTATCGTGTCATAGCCAATGCCAATAATATTCTCAAACTGATTGACCCCAGTAGTGAAGATCCTGCCAATTTGAAATATCGTGCCATCGCCCTCGGCTTCCGTGGCTATGCCTACTTGCAACTGACCTATCTGTACCAGCATTCCTATTATACCGGTGCAGACGGAACGAAATGGGGACGTGGAGAGAAATATGATTTCTCGCAATCTCCGTGCGTGCCACTTATCACAGAAAAAACGGAAGGCGACCAGCCGCGTGCTACTGTAGCCCAGATATATGAGCAAATCATGAGCGACCTTACTACTGCCTTCGGCTTCTTCAAACAATTGGATATGGTACACACCTCCTCACCTACGGATATGGACGGTTGCGTAGTAGCTATGCACTTGGCCCGTGCAAATATGGTTATCCATGAATGGGATAAAGCGATAGAATATGCGCAAGTAGTGATAGACAACATCCCTATGTTGACGAATGAAAATCAGATACTGCAAGGGTTCAGTAACATCAGCCTGCCGGATGTGGTATTCGGCTGCGACATTACTGCAGATAATAGTACGGTTTATGTATCTTACTTCTCGCAGATGGATGCTTACAGTGAAGGCTATGCCGGTATCGGTGTATGGCGTGCCGCCTTTAAGCCGTTTGTAGACCGCATCGCGGATAATGATGTTCGTCTGCAATGGTTCTGCTGCGACCGTTCTACAGGTGTGGATACTGAAGATAAAGACGGTAAGCCTATCCGTGTGACATTGTTGCGTGATACTAAGACGCCAGCTTCCGTAGAATATCAGGCTGTAAAATTCATCGGTACAGGTCGTGAAAATATCCAGGCAGGTACATTCAGCGGTTGGGAATTGGGAGACTATATCTACATGCGTTCGGAAGAAGCTTATCTGATAAAGATAGAAGCTTTGGCACACAAGAATTCTCCGGATGCTGTAACCGAACTAGAAAACTTCATGAAGACCCGTCAACCCGATTATGATTACACCTTTACGAACAAAGCCGACTTGATAGAGGAAATCATTTATCAAAAACGTGTAGAGTTCTGGGGAGAAGGCTTGGAATATATTGACAATCGTCGTTTGAATATTCCTGTAGACCGTACAGATGAAACCTGGGGTGCAGAAAACAACAATCACTTCTCTGCTGCCAAGTTCCGTTATAATCAGGAAGAACGTCCGTTCCTTTATCAGTTGCCCATCTCGGAAATAGAGAATAATTCTCAGATTTCTCCGAGTGACCAGAATTGATAGAGGGTAAAGAATATGTTATACGATAAAATCGGTAAAGGCAAACTGCTTTTACCGATTTTTCTATTATTGCATCACTAGAAAAGGTCTGTCAACAATAGTATTCCTTTTTAACTATACAATATGTAAACTTCTATAAATAAGCATTTTATAAATAGATATAAAGTCATTATATTTAACCAAAAACCTCAATAGAATATGCCTACCATGTATTTACAAAACTATCAAGTTACTCATATGTTACCATATTTTACAGTAAAACAGTGATTATCAATAATATGCACATATTGATGTAGTCTATATTGAAACTATCGAAATATACTTTAGTTTTTTGTTGAACTATTTTTGTAAAATAAAAAGTAATGTGAGTAGCCGTGGTTGACCATAAAGAAATACACTATGATGAAAGTCGCAAACAAAGATTTATGTCAAAATAAAACATAATCCTATTACAAAAAAACATCATAAACAAGCTATTATAATAAGATTATAATTATCTTTGTGTAAAACATGTAACCTATGACAAAAATAAACCCTTTCATAACCAGTGGCTATATTTCAGCAAAGTACTTTTGCGACCGTATAACCGAAACAACTACATTGACACGTTATATAACCAACGGAAATAATGTAGCTTTGATATCCCCTCGCCGTTTAGGAAAAACCGGGCTGATAGAGCATTGTTTTCATCAGCAACAAATAAGGGAAGTATATCACACATTTTTAATCGATATATATGCAACAAAGAATTTTCAGGAGTTTGTATTTGAACTTGGTAAAGGTATTCTGAATGGTTTGAAGCCGCGTGGAAGAAAAGCATGGGAGCTGTTTCTCAAATGTTTATCCTCTCTTCGCACCAGTATCTCTTTTGATTTCAGTGGTAATCCCAGTTGGAATTTGGAAATGGGTGATATAAAGACTCCCGCTATAACGCTTGATGAAATATTCCGTTATTTGGAAGAAGCGGATAAGCCTTGCCTGATTTCCATTGATGAGTTTCAAGTCATAGCCAAATATCCGGAAGGGGATGTTGAAGCCATATTACGGACACATATCCAACATTGTTCCAATGCAAAATTTATCTATGCCGGTTCGCAACGTCATATGATGGGAGAGATATTTACTAGTCCGTCACGTCCGTTTTACCAAAGTACGGCCATTATGGAACTGTCTCCTATTAATGCAGATATTTATACGGAATTCATAAAAAGACACTTTGCGGAGAATAAGAAAAAAATTGCAGTAGAAACAATTCAAGAAGTTTATAAACGTTTTGAAGGAATAACCTGGTACATTCAGTTTATGGCAAACTCGCTTTATGCAATGACTGCTGAAGGTGAGGAGTGTACTGTTGATAAAGTGAATTTTGCCATTGAAAATATTTTGTCACAACTAAATTTTACCTATTCTTCACTTCTGTTTCAACTCCCACCTAAACAAAAAGAAATTCTCATTGCTATTTGTAAGGAAGGAAAGGCTCAGGAAATCACTTCCTCTAAATTTTTAAAAACTTATAAGCTAACGGCGAGTTCTGTGCAAGGAGCCATAAGAGGACTTTTAGATAAAGATTTTGTAACTAATGAATTGGGAGTGTATAGCGTGTATGACAAGTTCTTCGATATTTGGTTAAGGAAACGGATCAGTTAAAAAGGAAAACTTTGCGAATTTCGTTCGTTGGTATGCAAACGCAGGATGTGGCAATCAAACCAAATGTAAGAGTGATACTCAAATCAGATGCCGAACAATTGGATGAGGTGGTAGTAACTGCTATGGGTATCAAACGCGATCGCAAAGCATTAGGCTATGCGGCACAGGATTTGAATTCAGAACAACTGAATAAAGCAGGAACAACCTCGCTTGCCAGCGCCATACAAGGTAAGCTGACGGGTGTAGATATCCGTCAGTCATCGGGGTGCACCGGGTGCTTCTTCTCAGATTGTAATTCGTGGTGCTCGCTCGTTTGATGGTAACAACCAGCCGCTATATGTAATCGATGGTATGCCTGTGAATACAACAGCTGATTTTGACACTGAAAAATCTGTGACAGGTGCCAATTATGCTGATCGCAGCATTGACATCAATCCTGAGGATATAGAGTCTGTGAATGTACTGAAAGGACAGGCAGCATCCGCATTGTATGGTATCCGTGCATCCAACGGTGTAATGTCATTACGACCAAACGCGGTTCCAAAAACAATATGAATAAACCAAGCGTAACGATTTCAACAAATCTGAGTGCACAACGGGTTTCACGCAAATTCGAACGCCAAGATGTTTATTCGCAAGGCAACAGCATTACCGCAGGATATGACCCGTCTTCTTCCATGACCTGGGGACCGAAAATCAGCGAATTGGCTAACGACCCCAAATATGGCGGCAACGTGAACAATCAATACACTGCGACAGATGGTATACGCGAAGGACAATATTATAATCCCAAACGTGCACAAGCTGGTTTGGACGGCTGGACTACGCCACAGATTTATGATAATGTAGGCGACTTTTTAGGCATAGGATTCACAGAAAACACCAATGTGAATCTATCGCAAAGCATCAACGGAGTAAATTATTCATTCGGCGTGAATAATTCACACCAGAATGGCATTATCCCTTCAACAGGTATGGATCGTTGGGGAGCACGTGGATTGGTAGATTGGAAAATCAATCCGCAGTGGAATACAGGATTCTCCATCAACTATTCATCTACTAAAATAACGTCCGCACCAGGAGCCAATGATGGTATCATGAATGTGGTTTACTCCGCTCCATCTGAATATGATTTGAAAGGAATTCCCAATCACGAACCTGGCAATCCAACGAACCAGATATTATTCCGTTCCACTTCATTTACCAACCCTTATTGGTGGGCGGAACATAACGAATACCTCCAACATACCAACCGTGCTTTTGGTAATACCTATCTGGAATATCAACCGGATTTAGGCTTGGGAGAGAACTTTTCATTCAAGATTAGAGAACAGGCAGGTCTTGACATCTGGACATCAGATTACACTGATGTACGCGAAATGGGCAGTACATCATCATTGAAGGGTGGAGACATAGAGAATTACGGTTCTCAGCATAACGTTTTTAATAACCTATTCACTGTTAATTTTGACGGAATATTCGGTAAAAGTGATGAATGGCGGCTAAATGTAATATTGGGCAATGAGTTCAACCATGAAAGCATTCGTAAGTGGGATTATTATGGCAGCAATTTCAATTTTCCCGGTTTTACCAACATCAGTAACGCTACTTCACTGACAGCCAATGAATATAAACGGCAGGAACGTACAGTAGGCTTTTTCGGAAGTCTCTCAATGTCATGGCAAGACCAGGTGTACCTGACCGTAACCGGACGTAATGACTATGTGTCAACCATGCCGCGCGGCAGTCGTAGTTTCTTCTATCCTTCGGTATCCCTGGGTTGGGAGTTCACCAAATTATCTTTCTTGCAGAACAATAAAATACTAAACTACGGTAAACTCCGTGCTTCGTTCGCACAAGTAGGTCAGGCCGGCGACTATTATGCCAATTATTATTACACTCCTACCTACGGCAGCGGTATGTACTCTTACTATCCGGTTACTTATCCTCTACCCAGCGGAGTATCTACTTTCACACCCTATTACCGCGTGTATGATGAAGGATTGAAACCGCAAAATACGACCAATTATGAAGTAGGTGCCGATTTGCATTTCTTTGGCAGCCGTTTGAAAGTGGAATACACATACAGTTTGCAGAATGTAGAAGATCAGATATTTTATGTGCCCGTAGATGGAGCGACCGGCTATCAGGAAATGTTGACCAACGCCGGAAAAATGCGCACGCATGCTCACGAACTTTCTATTAATGCCGCTATTCTGCAAGCCAAAGATTTCGACCTGAATTTGGGTATCAACTTTACCAAAGTAAACAACAAGGTTATAGAACTGGCTCCGGGTGTGGAATCCATTATGCTGGGCGGATTTGTAGAACCACAAATTCGTGCACAGGCAGGATGTACTTATCCGAACATATATGGTTTGGGCTTCAAACGCGATGAAGCAGGCAATTTACTGTTGCTAAACGGTTTACCTCAATCATCGGGCAATAGCCAAGACTTGGGCAACTGCTCTCCGGACTTCACTACTGGTTTTACGCTGGGTGGCCGTTATAAACGTCTTTCGCTCTCTACCACATGGAGTTGGCAACAAGGTGGAAAGATGTATCACGGAACAAACATGACTCTGAATTATTTCGGTACCACCAAAGAATCGCTCCCCTACCACGAAGGAAGTATGATTGCCGAAGGTATAGATGAGGTAACGGGACAGCCTAATACAATTGAAGTGAATAAGGCCGATTACTATCAGGCTTATTACAATATCACCGAATCCGGCGTGTATGACACGAGCTTTATCAAGTTACGCGACCTGACTTTAACTTATCAATTGCCCAAACTCGGTATCTTCGACATTTCGATTTACGGCTTTGCCCGTAATGTACTTGTTTGGGCCAACTTGCCGAATTTCGATCCAGAGTCGTCGCAAGGTAACAATAACATGAGCGGATACTTCGAACGATTCTCTGTTCCTAATACATCCAGCTTCGGTGGTGGTCTTACTATTAATTTCTAAACATACCAACATAAAGATTTCGATTATGAAAAAATACATATTCATGACTTTGACGGTGGCTCTTCTCGGACTGACAGCATGTACAGAAGATGCATTTGACCGTATCAACAAGGACTATGAACACCCTTCACCGGAAGCCGTCCCGGCAGCACTCCAACTGACAGATGCCATTATGTCCACAGGCTTCAGTACCGTATCGGGTGACTTTGCTTTTTACCTTTCCTCGCTCAATGAACAAGAGATAGGTATGGGTAACAACCAATTAATGTTTGCTGAAATGCGCAACGCAAGCGAATGGGCTGCTTCTACTACCTTTAACAATGTATGGAACTCTATCTATGGCAATTTACAGAATATACGCCAAATGCAGAGCAAAATAGAGAATGAAGTACCGGGTAATGTAGGACAGTTTGATATACTGGGAATGGCACAAATATTAGAAGCCGTAAACTTCGGTGTCCTGACTGATATGTTCGGCGACATCCCTTATAGCGAAGCTGTACAAGGACAAGGTAATTTGGATGTTTATACTGGTATTTTGGCTACACTCGACAAGGCTATCGGTAACTTGGAAAAAGGCAAAAGTTTGACAAGTGCCGGTAATCAGGACATAGCCTACAAAGGGGCCGCATCTAAGTGGCTGGCAGCCGCTCATGCTCTGAAAGCACGCTACCTGTTACATAAACTGGCGGTAGAACCTAACGTACTTTCAGAAGTGGCAACAGCCGTACAAAAAGCTATAGACAACGGATTCGAAGGATTTACGGTTACAGGATTTAACGGTTCTACATGTGACAATCCATGGAGTGCCTATGTTTTCAGCCGCCAGTACACAGCACCTTCAAAGATAGTAGCAGACTTGATGGAAGCCACAGATGATCCTCGCTTGGATTATTATCTGAATGCTTTGGGAGAGTCTTATACTCCGGGAGATGAAACTATTGCCAAGACAGTAGATGATTCATGAGTGAGGCCGAACTCTATTTCATTCAGGCAGAAGTTCAACTGCGATCAAACATTGATGCCACCTCGGCGTATCAAAAAGCAGTAGAAGCTTCTGTTACGGAAATTCTGACTTGGTTTGGAGATGAATCCACTGTACCGACTGCTGCAACAATAGCAAAAACTATGCCATGTCTTTGGGCGCACCGACACTCCAAAAACTTTTTGAACAGAAATATGTGGCGCAAGCATTGGACGAGCAAGTGGATGATATAAGTAACTATGATTATTTGAGTGGTCGTAATATTATTTATGAAATTCAGAATGATATCAGCCGTAAGGAACGTAATGCCGTATCAGGTCAGATATATGGTACGATTTTTTCTTGAAAGATTTTGCGGCTACTGTAAGGGGGGGACCTCTATAATGTAAA